>Ga0081455_10004708_pt1 | contig 15166 bp, 10 predicted proteins | sample TabmetS3T2R1_FD_70207 | JGI IMG/M metagenome (GOLD analysis project Ga0081455, IMG submission 70207) | Tabebuia heterophylla rhizosphere microbial communities from the University of Puerto Rico - S3T2R1 | ecosystem: Host-associated > Plants > Roots > Rhizosphere ... | reverse complement strand
CTCCGCAAACGGTAGGTTTGTATCGGCGGACCAAGCTCGCGGCGCGTTTGCCCCGCTTTTCGCCGACCGCACGACCGCCGGCGGATGGGAGCAGTTCCAGGTGATTGACGCAGGCGGCGGATTTATTGCCTTGAGGTCCGTCGGGAACGGACGGTTCGTGAGCGCCGATACGAACCGCGGGGCGTTCGCGCCTCTGGTCGCCGACCGTGTTTCCGCAAGCACATGGGAGCATTTCAGATGGGCCGATCTTGCGGGCGGCGCTTTCACTTTGACGGGGAGGATAACCGGACGTTTCGTCTGCGCGGATCTAAACCGAGGGGCGGCGCTGGTGTCTGATCGCGTGGCCGCAAGCACATGGGAGACGTTCACCTGGGGAGCGGTCGGAGGGCCGACGCCGACGCCGACCCCAAACCCGACCCCGACGCCGCCGCCTACAGGGGGAGCGCCTCCGGGTTTTCCAAATTTACTCTGGTCTGACGAGTTCAATGGGTCAACAATCAACGGGTCTAATTGGACCTACGATCTGGGCAACAGCGGATTCGGCAACAATGAATTGCAGAATTACACCAATCGCCCGGAGAACGCGCGCATAGAGAATGGAATGTTGATAATCGAAGCTCGCCGGGAGAACCTCGGGGGGAGCGCCTACACCTCGGCCCGCCTCAAAACGCAAGGTCTTCGAACCTTCCCCGTCAACACCTGGTTCGAAGCCCGTATCCAGGCGCCACAGGGTCAAGGCATCTGGCCGGCGTTCTGGAGTATGGGCTCATCGATCAGCACCGTGGGATGGCCGTCCTGCGGTGAGATAGACATACTGGAGATTCGAGGCCAGAACCCGTTCGAGAATCTCGGCACCATGCACTGGGCCAACGACAACGGCTCGCACGCCGGGTTTGGAGGGAGCGTCACGTCGCCAGTTTCTCTCGCGGCCGGGTTCCACACATACGCCATTTCCCGCACCAACACGGCCATCAAATGGTATCTGGACGGAGTACAGTACTTCGAGGGCAACATCGCGGGAGGAATTAACAGCACGTCGGAGTTCCAGGGCCAATTCTTTATCCTCCTCAACGTCGCGGTGGGAGGCAATTTCGTCGGCAGTCCGACCGCCAGCACGCCCTTCCCGCAACAGATGCGGGTGGATTACGTCAGAGTCTGGGGGCAGTGAACCCTCGTCGGATGCGGAATCAGCCCATCAGTGATGGGAGACATTCATCGCGGAGGTTGCGGAGGATTGTGGAGGACAATAAAGTCTGATCTGCGTTCAGCTCCTCCGCGTCCTTCGCGGTGAATCATTCGTCGTCCGTGAGCCTTCAGTGAGCGGGATACTGTTGGCAAATTCCAAAGCCAGACAGGTCAGGGGGTTACTATGGCGCTGTCAACGATGTCATCACGCGAGCGAAAACAGAGGTTCTTGTCTTTTCACGATCAACTCATGCGAACCAATCTGCAACACGTTCCAAATTGATCGCAGCGGCAGTCGCCAAAGAGACCGAAAAAAAGCGGGGGAGATAGTCGAAAGGCTGTCATTTCGAGAAGATAGAAATGGCTTCGCATGATGTCCCTCCCGGTCTATGGCTTAAGGCGGCGCCGGCGGTATTGATCCCCCGCCACAGACGTTTATCGAGTTGGTTAATCTGGCGCAAATCTCCCCCGGTTTTTTTCAGTCTCCTTTCCCATCATCGTCAAGGCTGCGTCAAGCCGCAGCGCTTCAAAGGCTTTTTCGGCTCTGGCTGATCTCGGTACTTTCAATCAGCTTCTATTGGCACATCCCACACTTATGTGTGTTCGCAATACATTATAAGTAAGGATCGCTGCGAAAGTTGAGCATGATTTCTTGTGTCCGCATACGACACACGAAATTCCATGCGTCCACCAACGCCAGTCAGGAGGAACCATGCACCAGAAGCTCTATCCAATTCACTTCAGAATCGGCCGAACCATTTTAGTTTTATTAACGTCCTGTATCGTATTCAGTGCGGTGAGAGCCCAAACAGCCACCCTGCTCTCGCAGGGGCGGCCGGCCGTGGCATCGTCGGCGGAAGGGCCCTTCGTGGCTGCCAATGCTGTTGACGGCGCCGCCGGCACCCGCTGGGGCAGCGCCTTCACCAACAACGAGTGGATCTACGTCGACCTGGGCTCCACCGCCACCATCAGCCGCGTGGCGCTGAACTGGGAAGCCGCCTACGGCAGCGGCTATCAGATCCAGGTATCCGACAATGCGACTACCTGGACCACCATCTTCACCACCACCACCGGCAACGGCGGCGCCGATGACCTCACCGTCTCGGGATCCGGCCGTTACGTCCGCATGCTCGGCACAGCTCGCGCCACGCAGTATGGCTATTCCCTCTTCGAGTTCCAGGTCTTCGGCACAGTCGGCGGCGCCGCCTGCGCCACGCTGCCAGGCGCGCCCACCGGCCTCAGCGCCGCCGGCGTGAGCGGCGCCAGCGTCACCATCAGCTGGACCGCTCCCAACCCCGGCGCCAACTGCGCCATCACCGGCTACCGCGTGTTCCGGGACGGCGTGCAGGTGGCCACCCCCGTCGGCGTCAGCACGCTCATCGCCGGCCTGGCCGCCAATACCACCTACTCCTTCACGGTCGCCGCCGTGAACACCTTCGGAACCGGCCCGCAGAGCGGCGCGCTCTCCGTCACTACCACCGGCGGCTCCAGCAATCCCAACTTCGGGCCCAACGTGGTCATCTTCGATCCGTCGATGCCGATGAGCGCCATCCAGAGCCAGATCAACAGCATCTTCGCCGTGCAGCAGAACAACCAGTTCGGCGCGCCGCGCACGGCCATGCTCTTCAAGCCCGGCGTCTACAACGTCGACATCCCCATCGGCTTCTTCACCCACATCATCGGCCTGGGCGCGTTCCCTGATGACGTCACCGTCTCGAACGTACACTCCGACGCAGTGCTGCCCAACTTCAACGGCACCCAGAACTTCTGGAGAGGGGTGGAGAACTTCTCGGTCACCCCGCCCGGCGCCGGCATGAAGTGGGCCGTCTCCCAGGCGTGTCCCTTCCGCCGAATGCATATCCGTGGCAACAATCTGAACCTCCACGACAACTTTGGTTGGGTGAGCGGCGGGTGGATATCCGATTCCGTCGTCGACTTCGACGTGGGATCCGTCTCCCAGCAGCAGTGGATATCCCGCAACGCGCAGTGGAGCAGCTGGACCGGTAATGTCTGGAACATGGTGTTCGTGGGCATCCCCAACAACCTGCCCGGCGGAGTTTGGCCCACCGCCGCCAACACTTTCATCAATCCCACCCCCATCTCGCGCGAGAAGCCGTTCCTCTGGCTCAACGGCGCGAACTACGAGGTCTACGTTCCGAACCTTCGCGCCAACACCAACGGCATCACCTGGGGCGCGGGCCAGACCCCCGGCGCCTCCATTCCGCTCGACCAGTTCTACGTGGCTCGGGCTGGCGTGGACACCGCCGCCACGATGAACGCCGCCCTCAACGCCGGCCTGCACTTGCTCCTCACGCCCGGCATCTACGACCTCAACGTTCCCATCCAGGTTAACCGCCCCAACGCCATCGTGATGGGGATGGGCTATGCCACACTGCGGCCCACCGCCGGCAATGCGGTCATCACCACCGCCGACGTGGACGGGGTGAAACTGGCGCATATCTTCGTCGACGCGGGCGCCATTAACTCTCCCGTCCTGGTTCAGATCGGCCCGCCCGGGAGCAACGCCAACCACGCTGCCAATCCGATCACAATCCACGACCTGTTCATTCGCATCGGAGGAGCGACCATAGGCCGGGCCAGCGTCAGCCTGCAGATCAACAGCCACAATACATTGCTTGACCACACCTGGCTCTGGCGCGCCGACCACGGCAATGCCGGAACGGTGGGCTGGGACATCAACACCGCCGCGAATGGCCTGGTGGTGAACGGCGACAACGTCACCGTCTATGGCCTCTTCGTCGAGCACTTCCAGGAGTACCAGACCATCTGGAACGGCAACGGCGGCCGGGTCTACTTCTACCAGTCCGAGATCCCCTATGACCCGCCGCAAAACCGCCAGGATCTCTGGACCTCTGCGCCAGGCGTCAACGGCTGGGCCTCGTACAAGGTGGCCGATTCCGTCACCAGCCACGAGGCGTGGGGTATGGGCATTTACTCGGTGTTCCTCGTCACGGGCCAGCGACTGACCCGCGCCATTGAGACCCCGGTCAACCCCAACGTGCGCTTCCATCACCTAGTGACCGTCAACCTGACCGTGAACGGCGGGATCGATAACGTCATCAACAACACCGGCGGCGGGACGGCTCCCGGGATCGCTGTCAACACGCCGCGCGTCACCGACTTCCCGTAGCGGACGCGCGAGAAACTTCGCGGCGTCAAGTTGGGAGCCCCCGAGACCGGCGGTTTCGGGGGCTGTACTTCGCCAAAACCTCGTAATTCAAGCGCCGCTGACGGCGCATCAATTCGTAGGATCCAATGCCCATCTTTGACTGGTCCCGCCGCTCGCGGTCATCTGAATCAGGTTTGCGCCGCTATTGAGCGACGCCCCCTCGACGTCGAGAGTTTTCCCGCTTAGCTTGCTCCTGATTTCATAGCGACCTCCGCCTCTGTCAATCGGCAGCCAACGCTGATTAGCGCCGCCGTTATCAGTGTACTGAATGATCTCCGCCCCGTCCGCCGTCGAGCCTGAAGTCACGTCCATCACCTTGTTGCTGTTTACGTTGACGATTTTGAAATAGCCGGCGCCGTCGTATTGGAGCCTCCATTTCTGGTTGGCGCCCCCGTTGTCCGCGTACTGCATGATCCGGGCGCCGTCCGCCGTCGAAAAGCCCGGCACGTCGGCGACAAGCCCGCTGTTGGCGTTCCTCAACTTGAACACGTAATTACTCCCGCCGAGCGCGCCCGTCGCCGTATCGATCGTGGCGACGTTTCTCCATGACATGCTCAATGAAGTGTTAGTCGGGAATGTGAGCGGCAGCCAGACATAGGTTGAGTCATTGACCCTGCCGCCCCAGGCGCCGGCCCAGCGGTCACCCAGGTACAAGAAGGACGTGGTCGAATTCCCCTGGATCGGGAGCACGTAAGCGGTTTGCGAGTAATAGCAGACGTTGTCGCCAACGTTCGTCAGACTCGACCAGCCTGAGCCGATGCTTGTCGAAAAAGCGTACTTCTGTTGATTGGGGCTCCAGCCGGTCGCCCCCGATGTGAGGAGGAAATAGAAGCCGTTTCGCTTGAACATCGCCGGCGCCTCGCGCTTCTGTCCGACCCAGAGTTTGACGACCAGATTATCGATCGCCAGATAGTCGAAGGTCAGCCGGTAGACGTGAAGGTCGGCGTTTTCGTTCGCCGCAGAGATGAAGTAGCCGATTCCGTCCGAATCCACGAATAACGTGCAGTCGCGGGACATGTAACCCGGTTTACCGTGATCAACAACTCCCGTGTTCACGAGGGGGCGAAAGCTGCCGTGGTAGGTGTAATTCCCGTCTACAGTCGCTGAGCTGGCGACGGCGGCCCGCGCCTCGCCGTAATTGACGCCGTTTTCCCAGTGCATCCACATCACGTAGCGGCCGGTGTTAGAGTTGAAGACGACCTTTGGCCGTTCGATATTCGCCGGATTCAGCTCCGCCGAGGAATTTGCGGTCAGGACGTTGTTGCGAAACTCCCAGTTTTTGAGGTCGGTCGAGCGGTAACATGACACGGCGAAAAACGTCGAGTTCGGGTTCCTGTTCTCCCCGAACCAATAGTAGTACGGGCCGACCTTGATCACGCCTCCGCCGTGAGCTTGGATCGGAGTTCCTGTAGTGGTGGTGAATTGCGTGCCGTTCAGCACGCTGATTGGGGCAGCGCTCGCCGCGTTAGCGAAAAGCGTGACTAGAGCGATCAGAAGCAAGCCTGAGGCTCGCGCGAATTGTAGGGTCGCTGTTGTTTTCGAAATCATGGTGAATCCTCCTCGGAAAATCAGTTCGTAGTCCCGCCTTTAGGCAGCAAGCGTCGGACGCAGATCCATTCCGTAACGCCAAACGCTTCCGCCTAAAGGCGGGACTACGAACTGCGTTTTCATTGTTTCAAGGCGTCGCTCAATGCGACATGAACGACTTATCTGTATGATTTTGGATGTGACCGCAAGTCAGGCATATGATACGCCCGATCGCTGTAGTAAGTAAGCTCGACTGGGATGATCATTTCGATAACCCTCTGCGGCGACTCTGTGGCCCCGAGACAATGTTCACAAAGGAGAACTCATGCGCCTGACAAAACCGCGCCTTGAACCGCTGGCTGAAGAGAAGTGGGACGATGAAACCCGCGAGATGCTCGAACGCTTGAAAGTGGACGGGCGCGTCTTCAACATCTTTCGCACGCTAGCCGCCCATCCGAAGCTGCTCAAAAAGTGGCTGGTGTTCGGCAATCACATACTGAACAAATCCACGCTGCCGCCGCGCGAGCGCGAGTTGCTGATCCTGCGCGTCGGCTGGCTCTGCCGAGCCGAGTACGAATGGGGGCAGCACGTCGTGATCGGCAAAAAGGCGGGACTCACCGATGACGAAATCGATCGCGTCAAGGAAGGCCCCGACGCCCCGGGCTGGAGCGAATTCGACGCCACGCTGCTGCGCGCGGTTGACGATCTGCGCGAGCAGGCGTTCATTTCCGACGCCGTCTGGAACGCGCTCGCGGCGACGTACGACACGCCGCAACTGCTCGATCTGATCTTCACTGTCGGCCAATACAACCTGGTGTCGATGGCGCTCAACACGCTCGGCGTGAGACTGGACGAAGGCGTCGCGGGGTTCGAATCATGAGACTTCAAAACAAAATCGCCATAGTAGTAGGCGCGGGACAGACGCCGGGGGACACTATCGGCAACGGCCGCGCCACGGCCATTCTCTTTGCGCGCGAAGGCGCTCGCGTGGTTCTGGTCGATCGGGATCGGGAATCGGCGCGCGAGACGCAGTCGTTGATCGAAACCGAAGGAGGCGAGTGCTTAGTTTGCGAAGCCGAGGTCACGCGGGCGGAGGACTGTCTCGCCTTCACGCGGGCGGCGCTCGACGCCTATGGCCGGATAGACGTCCTGCATAACAACGTCGGCATCGGCGCCGGCGACGCGGAATTGGTCGGTCTAAGCGAAGATGCGTGGGATCGGATCCTGGACACGAACCTCAAGGGAATGTTCCTCTCATGTCGGCAGGTATTGCCGGTGATGCGTCGGCAGCAAGAGGGATGCATTATCAACATTTCGTCGATCGCCGCCGTCTGCTCGGCCACGAACCTCACCGCATATAAGATTTCCAAAGCCGGCGTCAACGCGATGACCCAGTCGCTGGCGATAGGCAATGCGAAATACGGCGTCCGCGTGAACGCCATCATGCCGGGACTGATCAACACGCCGATGGCCATCGAAGGCATTGTGAAAGCGCGCAACATTGCGAAGGAAGATCTGATCCGCGAACGCGACGCGCAGGTCCCGCTGCGCGGCAAGATGGGCACGGCCTGGGATGTCGCTCACGCGGCGCTCTTCCTCGCGTCGGACGAGGCGCGATTCATCACCGGCGTTGTGTTGCCGGTGGACGGCGGACAAAGCGCGCGGATCGGCGGCTGAGGTGTGAAAATTACTGGCAATATTCCCAATGCCAGGGTTCGTAGAAGTAAGGATAGAAGCCGTATCGCTCGGCGTTCTTCACCAGCCATTGATAGACCTTCGTGTTGACCTGTATCGCGCGATTCCGGTCGTCCGTGCTGACGGGCTCGCCGCCGACGTAGAGGTCCAGCGCGCGTCCGGTGAAATGCGGGCTGTTGACGGCCAGGCTGGCGCGCCCCGACCTCGGGCTTTGTTTGCGAAGCTGCGCCTGATAGGCCGGAGAGCGAAACGCCGAGATGATCTTCAGCCAGTTTCCGTCTGAATCGAGCGAAAGGTCGGCCGTCACGGCTGCGACGAGTCTCTTGTAAGCCGCGTACGCCTGACGCTCGACGTAGCGCAGGTCTTCGGGGCGTTCAGGGTCGAAAAATTCCGAGGCGGAGACGCGCGTCAACGCTCCAGGAGGCGGAGTCGAACGATCTTTGATACGGCGCGATTGAAACACCGCCACCATTTTCATCCAGGTTTGCTGATCGAGCACGCCCGTCGAGGGCAACCCCGCCGAACTCTGCCAGTCGGCCAGCGCCTGCGCGAAAGTAGTCGTCGCAGGGGCGGCGTCGGTGTTGAGAAGGCGCTGGATGAGCGGCGTGTAGAGGCTCCATCCGCGCTGCCGCTTGGCGCAGAATGTCCAGGTGAGATCGGACTTGAGTTTGGTGTTCTGTTCCGCCGCTGCCGCGAAGATCACGGCGTCAGCGGGATTCGTAGAAACGGCGAAGCTTCGCGCATCCCTGGCGGGAAGAAGCGATAAAAAGCAGATGACGACTGCGAAAGCTCGCAACAGGAAGAAGGAAGGGCTTTTTACTGACAGCATTTCTTAGCACCAGGCAATCAAGGTTTAATTGGAAAAAAGGGTGGCGAGATAGTAATCGCTCTGCGCAGTCTTCGGCAAGTTCCATGTCCCACAATATTGAACATTAGGACACCGGCGCGGTATTGCGCCGGACAACACAGAAGAGGACCGGCGGACGAGGAGTAGGCAAGTTGACAACATGGAGGGCGAACGGATACCTTGCGTCTTCCCTTTGCCCTCTGTGTTTTAATTCTTCTATGGTCGCCAGAAGATTTTTGATCTCCGGCATTGTTCAGGGTGTGGGCTTTCGCTTCTTCGTCATGCGCGCCGCAGCGCGCCATCACATGCTCGGGACGGTTCGCAACATGCCGGACGGGCGCGTTGAAGTGGTGGCCGAGGGCGAGCGCGACGCGATGGATGAATTCAAAAAGGACCTCTCGACCGGCCCCGCGCTGGCCGAGGTCTCTGACATCGAAGAGACCGATCTGCCGGTGACAGGACTCTACCGCGACTTCCGTGTCGATTATTGATGGTGGTTGAAAAATGACCTCAACAACAGCGTAGGGGGGGGTATTCCCCGCCCGCGTCGGCGTCTGAAGTGATAGGGCGCGAAATACGCGCCACTACAATGTGATTTTAGTCATTTTTCAAAGGCCATAACTACATAACTTCCGCAAGAAAGGCGACTGGAACTCCCCATGGGCGAACACGAACTTAAAAAGCTGATCCGCGAGATCCCTGATTTCCCAAAACCCGGCATTCTCTTTTACGACATCACCACACTGCTCAAAGACGCCAAAGGGTTGCGCGCCGTGATCGACCGGACCGTCGAACATTTCAGCGGCAGAAATGTCGATTGCGTAATCGGCATCGAGGCGCGCGGTTTCATCTTCGCCCCGGCGCTGGCCTATCACCTGGGCGCGGGCTTCGTGCCCGTCCGCAAGCCGAAGAAGCTGCCCTCGGAGGTCGAAAGCTACAGCTACGACCTGGAATACGGCAGGGACACGCTCGAGATTCACAGAGACGCGGTCGGCGAAGGCCACAACGTGATCATCGCCGACGACCTGCTCGCGACCGGCGGCACGGCCGAAGCCGTGGTCAAGTTGGTGGAGACGCTCGGCGGAAACGTCATCGGATTGTCGTTCGTGATCGAACTTGAGTTCTTGAAGGGCCGCCATAAGCTCGCCGGACACGACGTCTTCTCGATATTGAAGTATCAGTCATAATCACATCCGGAAATCCCTGGGTACGCGTCGCTTCCAACGTGCGGTCTTCGCAAGAGACGTATTGATCGGAATCAGACGCTCCAGAAGTCGTCTCGCCTGCGTTGAGTGATTATAGCTTGCAATCGCCCTACTTCCGGCCCCTAGCGCGCTCGGCGCCTCCAATAGGTCTTCCGCCCATGACTACACGCTGGAAGCGATGCGCACACAGGGTCGCCCTTCATTACTTTCAGGATGTCGCAAGATTGTGAAAACGGGAAGGGAATTGGTGGGAAGGAAATCAGCCTGCGTGCGCAGGCGTTTTAAATCGCCTGCGCACGACAAAGCTCTTTATCCCAGCATCGCGTCAAGAGACGCGATAATCAGGCGCAAGTTATGCGCCTTTGAGGTAGATTCAAATTGTGAGTCTGTTTCGATATCCCACCTCCTTGATCGTGGCCCTTGCAGGCAGTTTAGCGTATGACGATCTAGATCGTATTCGTTATGATGCGCTATCGATAGGCGAAGGAATTTTACGGCGCGCAAAGGCTCCCGCGCAAGCGCCTGGAAAATTAAACTTGGAATATGCGAACGCGATTTTATGGATTGCATAGGCTCCGGCCCATCATTATACTGCCCTCGGTTTCCAAAGAGTTGTGAGTAATGAAGTCATATAGGAAACCCAGAAAGCGCCAGAAAGCGCCATCAAGCGCCAGAAAGCGCTTGATGGTCATACCTGCCCGTGGAAGTCTCCCGACCCGAATTGTCGCCCCAGAAATAGTTCCATATGCAAATCACAGTGTTGAAAGAGACGGAACCGGACGAATCACGCGTCGCGCTGGTTCCCGAATCGGTTAAGAAGCTGGTTTCGATGAAGGCCAAGGTGTCCATCGAAAGCGGCGCGGGAAGCGAATCTGGCGCGAGCGACGCCGATTACGAGGCCGTGGGCGCGAGCGTATCAAAGGACCGCTCCGCGCTCGCCAAAGCGGCCGACGTGTTGCTCGCGGTCAACCGCCCGGCGCCGGAAACCGTAGCGCAATTGAATCGCGGCGCCGTCGTCGTCAGTTTCTTGCGTCCGCTAGACGAGCCGTTATTGCTCAAGCCGATGATCGAGAGCAGAATCACCGGCTTCGCAATGGAGTTGATCCCGCGCTCGACCCGCGCGCAGGCGATGGACGCGCTCTCTTCGATGGCCACGATAGTCGGTTACAAGGCCGTGCTGCTGGCCGCCGAACACTCGCCGCGAATGTTCCCGATGCTGACCACGGCGGCGGGCACAGTGCCCCCGGCGAAAGTCCTGGTGCTGGGCGCGGGGGTGGCTGGGTTGCAGGCCATCGCGACGGCGCGGCGGCTCGGCGCGGTCGTCGAGGGCTTCGACGTGCGCGCGGCGGCGGGCGAAGCCGTCCGATCGCTCGGCGCGAAATTTCTGGAAGTCGATATGGGCGGGTTACAGGCCGAGGACGCCGGCGGTTACGCCCGCGAGGTGACCGAAGATGTGATGGATCGCAGCCGCGAGTTGATCGCGCGCCAGGCCAAACAGACCGATTGCGTCATCACCTCCGCCGCCGTGCCGGGGCGCCGCGCCCCGGTCTTGATCACCGAAGAGGCCGTCGTCGGAATGAAGCGCGGATCGATCATCGTGGACCTCGCGGGACCGACCGGAGGCAACTGCGTATTGTGCAAGCCCGGCGAGACCATAGACGTCAACGGCGTGACAATCATGACCCCGCTCAACCTGGCCGCCACCGTCCCGGTTCATGCCAGCCAGTTGTATTCGCGCAACCTGACCACCTTCCTTAGCGAGATGATCAAGGACGGCGAGCTGAACCTCGATTTCGCCAACGACGTCGTTGGCCCTTCGTGCGCCGTACACAACGGCGAAGCTAAGCATCCGCGCATTCAGGAAGCGTTTAAATAGTATCAATCACGAAGAAAAAAAATCGGGAGTGGGGAATGGGGAGTGGGGAGTGGGGGCAAAAAGTTGCTCGCTTAACTCCCCACTCCCCATTCCCCATTCACCACTCCCGATGTTCTTTGTAGGAGGAATCATGTCATGAGTGTAGAAAGTTTGGTCCCTTCGATTTGCGTTCTAGCCCTGGCCGAAGGTTCGGGCGTGAGCGCGACGGCTTTGATGGCCTCTCTTTACGTCTTCGCGCTGGCCGCGTTCCTGGGCTATCAGGTCATCTCCCGCGTCCCTCCTCTGTTGCACACCCCGTTGATGTCGGCCACCAACGCCATTTCGGCGATCTCGGTGGTCGGCTCGATCCTGACCGCCGGCGGAAAATACAGCGACGTCAGTAAGTTTCTAGGTTTCATCGCTGTTACTTCCGCGATGATCAACGTCGTCGGCGGATTCATGATCACCGACCGAATGCTCAAGATGTTTAAAGATCGGATCGGCGGCGGCAATGATTCGGGCGGGAAGGAGGAACGGCGGTGATAAGCGGCAATTACCTTATTGAATTCAGCTATCTGCTCGCCTCCATCCTTTTTGTATACGGCCTCAAGGGGATGAGCAATCCGAAATCGGCCCGTCGCGGTATGAATTCCGCCGCCCTTGGCATGCTGGTGGCCATCGTCGGCACGTTGTTGCATCACGATATTATTGATTACACCTGGATCATCGTCGGCTTGCTTATCGGCGGTTTGATCGGCGCGGCGATGTCAATCTGGATGCCGATGACCGCTATGCCTCAACGAACCGCGCTCTCGCATGCTTTCGGCGCTCTGGCCGCATCGCTCGTGGGCATCTCGGAATACTACCAGCACGTCGCTTACGAAGGCGGAACCGTAGACCGCTACAAGATGATCGCGCTCGGTTTTGAGGTGCTCTTCGGCAGCCTGACGGTCACGGGCAGTCTGCTGGCCTTTGTCAAATTGCAGGAGTTGATGCGCGGCGCGCCGGTCACCTACAAAGGCCAGAACATCATCAACGTCTCGCTCTTCGTCATCGCGGCGGGAATTTTCATCTACCTGATCTACGACCCGACGCAGAGCGCGCTCTTTTACGTGATGGTGGCGCTGTCGTTCCTCTTTGGCATTCTGCTCGTGTTGCCCATCGGGTCGGCGGACATGCCGGTCGTGATGTCGCTGATGAATTCATACGCGGGGCTGGCCTCTGCGGCGACCGGTTTCGCGATCGGCAACAACGTGCTGATCATCGCGGGCACGCTCGACGGATTTTCCGGCTTCATCCTCTCTATCCTGATGTGCAAGGCGATGAACCGTTCGGTGACCAACGTGCTCTTCGGCGCGTTCGGCTCGGTCTCGGCCGACACCGGCCAATTAGTCGAAGGAGTGATGCGCGAAGTCGGCGCGGACGACGTGGCGGTGCAACTGGCCTACGCGCGCCAGGTGGTTTTCGTGCCCGGCTACGGAATGGCCACGGCGCAGGCGCAACACGCCGTGCGCGAGCTGGCTGAAGTCCTCGAGCACAAAGGCGTCAACGTCAAATACGCAATTCATCCGGTGGCTGGCCGAATGCCCGGACATATGAACGTGTTGCTGGCCGAAGCCAACGTGCCCTACACATCGCTCTACGAACTTGAACAGATCAACCCGGAAATGCAGGCGACCGACGTTGCCGTGGTGATCGGCGCCAACGACGTGGTCAACCCCGACGCCCGCGACAATCCGAAAAGCCCGATCGCCGGAATGCCCATCATCGAAGTCGACCGCGCGCACAACGTCGTCGTGCTCAAACGCGGCAAGGGCAAGGGATTTTCCGGACTGGAGAACCCGCTCTTCTTCAAATCGAACACCGGGATGTTGTACGGCGACGCGAAGTCTTCATTGTCGAAGCTGGCGCAGGCGGTGCAGCAGGCTTGAGCTTGAGATGATCATCGCCGCTTCCCATCATTGCGTTTGTCATTTATCATTGCCAAAGCGCGTGGTGGGCGCGCAGTGGTATATGACAAACGTATGATGGAAGATTGAAAATGAAACAACAAAAGCTCCCCCTTCGGTTGTTCGCCTCGGCCATGTCGCCGTCAGCCATTTTGATCGGCCTTGCCAGGACAATCTTTTCGACTCAGAAACCTTCCCGGCAAAGCCGGATTTACACTGACATGCGATCCAACGCGGACGCGCCTTTGACCGTCAAAGGGGCGTATATTGGTCCTGGGGCTTCGACTTTAGTCATTTTATCTCTGCCTGAAATGACGGGGTCTCGCCTCCGCAAATGACACTACAACCGGATTGCGACCCAATCCTCGGCATTTAACATCAGCTGATTCGACGCCCAATCAGCCAATCTATCACGATTAAGGAAGCAAACACGCAAGGTGAACCAATGATTCGCAAACTCATTACAATCAGCCTATTCCTCTTCTGCTTATCGTTCGATAACGGGACGGCGGCGCAAAACTCACGCACTGCCAAGAAGCCCCAGCCCAAGCCCCAGCCCCGGTCGAATCCTAATCAATGGGCCTTGCTGATCGGCGTCAGCGATTATCCAGGCGCGATTCAGGACCTGAAATTCCCAGGCGCAGACGCCCGTTCGATCAAGGATCTGTTGATCTCGTCGGCGGGCTTCGCGGAAGATCACGTCCGGCTGCTCACCGACGATGGCGTCGGAGAAGCCAGGGCGACGAAGCAGAACATCTTCGCCGCCATCGATCAATATCTGGCGCCGCGCGTCCAGCCAGGTCACGAAATCATCATCTTTCTGGCCGGTCACGGCGTCGTGCGCGGAATCGGGGCGGAGGCCAGGAGTTATTACCTGCCAGTCGACATTGACGTCCAGACTAAAGAAGCTCTCGAAAGCACTGCGATCAATATGGAAGAATTGTCCCGCAAGCTCTCGGCGTTGAAGGCTTCGCAATTCACCGTCTTCTACGACGCCTGCCGTGAAGACCCTTTTCCCGGACGCGGCCTGAAAGGAAACACTCTCACCGACGTGACGGCCCGGATACTGACCCTGACCCCCACCCGGCTGCCGGAGTCCCGGACTGAACTGCCGACCAGCGTGATCTTTTACGCCTGCCAGATCGGCGAACGCGCTTACGAGAACGCTAAACTCCAGCATGGCGTCTTCACCTACTACATCCTGCGCGGACTGCAAGAGCTTGCCGCGCGCCCCGACGGTGGCGTCGACGCCGGCCGGCTGGCCGGATACCTGAGAGAAAACGTCCGCAAATGGACTCGCGAGGAGGCCAAGATCCCCATCGAACAGAATCCGACGATGGTGGCTACGGACGTGCGCGGCCCGGTGTTGATCGCGCGCATCCTGCCCCTTTCCGCAAATGTCCCTGAGGCGAAGCCCATCGCCGGAATACTTCTCAACACGTCTCCCGAAGGCGCGACGATATCGATCAACGGCCAGTTGTCCGGACGCGGGCCGCTTCAAAAGGATCTGGCGCCGAACCAATATACGGTGCACGCCGAACTGCCCGGGTTCCAACCCTCCGAGACCAGTGTCAACGTGATCGCAGGTTACCGGCAGGAGATCACGATCAACCTGCAAGCCCTCGCCAAGAATTCGAACTATGAAAAGGGCATCCAGTTTGAACGGCAACAGCTCTGGCCGCAGGCCATCGCCTCATACCAACAGGCGCTGCG
>Ga0081455_10004707_pt1 | contig 15168 bp, 13 predicted proteins | sample TabmetS3T2R1_FD_70207 | JGI IMG/M metagenome (GOLD analysis project Ga0081455, IMG submission 70207) | Tabebuia heterophylla rhizosphere microbial communities from the University of Puerto Rico - S3T2R1 | ecosystem: Host-associated > Plants > Roots > Rhizosphere ... | reverse complement strand
CGATCAGGCCGCCGTAGAGATATCCCACGCCGCCGATGATCAGCACGAGGAGAAGGTCGGCGGAGCGCTCGAACGAGAACACGTCGAGCGACGTGAACGCCGTCGTCTGCGTGAGGAGCGCGCCGGCGACGCCCGCATAGAACGCAGCGACCGTGTAGATCGCGATCAGGCGGCGATCGACGGGAATGCCGATGGCGGAAGCGCGCAGCGTGTTGCCCTTGATCGAGCGCAGCGAAAGGCCGAACGGCGAGTTCACGATGCGACGCGCGATCACGAACAGCACGAACAGCACGACGAGGCTGTAGATGTATCCGGTGTGGCCGAAGAGGTCGAACTTGAACATCCCGAGCACCGGCGTGATGGTGACGCCCTGCAGGCCGTCCGCCCCGCCCGTCAAATCGGAGTAGCGGTTGGCGAGCTCGCGCAATACGAGCGCGACTCCGAGCGTGACCATCAGCCGCGTGAGGTCCGAGCCGCGCAGCACGAGGAAGCTCGTCGCGAAGCCCAGCATCGCCGCCGCGAGGCCTGCGGCGACGAGCGCCAGCACGGGCTCGGTCACGAGCGCGTGCTTGGCCAGGAGGCCCGCCGCGTAGCCGCCGAATCCGAAGAACGCCGCATGTCCCAGCGAGATGATGCCGGCGTAGCCCAGGATGAGGTCCAGCGAAAGCGCGAAGAGCGCGAGGATGGCAATCTCGGTCAGGATGAGGTGCTTGTTCGGCAGGAGCCAGATGGCGGCGACCGCGACCAGCCAGAACGCGATCTCGAGCGGCGTCCAGCGCGCGGGACGCGCAAGGCGTTGCGCGACTTCGGTCGCGAGCGTGCTCGACATCCGCTATCTCGCCGTCGGCCGCGAGAAGAGGCCCTGCGGCCGCCAGATCAGCACCGCGATCATGATCGTGTAGATCACGAAGCCGCCGAGCTTCGGCACGTAATACTTGCCGGCGACGTCGCCGATGCCGAGCAGCAGCGAGGCGAGGAACGGCCCGGTGATGCTGGACGAGCCGCCGACCGTCACCACGATCAGGAAGTAGATCATGAACTTCAGCGGAAAATACGGATCGAGACCGAGAATTTCCGCGCTCAGCGCGCCGCCAAGGCCTGCGAGGCCGCAGCCGAATGCGAAGGTGAAGGCGAACACCTGCGGCACATTGATGCCGAGCCCGACCGCCGCACGCGGATCGTCGACAGCGGCGCGCAGCCGGCTGCCGAAGCGCGTGCGCGAGAGAATCAGCTGCAGCGCGACCGTCAGGAGGCCGCAGATCACGATGATCATCAGCCGGTAGCGGCCGATGCCGACGCCGAACAGGTCGAACTGCCCTTCCAGCGCGGACGGCAGCTTGATGAAGATGCGCGACGATCCCATGATGTAGTCGACGGCTGCCACCGACATGAAGACGAGGCCGACCGAGAACAGCACCTGGTCGAGATGGCTGCGGGTGTAGAGATGGCGGTACAACGTGCGCTCCAAGGCAGCACCGATCGTAGCACTGACGACGAAGGCGAGCGGAAGTGCTGCAAAGAACGGCCAGCCCTGGCTATTGACCAGCACCGCGCAGATATAGCCGCCGGTCATGGCGAAGGCGCCGTGCGCCAGGTTGACGAAATTCATCAGCCCCAGCGTCACGGCGAGGCCGCAGGCAAGCACGAACAGCAGCATGCCGTAGGCAACGCCGTCGAACAGGATGGTGAATACGGTGGTCATGAGAGAGGCTTGGTAACCTTGAACGCGTCATTCCGGGGCAGCGCGCAGCGCTGAACCCGGAATCTCGCTCAGTAACATCGAGATCCCGGGTTCGCGCTAATGCGCGCCCCACGATGTGCACTGCACATCGGGGATGACGCGCTTTCGCGCGTCACTTTTTGGTCTTGCCGGAGTCCTTCACTGCCTCGAAGGTGGCGAATTCCACGTTGTAGAGCTCGCCATCGACCTTCTCGACCTTGCGGATGTAGATGTTCTGCACGACGTCGCGGGTTTCCGGGTCGATCGACATCGGGCCGCGCGGGCTTTCCCATTTCATGCCCTTCATGGCCTCGACCAGCGCATCGCCGTCGGTCTTGCCTCCGGTCTTCTTCAACGCCTCATAGATCAGGTGGATGCCGTCATAACCGCCGACCGCCATGAAGCCGGGACGGTTGTTGAACGCCTTCTTGTAGGCGGTGACGAAGTCCTTGTTCATCGCCGACGGATGCGCCGCGGAATAAAGATGCGCGGTCACCGCGCCGAGCGCGGCGTCGCCCATGCCGTTGAGCAGGTCGTCGTCCATGACGTCACCGGGGCCGATCACCTTGATGCCGGTCTTGTCCAGCCCGCGCTCGGCATATTGCTTCATGAAGGTGCCGCCCTGCCCGGCCGGCACGAACACGAACATCGCATCCGGCTTGGAATCCTTCATGCGCTGCAGGAACGGCGCGAAGTCAGGATTCTGCAAGGGCACCTTGACTTCCTCGACGACCTCGCCGCCGCCGGCGGTGAAGTTCTGCTTGAAGAAGTTCAGCGCGTCGTTGCCCGGCGCGAAGTCGGAGGTGAGAATTGCCACCTTCTTGATGCCGTTCTTGGCGGCCCAATCGCCAATGATGGTGCAGGACTGTGCCAGCGTGAAGCTGGTGCGCACGATGTAGGGCGAGCGTTCGGTGATGATCGAGGTGCCCGCCGCCATCACGATTTCCGGGATCTTGGCCTGCGTGGCGAGCGGTGCGGCCGCGAGTGCCGCCGGCGTGACGCCGAAGCCCGCGATGACGTTGACCTTGTCGTTGACGATCAGTTCCTGCGCAATGCGCTTGGTGTTGTCAGGAACGGCGCCGTCATCCCTGAGGATGACCTCGATCTTCTTGCCGGCGACGGTGTCGCCCTTCTGCTGCATGTAGAGCTTGATGGCGTTGTCGATCTGCTTGCCGGTGGATGCCTGGCCGCCGGTCATTGGCAGGATCAGGCCGATCTTGAAGGCGTCCTGGGCATTTGACGAGCCGTTGAACAGCGCAGCCAAACTGAGCGCGCCGGCGACCGCCGCGCGGCGGGACAATGTCGATGTGAGCACTTCTCTCCTCCTCTGGATTTCGCAGCTGGGACCGCCTGGCGCGGCTCTTCACCTTTTTTCCTAACAAGCATGACATTTGTACTATTGTACAAATAGCTAAGACCGGTCAACAAGAAAAGGTCACCATCCATTGGGAAGAATAGCTGAAAAAGCAATGGCTTGAGTGGCTCCGGGATACCCTGTCGCACCTCGTCATTTCTCATCCCCATGCAGTTGCGCCCGAAAAGCCCGTGGCGACAGACCGGTCGCAGCGGCGTAGACCCGGCTGAAATAGGCGGGGTCGTCGAAGCCGAGCGCATAGGCGATCGTGGAGACCGGCAGGTTGGTATAGACCAGATTGCGCCGCGCCTCGCGAACCATGCGGTTGAGGATCAGGTGGGAAGCGGTATCGCCGGTCGCCGCGCGCGTGATCCGGTTGAGATGTGTCGGCGTTATCGACAACGCCCCGGCATAATCGGAGACGCTCCAGCGTTCGAGGTGGCGTTGCTCCAGCAGTGCCTCGAAGCGGCGGAACAATTGGGAATCGGCTGCGCCGCCGTCGCGCCTGCCACGTGCGAGCTCGCGGGCCACAAGCCCGATCAGGCTCGCCGACAGCGCGCGCAGCACGTGCGCCCTGCCGAAATTTCGTCCGGCAAACTCTGCAAAAATCTGCTTCATGGTGGCGCGCATCTGCGGCGTGCCGCGCACCACGGTGCATTGCGACAGCGCGCCGCGCAGCCCTTCCGGCGCGAGCAGGGTTTCGTCGAGGATTTCGGCGGCGATGGTCACGACCCAGCCCTGCGTGCCCGGCACAAAGTTGAAGCCGTGTACATTGCCGACCGGTACGTTGACGACATGCATGGGCTTGAGCACGTGGACGCGGCCGTCAAGACTGGCTTCGCCGCTGCCGCGCTCAATCAGGATCACCTGGTGCAGCCGCGCGTGACGATGCGCCGCGAACTTCCAGTCGTGCAGCACCGAGCGCGAGGCAATCGTCTCGCAATGCACGACGTCGGGCAGTTCGCTCGACTCGCCGAACAGATTGTAGACCTGGATGGCCGAATTCGACGCCGCTGCTCGCATGTTCGAATTGTACAAGACAAAGGCCGAACCCTCCATCCGCTTATCGTCGCAGACCGGGCAATGTCGATAGGCCTCGGGAGGACGTGAAGGATGAAGGTACAGGTCTGCATCATCGGCGGCGGGCCGTCGGGGCTGTTGTTGTCGCAGCTCCTGCATCTGCAGGGCATCGACACCGTCGTGTTGGAGAAATATAGCCGCGATCACGTGCTCGCCCGCATCCGCGCCGGCGTGCTGGAGCACGGCTTTGCCAAACTGATGCACGAGGCGCAATGCGGCGAGCGGATGGACCGCGAAGGCGAGATCCACCATGGCTTCAACATCGCCCATGACGGCCGCGTCGACCGTGTCGATCTGCAAAAATACTCCGGCGGCAATTCGGTGATTGTGTATGGACAGACCGAGGTCACGCGCGACCTCTACGAGGCGCGCGACCGGCTTGGCGGCAAGATCGTCCATAACGCCGAAGACGTCACGCCGCACGATATCGCCTCCGATGCGCCCTACGTGACCTATCGCTCCGGCGACAAGGTCTTGCGCGTCGATTGCGACTATGTGGTCGGAGCCGACGGTTTTCATGGCGTCAGCCGCCAGTCGATCCCGAAGGATGTGCTGCGCGAATATGAAAAGGTCTACCCGTTCGGCTGGCTCGGCATCCTTGCGCGCACCAAGCCGGTCTCATCGGAAGTGATGTATGTGAAGCACGAGCGCGGTTTTGCCCTGTGTTCGCTGCGCTCGCAGGTGCTGAGCCGCTACTACATCCAGGTGCCGCTGAGCGACAGGCCCGACGACTGGTCGGACGATGCATTCTGGGCCGAGCTAAAGCACCGCCTGCCGGAAGACGTGGCGGCGCGACTGATCACGGGCCCGTCGATCGAGAAGAGCATCGCGCCGCTGCGCAGTTTTGTGGCCGAGCCGATGCGCTACGGTCGGCTGTTCCTCGCCGGTGACGCGGCGCATATCGTGCCACCGACCGGTGCGCGCGGACTGAACACCGCCGCCTCCGACACCTACTATCTCTATCGCGGGCTGGTCGACCACTACCGCAGGGGCGACGACACCGGGCTCGACAGCTATTCGCAAAGGGCGCTGGCGCGGGTCTGGAAGGCGCAGCGCTTCTCCTGGTGGATGACGATGCTGCTGCATCGGTTTCCCGACCGCGTCAGTTATGACGACCGGCTGCAGGAGACGGAGATGTCCTACCTGTTCTCTTCCGAGACGGCGCTGCGCCTGGTCGCGGAAAATTATGTGGGCTTGCCGTTCTAGCCGGAGTATGCGACGCCACGCTTAGTATCATAATACCGCAAGATCGCACAGCTTTTTCCACGATCTTCAAAACGCCGCGAGCAGGTCGGCCGTAACTTCCTTCGGCCACTGTCGGATAGTCTATGGCGGCCTTCGATTCCCGCACTGGAAGGTTGCAAGACAAGCCGATGCTACCGCGCGCCCGTCCATTCGCCTTGCTGATCGCCATCGCGATCCCTGCCTGCAATCTCGCCGGCTGCGGAACAATCAATGAGAAGGTTGCGGCCGGCGTCAGCGACATCATCCCGGCCTGGGTTGGCGGCTTGCCGGCCGATGCGCCGCCGCGCCCGGGCACGCTGAAGTACGACGAATACATGCAAGAGCGCGAGCGACTGCGATTGTTGCCTGCATCGGAGCGCAACCAGGCACCGAAGGCCGACGAAACAAAGCCGGCGCAAGCGCAGGAGCGCTAAGGGCGAATCGAAAGCTTCCGCTTCATGCCTCATGCGGCAAGGCGGGATCGCGCGGACCGATCAATCCATGAACACCACGGTCTTGCGACCATTAAGGATCACGCGATCCTCGAGGTGATGGCGCACGGCGCGCGCCAGCACGCGGCGCTCGATGTCGCGGCCCTTGCGGACGAGATCGTCGGGCGTGTCGCGGTGGCTGATGCGCTCGACGTCCTGGTCGATGATCGGGCCTTCGTCGAGATCGCGCGTGACGTAATGCGCGGTGGCGCCGATCAGCTTGACCCCGCGCTCATGCGCCTGGTGATAGGGGCGCGCACCCTTGAAGCCCGGCAGGAATGAATGGTGGATGTTGATGCAGCGGCCGGACAGCTTTGCCGAGAGATCGTCCGACAGGATCTGCATGTAGCGCGCCAGCACGACGAGATCGGTCCTGCTGTCCTCGACCAGCTTCCAGATCGCGGCTTCCTGCTGCGGCTTGTTCTCTTTCGTCGTCGGCAGATAGTGGAAGGGGATGTCACCGAAATCGAGGCTCGCATACGTCTCGCGCGGATGGTTGGAGACGATCGCGGTCGGGATCATGTCGAGCTCGCCGGTGCGCCAGCGATAGAGGATGTCGACCAGACAATGGTCTGACTTGGAGGCGAGCAGCATCACCCTGCGCTTGGCGGCGCGGTCGCGCATCTGCCAGCCCATGGCGAAGCGCTGGGCGATCGCCGCAAAGCCGGTCTGCAGCGCCGACAATTCGACCGCGAGATCGGCCGCGGTGAACACCACCCGCATGAAGAATTTCTTGGTCTCCATATCGTCGAACTGCTGGGCATCGAGGATGTTCTGGCCGTTCTGGGCGAGAAAGGTCGAGACCGCGGAGACGATGCCGGGACGATCGGGACAGGACAAAGTGAGGACGAACTGGCTGTGGGGCATGACCAAGACTTGGGCAGGAATATTTGGGCAGGTTGGTGAATTTCCGCCCTGCTCTATCACCGCCGATACCCTTGCGCCAATCCCGCGTCGGGGACCAAAATGAACAAATCCGGCAAGTCCACGAAAGAAGCGGAATCATGGCTGACAGGCTGAATGGCTATCGCGTCCTCATCCTCGAAACGCGCGAGGAAGCGCAGTTCTCCCGCCTGCTCTCCGAGCAGGGTGCGGATGTCCTGCAGTGCCCGATGTTCGCCATCAACGACGCGCCCGATCCGGCACCCATCGAGGCCTGGATCAGCCGCGCCATCGAAAAGCCTTTCGACGATCTCGTGCTGATGACCGGCGAAGGCCTGCGCCGGCTGATGAAGGTGGTGCGCCGGATCGGCGTCGAGCAGGATTTTGTCGCAGCGCTCGGCGGAAGCAGGAAATTCACGCGCGGTCCCAAGCCCGGCAAGGCGCTGCGCGAGATCGGGCTCGAGCCGCAGATGACGACGGAGAAGCCGACTTCCGAGGGCATCGCCGAGATGCTGTCGCGCCTCGAGCTGAAGGGCCGCCGCGTCGGCCTGCAGCTGTACCCCGACAAGGATCACGGCGCGCTGATCGGCGCCATCAAGGCGCAGGGCGCCGAGGTCGATACGGTGCTGCCTTACGTCTATGACGCCAAGGCGGCCGATGCCAACATCGTCACCGCCATCGACGAGATGGCGCGCGGCCGCATCGATGCGATCGCGCTGACCAATCTCGGCCAGATCCGCCGCCTCATCGATACGGCCCGAAAGCATGGCTGGGAGAACAAGTTGCGCGAGGGCCTGGCACAAACGCCGATAGCCTCGGTGGGCCCCGCGGTTTCCGATGAGCTCGCCTCGCACGGCCTCAGCGCCAGCATCTATCCGGCGGACGAGGCGTTCTTCATGCGGCCGCTGATCTCGGCGATGGCGGCGGCGCTGGCAAAAAATCCGCCGCGCGTAGCGAAGGCCGGCTAGCGCGTACTCAAAGCCCGGGACGTTGCGCGGCGCAGCATTCGGCTAACTTTGTGAACGACATCACATATCCGGCCGGCGATCGGATGTAACGTTTGGGCGAAGGGCACAGGCTGAATTCGATCGACAACGCTAACGCACGGGGCGCACCGACGGCACCCTCAGCGGTCCGCCCATCATGGAGAGGGGCATGGTCGATACATCAACAGCAAAGCGGCTCGTCTGGGCCATCATTGATAATTTGCCGGGCGCTGTCCCCGGGACGGGGACGAATCCTGTCGCCGGGAAGAGGCCGGTTCACACGATCGGTGTGGGCGTGAAGGGCGAGTTCGTGGCGTCGGATGTGGCGCACACCTATTGCATCGCGGAGCACTTCAACGGACAGCCCGTTCCCGTGTCCGTGAGATTCTCCAACGGATTGGGAGGACTGGAGCAGCATGATGGATGGTCCGATGTTCGGGGAATGGCGACACGTTTCCACCTTTCGGACGGGACGGGAAGCGATCTGATCGCCACGACGCTCGGCGAATTCTTTGTCCGAAATGTCGAGGACTTTTTCGAGTTCGCCAAGGTCGCGAAGCTCGAGCCGTATGGAAGACGACGCTGGTGGCTGAAGCTTTGGGACATTCTGCAGCTCAAGGTGCCTCCTCGTAACCCGTACCCGAACGAAACCAAGAACGTCGATGCGGGAGCACTCAGTTATGCCGATCGGCACCGGTTCGCTCAGTTGGGAGTTGTCCAGGCCGCGGTGATTGGCGCACCGGTGAGCTATGTCCGCGCGAGCTATCACGCCGTCCACACCTTCTGGGTGACAGCTCCCGGTGGAGTTCGCCACCCGGTTCGCTTTTCGTGGCAGCCGGTCGCAGGCGTTCGCAATACAAATCCCAAGGCCGTGCCGCGCGACAAATATCTGCGCGAGGAGCTTGAAAACCGTCTGCGGCAGTGGCCGGCCCGATTCATGCTGATGATGACGATCGGCGATGCGGGCGATGCGCTAGACGATCCTACAAAGCCCTGGCCGGGGACGCGAATCCGGGTTGTCATGGGCACCCTTACGCTCATCAAGGTGGCCGAGGATCAGGACGCGGATGGCGAACGCATCAGTTTCAATCCCTGCCGTCTCGCGCCCGGCATCGAAGTCTCCGGGGATCCCATCCTCGAGGCCCGCCTGGGCGCCTATGAAGCCTCGCGTGTAATGCGCGGCGGGTGCCCCTTCAGGTGGAGGTAAGTCGATGTCAACGGACGAAGGCTTTGTAGACCGGTTGCGCGAGAATGACGTGTTCAAGTGGGTGGCGTCGCGGACGCTGGTGCCTTTATGGGCGCGGTGGACCCCGGTGAAGCGTCTGCCCGGTGGTCCTCACCCGTCGTTCAAGCAAGGCGACAATGTCCAGTGCATGATGAACCTGATCATGCCGCTCAAGATCAAGTCGCCGATCGGACGAGCGGAGGCCGCAAAGGCGATCGCTGAAAACAAGGATGCGATATTTGCCGGATTGAACAATGTCGGCACGGTGCACTTCGCGCGCTTCGTCATCGTCGGCGACAATATCTGCATGTTCTCGGTCTATGACGGGGATTTCACCAATTACATTCGTGACTTCATCGCCACAATCGGCGGCGTATTCAACGCCGTGGTCGAGCTTGTCGAAGGCGGAGATGACGTGATCCCTTGCGAGGAGAAGGTCGAGGCTTTCATCCAATGGGTGCACGAGCGCGACCTGTACCAGGTGCCGGACACGATCACCGATTTTCTGCGAGACCAGGAAGAATTGAATGGAGACAGGGCCGTATCACCCGTCAATGACGATCTGACCCTGCTTCCGCGCAAAATGGTCCTGCAGCTTCGCGCCAATCCAAACGTTTCGCTCGGCAGCGGCTACCGGGCGTATCCCGGATTTTCGGTGGCACAGGTCCGCAAGCAACTCGGGCTAGGCTGGTGAGTACCATGTTCGATCTCGCTGAACTGCAGGGCAACATCCTGCGCGGCTACACCAAGAAGCCGCACGTGCGTTATCTCATCCTGGAAGTCGCCGATCCCATTGCAGCCCGGCGCTGGCTCGCCGACTCCGTATCGGGCCGCAACGGTGTCCCGCAGATCACGAGCGGGGACTGGGGGGAAAACAAGCCGGAAACCTGTTTCAACATTGGCCTGACCTACGAGGGATTGCGCGCCCTCGGCACGCCGAGCGCTTCGCTTAAAATGTTCCCGAACGAATTCGTCGAAGGCATGACCGCCCGCGCCTGGAAACTGGGGGATGTCGGGCCGAGCGCGCCGGAAACCTGGCCAAAGCCCTTCAACGAGCCCAAGCGGATCCATCTCATCGCGACGATCTACGCCAAACGCGTCGACCAGCTCAATGACGTCCAGGAACGCGCCGTCGCCGACAAAAAAAAGGCCTGGACATTGCTCGATACACGCGAGGGCTGCAGCTTTCCGGACAAGCGCGACCGCGACCGCGTTCACTTCGGGTATCTCGACAACATCACGCAGCCGAGGTTCGAGGGAGTTCCCGACTCGCAGCGCCATCCCGACCGACAACCCAAGGCGCCGCTTGGAACCGTGTTGCTGGGACATAAGACCAACCTGGAAGGTTTGATGTGGCAGGTTCCTCAACCCGAGGCGTTGGGACACAACGGCACCTTCAACGCCTTTCGCGTGCTGGAACAGGACGTGGAAGGCTTCGAGAAATATCTCGATTGGGCCGCATCCGAACTGCTCGAGCACCCGCAAGTCGACGAGTTGTTGCCGCCCGGCGCCGAAGAGAAAATCGGCCAAGTCCTGCCAATCGAAGGCCGTCGTGGTGCCTTGCGCGAGATCGTCGCCGCCAACCTGTGCGGCCGGTGGCGTGATGGCACGCCGCTCGCACTGTCTGCAGATGCGCCCGATCCCGAAGTCGATCTGACGGATTTTGACTACGGCCGCGACTCCCGCTGTCCCTATGGAGCCCATATTCGGCGATGCAACCCGCGAGGCGGCCAGATCGTGCAACGGATCGCGAATAACAGTCGGCGTCTTGTTCGCCGCGGCGTGCCCTATGGACCCCGCTATGATCGGACGAGCGCTCGCGTTCTGGACGAACCCGAACGGGGCCTGCTGGGCAACTTCATCGGGGCGAGCCTCGGCGCCCAGTTCGAGGCCATGTCCTACGATTGGCTGAACCTTGGCCTGCAGGATCCGCGCATCACCGGCTCCAACGACCCGATCTCAGGCGCCAACGATCCCGACACCGGCTGGTTCGACTTGCCGCTCAAATCCGGCACGATGATACGGTTGCAAGGATTGCCGCGATTTGTCCGAACGCGCGGCGGCGCCTATACGTTCCTGCCGAGCCTATCGGCGATCCGCTTTTTGGGATCGCAGATGATGTAAGTCGACCAAACAGGCCATGGGTCATTCGGCGGCCTTGTAAGGCGTGATTCACTAGGCCGTGTACTCATAAACCCGCAATGTCGGCTTTCGAGCGCAAACCGGACGCCCAATCGTGTTGAGGCTGATTTCCGTTTCTGACCCGATCCGGACTCAGTGGCTCATTCGATCACACGGTTGGCGCGGGCGATAACAGACGCTGGTACCGTGATGCTGAGTAATCGCGCGGTGCGCGAATTGAGCCATACTTCATAAGCAGTAGGCTGCTCCACGGGGATATTGGCCGGTTTCTCCCCTTTCATTATCTTGTCAGCGAGCCGCGCCCCTTGCCGAGCTATTGCGGCAAGTTCCGGTCCGAGGCTTACTAATCCCCCCAATGCAACGGTCTCCCTAAATCCGTGAACTGACGGCATTCCATGCTCCAAAGCGAGCTCCGAAATCCGCTTGCCGTTGGCGGAAGTAAGCGCTCCAGAAATCACCAACAAGCCTTTGACGTTTTTTCGGGTCATTTCAGAGAATGCAGCGTCCAACTCTTCGGTGGCGGTAAAATCTACGGCTACCAGTGTGACGCCGAGCGCCGGTAACCACGGCTCCAACGAAGCCATCGCGTATGCTGAATTTGGATCTTTTCCCGCTTTCAGAACACCAACTCTGTCAAGATTGGGCACGATCTCCTTTAGGAGCTCAATCCGCTTTGCCCACGTCTCGGTCGCCGACTCATATGTCACGCCCGTCATGTTTCCTCCGGGGTGCGAGAGGCTCTGAACCGCGCCTACGCGTACCGGATCGCCTACTGCAAGAAAAACTGTTGGCAGCGCGGTAGGAACAACTTTCTTTGCGGCGATGAGGCCGATCGTGCTCCAAATAACCAAAAGGTCGAGATTGGCCACCAAAGGAACAAGAAGCTCCTCGATTTTTTCGATGCGAGCTTCAGCGAAGTGTACAGTCAGATCAATTTTGCGCCCTTGCTGGTAGCCGAACTCGGCCAACTTTTGGGAAAAGGCGTCGACCAGATATTGACCCCTGTCACGCGGCTCTATCCCGACAATGCCCACTCGCCATACCCGCGCAACCTGTTGGGCGCGCGCACTGTCCAGCATCGCAAGAGCCGCCCCCGAAAAACCGAAAACAAAATCGCGCCGTCGCATCTTATCCTCCCGAGTGAGGATTGCGGAAATGGCAACGCAGTGGCGAGAGCACGCCAACACGCGAACGGCCGCGCGGCATTCGCCGCCTAACCACTGACCTAATAGAATTCTTCGGCCGCCATCGGCACCAGTGAACCAACGGGACTCGGCGCGCCTTCGCTGGCATCTCACGGTAGATACCTACACCAAGTTCGTGCGAATCTGAAGGAGGAAGAAAGGCCGGTTGTGGCCCTTAGCGGACGTGCCAGGCGGGGTTCCTGTCCGCTTTCGGGGATGAAGCAGAACTGCGTGTCTAGCTGAAGCGACAGCGTTATGAGTACACGCCCTTCTGTAATGGGCTCGATGATGTCAAGCCTCCCGAGTGAACGTCACGCCGCCGAGCTCATGCTTCTGTCCGTGGTCAACGCCTGGCCGCCACATCATGCTGTCAGAGGGAGCGGTGAGCCTATCTAGGTACGCGTGGTTCGTCAGATGACGGCCACTGGGCGTGTAACGGCTTCACCGGATCCACCGTCCCGGCGACGGGACTTCGGGCACTGGGCTTCAGCTCAGCCCGGTTGCGTTCTTGATTTCCTCCACGTCTTCTATGCAGCGATCGGCTTCGCTGCGGTCCATCGGTAGGTTGTGCCGTCAACCCAGATCCGATGCAGGATCACTGCGAGCTTACGTGCCAGAGCGACTTTGGCGCGCTTCGAACCGCGCCGCTTGGCGACGTCCATCCCCCAGCGCTTGAGTTTTGAGAACCGCGTGATGCGCGATAGCAGAACGTTGGCGGCTTCATACAACACCGTGCGGACTATCTCGTCACCGGCCAGCGTGATCCCGCCCGTGACGTCCTTTTCTCCCGATTGGTACTTCTTTGGCGTTAGCCCAAACAGCGCGCCGGCTGATTTTGACTTCGTGATGCGATTGGGGTCGTCAATCGCCGATTTGTACGTAATAGCCACCAGGGGACCAACGCCTGGCACTGTCATCAGCCGGCGACAGACCGCATCGTCACGCACGGTTGCCAGCACAACCTTGTGTAGCTTTCCGTACTCTGCCTTCAGAGCCGATCGTGCCGAAAGCATCGCCGTGGCTATGCGCTCCAATGTTGCCTGACCCGCGACCAACTCTCGGATCCGCGTTTCGAAGGTTTTTCGTGTCACAGGGCCAACCTTCAGCCCAAAACCACGCAATATCCCGCGGATACTCAATTCCACATCGATAAGTCGCCCAAGAAGCTGCTTGCGCGCAACCAGCAGCGCTCGAATCTCTTGAGCCCCTATCGACTTCGCGTGCACCGGGCTGAACCATCCCATCCGGATCAACTGGGCAATCCCGCGTGCATCCTTGCGATCAGTCTTCACTGTCATCGCTGACAATGCTGCCTTCACATGCCGTGTTTCCAGCAGAACCGTCTCGAAGCCTGCTCTTTTCAGCCCCGCATGCAGCCATTGCGACAGCGGCCCAGCCTCCAGCCCGATCCGCTTCACTGCAAAGCCAAGCGTCTCGAAGAACTCAACTAAGGCGTCGGGTTCGCTCGCGACCTTCGCTTCCTTCAGGATCTTACCCTGGGCATCCACGACGCATACGCTCGACAGTTCCAATGACACGTCAATTCCGGCATAGTTCTCCACGGCTGTCCTCCGTCTCCAGATGCTTGGGGCCGACTCAAGTCGTGACCCCGTTTCATCATCTATCGGGGGACAGCCACCATCATCACCCCTTGCTCGGAGCCGGGCCCATTACGGCATCTAGACTAGTGAGTTCCATACATGGGTAAGTGCGGACCAAAGAAAAAACTCGCAGCGCTCGAAATCCTCGACGGCAACCCCTCCAAGCGCCTGGTACAGGCCCCTGGCCTCGAAGGCATCGGCGAGCCGTTCATTCCTGATCGCCTCATGAGCGACGCGGCAAGCTGCGTCAACGCTATCCAGTCATCGATGCCACCGGGCGTTTACCGGCGGCTCGATAGCTTCCTACTCGCCGCCTTTGGCATGGCCTGGGCGGTGCACAAGCGCGCATCGGAAGAAATCGCAAACCCCGATTTCGAATTCACCGAGACCAACGAAAAGACAGGCGTTTTGCATCCTTCCGCATGGTTGAAAATTCTAAACACGCAGGCCGGCGTTGGGCGGCCGGCTGGGACTCGATCCACTCGCAAGGCAGGGCTTGCACTCGCCCGAGCAGCAAGCGCAGAGCAAATTCCACGGCTTGATCGGTCCGGTGCTGACCGAGCCGCCGACGTCGTCGCCTTTATCGAAAAACTGACGATCCCGAGCGACATCTGGCAGTCGCCGAACTGACGGCACGCATCGAGCGGCTCGAAACGCGCCTGGCTGAACTTGAGCAGCGCGGGCCAGGCCCCTTGCGAGTCGTCGGCGAGTACCGCGATGGCGGCGGGCGAGTACTAGCGCGGTCGGAGCACGATGAAGTTATAGCGGGTACCAACGGGGAATGCCGTCGCAAAGTCGATGAGCTCATAGTGAACGCGGTCAAAGCAGGGCGGCGGGGCAAACGCCAACGTGGTGGTGAAAACTCCTACTCCATCCTTCTTGAGAAGATGCAGAATGTCGTCCATGAAATGCTCGATCGACCAGTGAAAACCGATGCCATAAAAACTGTAGAGCAGATCATACTTTCCAGGGACCTCGCCCAACTTCATCTTGGACGCGTCAAAAATGGTCACATTGTTGAGGCCGTTGAATTCAAGGCAGTGTCGCAGCATTTCGATGTTGCCGCAGAACGAGTCCTCAAAGCGGGGGCCAAGGTAGGTGTACTTCGTCTTAGTCCCGTTGCCTTCGAAGACAGACAGATTTGACCAGCCGAGTTTCTTTGCGAAGAAAACCATCGAACGTCCGAGGCCCGGCCCAACCTCAAGAATTTTTCCGTTCTTGGGCACGGACGCTAGGACGTACTTGAGGGCCTCGTATTCACCCCATGAGGCGCCATTCT
>Ga0081455_10002154_pt2 | contig 15168 bp, 19 predicted proteins | sample TabmetS3T2R1_FD_70207 | JGI IMG/M metagenome (GOLD analysis project Ga0081455, IMG submission 70207) | Tabebuia heterophylla rhizosphere microbial communities from the University of Puerto Rico - S3T2R1 | ecosystem: Host-associated > Plants > Roots > Rhizosphere ... | reverse complement strand
TGGCCGCACCTGCTGATCGAAGAGTTCATCGCGATGATGGTCGTGCTGGCGGCGCTCACGATCTTCTCGACGTTCGTGAACGCCCCCCTGCGCGAGCTGGCCAACCCGAACCTGACGCCGAACCCGTCCAAGGCCCCCTGGTACTTCCTCGGCCTGCAGGAGCTGCTGCGCTACTTCCACCCGATGGTGGCCGGCGTGCTGTTCGCGCCGACCCTGGTGCTCCTCGCGCTCGCGGTGGCGCCGTACGTGGACCGCAACCCGAGCATCAAGCCCGGCGACCGCAAGATCGCCATCACGCTGTTCACGATGCTGATGATGTTCGGGGCGACGCTCACGATCATCGGCTCGTTCTTCCGGGGCACCGGCTACAACTGGGTCTGGCCGTGGGCACAGGGGATCTTCTTCGAGCTATGACGCCCGTCCTCGGCCTGTCCAGCGGGACCGTCGCGGCGATCGTCGTGATCGTGGTGATCGACCTGTTCGCGATCTTCTTCGGCCTGTCGTTCGCCCGCTCGCGGCGCGCGCAGCGCGAGGCCGAGGCGGCGAAGACCGCGGCCCTGTTCGGCGAGCCGGCCCCGCCCGCGCCCAAGCCGGTCAGCCGGCGCGAGTTCTTCCGCCGTTCGCTGGTGGCCTCGCTGCTGGTGTTCACGGCCGAGTTCGGCGGGGCGACCCTGGCGTTCCTGTGGCCGAACCTCCGGGGCGGGTTCGGCTCGGTGATCAACGCCGGCAAGCTCGACGACATCCTCGGGTTCATCAACGACAACAACCTGCCGTTCTACTCGGGGACCGGGCGCTTCTACATCGTCAAGTACAGCGGCAAGCCCTCCGGCGACGTGAACTACGAGGAGGAGGGCGTCACGACCGACGGCATCATGCCGCTGTACCAGCGGTGCGTGCATCTGGGCTGCCGCGTGCCCTTCTGCCAGAGCTCGCAGTGGTTCGAATGCCCCTGCCACGGGTCGAAGTACAACACCGCGGGTGAGTACCAGCTCGGGCCGGCGCCGCACGGGATGGACCGGTTCAAGGTGACGGTGTCCAGCAACGGCGACGTGATGGTCGACACCGCCGAGGTCATCCTCGGTCCCCCGCGCGGGACCAACACCACGCACAAGCCGCCGGCCGGCCCGTTCTGCGTGGCGGTGCAGTGATGCTCGGCCTCAGCCAGGCGCAGGGCATCATCCTGGCGGTCGGCGGGGCCATCTTCATCGCGATCGCGGGCGGCATCCTGGTCCTCCGTGGCCGGCATCGCGAGGAGGCCGACATCCCCAACGCGATGCGCCCCGGTCCGTCGGACCCCGACCTGGAGACGCCGCTGCTGCAGAAGCTGCAGGGCTGGGGCGTCCTCCTGGTGCTGTTCTTCGTGATCTGGGTGCCGGCGATCTGGCTGTTCGAGCCCGACCGCAACCTCGAGCAGGAGCAGGAGATGCAGGAGGCCGCGATCGACCGCGGCGCCCATGCGGTCGAGGTGTTCACCGAGGAGAACCAGGGCGGCGTCGGCTGCGTCAATTGCCATGGCGCGACGCTGGAGGGCAGCGTCATCCTGAACACGCAGACGGGAACGCCCATCCAGACCCCCAACCTGACCACCGTCTGCGGCGGCCCCTTCACGGGGCACACGCTGATCTACGGACTGCGCGACATACAGACGACGATCGAGCAGGGACGCGGGATCATGCCGTCCTGGAGCATCCGCTACGCGGGCGCGCTCGGCGACCAGCAGATCAACGACATCATCAACTACCTCGTGAGCATCCAGAAGGGTGTCAAGGACAGCGAGAACGTCTGCACGAACCCGGAGGCCGTGACGAAGGCGATCGACCAGTTCCTGGACGGGGACCCGACCAAGAAGCCGAACCCGACCACCAACATCCAGTTCTGATGATCGCCGCCAGCTGCGTCGGGTTCGAGATCGGGTGCGAGACCATCATCAAGGGCTCGCTCGCGGTGATCATGGCCTTCGTCCTGTTCATCGGGAGCGTGCTGATCATGACGTCGGCCGTGTTCGGCCGGCGGATGGGGTATCTCGTCGTGGCCGTCTCGTTCTTCGGCTGGATGATGATCCTGTCCACGGTCTGGCTCACCGGCTTCTTCATCTCCCAGGGCCCCGACACGCCGGTGAACCTGGGGCCTCGCGGGACCGAGCCCGCCTGGGTCGTCGAGTCGATCGGCGCGAGCCCCGAGCCGGTGTACGAGGCGTTCGGCGCCTATCCGGGCGGGGACGGCTGGCGCGAGCCGGGGACCAACGACAACGACCAGGCCTCGGTCCAGTCGGTGACGTCGGCGACGCAGTCGTTCATGGCGGAGCAGGCCAACGCCGAGATCGGCAAGAACCTGGACGAACCCGGGGCGATCCAGACGTCGGACTTCACGGTGCAGAACATCGAGTTCTACCCGACCGAGGACGGCGTCTCGCTCGCCGCGGCGCACGCGTTCTTCACCGACGGCGGGCCGATCCTGACCGTCTACCTGCGGCACGATTCGGGGAGCGTTCCCCGGTACTCGTGGATGTTCCTGATCGGCTCGACCGTGCTGTTCGGCGTCCACGTCCCGTTCCTGGACCGCGCAGAACGCAAACGCAAGGAGATCCTGACGGGCGGGACGGCCCCGCCGTGGTACGGACCCGCCTAGGAGGAACGATGATGCTCGCGCAGGAAGCGCCGCTGATCGATCAGGGAGCCGTGCAGTTCATCCTGTTCGGCATCACCGTGATCGTCATCTTCATCGCGCTCTGGATCACGATCGCGAAGTAGGGCCTCCCTCAGGCGTTCGCCGAGGCCCGGCGGCGGCCCTTCACGTCGGCCAGCGCGGCGTTGCGCTGCTCGTAGTACGTGAGGATCTGCAGCTCGACCGCGAGGTCCACCTTCCGCACCGAGACCGCCTCGGGCACGACCAACGCGACCGGGGCGAAGTTCAGGATCGACCGGATGCCGGCCTGCACCATGGCGTCGGCGACCGCCTGCGCCGACGTCGCCGGCGTGCAGATGACGCCGATCAGGGCGTCGTGCTCCCGCGCGATCGCCGCCATGTCCTCGAGCGCCCGGATCGGGAGGCCGCCGACCACCTCCCCCACCTTGGCCGGGTCGTTGTCGACGAGCGCGGCCGGCCGGAACCCGCGCTCGGCGAACCCGCGGTAGTTGGCCAGCGCGTGGCCGAGGTTGCCGATCCCGGCGATCACGATCGGCCAGTGCTGCGTGAGGCCGAGCTCGCGGCGGATCTGGTGGACGAGGTAGGCCACGTCGTAGCCGACCCCCCGGGTGCCGTAGCTGCCCAGGTGCGACAGGTCCTTTCGAACCTTGGCCGAGTTCACGCCGGTGGCCTCGGCCAACGCCTCCGAGGAGACCGTGGCGCTTCCGGCCTCGGCGAGCTCCACGAGGGCCCGGAGGTACAGCGGGAGCCTGCCGACCGTGGCCTCGGGGATCGCCCGCTCGCTCACGGGCGGATGATAGTGCATTCGTGAACGCCGTTCACGAATGCACGAAGTCGCGAAGCCTCCCCGCCTCGACCCGGATCTCGAAGCGCTCCTGCCCGTCCACCAGGACCACGGGGATCCGGATGCCGTACTCGAGCTCGAGCGCGTCGTCGCCGGAGATGTCCACCTCGCGGTAGTCGAACGACGTCCGCTCGCGCTCGGCGAGGATCACCTCCCGGGCCTCGTCGCACAGACCGCACCCGGGTCGGGAGTACATCAGGACCTCGGCCACGGCCGCATCGTAGCGGCGGAGGCGAAGCGGGATGGAGTCGCCCGCTCCGTGTGATAGGAACACCGTCGTGGGTGAGGACGATCGGCTTGACCTGGAGCTGCATCGTGGCGTCTCCGAACGAGACCGCGCGGCCTTCGACGAGCTCTACCGCCGCTACGTCCGGCAGGCGTACGGGGTGGCGCTTCGGGTCACCTCGCAGGACCTGATCGCCCAGGAGGTCGTCCAGGACGCCTTCCTGGCCCTGTGGCGGGCGCCCGAGGCGTTCGACCCGGCCAGGGGCGGGTTCCGCTCCTTCTTCCTGTCCCTGGTGCATCATCGGGCGGTCGACGCCGTCAGGCGGGAGGAGCGGCTGCGCAGGCGGACCGAACGCGCGGCGAACCTCGAGCCCGCCACCGGCGAAGACCCTGCGGAAGACGTGGTCGAGGACGCGTACCTGCGCGTTCGGCGCAAGGAGGTCCGCGCCGCGCTCGGCACGCTTCCGCAGGCCCAGCGACAGGTGCTCGAGATGGCGTATTTCGGGGGCATGACGCAGGTGAGGATCGCCGAGCAGCTCGGCATCCCGATCGGGACCGTGAAGACGAGGACGCTGGCGGCCATGCGCAAGCTGCGCGTCACGCTGCAGGAGGAGTGAGGGTGGCCGAGGACCACGAGCGGATCGAGGAGCTGCTGGCGGGATACGCCCTGCTCTCGCTCGAGGGCGAGGACGCGGCCGAGGCCGACCGGCTCCTGTCCGAGCACGTCCCCGGCTGCGCCCGGTGCCGCCGGACGCTGGCCGACTTCCAGGCCCTCTCGGGCGACCTGGCGCTCGCGACCGCCCCCGCCGACCCGCCCGAGACGATGCTCCCCCGGATCCACCGGGCGATGGACGAGGTCCCGCTCGAGGGCCACCGGCCCCGGCGGGGGGCGCTGATCGCCGTGGCGGCCTCGGCCGTCGCGCTGGTCGCGATGGGCGGGCTGTCGCTGGTGATGGGCAACCGCCTGAACGACGCCCAGACGCGCGCCGGCACCGCGCTCGAGATCATCTCGGCGATGCGGTCCTCCGGCTCGCAGGCGGTCCCCATCGCGCCCGAGGGGGACACCCCGCAGGAGAGCGCGCTCATCGAGGTCTCGGCCCCCCAGGTCCGGCGCCTCTACATCGCCTCCGAGAACTGCCCGGAGCCCGGGCCCGGCCACGCCTACCAGCTGTGGCTCGGCAGCGGCGGCGAGTGGATGCCGGTGGGGCCGATGTTCCGGCCCGAGGACGGCGTCGTGCTGCTCGAGGTTCCCGTTGACGTCTCGCGCTTCGACGCGATCTGGATCAGCGAGGAGGTCGAGGGGACCCCGGTCAGCGAGCCCAGCACCGAGTGGCACAGCTGGTCCGGCGAGCTCTCCTGACGCCGGTCCCGTTCAGACCTGCGCGACGCCGCGCAGCGTGAGCACCAGACCGAGCACCGCGATCGAGGCGGCCGAGAGCACCGGCACCAGCCGAGCCGCCCTCCCGGACACACGTCTCGAGAGCGCGTCGCGCGCTCGCAGCGCGAGGATCCCGACGATCACGAGCGCCCCGGCCAGACCCAGGCTGAACGCGGCGATCAGCGCGAGCCCGTAGGCGACGCGCCCCAGCGCGATCGCGGCGAGCAGGACGACCAGGGCCGTCGGCGACGGCAGGATCCCGCCCGCGACCGCGAGCGCCGTCAGCCCGCGTCGCGAGAGCGGCTCGCCGTGCGGGTGCGTATGTCCGTGCGCGTGATCGTGGTCGTGCTCGTCCGGCGAACGGCTCCACCGGCCGAGCCGCGACACCAGGAGCGTCGCCCCGAGCCCGAGCGCGATCACGCCGGAGGCCAGGCCGAGCCACGGGTACACGCGTTCGGGCGCGAAGACCTCGGTCAGGGTCATCACGACGAACCCGAGCGCGAGCACCGACGCCGTGTGCATCACCGCGACCGATCCGCCGACGGCCACCGCGTGCCGGACGCGACCGCCGGCCCCCACGAGGTACGCCGCCATCAGCGTCTTGCCGTGGCCGGGCCCGAGCGCGTGGAGCGCGCCGAACCCGAGCGCCAGCAGCAGGGCGACGGCCATGAACGGGCCGGTCCGCCCCACGAGCCCGGCGAACGCCCCGCCGGTGACGTCGGGGCGCGCGCCCGTCGCCGTCGCCGGCCGCGATGCCCCGGCCGCGACGCTCGCCCCCGGCCGGAACGAGAGCGTCGCGGTCGTGACGTCGAGCGGGCTCGACAGCAGGTCCTGCGGATAGGACAGGAGTGCGTTCGAGACGCTGCGCGCGGGGACGTCCGAGGACGCGAGCGCGGTCCCGTCGGCGCCCACAGCGGTGACCTCCCGCCAGCCGATCCGGTCCCGGAAGTTCGCGTCGGCGAACGACAGCCGCCCCTCCGACGGGGCCGGCCCGGCGAACGTCGCCTCCAGCCGGAGGATGTCCAGGCCTCCCTGTCCCGGCCGGAACCGCGCGGAGGCCGAGACGACGTCGAGCGGCACCGCCGTCCCGCCGATCCGGACGCGCAGGCGCGCCTCGAGGTCGGGGGCGGTGCCGCTCGCCCAGGCCGCGAGCTCGGCGTCGCTCACGTCGCCGTCGGCGTCCGCGTCGATCTCCGGGCGGACCTGCACCGTCGGGATCTCGGCCATGTCGACCACGTAGTCGATCCGCAGCTGCCCCGGCGTGAGCTCGATCCCGGCGTACCGGTTGATCGTGAAGTTGCCGAGCGGGTGTGCCAGCGCGAGCGCCGGCGCCAGCATCACGGCGGCCGCCACCCCGACGAGCAGCGCGGCGCGCCGGACGAGCCGCCTCATCGCGCCGCCTCCAGGCGGGCGAGCGTGCGCGCGGCCTGATCGGCGTGCCGGATCGAGAAGTTCGGGTTGATCGCCAGGGCGCGCTCGAGGAAGCGACGCGCCCCGTCGCGGTCCCCGAGCTCGAGCCGGATCATCCCGGCGTGGAACAGGAACAGCGCGTTGCGCGTGCCGAGCGCGAGCGCGCGGTCCGCGAACGCGGATGCCCGCGCGTACCGGCCGTTCGCGTACAGCGCCCACGCGTATGCGTCGGCGACGTGGATGCCGTGCCGGCGGGCCCACTCGTCCCGGGCGGCCGACAGCGCGCCGACCGGATCGCCGTGGTCGGCGTCGTACAGGGCGAGCTCGAGGTCGACGTTCACACCGTTGGCGCCCGCGAGCTCGTGCATCGCCCGAACGACGTCCGCCTGCGCGTCGGCGAGCGCCGAGCGCCCGGTGGCGCGGTACAGGTCGAGCAGCGCAACCACGATCTCGGGCGCCGGGTAACGGGCGGCCACGTCCTCGTACCGGCGGATCGCCAGGTCGTCGTCGCCGCGGGCCCACGCGACCTTGGCCATCCCGGCCTCGTTCGGGGCGTAGGACGGATCCAGGTCGAGCCCGCGGGCGTACCAGTCGCGAGCCTCGGAGACCCGGCCGGATCCGAACGCGAGCTCGCCGAGCTGGTACGCGGTCCACGCCGCGTCCGGGGGCGACCCCGCGGCGTCGAAGGCCATCCGCATCGCCCGCCGCGCGCCCGCGACGTCGCCGCTCAGCTCGCGGGCGTAGGCGACCCTGGCGTACGAGGCGAGGCCGGGGCGCGTGTCGACCATCGTCTGGAACGCGCCGAACGCGGCGTGGTAGCGGCCGAGCTCGACCAGCGCGTCTCCGATCACGCCGAACGCGTCGGCGTCGTAGGGGTCGAGCGAGGCCGCGCGGCGACCCTGTCGCAGGGCCGCGGCGAAATCGTGGCGGGCGAGGTCGAGCGCCCCCCGCCCCAACGCGACCTCGACGTTGCCGTCGGGGTGCATCCGGAGCGAGCGGTCCAGGACGCCCTCGGCCTTCGGGTACCAGGAGGGGTCGCCGGTCACGCGGGCCTGGGCCACGTAGGCGAGCCCGAGCTGCGCGAGGCCGCGCCAGTCGTCGGGGATCTGCCGCAGGCGTTGCTGGAGCGACGCGATCGTGCCGTCGAGCGAACCGGCGCCGGCGCCCGGAAGGAGCAGCGCCGAGGAGGCGTCGCGCGCGACGGGAGCGGCGGCGTCGCCGGACCCGCGGACGAAGACGATCGCCCCGGCGACGAGCATCGCGACGGCGAGCACAGCCACCGCCGCCGCCCTTGCGGATGCCCTCATCCCTCGCACCTTTCGTGAAGGGGGCCGGGGGCCCGGCCGTGAACGGCCGGGCCCCGCTCGCCCGTCAGTGGGGGTCTGCGTCCGAACCCGAGTGCGGGTACGCGACGTAGGGGAACTGCGCGTTGAACGGGACGTCGTTGGCGTCCACGCCGTCGCCGATCGTCTCCGCGATCGGCTGGTGGTTCGGCAGCAGCACGCCGAGCACCACCCGGAGCGACTCGTCGATGATGTCGTCCGGGAGACGACGGCCGTTCGGGAACCCGGCGTTGTCGCCGCCCAGCACGCCGAGCCGCGAGCACATGGACGTGCACGGCGGGATCGACATGTTGAGGCGGACCATCTCGCTGGGCGTTCCACCCTCGGGCATGTTCAGGCCGTCGACCCCGGTGAGGAACACCGAGATCAGGTCTGCCCGTTGGATGCCCGCCGTGTTCGGATCCGAGTCCGGGATGTCGAGCCCGTACACCGCGTTCAGCAGGCGCGGGAGCTCGGGGTCCTGGACCAGGCCGAGGGCCGCTCCGTCCTGGGTGGGCTTGGAGGCGTTGAAGTAGTCCTTCAGCCCGACCGGGATGACGACCTCGTTCACGAGCGGCATGCCCAGGCGCGAGACCTGGACGAACCTGCCCTCGTTCTGCTGCGAGCCGTCGCCGAACTGGACCCGCGTGCTCCTGCGGGACGTGGTGCTCCAGATCCCGACGATCGGGTTCGCGTCCGCGTCGCCGCGCTTGGCCAGGTTGGTCTTGGGGACCTGCAGGGCCAGCGTGTTGACGTTGAAGCCGGCGAGCGTGTCGTCGCCAACCTCCGACAGGTCCGCCCCGTACAGCAGGTCGAACACGCGCAGGTCGAGGAAGAACGCGTCGTCGGACTGTCCGGCCCACGTCTTGCTCGACCCGGGTCCGAACGTCTCCGTGGCGGCGTCGAACAGGTTGCCGTTGTAGTTCGGCATCGAGGCGGCGCCGACGTTGGACGGCGCCGACACGGCGTCGTTCACGACGGTCTTCTGCTTGCCGTTGTCGCGGTTGACCCGGATCAGGTCGTACGTCTGGTAGAAGTTCAGGTCCGGATCGTTCAGCGACGTGACCTGGCCCGTGTTGTACAGGAACGTGTTCGGGTTGCGGTAGTGATCCTTGAACACCCACCGGTACGTGATGTCGGGCCTGGCGTCCGCGTCGTTGTCGATGTTGATGTCGTAGTGCACGCCGTCGCCCCATGCGTAGAAGTTCGGGCCTCCCGCGGGCTCCTCGAACGGGATCCACGACGCGATCAGGGTGACGGTGTCCGGCCGGTCCTCACTCACGAACGCGTACACGTCCGTGGTGTCGATCTGAGGATCCGCCGAGACGAGCGGCGCCTCGCGGTGGCTGGAGGCGGAACCCGACAGCGGGGCCAGCGCGAACAGGCCGGCCACCACCGCGAGCGACGCCACCGCCGCGAGCGCACGCGTTCGGATGCGCTTGGCAGGCAACGGTTCCCTCCTTGGTCGGGGTGTGGTTCCGCGTCGACCGCCGCGTCTTCGCCGGCCGGAGCCTCCGGCCTCGCGGACGTCTCACCTCCTGTCACGTGAGCGGTCACGGCATGCTTCGCGCAGACCGCAGTGGCGGATCACGAGAGGACCGAGAAGGTTCGGCGCTACGCCGTCGGCGCGGGTTGGCGCTGCCGCGCGGCGCGCGCGAACCCGAGGAACATCACGGTGATCCCGACCAGGAGCGAGAGCGAAAACGGGACGAGGTACCCGAGCGCGGCGAACGCCGATCCGAAGCCGGCGATCACGGTCGCGCCCAGGGCGATGACGAGCGTGCCCCAGAAGCGATCCCGGAGCTCGGGCCGCCCGCGCATGCGCCACGCCGACCAGAGCGTCCCGCCCACCAGGATCAGGTAGGCCGGGATCGCGATCAGCTGCGGGAGCCGGTGGGCCGAGGTGCCGTCCCCGAACACCTCCTTGCCCGAGGGCAGATCATCCGCCAGCGCGCCCGGATGGATCTCGGCGGTCCGCACGACGGCGATCGTGTACGCGGTGACGAACGCGAGCAGCACGTACAGGCCCCAGCGGACCGTGCGGCTGCGGATCAGCAGGTCGAGCTCACCCTGCGCGAGGAACGGGACGTTCAGGACCGCGCCGAGGACCCAGTACGCACGGAACTCGCCCGAGGTCCATCCGCTCGCGGTCCCGAACACCACCGCCAGCGACGCCCCCGCATACATCAGCAGCGCGACCGCCCAGAAGCCCTCGTACGAGCGGCGACGTTGCACGAAGCGGCGCCCCAGGACGAACGCGAACGCCGCCGCGACGACGGCCGCGGCCAGGGGGAACACCCACACGCGCGCAGCATAGCGGCGCCCGAACGGGCCGCTGTTAGCATCGCCGCGTGACGAACGACCGGCCGTCAGTCATCTGCTCGACGATCTCGGTCTTCTCCAGGCCGCTCGATCAGGCGTTCGCGCTGATCTCCGAGACCGGGTTCGACGGTCTGGAGGTCATGGTGACCAGCGACCCGGATTCCCGGGACGCCGGCCGGATCAGGGGCCTGTCCGAGGACCACGAGCTGCCGGTGCTCGCGGTGCACGCGCCGTTCCTGCTGATGTCGCGGCGGGTGTGGGGGCACGATCCGATCGGCAAGATCGAGCGGGCGGTCGAGCTCGCGCTCCGCGTGGCCGCGCCCGTCATCGTCGTGCATCCCCCGTACCGATGGCAGGCGGGGTACCGGCGATGGCTGGACGAGGAGTTGTCGGCGGCGGCGCGTGCGTGGGGGGTTCGGATCGCGGTCGAGAACATGTTCCCGCTCCGCGTCCGGGGCCGGAGCCTCGGGCGGTTCCATGCGCGACAGTCGCTCGAGGAGCTCGAGCGCTTCGACGCCGTCACCCTGGACACCAGCCACCTCGCGGTCGCGGGGCTGGACCCCGTGGAGGCGATCGACCGGCTCGGCCACCGCCTCGCCCACGTCCACCTGTCGAACAACGCCGGCCGCGGCTGGGACTCGCACTCGCCGTTGGACGAGGGGGTCCTGGATCTCGGCCGGGTGCTCGGGTCGCTTGCCGAGCGCGGCTACCGCGGGGCGATCTCCCTCGAGGTCGACCTGCGCAACCACATCGGCGACGAACGGGCCCTCCGCGAGGTCCTCACGGCGAGCGTGGAGCTCTGCCGGTCGCGGCTCACCCTGCCCGCCGAACGCGACCGATAAACCGTTTCTCATCGTTCCTGACCGGAACGACCTTGCCTCCCCCGGCGTCTATCGGCATAGGATCCGAACCGGCCGAGAGGGGTGGGAGCTGCATGTCCATGTCCCGTTCCAGACGGGATCTGTTCGCGGGCGCGTGCGCGCTCGCGCTCGTGTTTTCGGTGGCGTTGGCGACGCCGGCTCCGGCTGTCGTCGACTGCGCCTCGCCGCCCGACGTGATGCCGACCAGCCAGCTGACACCGGGCATGACCGGCAGCGGCGTCACGACGCTCAAGGGGACGACGCCGACGTCGTTCGACGTCGAGGTCCTCGGCGTCATGAAGGACTACATCTGGCTGGGCGTGGATGCGATCGTCGTGCGGATCACCGGCCCGCAGTCATTCCTGGATGCGACCGGGGGCGTCTTCTACGGCATGTCCGGCTCGCCGGTCTCGGTCAACGGCAAGCTGATCGGCTCGGTCTCCTACGGCGTCTCCTACGACCCCACGGTGATCGGGCTGACCCCGGCGCAGGCGATGGTCGACCTGTTCGGCCTGCAGGGGCCGGCCGGCTCGCCGCAGATGCCGCAGCACATCCCGTTCGACCGGGCGACGCGGCGCAACGTCGCCGCGGCCTTCGGCGACGCGCCGAGCTCGGTGACCGGAGGGATGGAGCTGCTGCCCACGGTCCTGAGCGCGTCGGGCCTGTCGGCGTCCAGGCTCGACCAGCTGCAGGGCATGCTCGACGAGCACCAGGCGGGGGCTCGGGTGGTCGGCGGCTCCTCGATGCCGGCGAACCTGCCCGTCAACCCGCAACCGTTCACTCCGGGGCAGCCCATCGGCTCGGTGCTGTCCTGGGGCGACTTCACGATCTGGGCGGCCGGAACCGTCGCCCTGGCGTGCAACGACGAGCTCGTCGCGTACGGGCACTCCTTGTTCTACTACCCGCCCGGGGCCCTGCGGATCGGCATGACGGGCGTCTCCGTCCTGGCGGTCGGCAACGGCCACGGCCTGTTCCCCGGGGACATGGTCCCGGTCCTGACCGAACCCAGGGGCACGTTCCGGCGCGACGCGTTCGCCGGCGAGGCCGGGTTCGTCGGCGAGGCGCCACCCTCGATGCCGATCACGTCCAGCATCTCCAGCCTGGACACCGGCAAGTCGCGTGACGGCCGGACGGAATCGATCTACGGCGAGGACTACTACCTGGACTACGAGGTGTGGGGCCACCACGTCCTGAACTTCGGGGCGGTCCAGCAGAGCATGGGATCGGGCACGTCCCGGCTCGCGTACACGATCGAGGGGACCCACAACGGGACGCCGTTCTCGATCTCGAACCGAACGATGTACGCCTCCGAGTACGACGCGACGGAAACGGTCTACAAGCTGACCAGCGCGATCGATCAACTGATCTACGGCAACTTCGGCCACGTCGAGATCACCTCGGTGGACTCGACCGGCGAGATCACGGCCGAGCAGCTCGTCGGCACGATCTCGGACGTGAAGACGTCGAGCTCGTTGAACAAGGCGCTGAAGAGCCGGAGCGTGGTCCGCGCCCGGCCGGGCTCCAGAGTCTCGGTCCAGGTCACGCTGGAGACCCCCGATGGCGGGGGCCTGCTCGCGACGGCGTCGGTGAAGGTCCCCCGCTTCGGCAACGGCGGGACCGTCAGCCTCCGCGGCGGCCGCGAGGATTGGTGGAGCGGACGCTCGAGCTCGTTCGACCGGCTGGTGAACCGTCTGTCCGGCGGCGAGCACTACGACGAGCTGATCCTGAGCGGCCTGGGGCGCAGGCAGGTCAAGCAGCAGCCCGTCGTCGTGGAGGGCAGGGCGTCGTTCCGGATCCGGATCGTTCGTTAGAGACGGTTGCCGATCGCAGCGGGTGGGGCCGGGCCGAAGGCCCGGCCCCACTGCCGCTGCTAGCCTCCGCCGGTGCGGCGGTTCACCCTGATCACGCTCATCGTGCTGTTCGTGCTGCTCGTGGGGGCGGCGCTGTACCAGCTCACGCTCGCGAACCGCGACGTCGGGCCGTTCCCCGGACCCGTCGAGGGAACGCCGCTGCCGACCGGGACGACCTGAGCCGTCAGGCCGGCGCGAACTGCGCCAGGTAGGTCTCGATCAGCCGCTTGACCTCTTCGCCTCGCGATCCGGTCAGCAGGTCGGTGCCGTGATCGTCGGCCGGGACGATCTCGAGGCGGCCGAGCGGAGCGATCTCGGACAGGTGCTGGGCCGAGTCGGCCGCCGACGCGTCTCCCACCCCCGCGATGAACAGCTTGTTGACGGCCTGCTCGCGCTGAAGCAACGACGCGTCGGCGACCAGCCCCTCGATCGATTCGGGGGCCGAGAGCGTGACGACGGTCCGCACGTCCGCGCCCTCCTGGCCCGCCGCAACGAGCGAGGCGGTCCCGCCCATGCTCGCGCCGATCAACGCGACGGTCGCGGCGCCACGCGAACGCACGAAATCCTCCGCACCGAGCACGTCCTGCCAGATCGCCGCGATGTCCTGGTCGCCCTGCGAGCAGCCGCCCTGACCGCCCGGGCAGTAGCCGCGGAAGTCGTACGTCAGGACCAGGTAGCCCTGGTCGGCCAGACGCTGGGCGAAGTCGAACCAGGAGCGCTGGTCGGCCGGCCGCATGTGCGAGAGCACCACCGCGGTCCCCCCGTCGCCGAACAGACGCCCCTGCAGCTCGACGCCGTCGGCCGAGGGGAACGTGACCGCGCGCGAGTTCGACAGGTCGGCCCGGGGCTCTTGCTCATCGCCGCCGCACGAGACCAGGACGACGGCGCAGACGGCGACGAGTCCGACCAGACGGACCCCGCCGGGGACCGTCGCGCGCACCGTTCGGCCTCCTAGCGGCCCTGCTGGCGCCGCTGCCAGCGCGTCTTCTTGAGCAGCTTCTTGTGCTTCTTCTTCCGCATCTTCTTGCGGCGCTTCTTGACCAGTGACGGCACGCGTCGGGTCTCCTATTCCGAGCCGAACAGATTCCGGAGATCCACCCGCTTGGCGCGGAAGGACGTATCCAGACGGACGGAGCCCAGTCTAAGGGCCTTGGGGCCCTCTGCCACCGGCGAGATCAGGCGCAGCACGCCCTCGTCGGTTGCGTGTTCGAGATACCCGATGCCGGTGTAGGCGCCGGCCCCGTCGGACAGGCCGACCAGCAGGCCGTGCAGCTCGGCGGGCTCGAACAGCGGCGGGAGCGCGGGCATGAACACCGTGGGCTTGACGCGGAACCGGTGCAGCTCGCCCGAGAAGTACCGTCGCATCGCGAGCTCCCGGTTCTCGGCGCGCTTGTCCACCGTGGTGGGCACCACGCTGGGGTGCACGCCGAGCGGGACGACCTCGGTGGCGAAGAACCGCTGGATCACGCCGAGCAGGGGCAGCAGCTCCTCGCCGCGCTGCAGGCCGACGACCAGATCGGGACGGAGCGCCTCGACCTTGTGGTACTTCAGCGTCTGCCCCGAGATGCCCGACACCAGGCCCGACGAGTCGACGATGACGAAATCCGCGCCCAGCTGCTTGGCCTGCTCGTGCAGCGCGGCGACCCCGCCGACGACGGGGAGCAGGTGCCCCTGGGCCGACGTCGAGCCCACGAAGTACAGCGCGTCCGGCCCGGCCAGCCGGTCGGGTTCGAGGTCCTCCTGGCTCCGGACGACCTTGAGCGAGATCGTGGCGGGCGGCCCGACCGTCTTCTGGCCGACGTCGGCGTCCAGGTAGGCCGCGGGGCGTCCGGCCGCGAGGGCCGCGCCCAACAGGTCGCGGGACAGCGTGCTCTTGCCCGTGTCCATGCCGCCGACGAGCAGGACGGTGTGCTTGGTCCGCACCGCCTGGTCGACGAGCGCCTCGTGCTCGTTCACATCCGCCTCCGGGTTCCCCCACCCGGAGGCCGGTCGCACGCGTGCGTGCGGCTATCCGGGCGGGGGAGCTCCCCGTCCGGACGTGTCTGCCTCGGTCGTGTGGGTGTTCGGTTCCCCGTTCACGCGTTCGAACCGTGCCTCTGGAGTGGGTGTGATCGTCAAGATCCGTTCATCTTAGCCGGGCTCGGATGGTGGCTTCCGCGGCTCAGGGCAGGCGCGCCGCGATCGCCTGGAAGCACGGCCAGTAGGCCTGCGGCGCGACGTTGTCGTCCATCACGATCACGGTCCGGGTCCGGCCGAGCGCCTTGGCCACGATCAGGGCTGGGTCGTTCACGTCGGCGATCGACACGGTCTC
>Ga0081455_10004706_pt1 | contig 15174 bp, 15 predicted proteins | sample TabmetS3T2R1_FD_70207 | JGI IMG/M metagenome (GOLD analysis project Ga0081455, IMG submission 70207) | Tabebuia heterophylla rhizosphere microbial communities from the University of Puerto Rico - S3T2R1 | ecosystem: Host-associated > Plants > Roots > Rhizosphere ... | reverse complement strand
TCTTAACGATTGCCACGAGTATATCTTTCATTTTACGAAGTCGCGACGAGTTGAAATCGACCGGCTTGCGCTCGGTGTGCCGTACCAAGACAAGAGCAACATCGCGCGCTGGTCGCACACGCGCGGCAGCGATCGACGCTGTCGCGGTAATACATGGTTCATTCCTTACGAGACGATTCAGAGCCGGGCGAAAGAGCGACCGCATCCAGCGACGTTTCCTGTTCAGTTAGCCGAATGGTGCATTAATCTGCACGGGGTTTCGAATGTCCGCACGATGCTAGACCCGTTTCTGGGCATCGGGAATTCCGCCGTCGCCGCGCAACGCTGTGGTGTGAAGAAATTTATGGGCTTTGAAATTGACGAGACTTATCTTGCAGAGGCACAGCGAAGGATTGGCTAGCATTTTACCCGCATGCTCGGAAATGAGTCCTCGAAATTTCGAGATCTTCGTTGACGGTTCACATCAAATGACAGAGGTACGGCTGATCGAAGACCGTTTTGGCGAAGGGGTTGGTTCGACCCGTAATGGCGTTTTCAGGCCGCCAGATGCACACGCTACGCCAAAAAGAGTGCTCTTGTTGATCTCATTGGTGCTCGTCCTGACCCTTATTTTCAGATTCGACCTGGACGCAGCTACGGCTTCCCTGACGTTTGATGGCGTTCCGGTTTCTCCGGGTTCAACTGTGCAGGCCAGCGTTCCTTTGAGCTCAATGGAGAAATCATACGCTGGCCAGGGCGGCAACGCTGTCCCGGCAAACGCAGTGGCCGTGCTGGCAACACCTGCAAACTTTGATCCGACCAAAAACTGGCCGGTCCTGGTGATCTGTTCCACCAGCGACTTTAAACGCCAGAACCGGGATGATCTGGTCGAATTCTATCGAAGAGTGGGCCTGGCTGAAGGGTGGGTGTTGCTCGCCGGGGACGGCCCGCAACACGCGAGGAATGACAATGTGGCATGGCGTGAGGCGATGACGATGGCGGCCGTCGATGCGCTCCACCGGAGCTTTCCTGCGTCGAAGAATTGGCCAATCGCGTGTGCAGGATTTTCCGGGGGAGGAAAAGGTGTTGGTTATGTTGCGCCGTTCCTTGCAAGAAACGGTTGTCACATCACTGGAATTTATATAACCGGCGCGAACGAGGACCACCTGAGTGACGGATACGCGGCGTTGCAGCCAGGCGCAGGCTTTCTTAATACTCCGATTTACGTGAGCGCCGGGCACGACGACAGAATCGCGACCCTGGAACAGCAATACGCCGTCGTGGGAAGGATGAAGCGAACAGGCTTTAAGCGGATTCGAATCGGGACTTTTCGGGGCGGGCATGAAGTCAATGGCGCGCAAACCTCGATCGCGTTGCATTGGTTCCGCGAACTGGCGAAATAGGGCGGCTGGGTAGCGCACGCCTCTGGTGTTGGTTTCGACGTCGTGTCGAAACAATTTTTTTCGTGCACGCTCCCAACACAGCTCAGTGTGACGCCACAGAAAAGTTCGCGATCGCGAGGATGCGCTCAGTCCGAGCCGGACTGGCATTATCACGCTAGAGGCGTGAGCTACCCAGGCAGAAACGGAGGCGCTGGTTTACGGAATCGAGGTCCGGATTGCGCTCACCAATCCCTGAGGATCGTCGGTACCGAGCGCGAATTTGCGACCGTTACGCAACGTGATCACCACGGCATCCAGACCAGAAACGTTATAAAGCCAACCGTATGCGGTCAGATGAATTCCCCAACCGTACCACCACTGAATGCGAATCGGCTCGCATCCGACGATCTCCCTAAGCGGCACTTTTTTGCGGATCAGTCCTATGCCGAAACAGGCGTGCAAAGTTTCTTCATCGACCTTGATCGTCAGCTTACTAAATATAATCGCGCAAATGAGAAGGATTGATTCGATTATTCCATCCATCACGAGGACGCCCCGATCAGACGGCGCAACGATTCCGGCGATCGCGACGAAAACCGTCGCGGCGAACAGTACGAAGATTATCAAATAACCGATTTGCGTGTGTTCGTATCGCGTCACAAAAGTTTGTCCCCCTCAGACTTCGCTGTCGAACCCTGCTGAAATTTCTCCAGCGACTTGACCAAATTTCCCGGTAGCGGCCATACCCGCTCAAAGATGCGGTCGGCTATCGGTTGAGCGTTTGTGTACCCAGCGGCAAACATCTCCAGCTTTGAATCAAGATCATCAATGTAATGCAGCGCCATTGCTTCAGGTGTTTTAGGGACAACAGGCGAGCCAAATTCGTGTTCTCGGTGGTGGGCGCCTATCAAGTGCAAAAGATGCAGGCGGACGTCCTTTGAAGCTGGCGTGAGAGCTTTCCATGCTTCCACATTTTCGACGCTGAGTTTTTGCCAGAGTGAGTTAACCAACTCGATTCCAATCGAAATGTGCCCGATTAGTTCGCCGAGCTCATCATAGCCCATAACGAAGCCCGTCTCGGAGAATTGGTTTTCCCAAACTTTCCCGGAATCGTGAAACAGGATACCAACGAGCAGAAGATCGAGATTCAACTGCGGATAAAGCGGCGCAATTTGTCGGGCGACCCGCATCATCTGCGCGGTGTGCTCAACAAGTCCGCCCCGACGAGCGTGATGATATTTGCGTGCGGCTCCGGCGCGACGAAAACGATCTCCCCATTCGTTAACAAACGTCTGGGCCAAAGCATGCAACCGTGGATCGACAATCGCTCCAACAGATTGCAGGATGAAATCCCAATCAGCGGTCTGTTTTGCGCGTAGGTCCGATGGGCCTTCCAGCAATTCGTTCTTTTCCTGCTCGGTGAGCGGGCGCTGGTTCCATTTGTCTGCTTCAAGTCCGTATTGGGAATGCAGATGAAATTCGCCGTAAAGCTCGATGAAACTTTCGGGTGTCAGCTTGTTGCACGCATTGTAAGCAGGATGATCACTCCAAACTCGCAACGTCATCCGGTCGCACGCATCTGCCAGAGCGAGTTCGCAGTACGGTTTCCCATCGCGCGTCGTTTTTGCAGTGGCAGATTCCACTTGTACATGCACCCGGGTCGAGACAACGCCGTTCTGGGCCGCCCGGCGAATTTCAGTGAGCGTCATCAAATTCATCTGAGCAAATCTACCACAGGCGGCAAACGTGCTACGCTTTATTATCCATGTTTGTTACACATCTTGAATGCAGCGCGTGCGGTCTTCGGCATGAATCATCGCGCCTGCTGAATGTCTGTCTCTCGTGCGGCAAGCCGCTGTTTGCCATCGTCGATCTCGACAGGGCGCGACGCACGCTGACACGTGAGACACTCGGTAACCGGGAGAAATCATTGTGGCGCTATCGCGAAGTGTTGCCGCTGCCTGGAGATGTTGAGCCGGTTTCGTTAGGCGAAGGCGGCACTCCACTATTGCGCGCAGTAAAATTTGGTGACGACATCGATCTCTGGATCAAGGACGAATCGCTAAATCCGACACAGAGTTTCAAGGCCCGGGGGATGAGCGTGGCTGTGTCCATGGCAAAACAACTGGGAGCAACCAGGCTCGCCGTCCCCAGCGCCGGCAATGCTGGCGGAGCGCTTGCCGCCTATGCGGCTCGGGCCGGACTCGAAGCGCACATCTTCATGCCGCGCGATACGCCAAGGGCGAACATCATCGAGTGCCGAGAGATGGGCGCTCATGTGACGTTAATCGATGGATTAATCACGGATTGTGGCGCTGAGATCGCCCGGCGCAAAACTAAGGAAGCTTGGTTCGATGTGTCCACGCTCAAAGAACCGTATCGCGTCGAGGGAAAAAAGACGCTGGGCTATGAGTTGGCGGAGCAACTCAACTGGGAATTACCGGACGTAATTCTTTATCCAACTGGCGGGGGGACCGGGCTCATTGGAATGTGGAAAGCGTTTGATGAAATGCAGACGCTCGGCTGGATCGGTGCGAAGCGGCCGCGTATGTTCGCCGTGCAAGCAACGGGTTGCGCGCCGATCGTTCGCGCGTTTGAAGCTGGAGAAAAAACTGCCGGGGAGTTCCCAAACGCGCAGACGATTGCTTCTGGTCTGCGTGTTCCAAAAGCAATCGGCGATTTCCTGATTTTGAATATCCTTCGTCAATCTAACGGCGGCGTCACCGCTGTTGATGATGAAGAAATGATCCGTGTCTCGCGCGAAGTAGGTTCGAGCGAAGGTCTCTTCGTCTGCCCGGAGGGAGCAGCCTGTTTTGCCGCTCTCAAGTCACTGCGTGCCGAAGGTAAAATTGTTTCCGGTGAACGCGTGGTCATTTTCAACACCGGATCTGGAATCAAGTACCTGGACTGTTACCCGGACCAGTAATCTCTCTCTCATATCCGTTTGTGGACAAAGATGGATATGCGCTTGGCGAAAGCTTTTGCAGGCTCGGCATAGAAGCGCCGTCCGAGCTCGAGCGCGTTTGTGCGCAATCGTTTCCCTCGTTTACGAACTAGCTTCTCGAGTTGCGCCAGCTCACTGCGAAGCGCTTCATCGCTGCATTCCTTCTCCAGGCGCGCCCAAAGAAAATTCAAATCGTGCTCGCAACCCAGTAATTCCCCCAAAACATCAGCATCGTGGGCCATCTCTGTTAGGACCGCGCGATTAAGTGGCTCCAGGATGCGCAGCTGATACCAGAGATCTTTCACCCGCTTTCTCCAGGCATGAAAATTTTCCGGCTCCGGATCGTCAATTGCCTTCGCTAGTCCGCGTTGGCCGCGCCTATAAATCTTGCACACGACGCCGCAAATTTGTTTCCAAGTCAAATCTTCCAGAGGCCATTTTAACAGACGCCCTTCAACGCCTTCCAGCTGCGAAATGGCTTGTTTTTGCCAGCCGGCAAACGCTGCGGAAAAGCTTTCCCGTTCCAGTGACAGTAGTTCCTCAATATGTGGAAAGTGGTTCTTACCCGAGTGCTTCGCCTTCTTGTCTCTCAGTTGAATGAGCGTTTGCAGACGCACTTGGGCGTCGCGTAAATCGGAGACCAGCTTTCCAATCTTGCGGACACAGCGATCCTCGCGTGCATGCAGCTTCTTGCCCACTTCAGGAATCCCAAGGCGCATCGCAGCGCGCAGCTTTTTGAGGTGCTTGCGAACTTCGTGTACCGTGACGCCGCGTTGCTTTGCGGGGTGCCGGCAACACTTCAGGGCACACTCGATCTGTTCCCCGAAGACTCGTTTTAGCCCATCAGGTAACGGTTCGCGCAACTTCAAACGGAAGCCCATCTGTTCTTCTTCGTTATTCGTTAGCCAGTCGCACGTTGCTGTAACGCTTTTCCCCAGTTACTTCCCGTCCAAACCAGGAAGGCGGCTTGAACTTTCTGCAGCTCACGCGGTCGGGGAATTCCACTTCCGCTACAACCAGACCCGCGTGTCTACCCTGATAGATATCAATCTCAACGACCAAACTTTTCCAGGGAATTTCGCAACGCACCTTGCGCAATCTTCGCCCGGCCGTTCCTGGCCAAAGCGTGTCGAATTGTTTTGGGCTTAGCTTGATCTCGCGTTCTTCGCGGTGTCGACCGCGGCCCACTTTGAAAGTCAGTGTTGCAGCGGTGCCTTTTCTGCGGAGACGGACCTGTCTGCCCGCCGGCTCACTCGCTAGGTAACCCTGATCAATAACGTAGCATCGCGAGCGATTCAGCTTGTCTGGCAAACCTTTAAGCAAAAATTTGCGTTCAATTTCGCGATTGTTTGCTCGGTCATTTTTTTGCACAAGATCAACATGCTAAACGCGATGAGCTTACTGTCGAGATTTTCGCATTGGTTACTATTGGCACCTTGCTTTAGCGAGGTGCTGTGACGCGCGCGGCAGTGAGAAACCGCTTTAGGGGTTTGCCTGGTAGCGACGCTCCAACATCCGTTTCATGCCGATACATGTGTCGTGATGATCGTCAACCAGCAGGACACATCGATGTACCATCGAGAAAACCGCTAAAGCGGTTAACGAGCAGAATTGACGCTTACCACCCAGCTAAAGCAGGGTGTTAATGATAGTGGAAGATCTCGGCGGCAGGTTGCGCGACTTCCCACTCAACTCAGTGCGTGTTGGAGAAATTCATGTAATGCGCCTGCGGCCGCAAGAATTGGCCAGGCTGAAATCGCCACGATTATCACAAAAAATAGTGCTTCGGCTGCGAACTCCAACCTGTGTTCCTTCGCAAAGTAGACGCGGGCCAATTCGCGGAACGAACGACGGACCGGCGAGGGTCTCTTGGACCTTCCGTTGATCATTATCCTTTTCACGACCGCTTCTCGAGGCAGTCCGTGGAAAATTGTTCTCCTCACTGTAATCACGTTCATGCCCGGACACTCGATGAGTATTACGCGGCGTCAGGTTACGAATTGTCAAAAGCGGGTGACGAAGCGGTGACAACACCAAGATGATGTGTTCTACAAAGCGCGGTCCGCAAGCGCTTGGGCAGACGACGATCCAGAGCGGACAAGTGTCTCTTAGGGTCCAACGTGCTTTGAAACTGCGAGCCCCTCGATTTTTGATCGCCCCGTGCTGCGCTTTAACGAGCAGATATCCCTTGCTGCAGCGTATCGACGGTTCGGTTCGCCCCCAGGCGACTCGCCACGAATGGATCGTAGGTAACCAGGGATAGGATGCCATGCTCATCTTCAACAAGCGCCGAGCAACTTTCTACCCAGTCGCCACAGTTGTAGTATGTGATTTCGCCGAACTCCCGAATGGCGGGGCTGTGGATGTGGCCACATAGAACGGCATCCACGTGATAGCGTTCCGCGTAATGTGCGACGGCAGCTTCAAATTTTCCGATAAAACTGACAGCATCTTTCACCCGCCGCTTTGCATACGCACTGAGCGACCAGTACCCAAGACCAAACCGGCGTCGCACGAAATTGATGAGTGGATTCAGGGAGAGCAAAAATTGATAGCCAACGTCGCCGGCGAATGCCAGCCACTTCACGTTTTGCACCACGGCATCCAGCTCGTGTCCATGAATGACCAAAATGCGTTCCCCGCAGGCAGTCACATGAACGGCGTTCTCCTTGATGTCGATGTTCCCATAACTCCCGAAAAAGCTGGCCACGAGCTCATCGTGATTTCCCGGAACGTAAATGACGCGGGTGCCTTTGCGGGCTTTGCGAAGGATTTTTTGGATGACGTCGTTGTGTTCCTGTGGCCAATAAATTCCGCGGCGTAGCGACCAGATGTCGATGAGATCACCGACGACGTAGAGCGTCTCGAAATCGTTCTCGCGAAGGAAATCGAGCAATGCTGTGGCGTTACAGCCGCGTGTCCCCAGATGCGTGTCAGAAATCCACGCGGTTCGGTAACGCCGCGGCAACGGCAGTTGTTCCAGGGATTTTCCAAATGAGAAACGCTGTTGGGCAGCGAAAATTCGCGCCGAATCCCTGGGAGGAAAGGTGGACGCCTGCATTCCCGATTAGCAGCAATCGTACGAATCAGGGGCCTCTTAGCAAAAGAATTACTGTTACGTTTGTGTGGCAAAAGATGAGCCGTTCTAAGTAAGCTGTAATGCGTTGGCAAAGCTTTTGCGCATCGCCGCTGGATTTGAAGTGACAGCGCCCGTCTGCTTTGATTGATCTATCCGGACTAGAAATTAACGCTTAGGTCTGCCTGGAATAGTTGGTACTGGTTTAACGGATTGATTGGAATATCGCCAAGGCCGCCAGTGCCAATCGAGTCGTCAATTTGCCAGCCATAGGCGTACGTAAGGTTGAGGACTATGGCATCAGCCAGCATGTATCCGGCTTTCACACCTACGCCTTCCAAGTTGAGACGGCTATCGAAGATGTCTGAATCGACCAGATTGGGATCGACCGAATACTGATCGGTGTGTTGCCACCAGGCGCGAATCTGCCAATCGCGTTTTTTCTTCAACTGACCAATACCGAGACCGATCTCATACGCGTAACGGTCGCCGCCCTTGCCTGGATGCCCCGCAGCCGTGGCACGATCATCCGCGTCGAAGTTGGTCGCAAAATCTCCAAAGATGCGCATCGGTATCTTGCCCACTTGCCAGCCGATTTCGGCGGGTATGTCGAAAACCAAAAGACTGTTGATACCGGTTTGATTGCCATTGGGATCGCCGGAAAAATGGATGCTGAAATCTTTGCCGTCGCCCGTGTAGTTGTAGAGCGTTGGCGCAAACTGGAAATATAAGATGTCCGGGAAAGTGAACTTCGCTCCGATCTGCCAGCCGAGCAGGAATGCGTTGGTATTCGGGATAAGCTGAGTCTCACCACCGATCGGCTGCACTTGCACCGGGCGCGCGCCAATCGGGTTTGTCGGATTCGAATCGTCGTAAACAAACTGACCGAAGTTTGCGAAGACGTCGATTCTCACCAGCGGTTCCGGTGGAGATGGTGACCCCACATTTTTTCCATCCTTGCTGTAGGAGGCTGCGGCAGTTTCTCCCCCACTGATGGTGAAAGTGTGTTTCCACTGCTCCGCCAAGCCTTCAACGTTAATGTCATCGTCCCATACCAAGCTGGTAGTAACGAATGGGATCGCAAATCGGCCGCCGGTCAAGGTAGTGCCCGGGAAACCTTTGTAGCCCAGATAAGCCTGTCCCACGGCTATTCCATCGTTGCCTTTATTGAACGGGCCATTACCATTCCCGGCATCACCTCCCATTGTGACATTCGTCGAGCGAGCGCTCGCGCTGGTTTCCAATCGAAGTCCGAAGAACCAATCATCTAACACCGTACCACGCAATCCGAGGCGCAAACGGTAACGTTCACGTTCCTCTTCATACCAATCATTGGGGTGGCCCGGGGGTTGAGTGTTCACATCGCCACCAGGAAGTCTGCCGCCACGGTATTCGTAGCGAAGCCGAATATCACCGAAGAGTTCCAGTTCGGTAATTGCTGGAAATAATTTCCATTTTTCGGCGCTGCTCAAATCGGGCACGAGTTTCTCAACGTAGCTCTTTCCATCGTTGGTGACTTCCGTCTTGGTTTTCCCTTCGGCGGCAACGGCAGACGCAGACGAAGACGAACTTCGCTTGGATTTGAGGCTCCTGACTTCCGCCTGCAGTTCGGCGTTCTGTTTTTCCAGCATTTCGACCGCACGCTCGAGTCTTTCGATTCGCGCAGTGTCGGATACGGACTGGGCGCGGAGCGGTTGCGCAGTTAATAACGCAATTGCAGCCAGACTCGCGCCCGCTGGCCATAGCACAGTTTTTTTGAGCGACATCGGTTTCTCCTTGTGTTTGATGGATTGGATTGAGAGGCAAACCCACTCGGTTAAGAACTGCCTATCCGAACTCGCGCGAAACTAGAAGCGAATTGTTACAGGATTGTTACAGACAGATGACTGCACTGTAACAGTCGAATTGAACTTTACCTACGCCACCGGCGATGATTCCAGCGGTCTTAGACCACGATCTTGCTTGTCGTCGTCGCTTTTGCTTTCAATCCCCCGTAGCAATTGCGGGTACAGCAAAAGCCCGCCACGGGAATTTCTCGTGGCGGGCTTGGATTGACCTAACCAAACTAGAATTTCACGCTCATGTCCGCCTGAAAGAGTTGATATTGATCAAGCGGATTGACCTGGATATCGCCGAGACCGCCAGTACCAAGACGACCATTGATGCGCCATGAGTAGGCCCATGTGAGGTTAAGGCTAATGGCATCAGCGAGCATGTAACCACCTTTCACGGCTACGCCTTTCTCGTTAAGACGGCTATCGAAGATATCCGAATCAACCAGATTGGGATCCAGCGCATATTGTTCGGCGTGTTGATACCAGGCTCGAAGTTCCCAATCGCCCTTCTTCTTTAACTGGCCAACAGCCCCTCCGATCTCCCAGGCGTAATGCTGGCCGGTGTGGGCTTCAAATCCTCCCAACTCTGCGGCCGCACGCGCGCGGTCGTGACCCTCGATATTGTCAGCGAACTCACCGAAGATGCGCATCGGCAAGCCCCAGGCTTTCCACCCGATTTCCGCTGGTATATCAAGAACCAGCAGGCTGTTGATGCCGGTCTGGTTGGTGGCCAATGAGTCGGCATTTGACAAGGCCGGGTTACCGCCAACGTAGTGGACGTTAAAGGAGTCACCGTTACCGGTGTAGTTATAGAGCGTAGGTGCCACCTGGATATAGACGTTATGGAACTGTGGGAAAGTAAGTTTTGCGCCTGTCTGCCACGCCAGCATGAAGGCGTCGTGTATTGGAATTTTCTGGGGTGAACCGGGAGTGTTCGCCTCGGTCGTTGGGTCGGGCCCGATGGGATTCTCCGGATTCTCATCGTCATAAACGAACTGCGCAGTGGTCACGAAGAGGTCGAGTTTCAAGAACGGCTCCGGTGGTTTCCCTGGCGCAACAGCTTTGCCATCCTTGCTGAATGACGCAGGCGGGGGTGGTCCTCCTCCGAACACGAACGTATGCTTCCATTGCTGCGCGAGGCCTTCCGGATTGATATCGTCGTCCCACACCATCGACGTGGTTATGAGCGGCTGTGGCATTCTGCCGCCTGTAAACGTGAAGTCCGGGAAACCTTTGTAACCGAAATATGCCTGACCCACAAAGACTCCGTCGTCGCCTTTTGCGAATGGGCCGCCGGATGATTCCCCTCCGAAAGTCACGTTCGTTGAGCGCGAGCTGTTACTGGTCTCCAATCGAAGACCGAAGAACCAATCATCCAGAACGGTTCCACGCAGGCCCACCCGAAGACGATAACGCTCGCGCTCGCGCTCATACCAATCATTTGGATTAAAATTGTGGTCGCTGGGAAGTCTGCCACCTCGATACTCGTAACGGAGACGAATATCACCGAAGAGCTCCAATTCGGTGATCCACGGGGCCAATTTCCATTTTTCTCCGCCGTGGAAATCAGGAATGAATTTCTCGACGTACGTTTTTCCATCACTGGTCACCTCTGTCTTGCCTTTGCCTTCCGCTCCAGCCACAGGCGCCCAGGAAGTGCGCTTCTTCATTCCGGAAACCTCCTGTTCAAGCTCGGCGTTGCGTTTTTGCAGCGTACTGACAGCTTGTTCGAGCTTTTGCAGCCGCTCGGCATCGGATTGAGCTCTCACCGGCTGTGCTGCTAGTGAAAGAACTGCAGCCAGACTCGCTCCGGCTGCGCGTAAGACGGTTTTTCTAGTAAACATTCGTTTCTCCTTGTTGGTGATTTCTCGTTGCTGAGGGAAAGGCGGTTCAAATGAACCGCCAAGACGCTAGAAACCGATTGTTACAACCGTATGGCGAAGAAGTAACAATTCGGCGAACTTTGCCGCGAAGCGCCCGAGCGGCTGCGCTTGCGAAGCCGATTTGAAGGCACTAGACAGCCGGACAGCCGTCTTCTTGTTGCTATCGGTGAAACGCCGACGTTACGGCGCCGGCGTCGATTGCGCTGCCGGTGCTGGGGACGAAGCAGGAGACGCTTGAATTGGCGCACTTCCCGGGGAAGAACCGGGTGAAGATTGCGCTGCCGGTGCGGGAGAAGCCTGAATCGGCGAATTTGCCGGAGAAGAAACGGGTGAAGGCTTGGCGGTTCCTGGTGCGGGAGAAGTTGCCGGAGTAGCTTGCTGTTTCATTAGCTCGCGCCGGAACGCGCTCTCTCCGCCGGTCCCCCGATGCGCATACAAAACGGACAACCCGAATGTGAGTGCGAAGAAAATCCCAGCCAGCCATGTCGTGAACTTCACAAGAACGTTCGTCGTTTGCGCGCCGAAAATGTTTTCGGTGACCGCTCCGCCAAATGCCGCGCCCAGGCCTTCGCTCTTGGGACGTTGCATCAAGATCACAAGGACCATGAGCAGGGCCACCAAAACAAAAAGCACTGACAACAGGTTGATCAGAAGATTCATCGGGGCGGGCAATATCGCTAAAGAGACGAGAGAAGCAAACGCCTAACGTTCAACATTCAAATTCGAAACTTACCGTTTGGAATCAGGTTTCTCTTTGATTTGATTCCAAATTTCGTCCAACTCCGCGAGGTGGACATCGCCGAGTTTTTTGCCCTGCGATTGCAGTTCCTCCTCCAGTCGATTGAAACGGGCCACGAATTTGTCGGTCGCAGCTTGCAACGCACTTTCCGCGTCGAGTCTGCATTTCCGTGCGAGATTGACTACTGCGAAGAGTAAATCACCTACTTCTTCTTCGATCGGCTTCCGATCTTGCCGCGCAATGGCCTGTTTTAATTCCTGAATCTCTTCTTCAACTTTTGCCATTACGTCGCCAGGTTCGGTCCAGTCGAAATTGACACGGGCAACTTTCGACTGCGCTTTTTGCGCGCGCATCAGTGCGGGAAGGGCCAGCGGCAAATCATCGAGATAATGCCCGCCTGCTTCACCGGCTTTAGGACCAGATTTATCTTTTCGTTCAGCGCGCTTGATCGATTCCCATTGTTTTAGCACTGCACCGCTATCGCGCGCTTCGCTAGTGCTGAAGACATGTGGGTGACGCCGGATCAGTTTCTCGCTTACATCCTTAATTACGCCGGTGCAATCGAACCGGCCTGATTCGCTCGCGATTTCGGCATTCATTACGATCAACAGCAGCAGGTCGCCGAGTTCTTCGCGAAAATTTGCGGTATCGTTGGCGCGCACCGCGCCGGCTACTTCGTAGGCTTCTTCGATGAGTGCAGGCAACAGTGATTCATGGGTTTGCTCGCGGTCCCATGGACAGCCGCCGGGACCGCGTAGCTTCGCGACAATTTCACACAGTTTTTCAAATGCAGTCATTCTGAGTCCTTCGATTTCCCGCCGGATGGCGCTCAAATCCGCCAAAGGGAACGGTGTGTGCCGAACTCTGAAATTTCACCGGACGATTTCTTGCTGACATAGATTGTCAGCGAAATCACAGTGATGAAGGTGCCGGCAAAAATGAGTGCCACTAACCAGGACGGTATGTGCCCAATGCGCAAAGCTTGATAAAAGGAGTTGAAATCGTTGATCGGCGCGCTCGCGTGCAGAAATATTTTCATTACCCAGGCCATCAGGATGAGAATGAAAATGAACATGTAATTACGTTTCAATCGGCGCCCGATTGCTTCCAGCTTGCTGATTTTGAAGCAGGGCAGGATCAAATCTTCGCAAACGAGCTTTTTCCATTCACCCTGAAGCATCTCGCGATTTTCCATCACCATGGGAACCAGAAAATGCGCTTCGAGCATTCGAACGCGCGCCCGAAAAGCATCGTAAAACCGGTAACGGCGGGCCTCGATCCACAGCAACACTCCGACAATGGCGAGATTAAAGAAGAATATGATATGTGGGACTTCGCGAGTGGTGAACGCAATGGTAATGATGGCGGTGCTGCTGGTGATCGCCCAATTTGTTGTCACATCGAGCCGCTGCCGCCACACCATGATCCGGCCCATCTCGCCGCGATAAAAATGCGACATCGCGTTGACATAACCCGGATCGTAAATGCTCCGTTGTAAAGAGACGGTCCTCTCTTCGTTTTCCCCTAGGGCTGCGTTTTGGGTTGCCACGGCTGCGTATTTAACTGGATAACTGGCTTTGCCCGATAATCCAATAAATCTCTCGACTTCCTATGGCTATTGCGCTCACCGATCTGCTTGACGAAAAAGAGGTGATTTTGGGGTTACGCTCCCGGAAAGTGCCAAACGCGCTGCGCGAGATTACCGACTTGCTGGCACAAAACGGAAAGGTTCAGAAACCGGAAGCGTTTTTTGAAAAGGTGCTGGCGCGCGAGCAGGCGCACCCCAGTGCAGTTGAAAACGATGTCGCATTTCCCCATGCGCGAACGGATTTGGTCGATGAAATTGTCGTAGGCATCGGTCGCAGCCGCGCCGGGATTTCATTCGCGCCCAATGGAGCGCGCGCCCGTTTGATTTTTGTGATCGGTGTTCCGGAACGCTTGGTGAATGATTATTTGATCTGCGTTGGGACGCTCGTCCGACTAGTGAAAGATGACGCGATACGGTCGTCGCTGTTGCATGCTCAAACTCCTCGCGAATTTATTGACGCGCTTACGGCAACTCTGTAGCAATCGCCTGTACTTCGGGCGGACTAGGTCAGATCCCGGATTGCGCGAAGCGCCGCATCAACCTCCTGGGGCGTATTAACGACGCTGCAGGCCAGGCGCGCATACGATACGCGATACGGCGTCGTCGAAGCGACAATGCGCTGATCAAGAAGGCGCTTCACGACTTGCCCCGGCTTCATTGTCTTTACATCAAAGCAAACCATTCCGGCCGAAAGATTCTCGTCACGCGGTGTGTAGAGTTGAACATTCGGCATCCGGGCAAGTCCCTCCTTCAATTGACCGTTCAATTCGTGTATGCGCGCCGTGATTCGGGAAGGACCGATGTTCTGGTGAAAACCAACAGCCGCTGGCAACGCCCAGTAATGTTCGAAGGCCTGGAATCCGCCGGGCGAAAACCAGGCCGCCCGAGCAGGCGTCTGCGGTTCATGTTCCTGCTCCCACGCCTCGAACGGTTCCAACGAAAAGAAACTGGGAACCACCGGGCGCATTTTCTGCCAAACCGTCGGTTTTGCCCAGACAAACCCTGTGCCTCGGGGTCCAAACATCCATTTGTGGGTGCCGGCGGCAAACGCATCGCATCCCAGGGCGGTGATCTTTGGATCCTCCACTCCCAGGCCGTGCACACCATCGACGATCAGGAGCACCCGATCGTTTTCTGCCCGGTCGCGATTCGCTTCCGCAATCGTTTCTGCAATACGTGCAATCGGAAGACGCACACCACTGCTGGAGTGCACCCATGTCACGCCCACCGCACGCGTTTTTGGTCTGATTGCCTTGCGAATACGTTCCGCGATTTCGTCCGGCGAAATCGAATTGAAAGAATCGAAGAGCGGAATCTTGTGCCAGGTCGCTCCGCAACGCCCGGTGGCCAGTCGAATGGATTCGTGATGCACGTAGTGATCGTGCGTGGTCGTTAGAATCTCGTCGCCTGCGCGCAACGGTAGTCCGTGGTAGAGCAGCGCGAGACCGGTCGTGGTGTTCTGGGTCAGCGCGATATCCTGCGGATCGCCACCGATGTAGTTGGCGATAGCTCGGCAGACTTGTGACTGAATATTTTCATTGCCCGATTCGAAGATCGCGGTATCGACCGCAATCAACGGATTTGCATCGATTTTTTCCCTGTACTGCTCAATCGCTTCGCGCACTGGCCGGGGATGAGAAGCCAGAAAGAACAAGGCGAGATGCACGTAGTCGGGAGCCAGTTGAAACTGCTGGCGCACCGATTCCCAATCTTTGAAGTCGGCAGGCGCACTCGGCTTCATCTTTTCA
>Ga0081455_10004705_pt1 | contig 15182 bp, 17 predicted proteins | sample TabmetS3T2R1_FD_70207 | JGI IMG/M metagenome (GOLD analysis project Ga0081455, IMG submission 70207) | Tabebuia heterophylla rhizosphere microbial communities from the University of Puerto Rico - S3T2R1 | ecosystem: Host-associated > Plants > Roots > Rhizosphere ... | reverse complement strand
AACAGGCCCATGCTCGCATCGCGCACTTTGTGGCACAGCATCTGCGGGAACCTTCTCCATCGATGATGGCATCCTCACGGCTCATCCGACAGCAATGACTGAAACATGATGACGGCATCCTGATACGTGCCGTCGTTCTTGCGTACCGCCGCCGGGAGCACTGCCAGTTCTTTGAAGCCGAGGCGCTCCCAGAGGCGGCGAGCCCACACATTCTCTGAGAAGACCAGGTTGAAGATCACGGCGCGGTAGCCCAAGTGCCTGGCATACTCCAACATGGTGGCGCCCAACAGCCAGCCCAGTCCCTTCCCGCGCCACGCCGGTGACACGATAAAGCCGGCGTTTGCCACCTGCCTGGCCCGTCCCGGCCAGTTCGGCTTCAGGTAAAACGCCCCGGCCATCGCCGAAGCTCCGTCACGATCCGGCACATAGGCGGCAACCGTCGTCTTGCCGCGGAACCAGTAGTCCATGAAATCGTCATGAGCAGGGAATCGATCGTGAGGATACGACGTCCCCTCCTCGACAATGACTCGATAAAGCGCCCGAAGCGGTTCGACATCCCGCTCTCCGGCCAGCACCAACTGCACAGGTGAACCATCCTTGAGCTTCGACTGAATGGGGAATGAGAGGCTCATGATTCTCCGGATCACCGTCCGAAACAGCCAAAGCAGTCTATAGCGAGCCCCCTTTCATTTCCAGGTTCTCATCCGCATGCGGGGCTGTCCCCGCATCGCATGATGGGCGCCGTTTCCCCCGCATGAACCTTGTTCACTCTCACGCCACGTAAGGCATGGATCCACTTCACATTTCTCCTCGGACTCCCTTCCAATTTGACGGGCACTCCAGTTGCTCAAGCATCCGGCCAAAAAGCAGAGACAGATCGGAATGGAAAGGAGGTGAAACCGGCATCCTGTCCCGATGGCTCATCAGACCCAATGACCATAAATCGTCACTATCGACCAAACCGAAGCCGACAAGGAGGATTCCATGCAGAAAGGTCCATCACAGATCACATCCGGCCAAATCGCCCCCACCATATCGGGGCCTAGGAAAGACAAGGACGTCCTGGTGGTTTCCGGGCTCATTTTGAGCCTGGCCGCCGTCATTGGCGCCGTCTGGTATTACTCGTCAACTGAGCAGACTGCCGGTCACGAGCAGTTGAACAGCGTACAAGTGAGCGAAGCGCTCAAGAACACACAACCCGGCGTCACGCCGGTCTCGCTTTCAAGATCAACGGTGGAAGAAGCCCCAGCAAACACCAAGTCTGGCATCCTTCACACCGATCTGTACTTCGAAATCGGACGAAAAGGTCTGACTGATGAGGCGAGAACCTTGCTCCAGGCGCAGGCATCGATCCTCAAGCAGGACGCGAATCTCGGGGTCCTGGTCCAGGGCTATACGGATCAACAAGGATCGGCCAGCTACAACATGAAACTCGGGATGAAGCGCGCTGAAACCGTGAAGACGGAACTCATCAGTGCCGGCGTGTCGGAGCATCAAATCAAAACCGTCAGTCTCGGCAAAGACGGCGTCCTCTGCATCGATATGAGCGACGCCTGCCGCCACATGAACCGCCGGGTGCATCTGGAAATCCGTCCGATCGGCGAGGAACACATGCGGGCACCGGTCGTCGCGACCACACCCGTTCTTGATGCCACGCAGGCGTCGGCCGACCACGGCCAGAGCGCCGGGGCCGCCACCGAGTCTGACAGCTCGCTGATCGACAGCCTCGTGCCTTCCGCGAACGCCTCCGAAGGCGACGACAGCACGGCGCCCCCGGCCGAGCCGGCCTCCGGCAGCTGACCAGGGCAACGCGAGCGTCTGCACGAGGCCTGTCGTGCAGACGCCTGCGACCATGCTTGACCTTCACCCACATTGAGACGAGGACGCATGACACGCCGAAACGAGACCGCACAATGGGACACCGCACACCGCACGCGACATGTCTTCTTGCTCACCATGCTGATGCTCGTCCTCTCATGGACTGGCCCCCAGCACGTGATCCTTGCCTGTGGAGAACCTCCGTCCACCGAAAGCGGCATGACGCTCAATGAAGTGACGCAGGGCAGTCTCCTCTTCAAAACCCATGAGGTTGGTCGATACAAGCCAGCCCCCTTGTTGAAGACCGATGTCAGGATCTCTGTGACCGGCATCATCGCCCGAACGACGCTCACACAGGAATTCGTCAATCCCAGCCGTCTGAAAGACGACTGGGCCGAAGGCATCTATGTCTTTCCGCTTCCCGAAACTGCCGCAGTCGATCATTTGCGGATGAAAGTGGGCGATCGAACGATTGTCGGAGAAATTCGAGAGCGCGGCGAAGCCAAGAGGCGCTATGAGCAGGCGAAACAGCAAGGCAGTCGTGCAAGCCTGGTTGAACAGGAGCGACCGAATATCTTCACGGTATCAGTCGCCAACATCGCGCCACAAGACAGGATCATCGTCGAGATCGAGTACCAGGAAACGGTGCGTTACGATCACGGAGCGTTTTCGCTCCGCTTTCCCATGGTGGTCGGCCCCCGGTACATCCCGGGAACGCCGGTCATCATTGAAGAGGAAACGCAAGGCTCCGGCCGGTCGTCCAATACCGACCGCGTTCCCGACGCCTCGAGAATCACGCCTCCGGTACAGCATCCGCATCGCGGGCCGATCAATCCGATCAGCCTCACGATTGATCTCGCAGCAGGGTTTCCGCTCGGAAAAATTGAGTCGCCTTACCATGACATCCTCATCATCGCGGACCAAGATGGCAGTCGACACATCACACTCAGACAGGATGTTGTTCCGGCCAATAGGGACTTTCAATTGACCTGGCACACGGCCGGAGGACCTTCCCCAACCACCATCGTCTATCAGGAGCCACACAAGGAGAGTACCTATGGGATGCTGATGGTCGCGCCCCCAGCCTCTGCCGAGACAGTGACCGCGCCGCCGCGCGAAGCGATCTTCGTCATCGACACGTCAGGTTCGATGGCCGGCACCTCCATCGAGCAGGCGAAGGCGGCGCTCGTGCTCGCACTCGGGCGTCTCGATGCTCAAGATCGATTCAACGTCATTCAATTCAATAGCGCCACGCATCTGCTGTTCTCTGAACCTCAGACCGTGAGGACCGACACGCTCGGCAAGGCCGTCCGATATGTCGAGCGACTCCATGCCGATGGAGGCACTGAAATTCTTCCCGCGTTGATGATGGCGCTTAAAGGCAGCCTTCCAGCGACCCATCTGAGGCAAGTCATCTTCTTGACGGACGGCCAGGTGGGCAACGAGGACGAGCTCTTCGACGTGATTCGTGCGCAGTTAGGGACCAGCCGGCTCTTTACCATCGGCATCGGGTCGGCACCCAACAGCCACTTTATGCGAAAGGCGGCGGAGTTCGGCCGAGGCACGTTCACGCATATCGGCAGCACGAGTGAGGTGAAGGCGCAGATGGATGCGATCTTTCGAAAGCTGGAGCGACCGGTGCTAACGGACATCCAGGTCAGGGGATTCGAGGCGACTGTGGAGATGTTCCCGCCCAGGATTCCCGACCTCTATGACGGCGAGCCCGTCGTCCTGGCATTCAAGACATCTCATGTCCCCTCGACAGTGACACTGACAGGGACATTCAATGCGAGGGCATGGACACAGACAGTCGATGCAGCGGGCAGCCAGTCCAGGAACGGCCTGTCCGTCTACTGGGCCAGAGAGAAAATCGCATCGCTGATGGATCAGCCTAGGTTGGAAAGAGGCGAGGCCTCGATCCGCGAGTTGGTGCTCGATGTCGCCCTGGCCCATCACCTCGTGAGTCCGTACAGCAGCCTGGTCGCCATCGATACGGAGCCGATCCGTCCGACCAACACATTGCTGACCACCCATGCGATCAAGACCAACCTTCCCGAGGGGCAGAACTATCAAGCCGTACTGGGGTTGCCCAGAACCGCCACGACTGGACCGTCGCACCTGCTGATCGGCCTCGTGACCGTAGTGCTCGCCTTCTTGCTGTGGCGCTCTCGACACCGGATCGCATGAGCACGATTCAGACCACTCCCCGTCCACTGGTCATACTGGCGGCCTTCTTCCTCGCCGTCGGGCTTTGGCAGATCGGGGAAGGATCGTGGATCTATGCGAAGGCCAGGCTCGCGCAGGTACTTCTGCGACGAGCCTGGTTCCGGACGCTCGCGGGAGAGACACAGGTCAGACCATGGCCTTGGGCCGATACCTGGCCTGTGAGCCGGCTCAGGGTACCTTCACAACACATTGATCTGATCGTGCTGAATGGAGCTTACGGCCGCACTTTGGCCTTCGGCCCCGCCTTTGTGGAATCCAGCGCCTTGCCGGGCGCCGGCGGCACCACGATTCTCACCGGTCACCGCGACACGCATTTCGCATTCATCAGACAGTTGAAGGAAAGTGACGAGATTGTGATCGACAGGCCTGACGGGAGGAGCACCGGCTATCGCGTGCACGAGACACGCATCGTCGATGCCAGAACGGACTCAATCTTTTTGTCCGATGAGACAAAGCAGCTCATCCTACTGACCTGCTACCCCTTTGACGCCGTCTTCTCGGGAAGTCCCTTGCGGTATCTGGTCAGGGCGATTCAGCCTCCGTCGGCTCCCCCTCGCTCCATCGATAGGCCAGCCGGTACAGATTGGTCAGCACAAGGAGAATCAGCGCAGCCGAGGTGAGCATCCCGCCGACGACGACACGCGCCAGCGGCTGTTGCGATTGCGCCCCGATGCTGGTCGCAATTGCCGCAGGGATCAGCCCAATCGCTCCTACAGGGGAAAACCCTGTCTCAATCAAGTGATCGAGCAAGACCAGCAGTGCTGTGTCTCGCGTTTTACTATGAATCCGATGTGTGTATTGCTCTGGTCTTGCAGGGGTTTTGGACGTGAGAGGCTTCGCGGCCGGACTCTTTTACCCAGCTGGGCGTGAATTCTCGGTGTAATGAGTATTCGCAACGTCTCTTTGGCCGGCGACTGCGTCGAGGTCCGGCAGATGTGTGTCGAGTAGCAGACCGAATTCAAGGCCTCTTGCCACCTGACCGTGCCCTGCACCACAATGATATGGGTCGGATTCTTCTCAGAGGGCCAAATGCAGAGGCGGAGGCGTGTGCCGGCTTCCACAGGCATGCAGCCGGTAACTCTGCAGCCGTTCGCACTCATGTCCAGGACGCTGCCTTGTGCAATGAGTTCTTCGCTTCCATAGAAGACATGCCATACCAGCGCACGACGGGAGAGACTGCGTGCATGCTGACGTCGGGTCATGGGTCCCCCTCCTTAGGCAGCTCCCATCAAAAGTGTACGGCCTCAACAGGCACACTGCCTTCCTCGTTCAGGGGGATGCTGCCCCTCCCTTCGGGGAATGCGGTTTCCCCAGTTATTGCTAGAGTTAGAACGAGAGGCTTTTCGCAGTCCAAGGGAAACGAGGGGGAAACGACATGAGGTCCGCCCTGGTCATCAGCACGTTGGTGCTCACCGCCCTCTTGGGGTGCGGCATGGTGCCAGTCTCGCCGCAACCGGGGCAGGTGCCGGAGAGCAAAGCCGAGCCAACCACCACCCAATCGGCAGTCGTACAGTCGCTTCAGCGGCAGGTGCGCGAGCGCGACCGGCGAATCGCAGAGCTCACGTTTCAGCTGGAAGCATTAAAGACGATCGATCGGGAGACAGAACCCCGAAGGCTGCCGAGTCTTCATGGAACCCCTGACCGCTAAGCCTTCGGGTCTTTCGAGGGCAACACGTCAGGCGCTTGCTGCGCCTCTATGATGTGAGTTTCACCCGTCTGTTGTGTCGTTGCTGGAGGCTCTTCTTCGAGAATGAGAATGGGCTGGATTGCTGCTATCGCTCTTTGGATGGCGCTATACAGCTCGTCAACGGCCTTTTCCTTGGTCATCACGTCAAATGCCCCGGCTTTCAGCATCGCGTCAACGTGATAGCTCGGTGCATTGACGGACAACCCGAGAACCGCGATTTGCGGGTACTGCGTTTTGATCAGTCGTGTCGCACCTATGCCATCGAGACTTGGCATGCCGATATCCATCACCACGATCGCCGGCTGGAGTTTGGTCACGCCTAAGACTGCCTCCTCACCATTTCCGGCTTCACCCACCACCTCAATGTTCGGGTAAGACTGCAGGACCGCCCGCAGTCCCTGCCGGACCATGACGTGGTCATCCACAATGAGGACCCGAATCTTGTGTGCAGCGGACATGGATGCAGCGGAGCTGAGAAGCCTCCGTCCGTTTCGCAACGTTCATTCGCCGCTTGCTTTGCGGAGATGTCGTCGTTTCCAGGTGCTATAAGCGGATTGAATGATATGCATGTGATTCTCAATGAAGACCTGTTCGATCAGACCGAAGGGCGGGTTCTCCTCGAGTCTTTCTGCTAAGGCCATCACAGACTTTCCGAAGTCGGACAAAATCCTATCAGTACCATGAGACATAATATATTCCCTTAAATCCTCGCGTTCCAAAATCGCGTGACAGGACAAAAACTTATCACGCCAAAAGTCACAGAAGTGCCGTGTTGGAGTACAACTTGCTCCACCCCACGGTAGCCTAGGAATGTAATGCTTGTCTGCCATGTTGTCTATCAGGGAAAGCCTACGATCTTGTAGGCGGATGGGGCGCTACATTACGCTTTGGACCCTGTCCTCGGCCAACCGAAGGCTTTGCTCCCATGAATAGAGAATCAGGGGATCGGGATTGAACGAGACCCGGGTGATCGGCTAAGCCGGAAACTCACGATCGAGAATTTCTCGCTCGGCGTCCAACCAGTCCTCCTGCGCATGGCCTTCTCGGCAGCCCCGCTGAAGATACAACTCATAGGCCAGACGGCTGATACGGGCGTGGAGATCTTCGAAGGCGGGTTTCTTTCGTGTTTTCCCCTTGCTGGTTTCCAACGATGAGCGATCTTGAACGGAGATGATCACTCGGGATTTCTTGTCATCCTTTCTCTTATCTGAGGGTGGCTTCATGCGTGCCTCCATGCGTGGGAGGGAGGATAGAGGAAATAGCGGACAAAGGATAGGATGCGGTCCAGCCAAAAGCAAGCAGGGAATAATCGGCCTCAGTCAAGGACTGACGGCTCTGAGCAGTTTGAAGAAATGTGCCTGCTCAGCCGCGAATCACCTCAGCTAATCGATGACGGTCTTCCAGTTCCATGTGAATGAACTCTACCCCGAATTCCTGCCCTTCAGACCATCGAACCTGCGCCAAAGCGACGTAGAGGGGATGTTCATACCGGGGTACATGAATCAACAGCCCAAGGGACTCACCTTTCTCCACCACGAAGCTGGTGCGGCATCGGCATCCGACCATGGAAAGGTTTAACACGGTTCCATTCGCGCGATACGAGCTTCCGGAAAAGGCAGCCGAATATTCCACCCCTACCCGCTCGTCGCTGCGTTGCTCCATTAAGGCCCTTCCCCTATACGAAACACCTATTGTGCGCGGGCACAGCGCAGAGAACAAGGAAGCAAATGGCCTTATGGGGAATTCGTAAACGACTGACTGTCGTGTGAATAGAGAGGCTTCCGAAGTTCAGCTGATCATGCGCGTGATTGGCGGGAGACTGATGAGTTGCTGCTAAGGGGTGATGGCAACTTTTAGAACTCCTTCGAGGCGTTCTCCAAAAATTTTGTATGCGTCATGGATCTGATGTAATCCAAAGCGATGCGTGAGGAGAGGTGTGAGGTCCAGGCGATCATGACGGACCATCTCCATCAACCGGCGCATGCGCTCCTTTCCTCCAGGGCATAATGTCCTGACGATTCGATGGTCGCCGATGCCGGCCGCGAAAGCATCATAGGGAATCTGCAGTTTACCGGAGTAGACGCCAAGGCTTGATAACGTCCCACCCGGTCTGAGACTGCGCAGGGCCTTTTCAAACGTGTCCTGGATCCCCAACGCCTCGATCGTCACGTCGGCTCCCCCGCCGGTGAGGTGCCTGATCTCTGAGACGACATCGACCTCTCGATAGTCGAGTACGACATCAGCCCCCATCCGTTTGGCCATCGCGAGGCGTTTCTCATCACCATCAATGCCGATGATGAGGGCAGCCCCCATCAGCTTGGCACCAGCGGTCGCGCACAGGCCAACGGGACCCTGGGCAAAGACAGCAACGGCGTCACCGATGCGAACCCCTCCGGACTCAGCGCCACTGATCCCCGTTGACGCAATGTCTGCTAACAGGACGACAGTTCAAGGGATCGCACTGTGGCGGAAGAGGCCACCGAAACCATGAGCGTTGGAAATGAACCGGGACAGGCCGGAAGTCAAATGCGAAGTTGATTCTTGTCGTAAACGGAAACGATCGCGTACCGGATGTCAGTGAGGAGATCGTCGAGTTCCGGAGTTCGCACAGTGCGCAATGTGCGGAATCGCTCAATCCAGCATCCTCTCCTTTCTAGAATCCTGCGAATTGCTGCGGAAACCGCGCTCGCATCAAACAGGTATCTACCTTGCTCTTTTTGTTCGACGGAATTAGCTGGAAGGAGTTCCCAGGTGCGTACCCTCTTAAATCATTGCGGAGATAGAGAGTTGGTGTGGGTCCTGATGGCCCTCGTCGCAGCCGTGGTGGTCGTCGTTAATAGCTGACCCTCCGGCAAGTCTTTTCGAGGGCCTTCCCGCCTACACGTTTCTATGGCCGTTCTCGGTTTCACCTTCCCCCTTCTGAATAATGCCCTCATAAATTCGACTCTTGATACCCTGCATTGTCTCTAACCCTACCGTCTGAACCCCTTCGCTGATTAGTCGCTGGAAGTCCTCTTTGATCGGCACACCCGATTGTCGCTCGAGCAACAGCAACAGGGCATTGACTTGAATTTGCACCAGGGCAAGGGATGTGGAAACGGCAGTGATGGTTTTATCGTCCATATCATCCTCCAAAGACAGTTAGGTGCAATGTGGGGCAGAGCCAAGTCACGAGAGTGGTGAAGGTGGAGAAGCGGTCCTGAAGGTGGCCGAGTACGACATCAATCGCCGCCGAGGACTGCCCACTCCATCGCCGTTTGGATATTGACGCGAGAGGGCTCGTGCATCTCCTTCGATCCATCAAGCCGGGGAACCGAATCATTTCTATCCGGCTGGTGCTTGCTTTCTTGTTGTTGTTTGAAACGGTCCGATTTTTGATCAACTGGTCGACGACGTGTGAACATGGCGTCCTCCTACTCTGCTTATGGAAAGAGAAACCATAGAAGAAATGCCTGAACCATGAAGCTGGGCTGGCCCCTAGGAGGGAATTCACTAGTCGTGCCTATTTATTTCATCCCTAGCCGCTCGAGGATGGTCTTTCGAAACAAACTTGCCATGCGCTGATGTCCGGCTCTTGTAGGATGAAACCCATCTGCATCAAAAGCAAAATCGTCAGACGACGATTCGTCGAACACATTCACGACTGAAGCATTCACGTACGGGGCCTCGATTGCTATCACGCGGTTAAAGGCTTTGACACGTTCCAAGGTCACAGCCGGGTTCGGCGTGGCATGCAAGCCAGCGATTTTTGTCAAATCGGGAATATTCGCGATCACCACGACTGTGGACACCGAGCTTTGCAGAGTACGAAGGAGTTGTCTGAGATCGCTTTGAAAGCGTGAGGGGTCATCCCCATCAGCAAGGTCATTTGCGCCGATCCACACAGTCGCCAGATCCGCCTCGCCGCGAAAGTGCTTAGCCAGTTGAACCTGCTCATTCAGCGAATCGATTCGAGCGCCTGGAAGACTCAGGGTGATGAGAAAGGTGCCGGGAATGCGTTGCTGCAGGTCTGCATTCAGGAGATAGACGTAGCCCTCCGTGAGCGGCGTGGCCCCGACTCCAATGACGTCGCTCCCTCCCAGCGCCAGATACACGAACTCGATCTTGCGTTCCTGCTGTAGATTGGCACAGGCCGAGAGGAACAGAGACAGCACACACACCCTCAGGATCAATGCCGCGACCTTCACGTTCCTACACCTGCTTTCCGCTCATGCTTTTGGGATGCTAGCCGCTGGATGGCGCAAACAATAACCGTCTCAACCCCAGGGAGCAAGGGCCTGCTTCGAGCCAAGGGGAGTACATTGTCATGTCCCCTGGCAGTGATCTCATAATCCACCGACTAGAGATCCTCCCAGTGTCCGCATTACCCTACATCTGATGAAATAGCCTTCGTTGTCAGTCAAATAGAGGGGGCAGAACAAGCAAAGGGGGCTCGTAATGAAACCTGACAAAGAAAACAATCAATCACAGATAAAAAAGTCCACAACCGTTACGCACGAGTTGAAGCTCGTCTGTGAGAAGATCGCTGATGTGGACGCCCTGTGGCGCTTCAGCGCGTTGCGAAAGTCGTCATCGTTGTCACCGTTGAAACGAGCGGCCTGATCGCGATTCATCTGCTTCGGTCCGATGAACGGTAGAGTTTCGACCTACCGGAACGCCTGCCCGGCATCCGCGCACAAGTCTCAAGCTTAAACGACCGATCCTGCTAAGTTCGGAGCCAAGTACCCCGAGAGACTGACTCGTGTTCACAAGGAATTTCTCACCTGACTTGAATTCACTGGAGGCCTCCAGTAGGGTCTCGCGACATGGCTGGCCCGTCTCGTTTCCTGCGTGACTCTTGGTGGCAATCGGCCGTCTTCTATCAAATCTATCCCTGGAGTTTTCAAGACTCCAACGGTGACGGCATCGGTGATCTCCGGGGCATCGAAGCCCGGCTGGAATATCTTCGTGGTCGAACCCCCGGCTCCCTGGGAGTGGACGCCATTTGGCTCTCTCCGATCTATCCCTCTCCCATGAAGGATTTCGGTTACGATGTGAGCGATTATTGTAACGTGGATCCGCGCTTCGGAACCCTCGCCGATTTTGATTCCTTCCTTCGAGAAGCACACCGTCACGGCCTCCGAGTGATTATGGATTTGGTCCTCAACCACACGTCCGATGAGCATCCGTGGTTCGTCGAATCCCGATCCTCACGTCATTCGCCGAAAGCAGACTGGTACTGTTGGGCGGACGGCAAGTCGTTGTTTCGCCGGCCAAGCAACTGGAACGCGCGCTTCGGCAGCTCATCTTGGACGTGGGACCCTGGGCGACGCCAGTACTATCTTCACTCCTTTTTAAAGGAACAACCGGACCTCAATTGGCACCACCCACCTGTGCGGGCCGCGATGTGGGAGATCGTCCGATTTTGGCTGGATCGTGGCGTGGACGGATTTCGATTGGACGCGATTAACTGGCTCGGGAAAGACCGGCGATGGCCCAACAACCCCTTTCGGTTTGGGCTGCGCGGCTACACCCGACAGGAACATCGATACGATCGCGATCAACCGATGATGCATGAGGTCATGCGCGAGGCGCGCCAGTTGCTCGCCGACTATCCGGACGCCGTGTTGATCGGCGAAGCGGCAGCCGACACGCCAGGCGGCCCTGCCGTCTTCTACGGCAACGGCGAGGACGAGCTGCACCTGGTCTTTGATTTTCGCTTGATGAAATCGGCATGGAGCGCCGATCCGTTCCGACGTTTTCTCAGCGACGATGTTCCGGCCATTCCGAAAGGGGGATGGCCAACGATCGTCTTCAGCAATCATGATCAGCCACGCCATATCGACCGCTATGGGAAGGGTGGCGATGCGCAAGCGAGGGCGAGAGCGGCGGCGCTCTTGTTGTTCACGCTTCCCGGGACGCCGTTTATCTATTATGGCGAAGAATTAGGGATGCCGAATGCCAGGTTGCGATACCACGAATTGCGTGATCCGTATACCAAACGGTTCTGGCCCTTTCGACCGGGGCGCGATCCGGCTCGAACACCGATGCAGTGGGATCGATCGCCTCACGGGGGGTTTACTACCGGCCAGCCTTGGCTACCGGTGGCTCCGGAGTATGCCCAGCTCAATGTCGTGCGGGAATCCGAAGATACGAACTCTCTCCTGTCCTTATATAAGCGGTTGATTGCAATACGGCACGCTTCCCCCGCGCTGACGCGTGGAGGCTCCTCGCTGATCCCAGCCAACGCTTCCGATTGCCTCGTCTATGAGCGCACGGCTCAATCGGCGGAGGGAACAAACGAGCGGCTGCTGATTCTCGTGAATTTTTCGGAACGGCAGGTCGAGCTGACATTGCCTGGAACAGGTCTTCACGGCCGCCTGCTGCTTTCGACGGACCCAGCCGTCGCCGAGCCCGGGCAGATGCCTCGTCAGATACGGCTTGGCCCAAACGAAGGACGGCTCATACAACTCCTTGACTAGGATCCGGTATTCTTGAAGAACAATGCGGACAGCGCCGGCAACGTCAACGTCATCGAGTGACTACGTCCGTGCAACGGAACGGGAGCGGCGTGAGTACCGCCTAAATTCCCCCAGCCTCCACCACCATAAAGGGAGGCATCACTGTTCAGGACCTCCTGCCAATAGCCTCCACGAGGAACACCGAGCCGATAATTGGTTCGCGGCACGGGCGTGAAATTGCAGACGACGAGCAGTAGATCGCTCGTCGTGGCGCCTTTGCGCAACAGGCTGATCACACTGGATTCAGCGTCGTTACAGTCGACCCACTCAAACCCTGCCGGATCAATATCGTGTTCGTAGAGAGCCGCCTCCGACCGATACAACCGGTTCAAGTCCGACACCCAGCGCTGCAGGCTGTTATGAAGCGGCTCCTTGAGCAGATCCCATTCGACACTCCCGTCGTGCGTCCACTCGCTCCACTGCCCGATTTCTCCACCCATGAAGAGCAGTTTCTTCGCCGCCTGGGCGTACATGTACCCGTACAGCACGCGGAGATTGGCAAACTTTTGCCAGACATCGCCAGGCATTTTTCCGAGCAAGGAACCTTTGCCGTACACGACTTCGTCATGGGAGAGCGGGAGCACAAAATTCTCGTGGAACGCGTAAAGCATCCGGAACGTCAGTTTATTGTGATGGTATTTGCGAAAATAGGGATCCTGACTCATATAGCTGAGCGTGTCATGCATCCAGCCCATGTCCCATTTCAACCCAAACCCCAACCCGCCCACGTAGGTCGGCTTGGAGACCATCGGCCAGGCCGTGGATTCTTCAGCGATGGTTTGAACGTCGGGAAACTGTTTGTATACTTCCTCGTTGAAGCGACGTAGGAAATCGATCGCCTCCAGATTTTCGCGGCCGCCGTACCGGTTGGGAATCCACTGTCCCTCCTTGCGGGAGTAGTCGAGATACAGCATCGAGGCCACGGCGTCCACGCGAATGCCGTCGATGTGGTATTTCTCCAGCCAAAACAGCGCGCTGCTGATCAAAAAGCTCCGCACTTCGTTCCGGCCGTAGTTGAAGATGTAGGTGTTCCATTCCGGATGGAAGCCCTGCTGGGGATCTGCATGTTCGAATAAATGTGTGCCGTCGAAATAGGCGAGTCCATGGGCGTCGGTGGGAAAATGCGAGGGCACCCAATCCAAAATCACGCCGATGCCATGCTGGTGGAGCTGATCGATGAGCATCATGAAGTCCTGGGGCGTCCCGTAATTGCCGGACGGAGCAAAATATCCCGTCGTCTGATACCCCCACGATCCGAAAAACGGGTGGTCCATGACTGGCAGGAACTCGACATGGGTGAAGCCCATCTGTTGTAGATATTGAGGCAGAATCAGTGCGAGTTCCCGGTAACTCAAGGAGCGGTTCCCCTCTTGGGCGATTCGGCGCCACGAACCCACATGCATTTCATAGATCGAGATGGGCGCGTTGAGCGCGTTGGGACGGTGGCGGCCCTGCATCCAGTCTTGATCGTGCCAGTCATATTGGGTATCCCAGACAATCGAAGCCGTTTTGGGGGGAATCTCGTTGAACAGGGCAAAGGGATCGGTCTTGTCGACCTCATGGCCCTGCACGTGAGACCGGATATGGAATTTGTACAACGCACCCTTACCGATGCCGGGAATGAAGCCCTCCCAAATGCCCGACGACTCCCGAGGGCGGAGCTGATGACGATCCTTCGACCAGTCATTGAAGGCACCCATAATAGACACGCGCTCTGCATTCGGCGCCCATACCGCGAAATAGGTTCCCTCTACTCCTTCGGACCGCATGGGATGCGCGCCAAGCTTGTCGTAGAGTCGGAAGTGTGTGCCTTCATTGAATAGATACAAATCATGTTGCGTCAGTAAGCTCACCTGTTCGATCAGCCCTACGCCGCGTCGATCCTGCTGCATGTCATCACCTCTCTTTATCCAATTACGCTGCGGCCCGTGTTCCGCTCATCCGGACAATTTCTTTGATGCCCTTGAGGGGAATGCCAACCCACTCAGGGCGATTATTCAGCTCATATCCCAACTCATAAACGGCCTTCTCAAGTTGATGGACCGTCAATAAGAGCTCTGCATCTTTCAGTGATGCGGGCCAGAAGGACGCGTCGCGCACATGGGTCAGGTACGCTCCAAGAAACTGCGCCCGCACCCAGCGTGACCAATAGGTCGCCCAGAGTTCGAGCTCGCGAGAATGATCGTTCTGCATCCAGTTCGCGAGCGCTGTCCATGAGGCATAATCAAATGACCGTAACATACCGGCCACGTCGTACAACGGCGAGTGTTTCTGCCGGCGCTCATGTAAGGGGCGGGCCGGTTCGCCTTCGAAATCCGTCACAATGTAGTCGGACCCGGTGTACAGCACCTGCCCCAAATGATAGTCGCCGTGGCATCGAATTCTCAGGCCACCCTCGTGGACGTCGCGGAATGCCTGAAAGACGGCGACCACTGTGGACTCACGTGCGAGCAACTGTTCCACTTCCGACTGTGCCGGATTCCCTTGAGCCGACCGCTGCCTCATCAGCCGCAAGACCTGTTTCCACATCTGCAACATGGACTCTTGGCGTATCCGACGATATTCCGGTGTCAACGGTTCGGGCATGAAGTCAGGATTGCCATCAGCCTGTCCCAACGTCAGATGGAGGGCAGCCGTACGCTCTCCCAGACAGGCGGCCATGACCAACGCGGGCCCCAGGAGCTGCCGGTCCGCATCTGCAAGCGGCTGATGGGCAAGGTTCCAGAGGGAGCGGTCTTTCCCAGCTTCGCTGTCGACGGGAGAGGTGTGTTCATCCACGCGCGTCAGGAAGCGGTCCAGCTCTTTCAGCGTCGCCGCCCACGCATCACCTTCGTTGCGCACGAACGCTTGGAGCAGACCAACCGTCGTGGTTTCGCCGGATCGGACATATTCGATGGCGCCTCCCACAGCGGCAGTATGAGGAAAGGCGCGCGCCGTGAGATGCCGCCCGA
>Ga0081455_10004704_pt1 | contig 15184 bp, 13 predicted proteins | sample TabmetS3T2R1_FD_70207 | JGI IMG/M metagenome (GOLD analysis project Ga0081455, IMG submission 70207) | Tabebuia heterophylla rhizosphere microbial communities from the University of Puerto Rico - S3T2R1 | ecosystem: Host-associated > Plants > Roots > Rhizosphere ... | reverse complement strand
CCGAACACCTCGGCGGGTACGTCGTACTGGCCGCGTTCGACCTCCTGGAAGCCGCGGTCGGCACCGTACCCGCTGCGCAGCACGATCCCGCCGACGTTGTTGATCACGTCGGCCAGGTCGGTGCCGGCGGGCAGCGCCAGGACCAGCTCGGTGCCCGCCGCGGTCACGGTGCCGGTCACGTCCACCCCGCCGGGCGCGCCGATCCGCAGCGGCTTGTCCGCCTCGGCCGCCACCCGGAAGGTGATCTTGATGTCCTCGGCCAGCGCGCCGGGCACGTCCTGCACCGGGACCAGCAGCTCACCCTCGGGCCTGGTCCACCGGAACCGGCCGGCGCCCTCGCCCTCCGGCCCGAACGCCACCTGCTCCCACAGCACCTTGTCGGTGACGTCCCGCCCGTTCACCTCCACGCCGTACACGCGGGCGCCGAGCTGCCGCGGGTCGTGCGCGCCGGGGGAGAAGCCGGGGGTGTGCCAGCTCAGCGGTACGAACCGGGGCAGGAACACCGCCTTGCTGGCCACCGCGCCCAGTTCGGGGTCGGCGTCCAGCGCGCCGAGCAGCGCCCGCAGCCAGCCCGGCTCCGGCACCGCGTCGTTGTTCAGCAGCACCGCGTACTCGGTGTCGAGCTGGCGCAGCGCCAGGTTGTTGCCGCCCGCGAAGCCGGTGTTGGTCGGGCTGGCGATCACCTCGACCCACGGGTAGTCCCGGGCCAGCAGCTCCAGCGAGCCGTCGGTGGAGGCGTTGTCCACCACGACCGTACGGAACTGGTCCGCGGGCAGGTCCTGGGCGCGGACGCCGGCCAGGCAGGCGGGGAGCAGGTGCGCGCCGTGGTAGTTGACGATGATCACCGTCGCGCGGGGGTCAGTCATGAGCCGGCGGCCTCGGAGGGTAGTTGGCGGTGGGTGGCGTACGGGACCTGGAGCAGCCCGACCCGCTGCCCGCCGGAGATGCGGAAGGCGTCCGGGGTCTGGGTGTGCGACAGCGCCTTCCCGTCGGCGTCGACGAGCTGCACGCTGACCAGGAAGCGGCCGAGCAGCGGCGGGGTGTCGAGCTGGAAGTCGACGGTCCACCGGCCCGGACCGGTCGGCCCGGCGTCCGGCGGGGTCTCCATCAACCAGATCGGGATGAGCCCGACGCCCATCACCACCGCCTGCAGGCCGCGGACCAGGCCGGCGAACCGCTCCGACAGCGTGGTCTCCACCCGGATCGCCATCGGCTCGCCGCCGCGGAAGCTGGTCACCTCCGGTCCGCCGGGCTCGTGGCTGACCACGATCGAGTCGAAGGAGACCTCGTCGGGGCGTTCCTCCGGCAGCGCCTCGCCGGGCACCGGGTCGTCCAGGCCGAAGATCTTGCGGAGCGTCCCGACCGCGAACTCCGGGTCCCCGTCGTAGCGGACCTGGCCGTGTTCCAGCACGATCGCCCGGTCGCAGATCTGCTCGACCTGGTCCAGCGCGTGGCTGACGAACAGGATCGTGCGGCCCTCCTCCTGGAAGGAGGCGATCTTCCGCATGCACTTGCGCGCGAACGCCTCGTCGCCGACCGCCAGGACCTCGTCGATCAGCAGGATGTCCGGGTCGACGTGCACGGCGACGGCGAAGCCGAGCTTGGCGTACATGCCGGAGGAGTAGTGCTTGACCGGGGTGTCGATGAAGTCGGCCAGCTCGGAGAACTCGACGATCGAGTCGAACAGCGCGTCGGTCTCCTTGCGGGACAGGCCCAGCAGCGAGGCGTTCAGGTAGACGTTGTCCCGGCCGGACAGCTCGCCGTTGAACCCGGCGCCCAGCTCCAGCAGCGAGGCGATCCGCCCGTACGCCCGCACCGTGCCGCTGTTCGGCCGCAGGATGCCGGCGAGCACCTTCAGCAGGGTCGACTTGCCGGAACCGTTCGGGCCGATCAGCCCGACGGTGTGCCCGCGCTCGATCTCCAGCGACACCCCGTCCAGCGCGTTGAACCAGGCGTCCTCGCTGACCCGGCGGCGCAGCAGCCGCTCCTTGACGCTGGTGGCCCGCTGCCCGTGCTTCACGAACCGCTTGGTGACGTTCTCCGCCCGGATCGCGACATCCTTGGTCACAGTTCCTCCGCGAAGTCCGCCGACAGCTTGCGGTACGTCCGCAGGCCCAGGATGAGCAGCAGGGCGGAGACCACGGCGCCGATGCCGAGACGTTCCAGGTAGAACAGGTAGCCGGGGTCGGCCAGTACGTTCTTGCCGTTGGGGAGCACCGGGTTCTGGCCGTACAGGGCGCGTTGCATGGTGACGCTGACCCCGGCCATCGGGTTCAGGTAGTAGAGGAAGTACAACCCGTCGCCGAGTTGCTTGCTGACCAGCCCCACCGAGTAGACGATCGGGTTCACCCAGAAGCCGGCCATCAGGGCGACCTCGACGATGTGCTGGGTGTCGCGGTACCGCACGTTCAGGCCGGCGACCAGGTAGCACAGCGCGACGGTGCACAGCAGCGCGACCGCGATGGCCGGGATCGCCAGCAGCAGGTGGACACCGAGCACGTGGGTGTAGCCGGTGACCAGCATGACCGCGACCAGGACGAACAACTGGAGGCCGAAGTGCACGCCGGCGAACCCGACCGGGGTGAGCGGCAGCACGCCGAGCGGGAACCGTACTTTCTTCACCAGTCCGGCATTGCCCACGACGGCGCCGCAGGCCGTGCCGACCGCGCCGGAAAAGGCGTTCCAGACCAGCAGGCCGGACAGCAGGAAGTAGCCGAACGAGGGAATGCCCGATTTGAGGACGATCTGGAAGACAAAGGAGTAGACGACCAGCAGTAAGAGCGGATTCGCCAGCGACCAGAGGAAGCCGAGAACGCTCCCCTGGTACTTGACCTTGAGGTCCTTGCGGACGAGGTTCGCCAGCAGCTCCCAGCGGATTCTCGTCTGGGTGCGCGCCCGGTCGTCCGCGCTTCGGGTCATCGCCACCGTGGTCGTGTCCTTCCCTGTGCTGCGCGGCGTGGCGCAAGGATAGCCGGAACGGTGTAGCGGCCCCGCCGCCTGTAGCCTCCCTCCTCATGGAGGCGACATCCCGCCCGGCTGCCCCGTCGGGTACGGCCGAGTCCACGCCCGTTCCGCTGGAGGAGACCCCGGCGCCGCGGCGGGCGTCCGGGTTCTGGACCGAACGGCCGGTACGGCGCGGGGTGCTCGACCCGCGGACAGTGACCGTCGGCGAAGTGGCCGTGTTCGGGATCGCGGTCCTGGTCGGGATCGTCGCCGTGGCGAGCCTGGCCGCGGCGCACCTGCACCACTACTCGCTCGGGCTGGCCGCCGCCTTCACGCTGATCGGGCTCGTGGTCCTCGGCGTGGTCGCCGTGGTGGCCGGCCGCCCGCCCCGGGTCGTACTCGACCTGCCCGGGCTCGCGATCCTGGCCGGCGCGGGGATCCTGGCGCTGTTCATGTTCCTGCCCGGGTACCACTACGCGGCCGGCGACCGGGATCCGGGCGGCTACATGATGACCGGCTCGGCCATCGCGCATACCGGATCGGTCGAGTTCACCGATCCCGTACTCGCCTCTGACCTGCCGGTTCAGGTGCAGAGCCCGGGGGCGCGGTTCCGCGGGATCTGGATCTCCGACCAGGCCGCCGGGACGATCACGCCGCAGTTCTACCACCTGTGGTCGGCGCTGCTGGCCACCGCGAACAAGCTGCACGGCTTCGCCGGGCAGTCCAACACCGACCCCCTCGTCGGGGTCATCGGGGTGTTGTTGCTGGTGTGCCTGGCCCGGCGGGTGGGCGGGCTGGTCGCGGCCGGCGCCGCGGGCCTGCTGATGTCGACGCACATGATGCAGGTGTGGCAGGCGAAGTACCCGACCGCCGAGGTCTTCACCCAGATGCTGTACGTCGGGGCGGTGCTGGGGCTGGTCATCGCCCTGCAGACGCGCTGGCGATGGCCGGCGTTCGTGGCCGGTGCGCTGATCGGCGCCGGCTGGCTGGCGCGGCCCGACGGCGTACTGCTCGTGCTGCTGGCCGTCGGCATCGGCGCCACCCTGTACGTGCTGCGCCGCTTCGACGCGCGCGGCTGGTGGTTCGCCGGCGGGCTCGGGCTGGTCGGCCTCTACGGTGCGTACCAGGCGTACGGGCCGGCTGAGCTGTACACCCGGGCCAACGGGATCCCGAAGCTGACGGTGATCGCCGGGCTGGTCGCGCTGTGCGTGGTGGGCGCGCTGGTGCTGCGGCCGGTCTTCGACCGGTTGTCGACCCGCGTCGTGGGGCGGCGGACCGACGAGATCGAGGTGACGCCGACCTGGCAGTCGCGGCTCGGCTGGGCCGTCGTCGGGTTGTACGTGTTCCTGTTCGGGCTCGCGTTGATCCGGCCGGCGTTCGGGGCCGACTACATCAACTACCTCGGGAAGATCATCCCCAGTTACGACGAGCGGTCGGTCTACTGGTTGTCGTGGTTCTTCACCTGGCCGGGGTTGTTGCTGATCCTGGTGGGCATCGCCGCGGTGGCGTTGCAGCGCTGGACGCCCGCGGTGTGGGTGATGGTCCTGCCCACGCTGCTGCTGGTGCCGGTGTACATGTACCACGCGAAGAATTCGCCCTTCCTCATGTGGTGGGGGCGGCGGTACGTGTCGACCGCGCTGCCCGGAATGGTGCTGCTGATGGCGCTGGGGCTGGCCGCGGTGTTCCACCTCGGCTGGCGCTACCGTTCGGTCCTGCCCGCCTTCCTGGTACGCGCGGTGGACCGGTTGCCGCTGGCGCTGCCCCGGGTGGCCAGCGTGGGCGCGGCGGCGCTGACGACCGCGTTCCTGCTCACCATCTACCTGCACCAGTCGCTGCCGCTGCGGCAGCACGACGAGTGGGGCGGGTCGTACTTCGTGGCCAAGGACGTGGCCGCGCTCGGGAACAACGACGGTGTGTTCCTGTGGCAGCGCGACCAGTACTGCTGCGCGGCCCCGCCGACGCTGTTCGCCGGGCCATTGTGGTTGGAGCAGGGGCAGATTTCGGTGCTGTTCCCGAGCTCCGACAAGATCCTGCCCGGCTACGTGAAGGCGTACGTCACGCATTTCCCGGACAAGCCGGTTTTCCTGATCTACCAGAAGGGCGAGCCGCCCGCGATGCCGGGGCTCACCGTCACGAAGGTCCAGGAGTTCGCCGGGACGCTGCCCCGCTGGGGAGAGTCGTCGATCACGCGCCCGGCCAGCGCGATCCAGATCCCGTACAACTTCACCGTCTACCGGGTCACCACCGGCTGAGCGCTACTTCCAGGAATCGACCTTACCGACGATCTTGGCGGGCATCCCGGCGGCCACGGTGTTCGGCGGGACGTCTTTCGTCACCACGGCGCCTGCGCCGATGACGGCGCCGTCGCCGATGGTGACGCCCTTGAGGATGATCGCGCGGGCGCCGACCCAGACCTTGTCGCCGATGACGATCGGCCCCTTGGACGGGCGTTCCTCGCCGCCGACGGTCATCGTGTGGAAGTCGTTGTCCAGGATCTGCACGTCCCAGGAGAACGTGCACTCGGCACCGATCCGGACCGACTCGGCCACCAGGATCTTCGTCAGGCCGTTCACGTTGGTGGCGTGCCCGATGCGCAACTCGCCCGCGTCGACGACCACGCGGACGCCGCGTTGCAGGCTGACCACGCCGTCCACCACGAAACTGGCCCCCGGGCGTACCCGGATGATCGAGTGGTCGTGCTCGCTGGTCAGCCCGAACGGCCCCAGACCCACCCGCAGCGCGCCGCCCTTGACGACGCTGACCCGCTCCGCACCGTCCAGCACGGTCGGCGACCCGATCCAGATGGCCTGCTTGCGCAGCACCTGGTGCCGCAACACCCCGCGGTAGAACGCCAGCGCCGAGGTCTCCCGGTCGCGCCGCAGGGCCCGCATCGCATTGCGGTACTCCCGGAACTCACTCACAGCGCAAAAACCTAGCGCACCACCGAACCGGTCCCGACGATCCATCCCACGGCGCAACCGGTGGCCCGGCCGCACAGTCGGAGTCCGCGATCATGCAATGTAGCCAGGAGGGCCCATGCTGACTAGAATTCAGACCATGAAGACGCTACCCCTTGCCGAGGTGAAGGCTCGGCTGTCTGCACTGGTGTCCGAGGTCGAGGCCGAGCACGAGCAGGTCACCATCACCCGCAACGGCGTCGCCGCCGCCCTGGTCGTCTCGATCGACGAGTGGGAGAGCCTGCACGAGACGATCGCCGTGCTGAGCGACCCCGGCGCGATCGCCGACCTGCATGCGGCCGCGGCCAGCAGCGAGCGCTACGGCACCGACCAGGTGCTCGCCGAGTTCCAGGCGCGGCGCGGCCGGCTGGCGTGAGCCACCGCTACACCATCGCCTGGACCGCACCCGCCAAGCGCGCCATCTGCCAAGACCTGCCCGAGTCCGTGGCCGCCGCCGCGCTGGAACTGATCACCGGTCGGCTCGCGGACACACCACACCTGGCCGGCAAAGCCCTCCGCCCGCCGTTCACCGGCATCTGGTCGGCCCGGCGCGCCACCTACCGCGTCCTCTACCGCATCGACGACGATCACCAGACCGTCACCATCGACGCCATCCGCCACCGCCGCACCGCGTACCGGTAACCCGCGGCCAGCAAGCACCGGGAGTAACTGGGTTGACACGGGTGTGGCCGGGATTGGGGTTGGTGGCGGGGGAGCCGGTATCCTCTGCTCTCCGGTGGGCCTGAATGCGTGCGCCCGCGTGGACTGTAGCCAGCAACCAGGAGAGTCACCTGTGACCGCCGTCCAGTCGACCGGCGCCTCGGCCGCGTCAGCGAGCCCCAAGACCCCGCCGTCCCCCGCGGCTCCCCCCGGGCCGGAGTACGCCGAGCCCGTCCACCCGCACGCCAGCACCCAGGCGGCCGGGCAGCCCAAGGGCACCAACTCACTCGATGTCACCGTCGTGCTGCCCTGCTACAACGAGCAGGACCACGTGCTCGCCGAGATCGAGCGGATCAGCAAGACCATGGACGCCAGCGGCTACACGTACGAGCTGCTGGTGATCGACGACAAGTCGACCGACAACACGCTGGCCGTCCTGCGTGAGGCGATGCCGAAGTACCCGCACATGCGGCTCATGCCGTTCCGCCGCAACGGCGGGTCGGGCACCGCGCGCCGGATCGGTACGCGCGAGGCGTACGGCCGCATCGTGGTGTGGACCGACGCGGACATGACCTACCCGAACGAGCGCATCCCGGAGTTCGTCCAGTACCTGCTGGACAACCCGGACGTGGACCAGGTGGTCGGCGCGCGCACCTCCGAGCAGGGCACCCACAAGGTCCTCCGGGTGCCGGCCAAGTGGGTCATCCGCAAGATCGCCGAACGCCTGGCCGCCACCAAGATCCCGGACCTCAACTCCGGGCTGCGCGCGTTCCGCCGGGACGTGAGCCTGCCGTACCTGCGGCTGCTGCCCCCCGGCTTCTCGTGCGTCACCACGATCACGATGTCGTTCCTGTCCAACCAGCACCCGGTGGACTACATCCCGATCGACTACGCCAAGCGCGCCGGCTCCTCGAAGTTCCACTTCGTCAAGGACGCCTACCGGTACATCCTGCAGGTCCTGCGCATGGTGATGTACTTCAACCCGATCAAGGTCCTGATGCCGCTGGCGCTGTGGATGCTCGGCATCGGCGTGGTCAAGGCGGTCTTCGACGTGGTGCGGTACCACTTCCGGATCACCACGAACGCCACGCTGCTGATCATGACCGGCCTGCTGATCGGCGCGGTGGCGCTGCTCGCCGACCTGATCGTCCGGTCGAGGTCCGACTAGTGCGGATAGCCATCGTCGGGCCAACGCACCCGTACAAGGGTGGCGTCGCGCAGTACACGACCTCGCTGGCCCACTGGCTGGCGGGTGCCGGTCACGACGTGCGGCTCGAATCCTGGTCGAACCAGTACCCGAAGCGGCTCTACCCGGGGCAGCTGACGGTCGACGAGCCGGAGCTGCCGGTCTTCGACCACACCGCCCGGGACCTGTCCTGGCGGCGCCCGGACGGGTGGTACCGGGTGGGTCGACGGCTGCGCGGCGCCGACTTAGTGGTGCTGGTGGTGGTGACACCGGTGCAGATGCCGGCCTACCTCGGCATCCTGGCCGGCCTGGGCAGGCCGGGGCAGCGTACGGCCAGGGTGGTGGCCGAGTGCCACAACGTCCTGCCGCACGAGCGCCGGCCCGTGGACGTACGCCTCATGCACGCGGTGCTGTCCCGGGTCGACGGTGTCCTGGTGCACTCCGCCCAGCAGGAGGAGTTGGCCCGTACCGTCACCGACCGGCCGGTCGTTGTGCAGCACATGGCGCCGCTGCTGGTCGCCGCGGCGGAGGAGTCCGCGCCCCAGCAACAGCTGGACGAGGTGTACCACCGGTTGCTGTTCTTCGGCCTCGTCCGCCCGTACAAGGGACTGGACGTGCTGCTGCGCGCGATGGCCGCCGGCCCGCCGGAGACGGCGCTGCTGGTCGCGGGCGAGTTCTGGGGCGGCCCGGGCACGACCGAGCAGCTGATCGCCGAGCTGGGGTTGCGCGACCGGGTCGAGCTGCGGCCCGGGTACGTGGCGAGCGAGGACGTCCCGGACCTGTTCGCGCGGGTGGACGCGCTGGTCCTGCCGTACCGGTCGGCCACCGCCTCGTTCAACGCCTACCTCGCCTTCGAGCACGGCGTGCCGGTGATCGCGACCCGGGTCGGCACGATCGAGGGCGACGTACGGGACGGGGTCGACGGCGTGCTGTGCGAGCCCGACGACGTCGACTCGCTCGCCGCGGCGCTGCGGACCTTCTACACCGACGGGATGCCCGGCAAGCTGCGCGGAGGCGTACCGGCGGTGGACCCCGGCCCGAAGTGGGAGGCCTACGTCGCCGCGCTGACCGGGGTGGCAACCTCGTGACGACGGCCGCCGAGACGGGTGCGGGCGCCACCGAAGAGGTGGGTACGCCCGCGACGCCGACCCGGCGCGGTGGCCTGCTGCGCTGGGTGAAGATCGGCTTCGGCGTCCTCGTCGTCGTCTTCGGCGCGCTGTTCGTGATCACGCACTGGGGCGAGGTGTCCCGGTCGCTGCGCGAGATGGGCTGGCTGCCGGTGCTGGCCGCCGTCCCGCTCGGCGCCGCCGGCACGGTCGCCGGCATGCTGACCTGGCGCGCGGTGCTGGCCGACCTCGGCTCGCCGCTGCCGCTGGCCGACGCGGGCCGGGTGTTCTTCCTCAGCCAACTCGGCAAGTACGTGCCCGGCTCGCTGTGGCCGGTGCTGGCCCAGATGGAGTTGGGCCACCAGCTCCGCGTGCCGCGCAAGACCTCGCTGGCCGCCAACGCGCTGACGATGGTCATGTCGGTGGCCACCGGCCTGCTGCTGGCCGCGCTGCTGCTGCCCTTCGGCGGCGCCGACACGCTGCGGCACTACTGGTGGGTGCTGCTCGCCGTACCCGTCCTGGCCGCGTTCCTGCACCCGGCGGTGGCCACCGGCGCGCTGAACCGGCTGCTCACCCTGGCCCGCCGGCAGCCGCTGGGCGAGCGGACCACCGTGCGCGGCACGCTGCGCGCCGCCGGCTGGCAGACCACCGGCTGGTTCATCCTCGGCATCCACGCGTACGTCCTGGTGCTGGGCCTGCACGTGCCGGCCGGCCGGGCGTTCCCGCTGGCCGTCGGCGGGTTCACGCTGGCGTACTGCCTCGGCATCCTGTTCATCCTGGCCCCGGCCGGCGCGGGCGTACGGGACGCGGCGCTGGCCGTCGCGCTGGCCTCGGTGCTGGACCGGCCGCAGGCGCTGGCCGTGGTGCTGGTGTCCAGGTTCGCGATGGTGGCGGTCGACTTCCTGCTGGCCGGCGGCTGGCTGCTCGCGGTACGCAGGCCAACCCTGAGAACGGAGTCCTAGATGGCGGACGAGCGCAAGCCGCAGCTTGCCTACTCCGACTTGCAGGCGAAGATGCTCGACGAGGAGCACCGGCGGGTGAAGGCCCGCAAGATCCTCAGCGTGGTCCAGCACTTCCTCGGCCGCGATGACCTCAACGGGCTGTCGGTGGCCGACGTGGGCTGCTCGGCCGGGTTCATCGCCGACGAGTTGGCCGCGGCGGGCGCGAAGGAGACCTACGGCTTCGACATCGACGAGCCGGGGCTGGAGAAGGCGCGGGCCCGGTTCGGCGAGCGGGTGCAGTTCGTGTGCGCGCCGGGCGAGGCGATGCCGCTGCCGGACGAGTCGCTGGACGTGGTCGTCTTCAACCACATCTACGAGCACGTGGTCGACCCCGAGGCGGTGCTGGCCGACATCCGCCGGGTGCTGAAGCCGGAGGGCGTGCTGTACCTGGGGCTGGCGCAGAAGTACCAGCTCATCGAGCCGCACTACCGGCTGCCGTTGCTGTCCTGGCTGCCGCAGAAGGCCGCCGACCGGTACATGCGGGCGGCGAAGAAGGGCGAGGCGTACTACGAGAAGCACCGCGGCCGGCGCGGGCTGACCAGGATGCTCGACGGCTTCCACGTCTGGGACTACTCGCTCAGCGTCATCAAGGACCCCGGCGCGTTCGCGGCGGGCGACATGGTGCCCGGTCCGGTGGCCAAGGTGCCGACCCCGGTCCTGCGCGCCGCCGTACCGCTCCTGCCCACCTATATCTGGGCCGCCAGCAAGTCCGGCCGCGGCCCGCGGGGACGGGCGCTGAACCCGCCGCCCCACCACCAGCGATCTGCCTGAATCCCGCTCCGGAAACACGGTAAGGAGAGTCCCCCGATGGCCGAAGCCGCACCCCCTGGCGGCCGCCCGCTCGCCCTGCTGAAGCGTGCCGCCGAGACCGCCCTGTGGGGGCGTGTCGCGGCGCAGCGCACGATCGAGCGCCGCCGGTACGCCGGCGGTGGCCGGCCGAAGCCGGCCGAGGTGCCGCCGACCGACGTGCTGCGGACGGTGGCGGACTGGCAGGCGGCGGTGGTCGAGTGCCGGCGGCTGCGGCTGCCCCTGCACCACGACAAGCAGAAGAACTGGGACGCGCTCGGCGCGGTGTCCACCGTGGTGAACCGGCTCGGCACCAGCGCCGCGGTGCTGGACGCGGGCGCGGCGCGGTATTCCTCCGTGCTGCCGTGGCTGCGCCTGTACGGGCTGACCGACCTGGTCGGCAACAACCTGGAGTTCGGCGCGGACGTACGCAGGGACGGGGTGCTGTTCCGGTACGGCGACATCACCTCGACCGACTTCGCCGAGGGGCGCTTCGACGCGGTCACCTGCATGAGCGTGATCGAGCACGGCGTACCGCTGGAGCCGTTCCTGGCCGAGTCGGCGCGCATCCTCAAGCCGGGCGGCCTGCTGATCGTGTCCACCGACTACGACCAGGAGCCGCCGGACACCAGCAAGCACCTGGCGTACGGGCAGCCGGTGAAGATCTTCGGGCCGGGTGAGATCAAGGACCTGGTGTCGCTGGCCGGCGAGAAGGGGCTGCACCTGGAGGGGGAGTTGGCGCTGGAGCACCCGCAGCGGCCGGTGTTCTGGAAGCGCACCGGGCTGCACTACACCTTCATCCGGCTCACCTTCCGCAAGCAGTAGGGGATTTTCATGCCACGCGCGCTCATCACCGGGATCACCGGGCAGGACGGTCTCTATCTCGCCGAGTTACTGACCGCGAAGGGGTACGAGGTCTTCGGCCTGGTCCGCGGCCAGAGCAACCCGAAGGTCGGGCTGGTCGAGGGCATCGTCCCGTCGATACAGCTGCTGGAGGGCGACCTGCGCGACCTGTCCAGCCTCATCAGCGCGATGGAGATCGCGCAGCCGGACGAGGTCTACAACCTCGGCGCGATCAGCTTCGTCGGGCTGTCCTGGAAGCAGGCGGAGCTGACCGGCGAGATCACCGGCATGGGTGTCCTGCGCATCCTGGAAGCGATCCGCATCCACACCGGCAACGACATGTCCGGCGTGAAGTTCTACCAGGCCTCCTCCTCGGAGATGTTCGGCAAGGTGCGGGAGACGCCGCAGAGCGAGACGACCGCGTTCCACCCCCGCTCGCCGTACGGGGTGGCCAAGGCGTTCGGCCACTACATGACCGTCAACTACCGCGAGTCGTACGGGGCCTTCGCCTGCTCCGGGATCCTGTTCAACCACGAGTCGCCGCGGCGGGGCACCGAGTTCGTGACCCGCAAGGTGACCCGCGCGGTGGCCCGGATCGCGCTGGGCCTGCAGGAGTCGGTGGCGCTGGGCAACCTGGAAGCCCGCCGCGACTGGGGTTTCGCCGGTGACTACGTCGAGGCCATGTGGCTGATGCTCCAGCAGGACACCGCCGACGACTACGTGGTGGCGACCGGCGAGACGCACTCGATCCGCGAGCTGCTGGACGTCGCCTTCTCCCGGGCCGGGATCGACGGCTGGGAGAAGTACGTCGTGCAGGACCCGCGCTTCTTCCGGCCGGCCGAGGTGGATCTGCTCATCGGCGACGCCTCGTACGCGCGGGAGCGGTTGGGCTGGAAGCCGCGGGTCGACTTCCGTTCGCTGATCGAGATGATGGTGGACGCCGACCTGGCGACCGAACGCAAGGAGGCGGCCAGCCGCTGAGGCCGGCCATTCCTGGAGGGGATTGCTTCGTGCGTACTGTCCTGCGCGGCCGGCTGCCGGTCGCGTTACTCGCGGCGCTGGCCGTGGTGGTTGCCGTACTGGTGACGCAGGCCCGGCGGGGCGGCGCCGCCGGGGCGGAAGAGACCTACCCGACGCCGGCCAGCGGGATGTTCACCTTTGCCGGCCACGGCTTCGGGCACGGCCACGGCATGTCCCAGTACGGGGCGGCCAGCCGGGCCCGGGCCGGGCAGTCGGCGGCCACGATCCTCGGGTTCTACTACCCGGGTACGACGGCGGGGACGCTGCCGGTACGCGGGGACGCGGCGCTGATCCGGATCCGGTTGACGCTGCCGGCGGGTGAGGCGCTGACCGTGGCCGGCGCGGCGAAGCTGGTGGTCACCGACGAGACCGGCGGGTCGGTGACCGACCTGTCCGACAACGCCGCGGTGCGCTACCAGATCCGGGTGTCCGGGACGACCGTCTCGCTCTGGTCGGCGACCGGCAGCGGGCCGTTCAGCCAGGTCACGCTGTCGGACGGGACGACCACGACCGCGGGCCCGCTGGTCTTCGGCGGCCCGGCGTTGCTGCACCTGATGCACGGCGACGGCAGCGCCCGGGACTACGCGGGGACGCTGTCCGGCGCGCCGGGTGACAGTGGCGCGCTGCGGACGGTGAACGAGGTCAACCTGGACGAGTACGTGGCCGGCGTGGTGCCGGCCGAGGTGTTCCCGTCCTGGCCGGCGGCGACGTTGCAGGCGCAGGCGGTCGCGGCCCGGACGTACGCCGCCTTCGAGCGGGCGTCCCGGCCGGACTTCTGGTACCACACCTGCGACACCGCGGCCTGCCAGGCGTACGGCGGGCGGTACTCGTACACGCCGGACGGGACGAAGATCGATCTCCAGCCGGCGAGCGTGCTGTCCGCGGTGTCGGCCACCTCCGGGCAGGTGCGGCTGTCGGCGGGGGCGCTGGCGTTCACGCAGTTCAGCGCCTCGAACGGCGGCTGGACGGTGGCCGATCCGGCGCGCCCCTACCTGGCCGCGGCGGCCGACCCGTACGACCTGACCTCGAACCCGTACGCGAACTGGACCGCGTCGGTGTCGGCGGCGACGCTGGCCTCCTGCTTCCTGCCGGCCGGGTCCACTGTGGACAGGCTGGTGGTGACCTCGCGGGACGGGCACGGCGACTGGCACGGCCGGGTGACCGGGGTCCGGGTCGAGGGGCGGCAGGGCGGCAACCCGGTGTCGGGGACCGGCGACGGCGACGACCTGCGGGTCTGCGCGGGGATGAAGAGTGTCTACTTCACGGTCACCTCGACGGTGCGGCTGACCTCGGAGCCGGCCGGCCTGCGGAACCGGCGGACCGGCGTCATCGACATGTTCGCCGCCGGGCCGGGCGGTGAGGTGCTGCACCGGCGGTACGTGCCGGGGCCGGGCTGGCAGCCGTGGTCCTCGCTCGGCGGGTCGGTGGCGGGCAGTCCTGGCGCGCTGCTGATGCCGGACGGGTCGACGCGGGTGTGGATCCGCGGCACCAACAACGGTCTGTACGAGGGGAAGCTGGACGCCGCCGGGGCGTTCCACGGCTGGACGTCGGCGCGCGCGGGCGGGGTGACCTCCCGGCCGTACCCGGTCCGGCTGCCGGACGGCTCCGTGCAGGTGTTCTACCTGTCCGGGTCGACGCTGCGGTACGCGCTGTTCACCGCGGCGGACGCGATCCGGGGCACGTTCAACCTCGGTGGGGTGCTCCATCCCGGGGTCGCGCCGGCCGCCGCGGTGACCGGTGCTGGCGCGGTGATCGTGTTCGCCGCTGCCGCCCCGACCGGCGGTGCGACGGCCGGCACGGTGGCGACCCGGTCACTGGCCGGCGGCCGGTGGGGGGCGTGGTCGCTGCTCGGTGGTGCCACCGCGAACGACATCGGCGCCGCGTCGCCGGCCGCCGGGGTGGCCGATGTGTACATCCGCGGGGGTGCTGCCGGCGCCCTGTACACGCGGCGGCTGACCGGCGGCCGAGGGGGCGTCTGGACGAACACCGGCGGGGCGATGGCCACCGGTGTGTTCGCGATGAACAACACGGCGGTCACCGACATCTGGTCGGTCGGCACCAACACCGTGGCGTACGTACGCAGCCGTAGCGCGTCCGGTCTCGGCGGGTGGTACCCGATTCCGTAACCGGGCGTTACTTATCATGTGCGGCTAGTCACCTCGATCGTTGCTGTCCTGCTGGCGTTCCCGGCTGTCGCGGTTTCTTCCTCGGCGGCGGCCGAGGAGGACTATCCGCGGCCGCCGTCCGGCGTGTTCACCGTGTCCGGGCACGGGTTCGGGCACGGGCTGTCGCAGTACGGGGCGCGGGCGGCCGCGGCTGCCGGGCGTACCGACGGGCAGATCCTGGACTTCTACTACCCGGGCACCTCTACCGGCTCGCTGGGCAGCGGCAACACGATCCGGGTACGCCTGCTCGCCTCGCCGCCGAACGCGGTGACCGTGGTGGGCGCCCTGGGGCTGCGGGTCCGGGACCGGGCGACCAACGCGTGGTACGCGCTGCCGGACCACGCGCCGAGCGCGCGGTACCGGGTGGTGGCGACGGCGGGCGCGTTGGCCGTGCAGCACTCGGCGAACGGCGGCGGTACGTGGGCGGTGGTGCGCACCGGTGCTGGGCCTTCCGGGAGGCGACAGCGAGTGAGCATCGCAGCGAGGAACGAGCGAGGAGCGGAGCGAGCGCGGAGCC
>Ga0081455_10004703_pt1 | contig 15191 bp, 11 predicted proteins | sample TabmetS3T2R1_FD_70207 | JGI IMG/M metagenome (GOLD analysis project Ga0081455, IMG submission 70207) | Tabebuia heterophylla rhizosphere microbial communities from the University of Puerto Rico - S3T2R1 | ecosystem: Host-associated > Plants > Roots > Rhizosphere ... | reverse complement strand
GCGAGACGGCATAGCGACGGCGCTGGCCGACACGGAGATCGAGGCTCGCCCCTACTACGAGACCCCGCTCTACCGCCAACCGGCCCTCGAGCGCTGGGCGCCGGCAGAGCCTCTGACCGAGACAGAGCGGATCTGCTCCCAGATCCTGGCGCTGCCGATGGGGTCGGCCCTCCCGGAGGGCGCGCCGGCCGAGGTCGTCGCGGCGATCCGGTCCGCTCTCCGCTAGCGACGCCCCGGATTGATCCGAACGGATCGGCGCTCCGCATTCCTCGTGGACCAAGGGAAACGGAGGGAAGGATGCGCAGAATCATCGGAACCATCGGGGCCGCGCTGGCAATCGTCGCGTTCGCGGCGATCGTGGCGGGGAGCTCCCCTGCGGACAGCAAGACTCAAGCGAGCGTCCCCTGCGATCCGTGCGGCATGGACGGAGGAACGGGCACGGAACTGCTCTTCACCGCGGAGGTGGACGTGAGCGGCGACAAGGCGGTGCTCGTCTCGGCGGGGGACCAGATCCTCGTCACGGCGGAACCCGAAGGTGGGTCACCGATGCCCACCTCGAATCCGGTCCTGGCGGCGCAGCTGACGTAGCGGCGCTAGCGCCAGCGCTCGAGCAGCTCGTCGTCGCCGACGTCCCGGAGCTCGCGGGCTGGGATGCCAACGACGACCTTGCGCGCGGGGACGTCGTCGACGACGACCGCACCCGCGCCGACCACCGCCTCCTCGCCGATCTCGACGCCGGGGAGGATGACGGCGCCCCCGCCGATTCGGCAGGCGCGGCGGAGGATGGGGCCGTCGGGGGATTCGCCCGCCTCGTGGCGGCCCATGGTGGCGTCGTTGGTCAGGACCACCGCGGGGCCGAGGAAGGCGTCGTCCTCGATCACGGCGCCGGCCGTGACGTAGCAGTTGCTCTGCACCTTGACCCGGGTGCCGACGGTGACGTCGTTGTCCACGGCCGTCCCGCGGCCGATCACGGACTCGGCGCCGATCGTGGCCCGCTCGCGGACCTGGGCCTGATCGCCGATCACGGCCGCCGCGCCGATCTCCGCTCCCGCGCTGACGACGGCGCCCGGGCAGACGATGGCGTCCTCGGCGAGCACGGCCGGCGGCGGCTCCTCGGCTGAGGCTGTCGAGTGCCGGCCGAGCATCGGCGGCTTGCCGATCACTGCGGAGTCGCCGATCTCGCAGCTCGTCCCGATCCGCGTCCCCCCGTGGATGACGACGTTGCCGCCGAGCTCGACCCCCTCTCCCAGGAGGACGCCCTCGCCGAGCAGCAGGCCGGGGGCCAGCTCGGAGGGTTCGAGTGTGCTCACGGGCGCGCGTGGATTCCCGGCCGGTTCGCACCCAGATCGATGGGGCTGACCGGGACCGGGGCGCCGTTGGCGTCGAGGGACGCCTGCAGAGCCTCGAGCACCGTGACCACCCTGACGCCGGCGGCACCGTCCGTGTGGGGGCGCTCGCCGGTGCGGAGGCACTCGATGAAGTGCGCACATTCGAGCCGCAGGGGCTCCGTGTTCAGAACCATCGGGCTGTGCACGGGCCCCGAGCGGGTGATGTATTCGCCGTAGGTGTCGGAGAGCGAGGCGAAGCTGTTGTCCCAGATCGAGAGCTTTCGCTCCAGCGCCATGTCATCCAGAGTCGCCATCCGCTCGGAGCCAACCACTGTGATCCGCCGGACCTTGTGCGGGTCGAGCCAGGAGAGGTGCAGGTGGGTGACCAGCCCGGTGTCGAAGCGGATGTGGGCGAAGACCACGTCCTCCACGTCCTCGCGCATGAACGCCTCGCCCCGCGCCGAGACTTCGACCGGCTGACCGTCGGCGAGCTCGAGCAGCACTGAGACGTCGTGGGCCCCCAGGCTCCAGAGCGCGTTCTCGTCGGTGCGGAGCTTGCCGAGGTTGAGGCGCTGCGAGTGGACGTAGCGGATCCTGCCGAGCTCACCGCGCGAGATCAGGTCGGAGAGCTGCCGGACCCCGGGGTGGTAACAGAGCAGGTGGCCCACCATCAGCACCAGGCCGCGCTCGTCGGCCAGCCGGGCGAGGCGCTTCGCCGACTCGACGTCCTGGGCCAGCGGCTTCTCCACGAAGCAGTTCTTGCCGGCCTCCAGCACCCGCTCGGCGAGCGCGGCGTGGGTGGAGCCGGGCGTCGCGATCACGATCGCGTCGAGCTCGGGGTCGGCGAGCAGTTCCTCGAAGTCCGCCGTGAACCGGGCCCGCGGGTAGGCGGACTCCCAGTGCCCGCGCTTGGACTCGTCGAGCTCGCAGCACCAGGCCAGCTCGCAGGTCTCGAGCGTGGCGAGGTTGCGGGCCAGATTCGGGCCCCAGTACCCCATGCCGACTATGCCCAGCCGTATGGCCATCCCTGTCTCAAGGATACGGCCGCCGCCGCACGGGAGATGAGGCCTGCAAGCCCGGGGTCAGCCGAGCCAATCAGCCATGGCGGCAGCGACCCGCTCGCCCGCCCCACCCCCGCCGTAGATCTCTGCGGCCGGCGAGGGCTCACCCGGTTCGGGGAGCTCATCGAGGGTCCCCTGCACCGCATCCGGCCGCAGCCCGATCAGCCGGTTCCAGCCGGACTCGACGGTCTCCACCCACTCGGTTTCCTCCCGCATGGTCAGGCAGGGGACGGCGGCCAGAAAGGACTCCTTCTGCACGCCGCCCGAATCGGTGATCACCGCGCGCGCGGCTCGCACCAGCCGGGTCATGTCGAGGTATCCGAGCGGCTCGGTCGTCCGGATCCCGCGCCCGCCGAGACCATCGAGCGTTCCCGATGACTCCAGCCCGGCACGGGTGCGGGGGTGGACGGGGAAGACGACGGGGGCGAGCTCGGCCGCCTTCGAGAGGACCTCGATCAGGAGCGTGAGGCGCTCGGGATCGTCGACGTTGGCGGGCCGGTGCGCGGTGGCGACGAAGAAGCCTCGTGGCTCGAGGCCGAGCCGCGTGAGCACCTCCGAGCGCTCGTCCGCGACCGGGCCCATCCGGAGCGCCACGTCCGCCATCACGTCACCGGTCCTGACGGCGCGCTCGCCGAGGCCCTCGCGACTCAGGTTCTCCATCGCCGTCTCGGTCGGGGCCAGGAGCAGCTGCGAGAGCGAGTCCGCGACCAGCCTGTTGATCTCCTCCGGCATCTCCCGGTTGCCTGAGCGCATCCCGGCCTCGACGTGCGCGAGCGGGAGCTGGGACTTGGCGGCGACCAGGGCCCCGCCGAGCGTCGAATTGGTGTCGCCGTAGACGAGCAGGGCGTCGGGACCGATCTCGGCCGCCAGAGGTTCGAGCCGGGTGAGGATCGCGGCCGTCTGGTCGGCGTGGCTGCCCGATCCGACATCGAGCTCGTGCTCCGGCCGCGGCGGGCCGAGCTCGTCGAAGAAGACCTCGGACAGCTCGGGGTCGTAGTGCTGGCCCGTGTGGACCAGGACCTCCTCCACGCGCTCGCGCAGGTGCCCCGAGACGGCGGCGGCCTTGACGAACTGCGGACGGTTCCCGACCACCGTCAGGACGCGTGGGCTCACTGCGCCTGCGCGCCGTCCGTCGCCTGTGCGCCGTTCCGCTCCGCCTCGAGCTCGTCCCAGACGCTGCGTGGCAGCTTCCTCAGCCCCTCCAGGGTGCGCTCGAGCGTGTGCAGCTCCCCGGCGTCCACCTCGCTGGCCAGCAGGGCGCGCGAGATCGCATCCCGCTCGGCGACCGCGAGGTCGGAGAACAGGAACTGGCCGATCTGCACATCGTGATCGCTGGTGGTGTCGATGCCAGCGACCTGCCGCAGGGACCGGACCAGCCGCTGGGAGACCTCGGACGGCTCGGTGCCCGGATCGCTGGCGGCGATCGTGTCGAGAGCCCAGCCGCCGACCGTCGCCAGCTCCAGCTCGGCCAGGTCCTGGTCGTCCAGCCCGCGCAGGCGACGCTCGGTCTCCGGGTCGGTCTTGTGCCTCGCCAGCGCCTGCCGCAGGACGATCCGGATCTGGTGGCGCTGGTCTCGCGTGATCACGCCGGTAACGCCCAGCAGGACCGGGTAGAGCAGGAGGGCGATCACCTCGACGAGGGGCTGCCAGTCGCCGGCCAGGGCGCCGGCGCCTCGCGCCAGTCCGAGGCAGACGCCGGCGATGGCGATCCCGCCCACGATTCGGGGGTAGTCGATCTCGACCGGCTTGGGCCCGTGCTGTGAGAGGAAGGTCATGCCCAGCGCCGCGAACATGAACCCGCCGATCACCGAGAGCGCCGCGCCGGTCGCGCCGAGCCACGGGATCAGCACGAAGGAGAGCCCGATGAAGACCGCGGCGGAAGCGATGGCCGAGATGACGTAGTAGGTGCGCTTCCCCGGAAAGCGGGCCACCCTGTAGACGGCCACCAGCAGACCGTGGGCGAGGAAGGCGCCTCCGAGCAGCGGGACGAGCGGCGCCGCGTCCGCATAGGACGACGGCGCGATCCGCACCAGGCCGTCGGCGGTCACGGTGAGCCCGAGGATGAGCAGCATCCCGCCGAGCACGAAGTAGGTGAGCATCGTGCCGCCGATCACCTCCCGGCTGTGCTCCTTCTCGGCCGCCCGGAAGGTGAGGGTGCGGGCGATCGGCGTCCAGGCCATGAACAGGGCCGAGCTGAAGTAGTGGATGAACGAGGCGATCCTCCCCGCCAGCCGGTAGAGGCCGACCTGGGTGTCGGTGGCGAACTTCGAGAGGGCGTAGAGGTCGACGTTCTGGGCGATCCAGAACGAGGCGACCACGGGGATGAAGATCGCGCCCCGTCGGAGGATCATCTTCAGGTCGCCCCGGTCGAGCGCGAGCGCGTAGCTCTTCCAGGTCACAAGCAGGACCACCGGCACGGCCGCGATGCTGCCGATCGCGGTCCCCCCGATCGCTCCCGTCACCCCGTGGCCGGAGGCGACCAGTGGGATGGTGACGCCGATCACGAGGATCGGCCTCACCGTGCTGAAGCCCACGTAGGCGTACGGCCGCCGCTCGAGGCGGAGCACGTTCGTGGTGAATCGCCAGAGCGCTCCCGCCGCGCCCGATGCGGCGGCGATCACGATCAGCTCGCCATCCGAGGAGTCGCCAAGGATCAGCCGGGCGAACTGCGAGGAGAAGATGGCGATCACGGCGGTCCCCGCGGCGCAGATCAGCACGGTGACGACCAGGCCCGTCCCCAGCCCCTTGCGCTTGTCGCGCGCGCCGGCCAGGTCGTCGTCATCGACGTCCTCGTCGCCGGTCGCGCCGAAGACCCACATGAAGGTCCCCTGCAGGGTGCCGAGGTTGTAGATGATGGTCGTCAGGGCCGCGAAGAAGAGGAGCAGGGCCAACTTGCCGTACTCGCTCGGCGACAGGTAGTGGGTGACGACGACGACGTTGACCACCGCCAGCAGGAAGCCGACGAAGGCGCCCGTCGTGTAAAGGCCGGTGTCCCGCGTGAGCCGCGCGCCGAGGACGCTCGCCCAGCCGCCCTCGGGCGGAGTTGCGCCGCTGCTCGGGGGGGTGCTGCCGCCCGCCGGGCTCATTTCGGCCGCCGTGCGATCAGGTGCTGGTAGCGGGCCACGGGCCGCATGAAGGAGGGCCAGCTGCGCTCCGGGGGCGCGACGTTGTGAACCTGCTCGAACCCCGCCCGGCGCAGCTCCCTGACCGCCTCGGGGCCGGACGTGAGGCGGACCAGCGAGCGCTCCTTGCCCAGGCGCCGGGACACGGCCACCGCCTGATGGGGCGGCAGCAGCTGGATCAGGGGGAAGCCGGTGAACTGATCCCGGGCGCTCCAGCGATTCGGGTTGCGGGTCACCAGGCGACCGCCGGGGCGGAGGACGCGGACGGTCTCGGAGAGCGCGGCCCGCCGATCCTCCCGCGGGACGACGTAACAGAGGCTGTTGTTCTGGACGACCACGTCGAAGGTCTCGTCAGGGAGGGCGAGTTTCTGCATGCGGCCCGGCCGGAACTGGACATCGAGGCCGTGCTCGGCCGCGACCCTGCGGCCGACCTCCAAGCGGTCCTCCTTCAGATCCACGCCCATCACGGTTGCGCCCCTAGCGGCGAAGAATGCGCTCAGTGCGCCGAAACCGCAACCCAGGTCCAGCAGCCGCAGCCCGGCGATCGAGTCGAGCTCGCCCCGATCATGAAGTATCTCCAGCAGGGGCTCCCCGCGGCGCTCGACGAATCCGGAGTTGGTCTCGAGCGTGTTGAGCCCGGCGGAGCCGCTGATCTCCTCGCCCCGCTCGCGGTAGAAGGCGAGCACCTCTCGCCGCAGCGACTCCGCGATCGGGTTGAAGTCGGGCGTGCTCAACTCGGTGGCCGGTCGGAGCCGGTGTGGATCGGCCTCCCGGCGGTCGGCGCGGGGCCACCGGCCGCCCGGGGCAGGGCGCCGCGGAGCACCCGGTCGAGCCAGAGGGCAGGCCCGGAGGACCAGTTGTTGGGGTGCGTCAGGCAGAGGATCGGCGAGGCCCCCGCGGCGAGCAGCTCCTCGGGATCGGTGCCGTCCTTCCAGCCGCCCTCAGCGGTGGTGCGATCGGTGAGCCAGTAGGCGATTCCGCGGCCCCGCATCGCCTCGTTGCCGTCGAACTCGATCCCGTAGGCGGAGCAGTCCTCGCCCCGCAGGAGCTCGGCATTGCGGACCCCTGGAACGCGCGAGTCTCCATGGGGCACGACGCTGTGGATCGGGCCGAAGATCCGCTCGAAGGCGGCGATCTCCTCCCGGAGCTGCGCGCGGCTCTCGGCGATCGCCTGATCTCCCTCCGGATCGCCGTCCCCCCGGTCGAGTGCCCGCCTGGTCAGGGTCTCGTAGTGAAGGCCGACCTCGAAGCCCTGCTCTTTGAGCGCCGCCACCACCGTGGGGTGGGCGGTGCGCCAGCGGAAGTACCAGGAGGAGCGAATACCGAGGTCGGACTCGATCCCGGCCATCGTCAGCGCCGAGCGCGGATGCTGATCGACGTCGTGGCGCATGATCATCACCCGCCCCTTACCCGCTTCCTCAGACGTGGTCCGGACCCATTCCTCGAGCGGGACCATCCGGTACCCGTGGTCCCGCGCCGACTCGAGGAAGCGCCGGTACTCGGCCCAGCGGCTGCGCGAGAAGGTGCGCGAAAGCCGCGGCCGCACGCGATTGGGCGATGAGGCCATCGTGGCTAGCCCTGGTGGGCTGCGGCGAGCGCCTCAGCGTAGGTGTCCCCCAGCAGGCTGGATTCGCGCTCCCAGCTGAGCTTGGCGGCCGTCTCGGCGACCGCAACGCGAAGCTCCCGGTTGCGCTCCGGACGCATCAGCTCGGCGAGCTTGGCGGCGACATCGGACGGGTCATCGGGCCTCGCCACCAGGCCCACGCGATGCTCCGTCACGAAGGCCCCCATCACGGGCAGGTCGCTCGCCAGCACGGGCAGCCCGGCCAGCACGTACTCGAAGAGCTTGTTGGGGAGGCTGAGCTCGTAGCTCAGGCAGGCGGGCTGGATCAGGCTCAGTCCCCCGGTCGCGCCCCGGAGGGACTCGATCACGCCGCCGGGGGGAACGGAGCCGGCGAACTCGACCCGGTCGGAGACGCCCTCGGCGGCGGCGAGGCGCTCGAGCTCCGCCCTGTAGGAGACGCCCGACGGCCCCAGCAGCCGCAGCCGCGCGCCGGGCGTCCGGGCGAGCGCCTCGATTGAGACCTCGATGCCGCGGTTTCGGGTGATCGCCCCCACGTAGACGAAGACCGCCTCGCCCTCGGGGGGCTCGGCCGGGGACGGCGGCGCGGGCAGATCGGGGATGTTCCTGACCACCTGCGGCCGTGCCACTCTGTAGCGGTGCGCGATCACCTCGCTGTAACCCGGGCTGGCCGTGATGGTGCGGTGGGCGCAGCGCACGAACAGCGCCTCGCAGGCCAGTAGCCACCATCGGGGCTCGGGCCGGAGGTTCCGGTCGGGCCAGAGCTCGTGTGCGTCGTAGACGACGGCTGTTCTCCCCAGCAGGCGGGCCGCGACGCCCACCCACATCGTGTTGTAGTCGTTGCAGTGGATCAGGACGGGACGTTCCCGGCGGACGAGCGCGATCGCCCGGCGGTAGTAGTCCAGGGTACGCAGCCAGCGATGGAGGCGCACGACCGGCGCGCGGCTCGGCCGCGCACCCGCTGAGGCGATCGCGCCGGTCTGAGCGGCCTCCTCAGGCCGGGCCTGTGCCGCATCCTGCTTCCGGCGCCGCCGCAGCCGCGAGCTGAGCCAGCTGAAGGGCGAGCCGGGGGAGAGGCGCGTGATCCGCCTGCCCTCAACGGTCGTGTGGGTCTCCGGCTCCTCGTCCGAGACGACCGCGACCACCTCCGGGTCATAGCCGAGGGACTCGAGCGTCTTCGCCTCCCGCAGCACGCGCGAATCGTGCGTACCGGTGTTGCGCACGATGATTACTGCGCGGTCAGTTCCGTAATTCGCCGCATTGTCGTGGCCGGATCCGCGAATTAGAGTCTGGTCAGACATCGTCTGGGTACGTCAATCCGGGCGTCCACCTGGCAGCCGCACCAAATGGGGGGTGCGGCTGACCTGGACCCCATACAGGAAGCGCCGAACCACGAGGCTAATACTTCGCTCCGTTTTCTCCGATTCCTAACCGAGCGTGGGTGCGCCCGAGATAAACGAATAGCCCTTGACTCGCTACGACTACGACATAGGTGTGCTGTCCGACTTCCGCTTTCCAGGCGGGACGTCGGCGAGCCTCGCTGAGGAGATCCGCGCCCAGTCGAGCGCGGGATACACGACCGCGCTGATCCCGGCGCGGGCCGCCAACCTGAAGCGGCGCCGCGGCTTCAACAGCCGGATCGTCAGCGCCGTGCAGGCCGGCCAGGGCGATCTGGTGGCTCCCGACGCTGAGATCAACGTGAAGCTCCTGGTCATCCGCCAGCCGTCGATCTTCGTGGAGGACCCGGACCCGCTTCCGCGGGTGAAGGCCGACAAGGTGCTGATGATCGTCAACCAGATCCACTCCAACGGCGCGGGGCCGGAGACCTACGCCCAGGGGCTGGCCGACGCCCGCGACCGGTTGCGGGCCGTGTTCGGCGAGCAGATCACTTGGGCCCCGATCGGCCCGATCCCGCGGACGGCGCTGACGCGGACCCAGGTGCCGCTCGAGATGGCACCGAGCGACTGGCACAACATCCTGAATGCGGAGGAATGGTGGATCCCGCGGGACCACTTCGTCGCGCAGCGGCCCGTGATCGGTCGCCACGGCCGGCCCACCTGGAAGAAGTGGCCGGCCACGCCGGAGGAGATCCTCGCCGCCTATCCCGACGATCCCGCTTTCGGGGTCAAGATCCTGGGCGGGGGAGAGGTGGCTGCCAAGATGATCGGTCGTGTACCAGACAACTGGGTCCTCTATCCGTTCAACAGCATCCACCCGAGACGGTTCCTCAGTGAGATCGACTTCCAGGTCTACTACCACCACCCGGACGAGCCCGAGGCCTTCGGCCGCACGATCGCCGAGGCGCTGGCGAGCGGTACCCCGACGGTCCTCTCACCGGACTTCCGCCCCCTCTTCGAGGACGCCTGCATCTACGCCCATCCGAGCCAGGTCCAGGAGATCGTCACGCAGCTCTACAGCGATCCCTCCGCGTACCGCGAGCGGGCGGAGTACGGCCACACCTTCATCAAGGAGCACTTCGGACACGAGGTGCACAAGGAGCGGGTGCGCGAGTTGATCGGAGAGCCGACCAGCCGCCCGCGTGCGCCCCGCGAGAGCCAGCCCCGCAGGACCGTCCTCTTCTTCACCAGCAACGGCGCCGGGATGGGTCACCTGACCCGGATGATGGCCATCGCCAGGCGGATGCCCTCCAGCGTCCGGCCGATCTTCGCGACCCTCTCGACCGGAATGCAGGTGGTCCGCGACGCCGGCTATTTCTGCGAGTACATCCCGCGGGCGCCCGGTCACAACCCGAGCGAGTGGAACGCCTTCCTCGAGCACCGGCTCAAGGAGATCATCCGCCGCTACGACATCGACGCGCTCGTCTTCGACGGCACGGTCCCCTTCCAGGGGCTGCTCGGCGCCCTGGAGGCAACCGGCGTCCCGGCCGCCTGGTGCCGCCGGGGGATGTGGCAGCACGGGAAGAGCGAGAAGATCCCGCGGCGGGCGAAGCACTTCGAGCTGGTGATCGAGCCGGGCGAGTTCGCCGAGGAGTACGACCGCGGCGCGACCGTCGAGCACCGCGATCAGGCGACGCGAGTGCGGCCGATCCTCCTTCTCGACGAGTCCGAGGTCCTCGATCGCGAGGCGGCCAGGCAGGAACTCGGGCTCTCCCAGTCCGGGCTAGCCGTGCTGGTCGGCCTCGGCGCCGGCAACGACGAGGACACCGCCTCGCCCACCCGGCTCGCGGTGGAGAAGCTGCTCGAGCGCCCTGACATCCAGGTGGTCGTCGCCGAGTGGGTGATCCAGAACGAGGCGTTCGACCTGCCGGACCGCGTCAAGCCGATCAAGACCTATCCGATCAGCCGGCTGCTGCGGGCGTTCGATTTCGCCTTCAGCGCCGCCGGTTACAACTCCTACCATGAGCACATCGGCTTCGGAGTGCCGACGATCTTCATCCCAACCGAGACCCAGCTGGACGACCAGCCCGCCCGAGCCCGCTACGCCGAGTCAGTCGGGGTCGGCCTGTCGCTGGATCCGTTCAGCGAGGCCGGACTCGAGCGCCGGCTGGAGCTGATGCTGAACGAAGATTCCCGTCGCGAGATGGCCGACCGGTGCCGGGAGCTGTTCCCGGGGAACGGCGCCGAGGACGCGATGAATGCGGTCGAGGGGCTGGTCATGGCCACCTCGCTGGACGTGAGGTCGTCGTGAAGACGCCCTGGCGCATGCTGCGCGGCATCTCGTCCGATCTGGAGCGACTGACGCTGCTCACCGAGGAGCTCCAGACTATGCGGGAGTCCGAGCAGAGGGTCCGCGAGGAGATGGCGGATCAGCGCCGGCAGGCCGAGGAGCGCGAGACGGAGCTCAACAAGAAGGTCAAGGACCTGACCAAGGCGCGCAACAAGGCGCGGGCCGAGCGCGACAAGCTCTCCGTCCAGCTCGAGAGCCTCCAGAACTCCCAGTCCTTCAGGATCGGCCACGCGATCGTTCAGGTCGCGCGCTTCCCGATGGCCGCGCTCCGGGGACTGCGGCGCGGCGCTCGCAAGCTGCTGCCGTCGGGCCGCGAGGTCCCGCAGCTGGAGAGCGCCGACGCGAAGAAGAAGCGAAAGGACAGCGGGGCCAAGCCGGCGAAGGCGCCAAAGCCGAAGAAGAAGCCGGCCACGCCGACCCTCTCGATCCCCTCCGAGACGCCGTTCCTGGGCCCCCTGATGGAGGGCCACTCCACCACCATGTTCCTGGTCTGGGGGTTCAACGGCGACGAGCTCGCGAACCTGGTCAACGACGTCGCCCGGCTGCAGATGATGAAGAGGGACTTCAACCCGCTCTTCGTCACCGACGCGGACACCTGGGCGCCGTTCCAGGAGCACGGCTACTGGTTCGAGTACATCCCCTCGGCCGAGGAATGGATGCAGCACAACCCGGACACCGGCTGGTCCGAGTTCGTGGCGGAGCGGATCGACTCCATCGTCGCCACCTACGCGCCCGACCGGATCGTCGTCTACGAGGACACCAACAAGCGAGAGGCGCTGAAGCGCGGCGTCCTCAACGGGGTCGTGGGCTCGCGTCAGATCCAGATCGAGGAGCCGCCGAAGGCGATGCTGGCGCCGGTCCCCTCGACCGGCAAGCCCGTCAGCGAGAACGGCGGACAAGCTTCCGCCGACACGGCTAAGAAATCTTCTTCGGATTGATCTCCGCCAGCCGGTCCCGGTAGCGCTCCTGCCACATCGCCATCAGGGAGAGCGCCCTGACCAGGTGGGCCGACTTGGAGGAGTCGAGGCTCCTCCCGAGCCGCTCGTTCGAGTCGAGCACGGCCGGATCCATCTCGTCCCGCAGGGGGCTCGAGCGCAGGCGCTCGCCGAAGCCCTCCAGGGCTCCCTTCTTGATCTCCCTGTTCCCGGTCGGCTGCTCGGGCGTCTCGGCCGCGTCGTTGGTCGAGGGCAGCGCTCCGACCTTGGGGTTCACGGTCGAGAAGATCTCCCTGTAGAGGGCGCCGTCCAGCTTGCTCTCGGGCGGCACGGCGAGGGCAGCTCGCGCGACGCGGTCGTCCGTGAACGGTGTCAGCACCGTCGCCTCGGTTCCGAGGATCGAGGTCGGGGCGAGCGAGATCCCGCGCAGCGTCCTGGTCCTGTAGGCGGTCAGCGAAAGCTGCGCCGGGGAGCCCGCCAGGGCCCGCGCCTCTCGCTGCCAGGCGCGCAGCGCGAGCTTCGTCATGACCCTGGAGAGGCGCTCTGAGAGGACCTCTGAGGACGACAGCGAGTTCGACAGGTACTCCCAGAGAAGCGCGAGCCGCTCGCGCCGGGTCCTGAGGTCCAGCATCGGCCCGGTGACGAAGTGGCCCTTGACGAAGATGCCGCCGGCCAGCCCGTCGAGGAGGGAGTGCGAGCCGTCCCGAAGCCGCCGGGCGAGGGGCATGAACCAGCCGTGGTGGGTGGTCTGGTAGTCGCAGCGGAGCGCGACCTTCTCCTGGTCGCCCCAGTAGCTCCGGCCACGGGGGAGCGTCGTCACCGGGACCCCCAGCGCCTTCGCCACCCTGCGAGCGTATGGCGTCTCGTCGGTGCCGCGGTGGGTGGACTTGAGGGTCAATGCGGAGAGGCGGAGGTCCTCCCGCTCGGAGGCCAGCATCAGCAGCAGCCTCGAGTCCCAGCCGCCGCTCAGGGGGCAGACCAGCGGCCCCGCCGGGACCTCGCCGATCGAATCGCGCAGCTCCGCGATCAGCGCGTCGCCGGAGCCCGCGTCCGCGTCCAAGGCGACCTCGGCCCAGGGCCAGGCCGGGGAACGCCGCCGGGGCCCCTTCCCCGGCCAGTGCTTGAGGGTGCTGAAGGGCGGGAGCCGGCGGACCTCTAGGAACGGGGTTCGGTCGCCGAGCGGCGCCGTCATCAGGAAGATCCCGGCCCAGGCCTCCCAGTCGATCGTCAGCCGGCGCCCGTCGGGGCTGGAGCTGACCAGGGGGTCGATCCGGGAGGCGAAGTAGGTCGCCTCGCCGTCCTGCATGTAGTAGACGGGCGCCACCCCCGACACGCTCGAGTGCACGTAGCGGTTGCTCCCCTCGATCACCAATCCGCAGCAGGCGAGCTTCTGCGCGGCGTCCTTCCAGGAGCTCACCTCGTCCCCGGCGGCCAGCCCCTCGCTCCAGCCGAGCCCGCTCGCCCTGCGGCCCGACCAGGCCACGGGCTCACGATCGAGCAGCAGCGCCGAGCCGTCGTCCTGGTGGACGGTGTCGAGGGGCAGGTCGAGGGCACGGAAGGCCCTCCTCATCAGCTCGAGCCGCTCCGGATCGAACTTCCCGAGCGCGCCGCAGACGGCCGGGTTCCCACTCACCACGAACCCTCAACCAACCCTCGACCAAAAATCGAGAATTTGGGCACCGTACAAACCCGCATCAAACGTAGTAGTTCGCGGGATTGTTGCCCCAGGGGGGCTCCGGTACAGTCGCCGCACTGGGGACATAGCCCCGATGCAGCCCGCCTCGACCTAGGGGAAGTGCCAGGGCTCACGGGGCCAAATTATTTGGGGAGAAGTCGTGATTCACCGGTTCCATCGCAGGCCAGGAAAGCTGATCGCATTCGCCTTTGCGCTCACCCTCGGGTGGGCAGTGTCGGCGGGCGCGTCGCCGGCCGCGGCCGACACGACCGTCTCCCTCACGTTCCTCGGCGGGATCGACAATCAGTACCAGGCTCGCCAGATACTGGCGGACCACAACATGAAGGGGACGTTCTACGTCAACTCCGGCCGGATCGGGAACGCCGGCCGCCTCACCTGGCAGCAGGTCAACCAGCTGGCGTCCGATGGCAACGAGATCGGCGGGCAGTCCGTCGACAACTCGACCCTCAACACGCTTTCCCCGACCGAGCTCCAGCACCAGGTCTGCGACGACCGCACCGCGCTGATCGACAGGGGCTTGGCTCCGGTCAGCTTCGCCTACCCACACGGGAGCGCCGAGGCCACCGCCGCGGTTCAAGCTCAGGTTCAGGCTTGCGGTTACGCGTCCGGCCGCGGCGACACCGGTCTCGGTGCCGCCGGCCAGCCGAAGGGGGAGAACATCCCACCCGCCAACCCCTACCTGCTCCGCACCCGCGGCACCGTCGACAGCGGCAACACGCTTGTCCAGATTGAGAACTGGGTGATCGAGGCCGAGCAGCAGGGCAATGCCTGGCTGCCGATGGCGTTCTCGAACGTCTGCGACCCCAACACCACGACCTGCTCGGGGGCCTACATCACTCCGCAGAACCTGAGCGCCTTCCTCGACTTCCTCCAGGCCCGATCTCTGACGGGCACCAGCGTGAAGACGGTCCGCAAGGTGATGACCGGGACCGACCAGCCGCCCCCGCCGCCGTTCCAGGGGCTCGCGGTCTCGCTGACCTTCGGCAACGCGATCGCGAACCAGTACCAGGCCCGCCAGATCCTCGCCGACCACAACATGGACGGCACCTTCTACGTCAACTCCGGCCGGGTCGGCCTCGGCGGCCGGCTCACCTGGAGGCAGGTCCACGACCTGTCCTCGGACGGCAACGAGATCGGCGGCATGGGTTTCAACGGCGTCGCCCTCAGCGGACTCGATCCGGTCAGCCTCGCTCACCAGATCTGCGACGACCGCACGACGCTGATGCAGAAGGGGTATTCGCCGACCAGCTTCGCCTGGCCGCGCGGCACGGCCGACGCCGACGCGGCGGCGCAGAACCAGGTGCAGCAGTGCGGCTACACCTCGGGGCGCGGTGACACGGGGCTCGGTGGCACCGGCCAGCCGAAGGCCGAATCGGTCCCGCCGCAGAACCCGTACGTGGTTCGCACCCGGGGCAGCATCGACACGGGCGACACCCTGGCCGAGATCGAGAGCTGGATTCAGGCGGCCCAGCAGGGAGGCTCGGACTGGTTCCCGATCGCCTTCAACAACGTCTGCGACCCGGCCACGGACACGAGCTGCACGGGAACGAACCACATCACACCAACCGACCTCGATGCGCTGCTCGACTGGCTACAGACCCAGCAGTCGAACGGCGTCCAGGTGAAGACGGTCCGCAAGGTGATGACGGGGACCGACCAGCCCACCCCGCCGCCGCTCGGCGGCACGACCGTCTCGCTGACCTTCGACGACGCCGAGGCGGATCAGATCAATGCCTTCAACTCGATGCAGGCCCACAACATGGTCGGGACGTTCTACATC
>Ga0081455_10004702_pt1 | contig 15192 bp, 13 predicted proteins | sample TabmetS3T2R1_FD_70207 | JGI IMG/M metagenome (GOLD analysis project Ga0081455, IMG submission 70207) | Tabebuia heterophylla rhizosphere microbial communities from the University of Puerto Rico - S3T2R1 | ecosystem: Host-associated > Plants > Roots > Rhizosphere ... | reverse complement strand
TAACCAAGGGAGCTTGCGATGCAGGAAATGCTCAAAGTCGATGCCATGAGGTCGGTCTACAAACCGGCGCCGGAGACGATCATCAAGATCGATCTCACCAAGTCGGCCTATGAGAACGACATGATCCACAACCGCTGGCATCCGGATATTCCGATGGTGGCGTGGGTCGAGCCGGGCGACGATTTCATTATCGAAACCTACGACTGGACCGGCGGCTTCATCAAGAACAACGACTCCGCCGACGACGTGCGCGACATCGATCTCTCCATCGTGCACTTCCTGTCCGGCCCGGTCGGCGTCAAGGGCGCCGAGCCCGGCGACCTCCTGGTCGTCGATCTCCTCGACGTCGGTCCCTTGAAGGAGAGCCTGTGGGGTTTCAACGGCTTCTTCTCCAAGAAGAACGGCGGCGGCTTCCTCACCGATCATTTTCCGCTGGCGCAGAAATCGATCTGGGACATCCAGGGCCTATACACGTCCTCCCGCCACGTGCCGGGCGTCAGCTTTGCCGGCCTGATCCATCCTGGCCTGATCGGCTGTTTGCCCGATCCAAAACTGCTGGCGAAATGGAACGAGCGCGAGACCGCGCTGATCGCGACCAATCCGACCCGCGTGCCGGGGCTCGCCAATCCGCCGTTCGCGCCGACCGCGCATGCCGGCCGCGCGAAAGGTGACACCAAGGCCAAGATCGGTGCGGAAGGCGCACGCACCGTCCCGCCGCGCGAGCATGGCGGCAATTGCGATATCAAGGATCTATCGCGCGGTTCAAAGATCTACTTCCCGGTCTACGTGCCCGGCGGCGGCCTCTCGATGGGCGACCTGCATTTCAGCCAGGGCGACGGCGAGATCACCTTCTGCGGCGCCATCGAGATGGCGGGCTGGCTGCATCTCAAGGTCGACATCATCAAGGACGGCGTCGCCAAATACGGCATCAAGAATCCCGTGTTCAAGCCGTCGCCGATCACGCCGAACTACAAGGACTATCTGATCTTCGAGGGCATCTCGGTCGACGAAGCCGGCAAGCAGCATTACCTCGACGTTCACATCGCCTACCGCCAGGCATGCCTGAACGCGATCGAGTACCTGAAGAAGTTCGGTTACTCCGGCGCGCAGGCCTATTCGATCCTCGGCACCGCGCCGTGCCAGGGCCACATCTCCGGCGTGGTCGACGTGCCCAACGCCTGCGCCACGCTGTGGCTGCCGACGGAAATCTTCGACTTCGACATCATGCCGTCGTCGGCAGGGCCGATCAAACACATCACGGGCGATATCCAGATGCCGATCTCGCCGGACAAGTGATCCCTGCGCGAGAAGGATGCGGGACGGCTTTAGCGTGCTGGCCGCCCCGCATCCGCCATCGCAAGATTTCTCCGGTCTCGTCGCGCGAGGAAACCAGATGCCCGTCTACGAATATCTCTGCAACGATTGCGGCCCGTTCACCGACATGCGGCCGATGGCCGAATGCGACGACCCGCAGGACTGCCCGCGCTGCGAGGCTGAATCGCCGCGCGTCATCCTGACCGCACCGGCGTTCTTCTGCATGCCCTCGGACAAGCGCAAGGCCATTGCCACCAACGAGCGCAGCGCGCACGCGCCGAAGTCGCTGGCCGAATACAAGGCCACACATGGCCCCGGTTGCGGCTGCTGTTCCACCGGCAAGAAGAAGCCGGCGCGGCTGATGACCAAAACAAAGAGCGGCGCCAAGGGCTTTCCGACCGCGCGGCCCTGGATGATCAGCCACTAGCGATCTCCTGAAAACCCAAACCAGAACAAGAGGCGATCCCCATGCTCCACGGTGACATTTCCTCCAGCAACGACGCCGTCGGCGTCGCCGTCGTGAACTACAAGATGCCGCGGCTGCACACCAAGGCCGAGGTGCTCGACAACGCCCGCAAGATCGCCGACATGATCGTCGGCATGAAGCTCGGCCTGCCGGGCATGGATCTCGTGATCTTCCCGGAATATTCCACCCACGGCATCATGTACGACTCCAAGGAGATGTACGAGACCGCATCGTCGGTCCCGGGGGATGAGACGGAAATCTTCGCGGAAGCCTGCCGCAAGGCCAAAGTCTGGGGCGTGTTCTCACTGACCGGCGAGCGCCACGAGGAGCATCCGCACAAGGCGCCGTACAACACGCTGATCCTGATGAACGACAAGGGCGAGATCGTTCAGAAGTATCGCAAGATCATGCCGTGGGTGCCGATCGAGGGCTGGTATCCCGGCAAGTGCACCTATGTCTCCGAGGGACCGAAGGGGTTGAAGATCAGCCTGATCATCTGCGACGACGGCAATTATCCGGAGATCTGGCGCGACTGCGCCATGAAGGGCGCCGAGCTGATCGTGCGCTGCCAGGGCTACATGTATCCGGCCAAGGAGCAGCAGGTGCTGATTTCCAAGGCGATGGCCTGGGCCAACAACGTCTATGTCGCGGTCGCCAACGCCGCCGGCTTCGACGGCGTCTATTCCTATTTCGGCCACTCGGCGATCATCGGCTTCGACGGCCGCACGCTCGGCGAGACCGGTGAGGAAGAGTACGGCATCCAGTATGCGGGCCTGTCGAAGAGCCTGATCCGCGACGCCCGCCGCAACAATCAGTCGCAGAACCATCTCTTCAAGCTCTTGCATCGCGGCTACACCGGCAAAATCAACTCCGGCGAAGACGCAAAGGGCGTCGCGGAGTGCCCCTACGACTTCTATGCGAAGTGGATCGCCGATCCCGAGGGCACGCGCGAAATGGTCGAGGCGTTGACGCGGCCGACGGTCGGGACGGACGAATGTCCGATCGACGGCATTCCGAACGGGATGACGGCGAGTAATTATTGACGACTTCGCAGGGTGGGCAAAGCGCGGCGTGCCCACCATTCACGATGAACGTGCCGATGGATGGTGGGCGCGGCGCAATACTCCTTTGCCCACCGTACGGCTGTCGCGGGTGATGACAGCTGCAGGGTAACCTCCAGCGGCCGCCGCCAGGGGGGACGATCGGACGCTGGAGGTCATGCACATGCGGGTTATCCCCACATGTGATGGAAGTGGTGCACGATCTCGGCGAACGCCTGATCGTGGGTTTCCACGGGCGCCGGAGCAAGGTCATGTGTACCGGCGTCGGCTGCCGCAAGGGTCGTCGCGACAGGGGCCGAAGCCGCGGCGACAGCCGGTGCTGTGGCTGGAGCCGCCGGAGCAGCAGCGGCCGGCGCCGCGGCAGCAACCGCAGCCGGGGCACCCGCCGTCGACAGCACCTCAGCCACGGTCAAACCATCGGCATTGTAGGTGCCGCCGTTCACCGGGATATTGTTGCCGCCGACATCGGCAGAGTTGGCGTGCATCTGCTCGGCGGCAGCGCTGACCAATGCCGCATTTCCGGTCTGCAGGCCTTCGATCATCTTGGTCACCTCGGCGCCGAGCGTGCTGGTATCGCCGAGCAGCTCGTTGTCGAACCGTGCCTCGAAGATCCCGCCCTGCGCGGCGTCGAAGTTGGTGACATCCGTCTGGAAGGTATGCAGGTCGGCGATAACTTGAGCGGTCGCTGCTGCATCGTGCGCGGTGACGGCCGCCATCGCCTGTTGTCCCAGCGAGTTGGATTGCGCGATGAAGTTTGCCCAGAAGTTGGTTTGCGCATCGTTGTCGAGGTACTTTGGCGTTGGGTTCAGTGCGTCGCCAAAGGGTGTAAAACCGGAAACGCCACCCTGATTTGCCATGTTCGCCAGATTGGTGTCGCCCTGGACGATGTCGATAATGTCGAGAATGTTGTCGTTGCTGGCTCGTCCCGCATCGGGGTTGATGCCGGCCTGCGCGATGTAGGTGTTCTCGAGCTCCAACTGCCTTACGACCGCTTCCGCGTGAACGCCGGTCAGCCCGCCGAACAATAGCGGGTTGGCGGTCATCAGAGCCTGCATGTCCGTGATGATCGCATTCACATCGTTGCTGATCGTGGTCGCGTTGTCGGCATTCACGCCGCCGAGTATCTGGCTCGCCACGTCGTTGAAGATGACGCCGATCTCGGCGAGATTGGCGTGGGGCGCGGTCGCGGCTGTGACGCCATCGGCGAGGCCCACGGGTGCCGCGAGAAATCCGGCCGCGCCGTTTTGCGTCGCTAGCGCAGCGAGGTTGGCATCGTTGTTGACGACATTGAGGATGTCGAGATGGCTCGTGCGTAGCGCCGCTTCCGCCGCCGCGACGCTGCCGAAAGTTCCGCCGCCATTTACCGAGGCTGTAGCCGCCGAGAGCGCGGTCGTAATATCGGCCAGTATCGTGTTGACATGGGTCAGCGTGTCGCCGGTGAATTGTCCTGCGGCGACCTCCGCCTGAAGACCGGTTTGCACGGTGGTGAGATCGGCAGTGTATTTCAATACGCTGCCAAGTCCCTGCCCACCTTCCTCGACGACGTTTTGCCACAAACCGCCCACCAGGGCGCGACCCGCGTCATTGAACGTCAGGCCAAGATCCGAGAACGCCGGCGCTGAGGATGTCGGGGGTGTTGGATCGACAGGCGGTGTCGGATCGGTTGGAGGTGTCGGATCGGCGGGGGGATCAGGAGTAATAACGGGGGGTGTCTGATCGTGGCGATGATGGTGATGAGAATGGCTTGCCATGGGCTGGCTTTTCTCCCTGTCAACGTGACCGATGGTCGCAACGATTGTCTTCGTTCGTGGCCTCATTCAGCCGATACCGCGACCATTGAGTGCGGAAGCAAGGTGATAGACTGACCAATGCAAGGTGACAGGCGGACGAATGTGTGACGCTTGATGAACTCGTCTGTGGCTTGTTCGCGCCGACAAGGTAGTCGAATGAAGGCTAGCGCTTCTTTTTTCGGAACTCGCGCGATCTGGGATGCAAGTCCGAGATGCTCTCACAGGCGGGCGAGCGCCACTACATTGCCGATGCGCTCTATTGCGCGTCCGGATGACCGCCTCTCGTTCCGCAGCGATAATGAGCCGAAGCACAGGTGCGTCGTCCTAGTCCGACGAGAGCCGCGAGAATCGGAAATTGCAGTGGTTCGCGCCGCCAGCCAACGTTTGCGTCCGTTCCAGGCGGATGCCCCGCGTTGCATAGGCGTCGAAATCAAGCCCGCAAATGTTCGGCAAGATTTCCTTATCGCCATGGCGAGCCGCGAATTTGCAGAAGCCGCAAGCCTTGTAGTTGATGCCGAATTCAAAGGTGTCACCCGGGCCCGGCTCGACGAAATCGTAGACGAAATCTTCCGGAAACTCTTGCTGATGGCTTTCTGTAGCGCTTATTGCAGCCTGCTCGCGCAGCAAGGTCTGATTCTCAGACGACATGAATTGACGCCCCGAGGCGAGACGTTCCGCTTCTGATACGGTGAGCAATTGCGCCTTGTAGGTTTCTCGCTCGATTTCGCCGATCACGGACAACGACACGCCGTGTTGCCGGAGCACGCGGCTGATGGCCATAAAGCCCATCAGACGCATGAAGAAATCGCTCATACGACTTGCCGCGCCTCCGACATAGGGCATTTGGGTGAGCACGATTTCGAATTCGTCCATCACCTGCTGCCTGATCCCGGCAATATCGGTGAGATGCGCGCGCTCGCACAACATCGCTTCGGCAAGGTCGAGACGATGGCGCATCGCGGCCTCCATTGCACCGCGATGCGACTCGTAGAAGGGATGGATGACCTCAGCCATTGGACACCTCTCTAATCCGGCACGCCTTTCATTCCGCGGCGATGGCCTCGATCTCCAGCAGCCATTTGCCGTCGACGGTTTCGGCGATCATCACCGTGGACGCCGGTTCATGTCCTTGCAGCATCTTGCGGCGGATGGCGCGGTTGGGCACGACCTGGCTTTTGTCAGTCAGAAACGTATTGATCTTGACCAGATGCTCGACGCCAAGGCCGGCGGTCGCGAGTACCGCGATGACGTTGCGCCAGGCCTGCTCGCATTGCGCCTCGAAACCCTCGGGCACGCTGCCGTCGGAATTCTCCGGAACCTGGCCGCTGACGAACAGCAGCCGGCGGTACTGAGAAAGCTCCAGCCCCATGCTGTAGCCGCTGGAAGGCGCGTGGACCGCTGCGGGATTATGCCTGATAATTTCAGCCATGTCAGATTGTCTCCTGTTCGACGAATTCCAGCGCCAGGCCATGCGACGCCGCGGGCGGGATCAGCAGTGCAGCGCCGGCCATCTCGAAATCGGCGCCGCTGTTTTTCAATGTTCGCCTTGTCGCGTCGAGATCGGCGACTGCCAAACGAGCGGCGCAAAAGCGCGGCGACGTACCGACTGCGACGCCCGGCAGCCGGCGCGCGATCTCTTGGGGGCCGAGCACGGTGACCCGATCGCCGCGCTCGCCAACCATCAATCCTCCGGGCACGGGCTCGGCTTCACTTTCCGCGAGGCGCTGAAGAAAATTGCGGTGCGCCGCCGGCTCCGGGGCCGACATCACGACCTCGACCACGCGCAAGGCGCCGTTCGGGTGACACTGATAGTCCGGTTTCCAGAACAGTTCCGGCGGGTGACGCTGCTGGCAGGTGAAGAAGGCGAGCCCGGGCATGGCGGGATCGGTGGCGAAGGCCAGTGAAAACGCAACGCGCGCCGTGTCGCCGCCCGGAAGCACCGCGTCGCGGCCGAAATCAAACGGGGCATAAGCCCCGATATGATCGGCCTTGAAACGCGCCGCATCGGCATGGGCGTCGGTGCTGTGCAGGGCCAGCATCGACATGCCTTCACCGGCAGCCAGAAAATCCTGGTTGTGGGCGGCGAAGCTGAATCGGCCGGGTTCAGCCGGCGGCACCGCCGCAGCATCGGTGACGGCCAGCAATTCCAGAAAATTGTTCCCGAACATCGCCAGGCGATTGCTGGTTCCGAACGGGTGCACGCCGGTCGGCGTCAGGTTGAATCCGAGCCTCTGCCAATCAAGCGCAGCCTGCGCCAGATCGCGGACACAAATGACGAGATGATCGATACGGCGGGGCATGGGATCTCCGGGGTGCGGTGGAGCGACCGTAGCCGGCGGCATCACGCCTCGGCAAAGCATTGTTGCTGCGGTTCAGCGCAAGAAAATCTATTGCAAGGCTTGCGCCTATCGGTGACAAACTGGCCGGCGATGACCTACATCCTTCCACCGCTCAATGCGCTCCGCGCGTTCGAAGCCGCGGCGCGGCATCTCAGCTTCAAGCTCGCCGCGCACGAGCTGCATGTGACGCCTGCCGCCGTGGGGCAGCAGGTGAAATCGCTGGAAGCGCGTCTGGGCGTGCGCCTGTTCGACCGGCTGCATAAGCAGCTTGTCCTGACCGAGGCCGGCCAGGCCTATTTGCCCCAGATTTCCGACGGCTTTCGCCGCATCGCCAGCGCGACCGCGAAATTGAAGCCGGTGGGCGCGGCGCTGCTGCAGCTGGGCGTGCACGGCAATTTCGATCTGCGTCGCCTGGAACTGGCGGAGTTTCGAAGCTGCCACGAAGAAATCGGCTTGCGGGTGCTGCAACCTGCCGGCTTGGCCGAGTTGACCGAAGGCAAGATCGATGTGCTGATCGCGCGCGGGATCGGCCACCATCCGGGTTACCGTTGCGATCGCGTGAGCGAAGGTTCCGGGCTCGGCGACTGGCTGATCGCGCCGGCCGGCACCGCGGATTGTCCTGAAGTCGCAAGTTTTCGCGACTGGCTGCGCGGCCTGCCGGCGGAGAATTCGCTCGCGCCGCATCGTCGTCGCGTGGTCGGCATCGTCAGAAGTTGAGGTGATCGTGAAGCAGAAAAAATTCGGCGCAGGCGGCCCGGACGTATCGGTGATCGGGCAGGGCACCTGGTATCTCGACCGCGGCGACCGCAAGGCGGCGATCGCGGCGCTCCGTCGCGGCGTTGAGGCCGGCATGACCCATATCGACACCGCCGAAATGTATGGCGATGCCGAGCTTGTGATCGCGGATGCGATTGCCGGGCTCTCGCGCGAAAAACTCTTCCTTGTCTCAAAGGTGTTGCCGAGCAACGCCTCGCGGCGCGGCACCATCACCGCCTGCGAGCGTTCGCTGAAGCGGCTGAAGACCGATCATCTCGATTGTTATCTCCTGCACTGGCGCGGCTCCTATCCGTTCGAGGAGACGGTGGCGGCGTTCGACGAACTGGTGGCCGCGGGAAAAATCCGCTCCTGGGGCGTCAGCAATTTCGATGGTGACGATCTCGACGAACTGCTCGATGTCGCGGGCGCGGGCAAGATCGCCTGCAACCAGGTGCTCTATCATCTGCACGAGCGCGCGATCGAGCACGCGGTGATCCCGTGGTGCGAGAAGCATGGTGTCGCCGTCGTCGCCTATTCGCCGTTCGGGCATGACGAGTTTCCGTCCGCGCGCAGCAAAGGCGGCGAGGTGCTGCAGGCAATCGCCGATGCGCACAAGGCAACCCCGCGTCAGGTCGCGCTGGCGTTTCTCACGCGCGCGCCATCAGTGCTCGCGATTCCGAAGGCCTCGAGCGCGGAACACGCCGCTGACAATGCGGGGGCAGGAGATCTGAAACTCAGCGAGCACGACATCGCCGTGCTCGACAAGGCGTTCCCACGCGGCCCCAAGCCGCGCGGCCTGCCGATGCTCTGACGGGTCACTGTCCTTAACAAAGTGTTGCAATCGCGCCCTCAGCGCATATCCGCATCCCGCTTTCGGACCTAGTCGCATCGGGCGAATTGGTGTTTTTTACAACCTCGCCCGATTCGAAATTACCGCCTTCGAGATTGCCGTGACACCGCCCCCCGCCGCAGCCGCCAGGCTGGACAGCGTTCATCTGCCTTTGCCCGAAAAGAAGTCGACGATCCGCAAGGCGCCCGCGCGCGCCGACCGGCCGTTCAAGGGCATCGCGCTGGTGCTGGCCTCGACGGTATTTCTCGGTACCTCCGACGTGACGGCGAAATATCTCTCCGCGACACTGCCCTCGATCGAGATCGCCTGGATCCGCTTCCTCGTGTTCGCGATGATCATGACGCCGGCGATGATGCCGGGTTCGCCGCTGTTTGCGATGCAGACGGGCCGGCCCGGCCTGCATCTCCTGCGCGGCCTGACGATCCTGGGCTCGTCGCTGTTCTTCATCTCCGGCCTGCGATACCTGCCGATTGCGGAGGCTTCCGCCACCGGCTTCGTCGCGCCGCTGTTCGTCACCGCGCTGTCGATCATCTTCCTCAGCGAAAAGGTCGGCCTGCGCCGCTGGATCGCGACCGGCGTCGGCCTCGTCGGCGTCATCATCATCCTGCGTCCGGGCACCGGCGCGTTTCATCCCGCGGCGTTCTTTCCGCTGGTCTCGGCGCTGGCCTGGGCCTGCACGCTGATCATCACGCGGATGATGAGCGGCACCGAGCGCGCCATCACCGTGATGGCTTATTCCTCGATCGTGGGTCTGTGCATTCTCTCCGCGCTGGTGCCGTTCGTCTGGGTGACGCCGAGCTGGCACGACATCGCCTTCGGCATCTTCATCGGCATCGCCTCGACCGCGGGGCAGTGGATCGTGGTGCTGGCGTTCCGCTACGCCGACGCCTCCGTGCTGGCGCCGTTCTCCTACACGCAGCTGCTGTGGGTCAGCGTGCTCGGCTTCTTCATCTTCGGTGAGGTGCCGGACGCCTACACCATCACCGGCGCGGCGTTCATCGTGGCCAGCGGCCTCTATACCGCCCATCGCGAGCGTATCAGGCGCTCGCAGCTTCTTTCGGTTTCGGGCGAGCCGTCCCCCAACGCCTGATCGCGCACTGATTGATATCAGCGCCACAAAATCGTGGCGCGAGTGCCACAGTGCGGCCGGAAAGCACCGGTTCTCGACGCCAAACCAACGAAATCCGGAACCGCCGTAATCCAGCGGCGGTATCCGCATGCTATCCTGACTTCCATTGAATGGCGCCGGAGAGCGCCGGGGAATGGGGTTCAGGGCGTTGTTTTTTCAATTGCTATCGTCGGCGCAGGGCCGACGCCGGGATATGGCTGCGTGGGCGGTCGCGATGCCGGCGTTTCTTGTCGGGCTGTGCCTTTCGACGACACCAGCGAACGCGGCCTGCGCGCCCGATCCGGCATCCAGCGGCGACACCGTCACCTGCAGCGGCAACACTCCAAATGGCTTCCAGGCGGGCTTCGGCGTCACGAACCTCACGGTCAACGTGCAGTCCGGGGCGACGGTTAGCGATGGCGGCGGCGCCGCGATCAGTGTCCTGGATTCCAGCACGGTCAACAATAGCGGCACCCTGACGGCGGGCGCATTCAGCAACGGCGTCATCGCGTTTGCCGACGACAACACAGTCACCAATCTCGCCAGCGGTACCATTACAGTCGGCGACCAGGCCACCGGCATCTCGATGATGGGCAATCGCGCCATCCTCAACAATGCCGGCACGATCAATGCGGGCGTTTTCGGTGCCGCAATCGACGTGTCCGGCGACGATGCCCTGATCACCAGCAACGGGGTGATCAACATCGGCGACAATTCAGTCGCTATTTCCGCACAGGGCAATCGCGCCCTGATCACCCATTTCGGCACCATCAATGGTGGCATCGGCAGCGCCGGCATCGCCTATAACGGTCCGTCCGGCGGCACGGTCACCAACAGCGGCCGCATCCTTCTCGGCGACGATTCCTTCGGCATCGTCGTGCTCGCCGATTCCGCCACCATCACCAACAGCGGCACCATCACTGTCGGAAGCGGTTTCGCCTTCGGTATCGACGTCAGCAGTTTCGGCGGCGGCAGCAATACCATCATCAATACCGGAACGATCAACGTCGGCGCGGGCGGGTTCGGCGTCGGCATATCGCTGAGCGGCAACGGCACGATTTTCAACTCCGGCACCATCAATGCCGCTGCAGGGTTTGCAGCAATCGAGCTCTGCGGCTGCGGCGGCGTGCTGACACTCGGGCCGGGCAGCGTCATCAACGGTCTCGTGCTCGGCAGCGGCGGCACGCTGCAGCTTGGCGGCACCGGCAAGGACACTTTCAACCTCAGCCTGATCGGCGCCGGCCAGCAATATGATGGCTTCGCGACCTTCAACAAGGTCGACAGCTCGAACTGGACCGTGACCGGCACCGGCGCGCAGGACTGGAATGTGCTCGGCGGGACGCTTTCGGTGAATGGCGTCATCAACGGCGTCGTCACCGTCACTGCCGGCGGCACGCTCGGCGGCACCGGCACCATCGACGACGTCGTTATCAACGGCGGCGCGCTGGCGCCGGGCAATTCGATCGGCACGCTCAACGTGGCGGGCAGCCTGACATTCACGGCGGCCTCTAGCTACATGGTCGAGATTTCAGGCTCGAACAGCGACCTGACCCGGGTCACCGGCGTAGCCACGCTCGGCGGCGCCACCGTCGTCGTCATTCCGACTGGAACAATTGCGAAGCAGTACACCATCCTGACCGCGACCGGCGGCGTATCCGGCACGTTCAACCCGGTTGTGTCGAGCGCTTCGCCGAATCTCAATGCAAGCCTCAGCTATGACCTCACCAACGTTTACCTGAATGTTGCGCTCGGCTACGGCAGCGGCCTCAACGTCAACCAGCAGAACGTCGCCAACACGCTGACCAACTTCTTCAACACGACCGGCGGCCTTCCGGCTTCCTTCGCTTCGCTGTCGCCGGCCGGCCTGACGCAGGTCTCGGGCGAACTCGCGACCGGATCGCAGCAGGCGACTTTTGACGCGATGAACCTGTTCCTCTCGCTGATTTCGGATCCGTTCGTGGCGGGCCGCAATGGCGGCCTCGGTGGCAATGCCGGTGCTGTCCCGTTCGCCGAAGAGAGTGCGCTTGGCTATGCCGCGAAGAAGCCCGGCACGGCGCGCGACGCCTTCGCCAAATTCCCGACCAAGGCCGATGTCGCGCGCAACGATCTGTTCGACCAGCGCTGGAGCGTCTGGGGCTCCGCTTATGGCGGCGGCAGCAACACCTCGGGCAATGCCGCGCTCGGCTCGAACGACGCCACCGCGCGCGTGTTCGGCTTTGCGGTCGGCGCCGATTATCGTTTCTCGCCCGATACGCTGGCAGGATTTGCGCTCGCCGGCGGCGGCACCAATTTCAGCGTCTCGGGTTTCGGCACCGGCCGCTCGGATCTGTTCCAGGCCGGTGCGTTCATCCGCCACAACATGGGAGCAGCCTATATCACCGCCGCCGCGGCCTATGGCTGGCAGGACGTGACCACGGAGCGCACCGTCACGGTCGCCGGCTTCGAGCGGCTGCGCGCCCAGTTCAACGCCAACGCCTATTCCGGCCGCGTCGAGGGCGGCTATCGCTACACCACGCCGTGGATGGGCATCACGCCCTATGCCGCCGGCCAATTCACCACCTATAGCCTGCCGGCCTATGCCGAGCAGGTGCTGGCGGGCGCCGGCACCTTCGCGCTGAATTATGCAGCCAAGGATGTCACGGCTGCGCGCACCGAGCTTGGCGTTCGCACCGACAAGTCCTGGGCCGTGCAGAACGGCATCCTGACGCTGCGCGGCCGCGCCGCCTGGGCGCATGATTTCAACACCGACCGCAACGTCACGGCCTTGTTCCAGACGCTGCCGGGCGCGGCCTTCGTCGTCAACGGCGCGGCGCAGGCGCATGATTCCGCGCTCGTGACCGGTGCTGCCGAGATGAAATGGCTGAACGGCTGGTCCGCGGCGGCGATCTTCGAAGGCCAGTTCTCCAACGTCACCAATTCCTACGCCGGCAAGGGTGTGGTACGCTACTCCTGGTAGGCTTCCGCCGCAGGCGTAATCTCTGGTTACCGATGGGAGTCTGTCTCCATGCTCGATCGCCGCAAGCTTCTGGTCGGCGCTACGGCGCTGGCCGGATACTCCGCTTTGGCGCGCGCCGCTGCGCCGCATCAGTGGCAGACGACATCGCCGGCGGACGCAGGATTCGTTCCTGGCCTGGGCGAGCGGATCGATCAATTCATTCGCGGCGGGAAGGCGCCGAACATCCACGGCGTCGTCATCGTGCGGCGCGGCGCATTGATGCTCGAAAACTATTTCGAGGGTGACGATCAGGTGCGGGACGAACACGGCAGGGCGCATTTTGAACGCGTCGCGTTCTCGACCGAGCGCAGCCATGAACTGCGCTCGGTGAGCAAGAGCATCGTCGGCCTGCTTTACGGGATCGCGCTCGCGCAAGGAAAGGTACCGCCGCTCGATGCGCCGTTGCTGGCGCAGTTTCCAGACTATACCGACCTTCCGGATATGGCGCAGCGCAGCCAATGGACCATCCGCCACGCCATCACCATGACGCTCGGCATCGAATGGAACGAGGAGGTTTCCTACGACGATCCGCGCAATGGACAGACTGCGATGGACCGGGCAGCCGATCCCTATCGCCACGTGCTGTCGCAGCCGATCGTTGCGGCAGCAGGCGAGCGATGGATTTACTGTGGGGGTGCCACGGCGCTGATCGGGAAGATTCTGGAGAACGGCACCAAGCAGAGTGCGTATGACTATGCCCGCGCCGTCCTGTTCGAGCCGCTCGCGCTTGGACCGACGCAGTGGCGCATTGGCCCCAACGGCCAGCGAAACTTCGCCTCCGGCATCGGCATGCGGCCGCGCGATCTCGCGCGCATCGGGCAGCTGCTGCTTGATGGCGGCAAGGCCGGCGATCGGCCGATCGTTCCCGCCGATTGGCTTGAGGATTCGTTCAAGTCAAAGGTGACGATCCGCGACCGGCGCGACTATGGCTATCACTGGTATCTCGGCGAAATGGTCTTCAACAGCGCCAGCGGACCGCGCCAGGAGCGCTGGATCGCCGCGATCGGCAATGGCGGCCAAAGACTCTTTGTCTTCCCTCGGCTCGAATTGCTGGTCGTCTTCACGGCCGGCAACTACAATCGGCGCGACCAGGGAATGCCGCCCATTCGCGTGCTGACGGAAGTTATCCTGCCGAGCCTTCGCTGAAGTCGAAGTTGCGCCGGGCAGGGGATGGTTGCGACAAGCTCGCGGCCGGTATGCGGCGTCCACTAAAGCTGCTTCAATCTTCGTGGCCGCGTGCTAATGAGTCCGTGCCCCAATCATAAAAAGAGGGCACGGGAGGAACGATGCGCGCAGCTATTTTCCGCAATGGGGAAATTGTCGTCGATCAGATGCCGGAGCCGAAACCCGGCGCCGGGCAGGTGCTGGTGAAGTCGCTGGCCTGCGGCATCTGCGGCTCCGATTTGCATGCGCGCAAGCACGCGCACCGCATGGTCGAACTCGCCAGGCATTTTCCCGGCCGCAAGCCGATGGATCTTTCGCGCGACGTCGTGTTCGGCCATGAATTCTGCTGCGAGGTGCTGGATTATCGTCCTGGTACGACGGCCAAGTTCAAGCCCGGCACAAAGGTCTGTTCGCTGCCGGCGCTGCTGACGCCGGAAGGCCCGCAAGGCATCGGCTATTCCAACGACAATGTCGGCGCCTACGCTGAGCGCATGCTGCTCAGCGAAGACTTGCTGCTGGAGGTCCCGAACGGCCTTGCCGCCGAACACGCCGCGCTGACCGAGCCGCTTGCGGTCGGCGTGCACGCCGTGGCGAAAGCCAACATCAGAGGCGGCGAGGTGCCGCTGGTGATCGGCTGCGGTCCGGTCGGGCTTGCCGTCATCGCGGCGCTCAAGATCAGGGGATTGCACCCGATCGTCGCCGCCGATTACTCGCCGGCCCGCCGGGCGCTAGCCGAAAAACTCGGCGCCGACATCGTCGTCGATCCTGCGCGCTCGCAGCCCTACGCCACCTGGGCCGAGCACGCCCAGATGTCGCCGGAGGAAAAGGCGGCGCGCCCGCCGCTGCAGGCGCTGTTGCCGGCGCTGAAACCCGCGCTGATCTTCGAGTGCGTCGGCGTGCCCGGCCTGATCCAGCAGGTGTTCGAGGGCGCGCCGCGCGATGCCCGCATCGTCGTGGTCGGCGTCTGCATGGAAACCGACCGCGCCGAGCCGATGCTCGGCATCCTGAAGGAGCTCAACGTTCAATATGTGCTGGGCTACACGCCGGAGGAGTTCGCCTATTCGCTGCGCCTGATCGCGGAAGGCGAGGTCGACGCCGCATCGATGGTCACCGCCAGCGTCGGCATCGACGGCGTCGCAAAAGCGTTCGCCGATCTCGCCAATCCCGAGGCGCACACCAAGATCATCGTCGAGCCGTGGCGGTGATGTCCTTGATCGAACGTCGCTGCTCTTAAACCCTCATGGTGAGGAGGCGCTTAGCGCCGTCTCGAACCATGCGGCCCCGCTGGTGCCATTCATCCTTCGAGACGGCGCTTTCGCGCCTCCTCAGGATGAGGTCTGACATAAGAA
>Ga0081455_10004701_pt1 | contig 15195 bp, 11 predicted proteins | sample TabmetS3T2R1_FD_70207 | JGI IMG/M metagenome (GOLD analysis project Ga0081455, IMG submission 70207) | Tabebuia heterophylla rhizosphere microbial communities from the University of Puerto Rico - S3T2R1 | ecosystem: Host-associated > Plants > Roots > Rhizosphere ... | reverse complement strand
CACACCGACCTCTCGGAGAGCGATCATCACTGGCTGAAGCTACTGGTCTCAGAGTGGCAGCTGCTTGCTGATCTGAGCTTCTCAGACTTGGTTCTGTGGGTTTTGGACCGTGATCCCAATGTCTTCTGGGCGGCAGCTCAGATCCGGCCCTTCACCGGTGCGACGTCGCTGTTCGATGATGTGGTTGGCGACCTCATCGCCTACTCGCCGGAGCATCTGGTGTCAGAGGCGTTCCTCAGCGGCCATATCGTCGAAACCAGCGAGCGAAAGCTGCATGCGGGACTGCCGGTCGACAGTCATGCCGTTCCCGTGAAAGTGGGGGACCGGGTAATCGCGGTCGTCGAGCAGCACACGAGTCAGTTCGGCGTCCGGGGTGCGCCCAGCACATTGGAGAAGGCGTACCTCGAGGCCGCAGCGCAGTTGGCCAGGATGATCACCGTCGGAGCCTTTCCTATCCCGAGCGATGCCACACACCTGGCTTTCAGTCCGCGGGTTGGCGACGGATTCATCCGCCTCGACCCCACTGGTGAGGTTACATACGCCAGCCCGAACGCGCTGAGTGCCTATCGTCGGCTGGGGCTACGCGGCGACCTTGTCGGTGAGCATCTCGCGAGCTTGACAGCCGAGCTTCTCCCGACCAGCGCTGACCCGGTTGATGACTCGGTGCAATCGGTGCTATCCGGTCGAGCCGCCCGCCGTACCGCGCTCGTATCTGGGGAGGCGCACCTCATGATCCGGGTGTTGCCACTGGTCGCAGGCCGCAAGCGGGTCGGCGCTCTCGTGCTCTGCCGTGATGTGAGCGACCTGCGAAGCAAAGAGCGCGAGCTGGTGACCAAGGACGCCACCATTCGCGAGATCCACCACCGCGTCAAGAACAACCTGCAGACGGTCGCAGCGCTGCTGCGGATGCAGGCGCGGCGCATGGACTCGCCTGAGGCACGGGTTGCGCTGACTGACGCCATGTCGCGGGTCTCCTCCATCGCTATCGTGCACGAGACCCTCTCGCAGGCGTTCGACGAGATCGTGGAATTCGATCGGGTGGCCGACGAGCTGCTCCGCATGGTGGGCGATGTCGCCGCGTCGTGGGGAGGTGTTTCAGCGATCCGAACGGGCACGTTCGGTCTGCTTTCGGCAGAGGTCGCCACCAGCCTGGCAATGGTCATCAGCGAGCTGTGCCAGAACGCAGTCGAGCACGGCCTAGCCGATCATTCCGGCGAAGTTCGTGTGGTGCCGAACCGATTTGACGGTCGGCTCAGGGTTGAGATCAGTGATGATGGCCGCGGGCTACCGGATGGCTTCGATTGGCGCAACTCGCGGAGCCTTGGGTTGTCGATCGTCAACACATTGGTCGCCGAAATGGAAGGCACCTTCGAACTTGGAGTGCAACCGCACGGTCCTGGCACCTTAGCTGTGGTGGAGATTCCCCTCTAGGTGCGAACTTGCGCATATTTGCTTGCATTGCGACACGCCTGCGGACATCTTTGACTGCCGTCCGCCCGGGGTTTCGCTGGGCGAGCAGACCGTCATTCCTCAGTGTGGAGACGGAATGCTCATTCGTCGCATTTCCATGGCCCTGCACACCGAGGCTTCGTGTGCAGCTGGCCGCTCCTGGGCGGCCGGATGCCCTGGGAGAGAGCACATGCGCTGTCACGAGCGCGCAGGTGGCATGCAAAACGCCGGGGGAGCGGCCCCCGGCGTCGTTGCTGCTGACGAAGCCTTGGGTTATGCGGTGCGGATGCGCGCTCGTGCGGCGCGCCGCTTCAACGCTCGCCGCTCATCTTCACTGAGACCGCCCCAGACACCATGATCCTGACCAGCTTCCAGCGCCCATTGCAGGCATGCGTCCCTGACCTCGCATCGCCGGCAGACCTGCTTGGCCTCTTCTATCTGGAGGAGGGCTGGGCCGGTATTCCCGATCGGGAAGAACAGCTCAGGGTCCTCATCCAGGCAAGCGGCCCGGTGGCGCCAATCCATGGCGTTACACTCCTAACTGGTTGCTTCTGGGTCCCTGGCGTAGGACCCCGCAGGACGGGGAAGCCACGAGTCCTCTACACTGAGCCTTGACTCGCGCTCCCCAAGACTTTCAAGTATTGAGAGGCAATACAAGACTTTCGAGCGTTCGGTGCCTCACATTTCGGTCCAGTTACGGTCTTTGCTGTCTCTCCAACCGGTTGTACCCGCTCAAATCGCCGCAAAACACATCGAATGACAGCTACACCCGCGTTAGGACGACGGCCACTCACACTCGTCGTTGCGGCCGCCTTGCTGGCCGTTGAGGGACTCGCCGGCCTCGGATACGCCGTGCTCGAGCTTGGCCAAATCAGGATGACGCGTGCCGCGGTCGGGGTCGGCGTGGCGATCCTGATGGCCTGCTTCGGCCTCGTGCTTCTCCTGGTGGCGCGAGGCGTGCTTCTTGGTAAGCGGTGGAGCAGGGCACCGGCCGTGGTTATGCAGTTGATTTTGCTTCCGCTCGCCTGGAGCTTCAAAGGCGGCTCGACCACCTGGGTTGCGGTGGTCTTGGCTGTGGTAGCGATCACCGCTTTGGTTGGGTTGCTACACCCACATTCAACGGCTGTCTTCATTGGGTCGACGACAGAGGGGAAGCAGGAGTAAGAACCGAGCTCGCTAGTGCGCCCTTCAACAGCTCAGGGCGCAAATGCGGGCTGAGGCCCTCAAAGCCGTTAGCCGGAGCAGATGCGGGCTGAGCCTGTCGAAGCCCTCAACGGTGCAATCTTGGCCGAGCCTGTCGAAGCCTGCAGGTAGACCCGCTACTCGCTAATCTCCTCGAGGATGTGTGCCAGCTCCTCGTCGTGCGCGGCCTCGGCCTCAGCCTCCTGCTTGACCCGGCGCAGGAACGTCTTGGTGCGCTCCTCTTTCGGATTCAGCAGCACGTCTTTCGGTGGGCCCTCCTCAACAACCACACCTTGATCCATGAAGACCACTCGGTCTGCCACCTCGCGAGCGAAACCCATCTCGTGCGTGACCACGATCATGGTCGTGCCCTCGTTAGCAAGATTGCGCATGACGCCGAGCACCTCGCCCACTAGCTCCGGGTCGAGCGCCGATGTGGGCTCGTCGAAGAGTAGTAGTTCCGGCTTCATTGCCAGAGCACGCGCGATCGCGACCCGCTGCTGCTGACCACCGGAAAGTTGCGACGGATAGAAGCTGGCACGATCTGCGAGCCCGACCATGTCCAGCAGCACCAAGGCGTCCTTCTTGACATCCGCCTTGGGAAGCCGCTTGACCTTGACCGGCGCCTCCATCACGTTCTCGACGGCGGTCATATGCGGGAAGAGGTTGAAGCGCTGGAAGACCATGCCAATTCGCGCCCGCTGCCGTGCAATGTCCTTGTCTTTGCGCACGTGCAGCTTGCCGTTGCGGTCCTCGATCCCGATCAGTTCACCGCCAACCCAAATCCGGCCACCGGTCAGGGTCTCCATCTGGTTGATCAGGCGCAGAAAGGTGGTTTTGCCCGACCCGCTGGGGCCGAGCAAGCACACGACTTCTTTGGCGTCAACGTTGAGGTCGATCCCTTTCAGCACATCGTGGCTGCCGAAGGACTTGGTGACGTTGACAGCGCGTACCAAGTGGTCACTCTCGGTTGCTGTGGTGGTCATTTTGCACCTCCGGCGGCAAGGCCCTTGGCGGCCTTCTCCTTGTCCGAGCTCACCTTAGTGCCGAACCCGCGGCCGAATCGCCGCTCCAGGTACGCCTGGAAGATCATCAGAACACTGGAGGCGATCAGGTAATAGATCGTGGCGGCGATCAGCACTGGGAACACCTGGAAGGTCCGGGCGCCGATGGCCTGCAGCTGGAAGAACAGCTCGGTGATCACTGGGATACCGATGAGCAGGGAGGTGTCTTTCAGCATGGCGATGGTTTCGTTGCCGGTCGGCGGAACGATCACGCGCATGGCCTGAGGGAGCACAATCCGCCGCATAGCCTTGCCGCGGCTCATCCCCAGCGCCTCCGCCGCTTCCATCTGGCCCTTGTCAACACTCAGGATGCCGGCGCGCGCGATCTCTGCCATGTACGCCGCCTCGGAGGCCGCCAGCCCGATCACACCGCCGGCAAGGCCAACGAAGATCGCATTGGCGTCAAACGTGGCGATGCGCCAGTCACCGGAAAGACCCAGCCAGTCAATGATTAGCCAATCGAACGGCACGCCAATGGAGATTCCGGTTGCAAACAAGAGTCCCAGCTGGCCCATGATCACCAGCAGCACATAGCGTGGGATGGCGCGGAAGAACCATGTGTACAACCAGGAGACGCCTTTGAGGATGGGGTTGTCCGACAGCCGCATTACCGCCAGCAGCACCCCGAGGGCGACCCCGAAGATCATTGCAAAGATCGTGACCAGGATGGTGCCCTTCCAGAAGCCCTCGATCACCGGGGTCTGGATCATCGCCTCGAACACCAAAGGCCAGTTGAACGCCGGGTTGAAGATCACCAAGTGCAGGAACATGAGTGCCAGCACCACGATCACCGCAATGGCGACCCAACGACCCGGATGGCGAACCGGGGTGGCGTGGATCAGCCCGGGGCGGTCATCGCTGACCGCCGGCCGGGCTTCTGTACTGGTAGTCACGAGCCTGAGGACGGGTTCACGGCGAAGTCGGTGATGGCGCCCTGCTCAACGCCCCACTTCTCGAGCGCGGCCTTGTAGGCGCCTTCCTGGTCAATCTGCTTCAAGGCCTCGACGATCGCTTCTGCGAATTCAGTCTCGTCCTTGGGCACCACATAGCCGTACGGCGCTGCGTCGTAGATGTCACCCAGAGCCTCGAGCTTGCCACCTGCTTGCTTGACCGCGTATGCGATCACCGGCGAGTCGGCCAGCATGGCGTCAGCCTTGCCGCTGACGACGGCGGCAGTGGCCTGGCTCTGATCCTTGAACGACAAGATGTTGATCTTGTCGCTGCCGCACTTCTTCTGGCGTACCGGCAGGTCGTCGGTTTCTTGGACTGTGTTGCTTTGCACCGCAATGTTCTTGCCGCAGGCGTTCTCAGGGTCGATGCCCTTGGGATTGCCCGGCTGCGTGGCCCACTGGGTGCCGGCGTTGAAGTAGCTGACCATGTTCACTTGCTTCTTGCGTTCGTCGTTGATGGTGAACGACGAGATGCCCATGTCGTACTTCCCGCTATTGACACCGGTGATGATGCTGCCGAAGTCGGCCGGCTGCCACTCGGTCTTGACGCCGAACTTTTCGGCAACCGCGTTGAAAACATCAACATCCATTCCCTGGACCGTCTTGCCGTCGCCGGCCAGGAACTCGTTGGGAGCGTAGGTCGCGTCGACCCCGATCTTGATCACGCCTGCGCTCTTGATGCTCTCGGGCAGTTTGGCCGCGAGATCCACGTTCTGGCTGACCGAGACGGATGGGGCACTCTCGCCCGCCGGCTCGCCACTCAGTGAGCTCGAGCCACATGCGCTCAAGGCCAGAGCGGCGACCGACGCCGCGGCCACACCCAGCTTGATCCGGACATTCATTGGTGTTGCTCCCTTCCAATCCCAAGCTCCATCTGGGCTTTGGGGCTGATTCCGCGTATTCGCCGCCTGAGTAGCGACGGTTTGGGTCCTGACGACAGAGTGAATCCTTGCACGCAACGCCTGCCTTTGACCGGTACTGGTCGGTTTGGAATCCGATCGCAACGATCAATTGCGGCTCACTGGAGGCGCCTGGCGCCAGCTGATGGAACGGCGGCGAAGTGTGCAGGCGGCGCAAATCCTGCATCCGCGAAGCTACTGGCGATCTCTCCTGCTACCCGCTCAACATCGCCTGCCGGTACCAGCGCCATGATGCAGCCACCGAATCCACCACCGGTCATCCGAGCGCCGAGCGCGCCAGAAGCGCGAGCCACCTCGACGGCAAGATCGACCTGCGGCACCGTGATCTCGAAGTCGTCGCGCATCGAAGCATGCGAAGCATCGAGGAGAGGCGCCAGATCGGCGATCCGGCCAGCTCGGAGCACCTCGACGGCTTGCAGCACACGGTCGTTCTCGGTGACCACGTGGCGTACCCGGCGCCGGATCACCGGATCAGAAAGCCGCTTCAGCGCGGAATCGAGGTCGGTGACGTCCCTCAATGCAGCCACGCCGAGTATTCGCGCCGCTTCCTCACAGCTGGCGCGGCGAGCCGCATATTCACTGTCGACCAGCGCATGCGGCGTCTTTGTGTCCAGCACCAAGATCTCGAGGTCAGCGCCGGCCGTGTCGAATCGAACTTGTTCTGCGTCGTCGGTTCGGCAGTCGAAGAACAGCGCATGGCCGGCGGTGCACAGGGTGGAGGCGGCCTGATCCATTAGGCCGGTTGGGGCACCAACGAAGACGTTCTCGGCGCGCCTTGCCAGCTTGGCCCGGTCCAGATCAGCGATATCGAGATCGTTGAGGTCGGCCAGCGCGGTGAGCACTGAGCACTCCAGAGCGGCCGACGATGACAAGCCGGCACCTTCTGGCACATCAGATGTCAACACCAGGTCGGCTCCGGCAACCCGATGGCCGGCTTCCTGAAGGGCCCACACCACGCCCGCGACGTAGGCCTGCCAGCCCGGCATACCCGGTTGCAGGTCGGAATCCCGAAAGGTTTCCGTCGAGTCGTTGTTGAGTGAGGTAACGCTCCAGGTGCCGTCCTCTCGTGGAGCGGCGGCGATCAGCACTCGTTGCGCAAGTGCGAACGGCATGACGTAGCCGTCGTTGTAGTCGGTGTGCTCACCGATCAGGTTGACCCGGCCCGGGGCTGCCCAGACGCCCGCCGGTTGCCGGTCGATCCGACCACGGAAGGCTTTAGCCATGGCGCCGGCATCGTTGCTCACCCGACGCACTGTATCGGCCCGAGCCACCCTGACGACATCAAGCGCCAGGCCGCGCCCATAGGGTGATGGGCATGATGGCGGCGTACGCGGTGGGGGCGGATGCCGAGGCACCTCTGGATGCCCTGGTGGTGGGTGAGATCGACCCGCCTAGCGCGCCCCCGGGCTGGGTGAGGGTGCAGGTCATAGCGGCAGCTCTCAATCATCACGACGTCTGGTCATTACGCGGAGTGGGGCTACCTGCAGACCGACTGCCGATGATCCTTGGTTGCGATGCGGCAGGCATCAGCGACGACGGTCGCGAGGTCATCGTTCACTCAGTGATCAACTCACCGGAGTTTGTCGGCGCCGATACCACGCACGACCCCGAACGGTCGTTGCTGTCCGAGCGCTATCCCGGGACATTTGCAACACAAGTCTGGGTGCCGCCGACCAATCTGGTGGACAAGCCGCCAGAGTTGAGCTTCGCCGAAGCCGCCTGCTTGCCGACGGCCTGGCTGACCGCGTACCGCATGCTCTTCAGCCAGTCCGGAGTCCGGCCCGGAGACACCGTGCTGATCCAGGGTGCAGGCGGGGGAGTGTCGACGGCGCTCATCGCGCTTGGCCGACAGGCCGGACTGCGTGTCTGGGTTACGTCGCGTGACGAAGCACGTGGCGCGCAAGCGATCAGTCTTGGTGCGCATCAGGCATTTCCGAGTGGCGCTCGGCTCCCGGAGCGAGTGGATGCAGTGATGGAGTCTGTCGGTGCCGCGACGTGGTCACATTCGATCAATGTGTTGAAGCCGGGCGGCACGCTGGTGATCTCCGGTGCGACGTCGGGAGACAATCCATCCAAGGCTGAACTGACGAAGATCTACTTCAAGCCACTACGGGTGATCGGTTCGACGATGGGCACCCGAGACGAACTGATCGCCCTCGCCCGGATGCTCGTTACCACTGGCCTGCGGCCTCACATTGATCGCGTGCTGCCGCTAACCGATGCCGCCTCCGGTTTCGCGGCAATGATCACCGGAGATCATTTCGGCAAGATCATCTTCGAGCCATGACAAGCGTGATCACGACTGAGACCTGCTGAGGCACACGACTTAGACCTGCTGAGATGGCGACGCAGAGTCCCGCCGCGCATGGCCATCTGACCTGTCGGCGCATGTCGATTTAAAAAGTTCCGCATGTCGGAGAATCGAGCCTCGTGCGCCGATTCAGCAGTCGAAAACTCCGCAATGGTCGGAATTTCGATGAGGTGGCGGACCAACCGAGGCGGCTATTCGACCTCTTCGTCATCCAGTCTCGCGAGCCAGGTCGCGAGCCGCTCCACAGGAGTCTCGAACTCAGGGTGTAGATCAACAAAGGTGCGCAGCTGATCGGCAACCCAGGCAAGCGTGACTTCATCCTCGCCTCGGCGTACCTCGAGCTCCTCGATACCTCGATCAGTGAAGTACATGCATGCTTCCTAGCCGTGCCGCTCTTCGACCAAGTCTGAGATCCACTTGGCTCGTGACGAAACCTACGTTCACTTAGATTGCCCACGGTCTGCACAGGTTGCAAAGTGTGCAGACCGTGCACAACCTACGTTCACGTAGGTTCCTGACCAGGATCCGTCGGTTTGAAGGCGGCCTCCATCAGTGCACGCTGCTGCTGCTGATGGACGCTCGCCGACCCGACTGACGGCGCGGAAGACTCGGGTCGAGTCACCTTGGTCAGCTGCCAGCTCCGGCCGGGCTCCAGCTCGGCCAGCCGCGGCGGCAGATTGAGTGCCATAAATGGCCACGCTCCCTGATTGGCCGGCTCGTCTTGTACCCAGCGCAGCTCCGTGACACCGTCGAATCGTTTGAGTTGTTTGACCAGGTCCTTGATCGGCAGTGGGTAGAGCCGTTCCAGGGAGATGATCGCGACCTGGCCATCCTTGCCAGCTTGGCTGCGGGCATTCATCAGCTCCCAACGGATCTTCCCGGAGCAGAGCAGTACGGAGCTGACTTGGCTGGGGTCTTCGATCGTGGGATCGCCGAGCACCGGCTTCCAGGACCCCTGGGTGAAGTCCGACGGATCGGAGACGGCGAGTTTGTTGCGCAGCATCGACTTCGGTGTCATGACGATCAACGGCCGATGAAGCTCGCCCAGCGCCTGCTGTCGCAGCATGTGGAAATGGTTTGCCGGCGTCGAAGGCTGCGCGACCGTGAATGCATCCTCGGCGGCCAGCAAGAGGAAGCGTTCGAGCCGAGCCGACGAGTGATCGGGACCCTGGCCTTCGTAGCCATGCGGCAGGAGGAGCACGACGCCAGACTGCTGGGTCCACTTCGCCTGCCCAGACGTGATGAACTCATCGATGATCGTCTGCGCGCCATTGGCGAAATCACCGAACTGCGCCTCCCAGAGGACCAATGCCTCAGGTCTCGCGACCGAATAGCCGTACTCAAAGCCCATGGCCGCGTACTCGCTCAGCAGCGAGTCGAAGACGTGGAACTTGCCTTGGTCGTCATCAAGGTGCTTGAGCGGCACCCAGGATTCGCCCGTCTTGCGGTCGACAATGGCGGCGAACCGTTGGACGAAGGTGCCCCGACGGGTGTCCTGCCCGGTCAGCCGCACCGTGCGACCCTCCAGCAGCAAGGAGCCCAAGGCGACGATCTCCGCTGTCGCCCAGTCGACTGGTCCCTGGGTGATCGCTGCGGCGCGGCGCTGCAGCTGCGGCATCACCTTCGGATGGACGGTAAATCCGCTCGGGAACGTGGTATGCGAGTCGGCGATCTTCTTGAGGGTCTCCATGCTGATCGCCGTGCCCTGCCGGGCAGCAGACTTCTTGGGGTACGCCGGGACTCGGCTGTAATCCATGTCCCTGGAGGGCTGAGTCGACCCGCGTACTTCCTTGAAGACCGTCTCCAGCCGCTGCTGGAAGCGGCTCAGCACCGCCTCAGCGTCCTCGACGGTGATGTCGCCGCGGCCGATCAGCGCCTCGGTGTAGAGCTTGCGGACCGACCGCTTCTTCTCGATCAGGTCATACATCCGAGGTTGCGTGAAGCTCGGATCATCACCCTCGTTGTGACCGCGGCGGCGGTAGCAGATGAGGTCGATGACCACGTCTTTGTTGAATTCCTGCCGGAAGGCGAACGCCAGTCGAGCGACGCGGATGCAGGCTTCCGGATCGTCGCCATTCACATGGAAGATCGGCGCCTGGATCATCCGGGCCACGTCAGTGCAGTACATCGACGACCGCGACTCGGTTGGGGAGGTGGTGAACCCAACCTGGTTGTTCACCACAATGTGGATCGTGCCGCCGGTCCGGTAGCCACGCAGCTGGCTGAGGTTGAGGGTTTCGGCGACCACACCCTGACCGGCGAATGCTGCGTCACCGTGCATCAGCACCGGTAGCACGGGGAACTCGGCTCCGCGATCGAGAATGTCCTGCTTGGCTCGGGCGATGCCCTCCAGTACTGGGTTCACAGCCTCCAGGTGGCTGGGGTTCGCCGCGACAGAGGTCTTGATCGTTGCGCCACTCAATGCAGTGAATTTGCCCTCTGATCCCAGGTGGTACTTGACATCGCCGGAGCCCTGCACGGTGCGCGGGTCAAGGTTGCCTTCGAACTCACGGAAGATCTGCTCGTACGATTTGCCGACAATGTTGGTCAGCACGTTGAGCCGGCCGCGGTGCGGCATGCCGATGCAGACCTCTTCCAGGCCTGATTCGGCCGCCTGCTCGCACACCTCGTCCAGCAGGACGATTGCCGACTCGCCACCTTCCAGTGAGAAGCGCTTCTGTCCGACGAACTTGGTTTGCAGGAACGTCTCGAAGATCTCCGCCTCATTGAGCTTGTCCAGGATCCGCAGGTGCTCCTCGCGCGGCAGCGACTCGTGCGGCCGCTCTACTCGATCTTGGATCCACTTGCGCTGCGCAGGCTCTTGGATGTGCATGTACTCGATGCCGGTCGTGCGGCAGTACGAGTCGCGCAGGATTCCCAAGATCTTCCGCATCTTCATCCGGCCCTGGCCGCCGGCGAAGGATCCGGTGGCGAAGTCACGGTCCAGGTCCCACAGCGTGAGGCCGTGCGACTGCACGTCAAGATCATGATGGCGCCGTTGCCGGTACTCGAGGGGATCAGTGTCGGCCATCAGATGGCCGCGTACCCGATAGGCGTTGATCATCTCCATGATCCGGGCCTGCTTGGGAATCTGATCCTCATGATCACTGCTGATGTCCTGTGCCCAGCGGATGGGCTCGTACGGGATGCGCAGCGCGCCGAAGATGTCGTCGTAGAAGCCGTCCTCGCCGAGTAGCAAGGCATGCAGGCGTGCCAGATACTCGCCAGACTGCGCTCCCTGGATGACTCGATGGTCGTAGGTCGAGGTCAGCGTCAGGATCTTGGAGACGCTCATATCGCTGAGCCGATCAGGATCGGAGCCCTGGAACTCAGGCGGATACTCCATCGAACCAACGCCGATGATCGCTCCCTGGCCCTGCATCAAGCGTGGCACCGAGTGGTTGGTGCCGATGGTCCCGGGGTTGGTCAGGGTAATGGTGGTTCCGGCGAAGTCTTCGACCGTCAGCTTGCCGGCTCGTGCCTTCTTGACCATTTGCTCATAGCCAGACCAGAACTCGGCGAAGTTGAGCTCTTCACAGCTCTTGATGCTCGGCACCAGGAGCTGGCGGGTGCCATCTTCCTTGGGCAGGTCGATGGCCAGGCCGAGATTGACGTGAGCCGGTACGACCAAGGTCGGCTTGCCGTCGATGACGTCGTAGCCGTTGTTCATGGCAGGCACCGTCTTCAGCGCCTGCACCATGGCGTAGCCGATGATGTGGGTGTAAGACACCTTGCCGCCGCGCGCCCGTCGCAGATGGTTGTTGATCACCACGCGCTGATCGATGAGCAGCTTGACCGGAAGGGATCGAACGCTGGTGGCCGTTGGCACTGTCAAGGAGACATCCATGTTCTTGGCAGTACGTGCCAACGCCCCGCGCATGGTGGTCTTGGCGGGCTCCTCGAGTGCCACGCTCGCCCGATTTTGGACGCTAGGGGGATCAGCAGGAACGCCGCCGCGCGCTCCAGGCGCAGTCGGTCGGGTTTCCTTGGCTGGCGAAGGCTTCTCTACTGTCGGCGTACGCCGGGACACGGCTGGCTCATGCCGCGATTGACTAGCAGGGGAAGCCTGGGCCGGGGCAGGCGCGGGAGCGGCAGCCGTTGCGGCTGGCTTGTCGGGGCTCGCTGGTTGCTCCTGCGCGCGTCGGGGCTGTGATTCCTGCTTCTCGGCGACGCCGCCATTACCCTCGCCGGAACCTGGCGCGCCATGCGACTTGAAGTACTCCGCCCACGTCGCGTCGACCGAACTGGGATCTGCGCTGTACTGCTCGTACATCTCCTCCAGCAGCCAGTCGTTGGCGCCAAAGTCAGCCTCAGGCGTGCTGGTCGGTGATTGGTCGGGCACGATGGCCACGGTCGCCTTCTTCCCTGATACGAACTGTCGCGGGTCTCACCCCGCCTTCAGCCTGCACGCGACCTGCTCGTGGCACGCTCCTGGCAGGCGTTTACTAGGCTACCCAAGCTTGTGCGCAGCTACTCACCGGTCAATGGCGACACACCTCGTCAGCGTGAATTTGCCGAGGATTCAGTCCCGGCGTGTCAGGGCGCTTCGCTGCATAACCTCAGCACCGAGGAGGCGCCAGGCCAGCCGGCAGACCTCGATTGTGAAAATCACCAGCGCGACGTTGCGAACGGTCGTGACGACAGTGGAGATGATGATCATCGCGTGCCCGTGGCGGCCTAGGTAGCCGGGGTAGAAGACGGGATAGACCAGTTGAGTGAGCAGAGCCAAGGCCAGAAGTTGTCCCGCTATCCGCTTGATCGCGTGGTCCTCGTCCGGCGTGGCGTGCCGCCGGAACACCAGCAATGTCGCCATCGGCCCGCCTAGCCAGAGCAGATATTGCGGGCTCAGAGTCTTGTTGGTCACGATCATGATCGCCACGGTGGCGAGAACCACGAAACCAACTGCGACCGAAGTCGATCCGCCATGCCGGAAGGCGCGGACGGTAAGCAAGATGATCATCACCAAGCCCAGCAGCGTCACGACACTGCTGATCGTCACCCAGGCACCCGCGCCGGGGCCGAAGACCTCGTACGCCTGGTACCGGGACATACCGATGGTCCACTGCTCGGGCATCACAGCCCGACCCACCATCAACGGCGTCGCCCAGATCGACTCGATCTGCAACCCGCGGTCGGACTGCCACACCAGTGGTGAAATCAGTCGTGACCAGCCACCGAAGATCAAGCTGATCAAGGCGAGGCCGAAGCCGACGACAACGAATGCGATACCGGCGGGTCGCCTGTCCGACTTGTACGACATGAAGACGCCGATCAGCAGCGCCGGCCAGAGCTTGATGGCAGCGCCCAGACCAGTCAGTGCCCCAGAGATCCATGGCTTGCGCCGCGTCGCGAGCAGCGCGCCACCTGCGAGTACGGCCGGCAGCATGTCAAAGCGCAGATACGACAGCGGACCGATCAGCGGGGCGAAGATCAGCCAGAAGTCGACCGCGCTGTCGTGGCGCCGGCCAGTCGAGCGCCAGAGGGTGTAGCAGAACAGCGCGTCCAGCGCCAGCATGAAAACAATGAAGGCGACGAGATAGCCATGGCGGCTGCCGAAGGATGCGCCGTATGGCAGCCAGAGGATCCAGACGACCGGCGTGGGGTACTCGTAGAGGGTACCGTCCAGGCCGGCACTGAAGAGCCCGTTGATCTTGCGGTAGTAGTAGAAGACATCGCCAGTGACGAAACGCTGGAATGCCGCCAAGATAACCAAGATCAATATGCGGGTGGCTAGCCAGACAATGACGATCGTTCGAGGGCCACGATGCGCGTCATACCAGGCAGCGAGGCGGCTCATTCAGGACCCACGATTTCAAGCAGCAGGGGAGTGGGCATCGGAGTTCAGCAGGATGTTGGTCGATGACGGAACGGAAGTGAACCTACCAGCAATGAATCCCTGGATTTGCATCTCTATTGAGCTGTAATCCCTGGAGTAGGGCACCTGCTTGAGCGTTGGTGATGCAAAATCAGGGCGCCCGGGGACATGTCTTCAATTCAATGCCACCGCAAATGGTCTCAAGCTCTGTCAAAACACCGTGGGTCGTACTTTTGGCAGCTAGATTGACGGGCATTCAGGGGTTGACGGGGACATGACGAGTGACGCGGTGCTGCGCCAAGTGCGCGTGCTGATGCTGCCGTCTGTGCTGTTTGCCAGTGGGCTCGCGGGCCACGCCGCAGCCGATGGCACCACGCCCGGGATTTCAGTCCTGATTCCCTTGTTCGTGCTTACCGTGATTCTGGCGGCCCCATTTGCCAGCGCACCAACCAGCCCAGCACGCGCCGTAGCGTTGTTAGCTGGTGGGCAGGGGTTATTGCACGCCGCGCTGCAGCTGCTGGGGGGGCCGGCCGGTCCAGCAGCAACAACCATGTGTGGCACAGCGAGCCATGTGGCGGCTATGTCCTCGCCGCCCAACTCCCACATGATGATGCACCATTGCGCGGCGGGAGCACCTGATCCCGCATTGTCAGCGATGAGCAGCGGGCACCTGGTCATGCTCCTTGGGCACCTGGCCGCAGCGGTCGTGGTCGGTGCGTGGCTGGTCGCCGGGGAGCGGGCCCTCTGGACGTTGCTGGCACTCACCGCACGACCGGTCGTTGAAGCATGGCGGACGGTCACCGAGGTGTTCCGCGTCGGCATCGATGCTGTGGTAGCCGACTGTCAGCGGCTTCAGCTTGGCTGGCGCATATCACTCGCAGTCCCTGACTCTTTGTGGGCGGCGGGCACCGTTCCCCGTCGCGGTCCGCCCACAGCCGCGTCGCCGGGGCCCCCCCACCTAAACCCGCTGTCTCGACGGTCTGACGGCGGACAACTGGTTCTGCGACCAAGCCACTAGCGGACCGTCGTCGAACCATCACCAGACATGTCGGCAGCACTTCTGCGGCGACGGCCGTCTCTGGTGCCACTTCTTACAAGAATCGAGTCATCCTCATGTTCCACAACACCTCTTTACGGCGTCGCATCCTCGCCCGTGTTGGAATCGGCATCGGCGCCACGGTCGCGGCAATTCTCGCCCTGCCCGGACTCGCACAGGCACACGTCACGGTTCAGCCTGGAACCACCGAAGGCGGCGGCTTCTCGGTCGTCGCGTTCCGGGTTCCGAACGAGCGCGACAACGCCAACACGACCGAAGTGCGGGTCACCTTGCCCGAGGGCCAGCCGATCGGATCAGTCCAGACGACACAGGTGCCAGGATGGAAGATCACTACCGCGACCCGTAAGCTCGACAAGCCCATCGAGATGTTCGGCGAGCAGCTGGACACCGTGGTCTCCGAGGTCACTTGGACTGCCACTGCCGGAGGCATCCGTCCGGGCCAGTTCC
>Ga0081455_10004700_pt1 | contig 15195 bp, 10 predicted proteins | sample TabmetS3T2R1_FD_70207 | JGI IMG/M metagenome (GOLD analysis project Ga0081455, IMG submission 70207) | Tabebuia heterophylla rhizosphere microbial communities from the University of Puerto Rico - S3T2R1 | ecosystem: Host-associated > Plants > Roots > Rhizosphere ... | reverse complement strand
GGCAGCGCCCTGTTCATCGCCTCGCCGCCCTTTCGTTGGGACGACGAGAACACGCACTTCCGACAGGCCTTCCGCCTGGCCGAGGGAGATCTACGACCGGCGTGCTCGCATCCGGAGGCCAATACCCAGCCACGCGGCATAAACCAATTGGTCTTCTTCGCCTCGCATTTCCACAAGCGAGACGTGATCTCGCGGCAGTATCTGCGGAACCTGGGTGCGTTCACGGTCCGGCCCGACGATCGCGTCGCGGCGGAGATCGAGCGCGCGCCCTACAGTCCGCTTCCGTACACGTCACAGGCGATCGGCATCGCCGGCGCGTGGCTCTTCACGAGCTCCCCGCTCAATCTCTACTACGCCGCGCGGGTCGGGAACTTCCTGGCGTGGCTCGGCCTCACGTGGCTCGCGATCCGCCTCGCTCCAGGGCTCGGGTGGTCGCTCGCGGCGGTGGCGCTCTGCCCGATGTCGATGTTCCTCGCCACGGCGTGCAGCGTGGACGCATCGGCGAATGCCGTCGCCTTTCTGTGGACCGCCTACGTGCTGCGCGTCGCGGACGGTCGTAGCGAAAGCATTGACCGGACCGACGTGGCCGTCCTTGCCGCGCTCGCCGTGGCTCTGGCGCTGCCGCTCACGACGGACGCCGGGGAGGCCTTCCCGCAGCGGGACCTCATCATCTACCTGACCTTCGCGGTCATCTTCTTCACCCTCGTCGTCCAGGGTCTGACCTTGCCCACCCTGATCCGATGGTTCGACATCAATGACGGCGGGGCCGACGCGGACGAGGAGATCCGGGCCCGGCTACGGGCCACCAAGGCCGCTATCGACCAGATCGACGCCCTCGCCGACGAGGAGTGGACGCGCAACGAGACCGTCGAGCGGATGCGCGCCCTCTACGAGTACCGCAAACGCCGATTCGCCGCCCGCGCCGGCAAGATCGACGACGACGGGTTCGAGGACCGCTCGCTGGCGTACCAGCAGATGATGCAGCTCGTACTCGCCGCCCAGCGCGACGCGCTCATCCACATGCGCAGCGACGGGGATGTGTCGAACGAGGTCATGAACCGAATCCTGCGCGAACTCGACCTCGAGGAGTCGCGGCTGGAGATCTGAGCCGTCCTACTGCGGCTGTCGGCACATCCGCAGGTACGCCGGGCCGTCCGGCACGATCGGATGCAGGGGCTCGATCTGCTCGAACCCGAAGCGCTCGTAGAACGCCACGTTCGCTGAATCCGAGGTGTGCAGGCCACAGGTCACAGCGTGCGAGTCGGCGGCTTCGAGTACCGGAACGAGGAGCCGGGCGCCGAGGCCACGGCCCTGCTGCTGAGGGGTGACACCGAGCGCCTGGAGATACCAACCGTCCTCGTCTCGGGCCGCCTCCTCCAAAGCGGCGCCGGCGCGCGCGAAGGCCGGGAATCGGCCGCGACCGGCCAGTGCGACCGGCAGCATCGATGCGGCCACCTGCACGGAGTCCCACCCCCCTCGGGCCGGGGTGCCCGGCGGGAACCACAACGCGGCACCGGCCGCGATGCCACCGACCCGCACCAGATATCCGTATCCGCGACGCTCCACGTCCCGAGCGGTCGCGGTCATCAGGCCGCGGACGACCCGCTCGCGCTGCCGGGCATGGGGAAAGGCGAAGTCGAACGCCGGATAGTCGGCATGGCTCGCCGACAGGACGTACGCCGCTTCCCAGGCGTCCTGAGTCGATATCCGGCGTACGTTGATTCGCGTCGCAGGAATGGCCACCGCGGCTCCCTTCGGCCGCAGCCTAGGCAGCGGGTAGCCACGCCACCGCGACAAGAGTGCAACAAGACGGTGACGATGCGCCGGCGAGCACAGGTACCTAGCCCGTTGCCGATCCCCAAGTCCGGACTCCATCCTGGGCGCATGACCGACGTGGAGATACGCGCGCTGCGCGTGGACGAGCCGGGTGACGACATCTCTGCGGTGGCGGCGCTGGCTCGGGCCGAGGAATGGCCGACGTTCGCCGACCCGGCGATGCTCCGCCGACTCGGCTCAGCACCCGGCACTCTCACGTTGGTGGCAGTGACGGCGACGCCTCATACCCGGGTCGTCGGCTTCGCCCACGTGCTGAGCAACGGTCATCACGCGTACCTGTCGGTGATGACGGTCGATCGCGCGATGCGGGGGTACGGCGTCGGGCGCCAGCTCGTCGAGGCGATCTTCGAGCGCACCGGCGTCCAGCGCCTAGACCTGCTGTCCGTACCGGAGAGCGAGGGCTTCTACGACCGGCTCCCGAACCGACGGCTGTCCGGCTACCGGCTTTTTCCGTGACATCACATGATCGGTATGCGCCCTCTGTAACAGTCGGACGCTTCGGGACGATATGACAAGTGGCGAGTCTGGCCGGTGGTACGGCCTGACCAGTGCCTCGGCTGCTGACAGATCGAGGTACGCAGAACAAACGCCCGCCGTCTTCTGCTGGGTGGCAAGTGGACGGCGGGCGTTGCACGTCCCCGGGGAGACGGCCTAGGCTTCGGCACGCAATCACCCGAAATCATCTCCGCCGTCGATGCTGGCGGATGCCGGAGTATGCGAACCCAGAGGCGAGGGATTCTGGTCGCGTGGCCACCAAGGCGTTCTGGCTCGCCGAGTCGCTGATCGATCTTGCCGACAGCCTCGAGAGCGACGAGAACGACTACCGGCGACGGGTGGTCCAGCGCATCTCCGATCTGGTGGAGCCGGCTGATGTCGGCCTCCTCATCACGGGCAACGCCGGTCGCCTCACCAAGTTCGCCGCACAGACCTGGCGGACCCGACACCTGCTGCGGATCGAGTCCCGGCTCCAGGAAGGGCCGTGCACGGCGAGCCACCGAACGGGGCAGCGGCTCGAGGTCGACCTCGACAGCGACTCCGACCGGCGGTGGCCGCGATTCACTCCCGAGGCGCGCGGTGCGGGCTTCGTCTCGGTGATCGCGCTCCCCCTGGCGCACCAAGGCGACATCCTCGGCGCCGTGAGCATCATGGCCACCTACCGCATCACCGACGCCGACCTGGACATCGACCTGGCCGCCACCCTGGTGGAGGCGGCTGCCGTCGGAATGACGCAGGCCCGGGTCTACCGAACGGCAACCGACCGGGCCGAAATGCTCCAAAGCACCCTCGACAGCCGGGTGCTGCTCGAGCAGGCGAAGGGCATTCTGGCGGCGCAAGCACAGACCTCACCGGACGAGGCGTACGAACTCATGCGCCGCTACGCCCAGGACCACGGTCAACTGCTGCAGGACGTCGCGAAGGCGACCATTGGTGGCCGGCTCCACGCCGACGCCCTCGCGGCGTCGCCCGAGTCGCCACGCGCGTAGTCGATCGACCCCGACGAGCGGCCAGCCGGCTCAGCCGTGCAGCCCACCCGCCGCCAGGTGGATGAACGACGCCACCACGTCGTCGGCGCTGTCGATGGTCACGACCTCGCCGGCGATCGGTTCCAAGGCGTTCGCGAGCCGGGACGTCGACCTGTCGCCGACCTGGACGACGGTCACGCCCACGTCCGCGTCCGGATCGGCGATCTCGGCCAGCCCCTCGCGAAGCTCGTCCGCGGTTCGGGCGTCCGGATCGTCCTGGTTCAGGCCGTCGGTGAACACCATGACATGGAACGGCACGTCCGGCTGCGCATCGTCGAGAGCCGACTGATAGGCCGCGAGGACGGTGTCGTAGAGACCCGTGCCGGTGTCTCGTGGCTCGAGCCGAGACAGTTTCTGGGGCAGGCTTCGCCGATGATCGGGCGTGAGCGGCTGAAGCTGATCCACAATGACGTAGTCGCGGGCGCCGTCCAGATGAGACCCGAAGCCCCAGACTCCGAGGCGGGCGTCCGACGGCAGCTGACGAGCCAGGTGCGCCACGTTCTGTTGCACGAGATCGGTCAGCGACCGGTTCGAGCCGGGCACCGGCGCCGCCATCGATCCGGAGACGTCCACCACGACCAGTACGTCGGCGAGCCGATCGGCCGCGTACCAGGTCGCGAACACGTGGTCGACCTTGTGCGCGTCCATCACTGGGTTGGCTGGTGGCAGTTGCTGGCCGACCCAGGTGTCGTCGGCATCGGACATCTCGGGCAGCGCTCCTTGCGCATCACGCAAATGGGCGGCCTCGCGGGCGGCATCCGCCGAGGATCCCTTCGTCAACGCCGCCAGCAACTGCGCTCGAGCCGCCTTTATCGCCGGATCCGTCGCGCCGGTCTCGGTCTCGTACCAGCTGTAGCGCATCAGGACCGTGCGGTCCTCCGGCGTCGTGATGACCGGATCGTCGCTGACGTTGGTGCCGAGCACGTACTCCGGAACGAGTCCGACCTCGCCGGCCGCCAGCCCCGAGGTCAGGACATCCGGCGCGGTGCGATGAAGGCGATAGGCGTCGGCGAGGAGGAGCGCCGAGGCGTCCATGCCCTGCGAGTCCCAAACCGCGTCGCCGAGGCCGCCGAGGGCTGCCAGACCGTCACCGGTCGACGCCGGATCCCTCGTCACGATCGGCACCGGCTGGTCGCTCTCGACAAGCGCGGCCAGGCCGCCCCAGCCACCGCCCGCCTGCTGAATGCTGGCCGCCATCGCCGGGCTGGACGCGAAGAGCACCGGTGACGAGGCCAGCGAGAGATAGCTCAGGTCGGCTTCGTCACTGTCCTCTCCGTACTCCTCAGCCTCCTCCGCCTCATACTGCTCCAGCCAGGACGCGTCGTCGGCGATCCAGACGTGCGCCTGCTGCTGGTCGACGATCGACTCGGCGCCGCGGCCGTCGGCGACAGTGACGTCCAGACGTACGCAGCCATCGCCGTTCGCCAGATCGTCAGCGACGGCATCAAGCGCCGGCCGGTAGCTGGCCGTCGTCACCACGCGGAGGCTGGTGCACCCGGAGCCCCCGTCGGAGGAATCGCCTCCCGTCGCACCGAACGCGACCACCGTCCCCAGGCCGGCCATGAACACGAGCACCGCGATGGCGATCGCCACGCCGCGAGTGTGCGTCCGCTTGGCATGACGTGCATGTGACCGTGGGTGCGGCCCTCCGTGGCTACCACTGGCTGCGGCGGCGGTCCCGACAGCGGCTTGGGGAGCAGACTGCGCTGTCGTCGCGACCGGCTCGGGCTGGGGCTCGGGCTCGGGCGGCGGCTTCGTCGCGACCGGCGGGGGTTGACGGCCCGGGTACGGCCCGACCCGCCGAGCTTGGCGTTGCTGCTGGGTCGGGCCTACGAGGTTGAGCGCCTCATCCACCAGGCGCGCGGCCTTCGCGAGATGGTAGGTGGCCCGGTCGGTCAGGAACTCCCTGAGCTCATTGGCCCCGGCCGACACGATGCCGTGGAGACGATCCAATGTCTCCACCGCCGCGGCCCTCGCCTCCGGGGGCGGACGGCGCGCTCGAATGCCGTTGATGACGTACTGCAGTTGGTCGAAGCGCACCTGGTCGAGCACGTGCCACTGCTCGGGGCCGGCGACCTGATCCGCGCGGACGAGATTCTCGCGTAGCTCGTTGACCGCGCTCCAAAGCGAGTGCCCCTCGAACTCGACTTGGTTCACCGTCGTTCGCCCTCATCCCGTCGACAATCCACCCGAGCGGAATGCCGAAAACACGAGCTAATCCCGCCGAAGCGAGTTCAGCAAGCAGTGCGATGACGACCCAGGGTCGTAAGTCCCGCCCGCATCGGGACCAGAGACCCTATGTCGCCCCGACATTTCGGGACCCGTTAAAAGACGGCGCCTTTGAGTGCAATTACGGGGAGTGCCGATCCGATGACGCAGGGATGTCGCCGTGGTCGGGCGTCCCAGCGTCGTACGGCTAGAGCTGGATGCGCGAGCCCATGATGAGGGTGCGATCGCGAGGGAGCCGGAAGTACTCGACCGCATCCGCCGTCAGGTGCGTGGTGGCGATGAACAGTCGCTTGCGCCAGCGCGGCATGCCCGGATCATCGCCCATCTCGATCTCGATCCGCGACAAGAAGTACGAGACGTCGTCGAGGTCGACCGGGCGTTCGAGGCCGATCTCGTCGGCCAGCGCGACGGCATTGGGTACGTGGGGCTTGTCCATGTAGCCGTAGCGGGCGGTGACATGAATGATGCCGTCGTCGCCATAGCCGAGGTCGTCGAGCCGCATCCGGTCCTCGATCGGGACGTAAGGAACCGGCAGGGTCTCGAGCGACAGGATCACCGCGTGCTCGTGCAGGACATGGTTGTGCTCCACATTGGCCCGCATCGCCAGCGGTGTCGTCGTCTGCCCACGATTGAGGAAGACCGCCGTCCCCGGCACCCGCTGCAGTTCCGGACTCCGCTCGTGCAGCTGATCGACGAACCCACGCAGCTCACCTTCGGCCCGCTCCCGTCGGTCGGTGATGATTTCGCGACCGCGCCGCCAGGTCGTGAGGACCGTGAACACCAGGACGCCGATCAGGAGCGGGAGCCAGGCCCCATGGACGAACTTCGTGAGGTTGGCCGCGAAGAACAACAACTCGAGCGTCAGGAAGACAGAGCCGCTAAGCAGGACCACCCACAGCGGCTTGTTCCACTCCTCCCGTACGACATAGAAGAACAGCAACGTGGTAATCACGATGGTCCCGGTGACCGCCATGCCGAAGGCGAAGGCCAGGGCCTGCGACGTCTGGAACGCGAACACCAGACCGAGCACGGAGACCATCAGCGCCCAGTTGATCCACGGCACGTAGATCTGCCCGATCGCGTGCGCGGACGTGTGGACGATCCGCAACCGCGGGAGATAGCCCAGCTGGACGGCCTGCGAGGCAATGGAGAACGCGCCGGAGATGACGGCCTGCGCTGCGATCACCGTGGCGGCCGTCGCGAGGAACACCATCGGCAGCCGACCCCACTCCGGCACCGACAGGAAGAACGGGCTGCTGATCGTGCCCCTCGGATCCTGGAGAACAAGGGCGCCTTGCCCCATGTAGCTGAGGATGCAAGCCGGGAAGACCAGGAACAGCCAGGCCCGCGTGATCGCCGAGCGGCCGAAGTGGCCCAGGTCGGCGTACAGAGCCTCCACGCCGGTGATCGCCAGCACCACTGCCGCCAGCGAGAAGAACGCGGTGCCGAAGTTGCCGAAGAAGAACTCGAGCGCGTACGTCGGCGACAGCGCCTTCAGGATCTCGGGATGCTCGGCGATCCCACGAATTCCGCAGGCGCCGATCGCGGTGAACCACAGAACCATGATCGGGCCGAACAGACGCCCGACCCGCGCCGTCCCGAAGCGCTGCGCCGAGAAGAGCACGATGATGATCGCCGCGGTGATCGGCACGACCAATTGGTCCAGCGATGGCTCCACGACCTCGAGACCCTCGACGGCCGACAGCACCGAGATCGCCGGCGTGATCATGCTGTCGCCGAAGAACAGTGACGCACCGAAGATCCCCAGCCCGCCCAGAATGAGCTTGGTGCGTCGGCTCCCCTTGACCCCCTGACGCCGGATCAAGGTGATCAGCGCCAGGATGCCGCCCTGGCCGTCGTTGTCGACCCGGAGCACGAGCAGGACGTACTTGATGGTGACGATGAGGGTCACGGCCCAGAAGATCAGCGACACGAAGCCGTAGATGTTGTCCGACGTCGTGGGGACCGGATGCGGGTCGTCCGGGTTGACGATGGTCTGGATCGTGTAGATCGGGCTGGTGCCGATGTCACCGAAGACGACGCCGAGGGCGCCGACAAGCAGCGCCGACTTCGCCACGCCATGCCGTCCCGGTGCGGGGGTGTCCTCTGCGGTCTGCTCCGTGGTCTCCGCCATCTACGTCGCCGATCAATACCGCTCGGCGAGGGCGGTCAGCTTGGCGACGTAGGCCGTCCAGTCGTACTCCGGGAGGTTGGTCGCTCTCACAAGCATGCCGGCCGCGCCGTCGATCCCCTCCCGGAGAATGTCGGCGTGCCCGACGTGACGCGACAGGTCGACGATCACGTGAACGATGATGCGTTCGAGGCTGACCGTGTTGCGATCCGCAGGCCACCATGGCACCTGCCCGAGGGCATCGAGCGGCAGCTCCTCGATCGTCGTGTCGGCGAAGGCCCACACCCGGCGGTAGAGGTCGACGATGCCGTCACAGGTCTCGTCCTCGGTCGCGTACCAGTCGGCCTGTGGGTCGGTCTCGAACACATCCTCCGGGATCCGCTCCTCGGGCGTAGGCCACTCCCGGCCGAAGGTGTCACCGAAGTAGCCGAGCTCGACGTTGGCCATGTGCTTGACGATGCCGATCAGGTTGGTGCCGGTCGGCGTCCTGGGCATCCGGAGATCGCGTTCGCCCAGGCTGTCCAGCTTCCACAGCAACGCGTCGCGTTGGTCCTGAAGGTATTCGCGCAGCGCGGTCTTGGGCTCCGTCAGATCGCTCATGGGGTCAGTCTGTCCTGTCAGCGCCCTCCGTGGTCGGCGAGGTGGCGAGTACGCGCAAGCGAGTCGCGCTGGCGGCGTCGGCGGGAAGGAACGTCTCGATCGCGAGATTCGCCGCGGTCACCTCGAGCGGCGCACCCAGCGTGGCGATGACGGTGAAGAGCCGGACGTCGCCCTCCCGGGTACGGAGGTCAAGCGTGACGACGGGCTGATGAGCGGGCGACGTCGGCGGCTGATCCGGCAAGTACGACTCGACCTCGTCGACGAGCGCCGCCAATGCATCGTCGGCGTCGTCGCGGCTCCTGCGCTTGAGCTGGCGGATCAGCGGTGTGTTGCAGGCAGCGGTCATCGAGGAGATGCGGGGCAGGCCGCCCGGATGGACCGCCAGCCGGAGCATGTTGACCGGCGGCGCCAGGAGCTCCGGATCGACGCCGTCCCACAGCAGGTCGGCCGCGGAGTTGGCCTCGACCAGGTTCCAGAGCCCGTCGACGATCAACGCCGGATTCGGCAGGTGGGCGTCGAGCAGTCGCCGCAATGACTCCCGCAGCGGCCGCATGGCCTCGCTCTGATAGGGCTCGTCCAGATAGACCGGCGCGAAACCGGCGGCGAGCAGCAGCCGATTGCGCTCGGCCAACGGCAGATCCAGCTGCTGCGCGAGGTGCAGCAGTAGCTGCCGGCTCGGCTGGGCCCGGCCGGTCTCGACGAAGCTGAGGTGCTTCGTCGACATCTCCGCCTCTAAGGCGAGATCGAGCTGGCTGCGGCGCCGGCGGAGTCGCCAGAACCGGATCAGCTCGCCCGCGGTCCGCGGTTCGTCGAGAAGGTCAGCGCTCATAACGCCTTGAACCCTAGGTCGCCGGGTGCACCGGAGCCATTACCAAGGAGGTAATTGAGTCCGTACTCGCGACGGGTGATCGTCGGTATCGGATCGACAACCGGTCAATGAACACCGCGAGAGGACTCACCATGGACGCCACCTACACCGCCGTCGCGACCTCATCCGGTCGCGACTCGCGCGCCGTCACGTCGGACGGTCGCCTCGACGTCGACCTGGCCTTTCCGAAGGAGATGGGCGGGACCGGCGAGGGCACCAACCCCGAGCAGCTCCTGGCCGCCGGGTGGGCCGCCTGCTTCTCGACGACGATGGGCCTGATCGCTCGGAGCAAGGGTCTCGACGCCGACGACGTCGCCGTGACGGCCGAGGTCAGCCTGGTGCCCGACGGACCCGGCTTCGTACTCGCGGCGACGCTCCGCGTCGAGATGCCCGACCATCTGGCCGATGCGGAGCGCACGATGCTCCTCGAGGCGACGCATCGCGCGTGCCCGTACTCCGCCGCCACCAGGGGCAACATCGCGGTGGAGCTGGTCCTCGAATGAGCGGGCCTGTCGCGGTCAGGTCTGAACCGCGCGGGCGCGGGCGGTCCGCCCCACGACGAGCCAGGTGAAGACGGCTGCCGCAGCTGCGGTCAACGCCAACAGGACGAAGCCCAGCGAGTAGTCGCCGAGCGCGCCGTACACCGCGCCCATCAGGAGCGGTGGGATGAACCCGCCGAGTCCGCCGGCCGCGCCGACGATGCCCGTGACGGCCCCGACCTTCGCGGGCTCGGTGACCTCGGCGACCAGGGCGAAACAGGCGCCAGCGGCTCCGCCGAGCACCGCCGCCAGGCCGAGGAACGCCACGGTTCCGACCGGCATCAGCGGCCGCTCGAACGCCGCCAGCGCCGCCAGAACGGCGCCGCCGACGAAGCAGCCGGTGAGGACCGGAACAGGGTTGAACCTGTCGGACAGCCAGCCGCCGATCGGCCGGGCGATCACGGCCAGCACCACGAAGCCCGCCGTCCGCACGGCCGCATCGTTCTGGGACAGGTCGTACGCGTTCTTCAGGTACGCCGGCAGATAGACGCTGAAGGCGACGAAGCCACCGAAGCCGACCGCGTACAGGAAGCTGAGCTGCAGCGACACCGGCATCTTCAGCGTCTGCCACGCCCGGCCGACGAAGCCGCGAGGCGAGCCGCGTTTGCTCGACGCATCGCGGAGCAGCATCGCCGCCGCCACTCCGTAGATCGCGAGCAGCACAGCCACCAGCGCGAACGGCGCCGAGTCGCCCCACTCGTCGGCGATCTTGACCGTCGTGAACGAGGAGATGGCAGTGCCGCCCATGCCCATGCCGAAGATGCCGATCGCGGTCCCACGCCGCTCCGGAGGGAACCAGCCGTTCACGTGCGGCACGCCGATCGCGAACGCCGTGCCGCCGAGACCGAGGAAGAAGCCGCCGATCAGCATCGCCGGGTAGGAGTCGCTGGCCACATAGCCCACGAAGAGCACCGGCACGATCGTCAGGAGCGCGACGATCGGGAACATCCGCCGGGCCCCGACGGCGTCGGTCAGGGCACCCACCGGGATGCGCCCGAGCGAACCGACCAGCACCGGAACCGCGACCAGCAGAGACTGCTCGAACGCGGAGAGATCCAGGTCGTCGGCGTACCGGGTGGCCAGCGGGCTGATCAGCGCCCAGGCCCAAAAGCACAGCGCGAAGCCCACCGTGGAGAGTGCCAACTGGCGGTTCGCGGATGCGGCGGACCCGCCACTGTGACGTCCGATCTGGTCGGCAGGAGGAGTCACGGTCACCTGTTCCTCCGAATGACTCGGCGCTCTCTGCCACGTTAGAAGAATCGAGCCCGCCTGGCACCAGGTCGATGTCCCTGAGGTTCGGAGCCGTTCGGCATGTCTTCTGAGCCGAAGGACTATTGACGGACGGCCCCCGATCGCAGTGCGATAGAACCGATGGGTTCACAGGCGCACCCGCATCCGCCGGGCCTCGACGGCTCGCTGACCGACGCACTGCTGCGTACGGGTCGGTTCTTCACCAGGGCCGACGTCTCCGAGGACCTCCGTACGGTGCACAAGAAGGGCGGGCGCCAGGGCGACGTCTTCTACCGCGACCGCTGGAGTCACGACAAGGTGGTCCGCTCCACTCACGGCGTCAACTGCACCGGGTCGTGCTCGTGGAAGGTGTACGTCAAGGACGGCATCATCACCTGGGAGACGCAGCAGACCGACTACCCGTCGGTAGGCCCGGACTCTCCGGAGTACGAGCCACGCGGCTGTCCCCGGGGCGCGGCGTTCTCCTGGTACACGTACTCGCCGACGAGGGTGCGCTATCCGTACGTGCGCGGCGTGCTCATCGAGATGTACCGCGAGGCGAAGCAGCGGCTCGGCGACCCGGTGGCGGCCTGGGCCGAGATCACCGGCGACCCCGACAAGCGACGGCGCTACCAACGGGCTCGCGGCAAGGGTGGTTTCGTCCGGGCCGGCTGGGACGAGGTCGCCGAGCTCGTCGCGGCCGCCCACGTGCACACGATCCGGGAGCACGGTCCGGACCGGGTCGCGGGCTTCTCGCCGATCCCGGCGATGTCGATGGTGTCGCATGCCGTCGGCGCCCGCTTCATCAGCCTGCTCGGCGGCACGATGCTGAGTTTCTACGACTGGTACGCCGACTTGCCAGTGGCGTCCCCGCAGGTGTTCGGCGACCAGACCGACGTACCTGAGTCGGCCGACTGGTGGAACGCGTCCTACCTCATGATGTGGGGCTCGAACGTCCCGGTGACTCGTACTCCGGACGCGCACTTCATGACCGAGGCGCGCTACCGAGGGCAGAAGGTCGTCGTGGTCAGTCCGGACTACGCCGACAACACCAAGTTCGCCGACGAGTGGCTGGCCGCGCATCCGGGCACCGACGGGGCGCTCGCGATGGCGATGGGGCACGTCATCCTCAGGGAGTTCTTCGTCGACCGCCGGACGCCGCGGTTCCTCGACTACGTCAAGCGCTACACCGACCTGCCGTTCCTCGTGACGCTGCGGGAGAAGGACGGCGCGTACGTCCCTGGCAAGTTCCTGACCGCTGCTGACCTCGGCGAGATCGACGAGGGCGCGGAGTTTCGGACCGTGCTCCTCGACGCGTCCGGTGAGCCGCAGGTACCGAACGGATCGCTGGGCTATCGGTTCAACGAGGGCGGCAAGGGTCGCTGGAACCTCGACCTCGGCGACATCGACCCGCTGCTCAGCGCAGAACCTCCGCGCATGCGCAACGGCGGTCGGGTCGAGCCGGCCGAGGGCAGCGACCCCTCGGCGGTCGCGGACGTGCTGGTGCCGGCGTTCGACGGAGACGGCGAGTCGGGTCGAGTGCTGCGCCGTGGCGTCCCGGTCCGCCGCGTCGGGGAGCACCTCGTGACCACCGTCTACGACCTGATGCTCGCGCAGTACGGCGTCGGCCGACCGGGCCTGCCCGGGACGTGGCCGAGCTCCTACGAGGACGTCGAGCCGTACACACCGGCCTGGCAGGAGGAGATCACGTCGGTGCCGGCGAGCCAGGCGATCCGGATCGCGCGGGAGTTCGCCCGCAACGCTGAGGAGTCCGGCGGCCGCTCGATGATCCTGATGGGAGCCGGCACCAACCACTGGTTCCACTCCGACACGATCTATCGGGCGTTCCTCGCGCTGGTGAGCCTGACCGGATGTCAGGGCGTCAACGGCGGCGGCTGGGCGCACTACGTCGGCCAGGAGAAGTGCCGGCCGGTCACGGGCTGGTCGCAGCTCGCCTTCGGGCTCGACTGGCAGCGACCGCCACGGCAGATGATCGGCACCGCGTTCTGGTATCTCCACACCGACCAGTGGCGCTACGACGGCTTCGGCGCCGACGCGTTGTCGTCGCCGCTCGGCGAGGGGCGGTTCGCCGACATGAGCATGGCCGACTGTCTCGCCCAGTCGGCCCGGATGGGCTGGATGCCGTCGTACCCGACGTTCAATCGCAACCCGCTCGACCTGGCCGACGAGGCTGAGGCGGCCGGGGTCGATCCGGCGGCGTACGTCATCGACGAGCTGCGCTCCGACCGCCTCTGGTTCGCCGGCACCGACCCGGACGCACCGGAGAACTGGCCCCGCGTGCTCACGGTCTGGCGGGCGAACCTGCTCGGATCGTCCGGCAAGGGCAACGAGTACTTCCTGCGGCACCTGCTCGGAACCGACGCCACCGTACGCGCCGACGAGTCCGCACCCGCCTGGCGCCCGCGCGATGTCGTCTGGCACGACAAGGCGCCGGAGGGCAAGCTCGACCTGCTGGTGAGCCTCGACTTCCGGATGACGAGCACGACGTTGTTCAGCGACGTCGTACTTCCGGCGGCCACCTGGTACGAGAAGCACGACCTGTCGAGCACCGACATGCACCCGTTCGTGCACGCGTTCAGTCCGGCGATCAATCCGCCGTGGCAGACCCGCACCGACTACGACACCTTCCAGACTCTCGCCGGAGCGTTCTCCGAGCTGGCCAAGGGGCGCCTCGACACGCGTCGCGATCTGGTGGCGGTGCCGCTGCTGCACGACACCCCCGACGAGATGGCGAACCCGCGCGGAGTCGTACGGGACTGGCGCGATGGCAGCGCCGATCCCGAGCCGGGTCGGACGATGCCGAAGCTCGTCGTCGTCGAACGTGACTTCCCCGCCGTCGCCGAGAAGATGGCCGCGCTCGGGCCGCTGGTCGAGCGGCTCGGCACGACCACCAAGGGCTGGACGGTGACTCCTGACCGCGAGGTCGACGATCTGCGCCGGGCCAACGGCGTCGTACGCGGTGGCGTGGCCGACGGTCGACCGTCGCTGGCGCGCGACGTCGACGCCTGCGAGACGATCCTGGCCTTGTCCGGCACGACCAACGGCCGGCTCGCGGTCGCCGGGTTCCGGGCGCTCGAGGAGCGCACGGGTACGCAGCTCGCCGACCTTGCTCTCGACAACGAGGGCAAGCGGATCACCTTCGCCGACACCCAGGCTCGACCGGTGCCGGTGATCACGTCACCCGAGTGGTCGGGGTCGGAGCACGGCGGCCGTCGCTACACCGCCTTCGTCGTCAACACCGAGCGGTTGAAGCCCTGGCACACGCTGACCGGCCGGCAACACTTCTATCTCGACCACGACTGGATGGCCGAGCTCGGTGAGCAGTTGCCGGTCTATCGGCCACCGTTGAACCTGCACCGGATCTTCGGCGACCAGGGACTCGGCGACCAGGGCGACGGCGCCGCCGAGGTGACCGTCCGCTATCTGACGCCGCACTCGAAGTGGTCGATTCACTCCGAGTACCAGGACAACCTCTTCCTCCTCTCATTGTCCCGCGGCGGATCGGTGATCTGGATGAGCCCGCAAGACGCCGAGAAGATCGGGGTCCGCGACAACGAGTGGATCGAGGCGGTCAACCGCAACGGCGTGGTGGTCGCGCGGTCGGTGGTCTCGCACCGAATGCCGGCCGGGACCGTGTTCATGTACCACGCCAAAGACCGGATCGTCGACGTTCCTCGATCCGAGATCAGTGGTCGGCGTGGGGGCATCCACAACTCGCTGACCCGACTGCTGCTCAAGCCGTCCCACCTCGTCGGCGGCTACGCGCAACTGTCGTTCGCCTTCAACTATCTCGGACCGACCGGCAGTCAGCGTGACGAGATCACTGTCCTCCGTCGCAGGTCACAGGAGGTGGAGTACTGATGCGCCCGATGGCTCAGCTCGCGATGGTGATGAACCTCGACAAGTGCATCGGCTGCCACACCTGCTCGGTGACCTGCAAACAGGCGTGGACCAACCGCTCCGGCATGGAATACGTCTGGTTCAACAACGTCGAGACCCGACCCGGTCAGGGCTATCCGCGCACGTACGAGGATCAGGAGCGTTGGCGCGGCGGCTGGGAGCTGAACCGACGTGGCCGGCTCAAGCTCAAGGGCGGCGGGCGGTTCAAGAAGCTGCTCAACATCTTCTCCAACCCCAAGCTGCCGTTGATCCAGGACTACTACGAACCCTGGACCTACGACTACGAAAACCTCACGACCGCACCGCTGCAGGAGCACA
>Ga0081455_10004699_pt1 | contig 15196 bp, 11 predicted proteins | sample TabmetS3T2R1_FD_70207 | JGI IMG/M metagenome (GOLD analysis project Ga0081455, IMG submission 70207) | Tabebuia heterophylla rhizosphere microbial communities from the University of Puerto Rico - S3T2R1 | ecosystem: Host-associated > Plants > Roots > Rhizosphere ... | reverse complement strand
CCGGCAGTCGTCGGTGAGCCGGACCCCGTGCTCGCCGTCGGCCCCGAAGCGGATCGGCTTGCCGTGCTCCAGCCGGATCTGGTTGTCGGCCCTGGTGTCGGGCTCCTTCAGCAGGTCGAAGGCGCCGTCGTTGAAGATGTTGCAGTTCTGGTAGATCTCCACGAAGGCCGTGCCCTTGTGGGCGGCCGCCTTGGCCAGGACCTCGGTCAGGTGCTTGCGGTCGGAGTCGATGGTGCGGGCGACGAAGGTCGCCTCCACCCCCAGGGCCACACTGACCGGGTTGAACGGGTGGTCCAGCGAGCCCATCGGGGTCGACTTGGTGATCTTGCCCAGCTCGCTGGTGGGGGAGTACTGCCCCTTGGTCAGCCCGTAGATCTGGTTGTTGAACAGCAGGATCCGCAGGTTCACGTTGCGGCGCAGCGCGTGGATCAGGTGGTTGCCCCCGATCGACAGGGCGTCGCCGTCACCGGTGATCACCCAGACCGACAGGTCGGGCCGGGTCACCGACAGCCCGGTCGCGATCGCCGGCGCGCGGCCGTGGATCGAGTGCATCCCGTAGGTGTCCATGTAGTACGGGAAGCGCGACGAGCAGCCGATGCCCGAGACGAACACGATCCGCTCGCGCGGGACCCCCAGCGAGGGCATGAACCCCTGGACGGCCGAGAGGATCGCATAGTCCCCGCAGCCCGGGCACCAGCGCACCTCCTGGTCGCTCTTGAAGTCCTTGGCGGTCAGCTTGACGGCCGTCGTGCCGGCCGGCCGCTCGGCAACCTTGACGGAGCCGCCGCCGCCCCGGCCGTTGCTCACGCTCATCGGTAGTTCGCTCCCTCGGTCAGCGCCATCAGTCCGGCGCCGTCGTCGCTGTCGTCCCCGAGCCCGCGCAGGTGCTGCTCGATCGCCCGCGCGAGCTCGTCGCCCTTGAAGGGCAGGCCGCGGACGCGGTTGTAGCCCACCGCATCGACCAGGAACTCGGCCCGGATCAGCTTGCGCAGCTGGCCGAGGTTCATCTCGGGGATCAGCACGCGGTCGTAGCGGCGAAGCACCTCACCGGTGTTGGCGGGGAACGGGTTGAGGTGCCGCAGGTGGGCGTGGGCCACCTTGCCGCCGCGGGCGCGCACCTGCCGGACCGCGGCGCCGATCGGCCCATAGGTGGAGCCCCAACCGAGCACCAGCAGGCGGGCGCCTTCCTGGTCGTCGACCTGCAGCGGTGGGATGTCGCGCGCGATGCCCGCCACCTTGGCCGCCCGCAGGTGGACCATCTTGTCGTGGTTCTCGGGATCGTAGGAGATGTTGCCGGTGCCGTCGGCCTTCTCGAGCCCGCCGATGCGGTGCTCCAGCCCCGGTGTCCCCGGCAGCGCCCATGGCCGCGCCAACGTCTCCGGGTCGCGCAGGTACGGCCAGTACTCGTCGTCGTGGTTGGGCTCGGTGGCGAACTCGACGGGGATCTCGTCCAGCTCGTCGAGGCTGGGGATCCGCCAGGGCTCCGAGCCGTTGGCGAGGTACCCGTCGGTCAGGACCACCACCGGGGTTCGGTAGGTCAGCGCCATACGGGTCGCGTCGAGGACCGTGTGGAAGCAGTCCGCGGGAGTGGACGCCGCCACCACCGGGATGGGCGCCTCGCCGTTGCGGCCGAACATCACCTGGAGCAGGTCGGACTGCTCGGTCTTGGTCGGCAGGCCGGTCGAGGGGCCGCCCCGCTGGATGTCGATGACCAGCAGCGGCAGCTCCAGCGCGACCGCCAGGCCCATGGTCTCGGCCTTGAGGGCGATCCCGGGGCCGCTGGAGGTGCACACCGCCAGCGAGCCGCCGAAGGCCGCGCCCAGCGAGGCCCCGACCGCGGCGATCTCGTCCTCGGCCTGGAAGGTGCGGACGCCGAAGTTCTTGTGCTTGGACATCTCGTGCAGGATGTCCGAAGCGGGAGTGATCGGGTAGGCGCCCAGGAACAGCGGCAGGCCCGAGAGCCGGCTGGCCGCGAGCAGCCCGTATGACAGCGCGAGATTGCCGGAAATGCGACGGTACGTTCCGGGTGGAAGCTTCGCCGGCTTGATCTCATAGGAGACGGAAAATGCCTCGGTCGTCTCGCCGAAGTGGTAGCCGGCCTTGAACGCGGCGACGTTGGCCTTGGCGAGGACGGGACGGGCGGCGAATTTCCGCTCCAGGAAGCCGATCGTGCCGTCGATCGGGCGCGCGTACAGCCAGGACATCAATCCGAGGGCGAACATGTTCTTCGCCCGCTCGGCCTCTTTCTTGGAGATCTCGACGTCCTTGAGCGCCTCGAGCGTGAGGGTCGTCAGGGGGATCGCGTGCACCTGGTAGTCGGTCAGGCTGCCGTCGGTCAACGGGTCGGCGGAGTAGCCGGCCTTCTCGAGATTGCGGCTGGTGAAGGCGTCGGTGTTGACGATCAGCGAGGCGCCCTTGGGCAGGTCCCGCAGGTTCACCTTGAGCGCGGCCGGGTTCATCGCCACCAGCACGTTGGGCGCGTCGCCCGGGGTGAGGATGTCGTGGTCCGCGAAGTGCAGCTGGAACCCGGAAACGCCAGGCAGAGAGCCGGCGGGGGCGCGGATCTCGGCCGGGAAGTCCGGGAGGGTCGAGAGGTCGTTGCCGAAGGCGGCCGTTTCACTGGTGAAGCGGTCCCCGGTGAGCTGCATTCCGTCACCGGAGTCGCCCGCGAAGCGAATGATCACGCGATCCAGGACCTGGACCGGCTTGGTCATGACTCCTTCTTTCAATGTGTGGCTCGGCGATCGCAGCCTGTCGTCGTGCGCGACACCGCCGGCCGGCACGCGTGCCTGACGGTGACGTGCACGACGACAGGCGCTGTTCCAAGAGCATATACCCCTGGGTCATAACGCCCCGGAGGCCGTCCACAGGGGGTGGCCGATAGCGCCGGGACTGCCGTGCCCGCTCGGCGGGTAAGGGGTCTATGGGCTGCCAGAGCCGGCCAAACAGCAGCGATGTGTCCTGAATGCCCCGGATCAAATCTACCGAGATCTGCGAGGTGCAAGTGACCGAGCGACGACGTTTCCATCGGCCGCCTCTAGCCCCGGCGGTGGGCGCTACCCGGCGATGATGGGGGTGAGCTGGGCGTCGAGCCGCTCCCGGGTCAGCTCGCCGAGGACGCGGGTGGCCAGCGTGCCGTCCCGGCGCACGAACACCGTCTCCGGCAGGCCGACCGCCTTGAAGGCGGCGGCCGCCTTGGCGCCCCGATCGACCCCGACGGGCCAGGTGCCGCCGTGCTCGCGCACGAACCTGCGCGCGCCGCTCGCGCTGTCGTTGACCAGCACGCCGACCACCACCAGCCCGTCCCCCCGCCGCCGGTCGAGGGTGCGGCGCAGCAGCGGGAACTCGCGGACGCACGGCCCGCACCAGGTCGCCCAGAAGTTCAGCAGCACCGGCCGGCCGCGGTAGGCCGCCAGGTCGAGCGTGCCACCGTCGAGCGCGGTGAGCCGCAGTGCCGGGGCGGGGGTCGCCGGCGGGTAGCTCTGGACCGTGGCGGAATCGGCACCGAGGACGGCGGGGGCATCGCCGTCGCGCTGGTGCTGCCGTGCCCGGTCGAGCGCCCAGGCTCCCACCGGCAGGACCAGCGCGAGGATCAGCAGGACGCCAAGCAGCAGGCGCCGCTCAGATGCCACATCCCGTTCCTACAGATAGTCACGGTGGTAGGTGATGCCGCGGGGGCCGACCTGGATGACGGTTGCGCCGGCTTGGCCGGTGACGCGACGGTTGTCCGGTGTCCGGAACGACCAGGTCCACTCGACGATCGCGCTGTCGCCGTCCACACCCATGCGCTCCACCGCGAACACCAGGCTCCGATGCCCCTTGAGCAGGTCGTTCAGGTAGGCGCGGATGGCCTCGCGTCCCTCGTGCGGCGGGTTGGCCGGCTCGTAGTAGACCGCGTCGGGCGCGTAGGCGGACGCGGCCCAGTCCGCGTCGCCAATCTCGAAGGCCTCGCGGATCTGCTCGAAGTAGTTGGCGGGCCCCGGCGGTCCGACAGGCTCCTCCACCGCCACCGCGGCGTGCCCGCCGCCGTGCCCGGCGCCGTGGCCCGCGATCTTGGCGCGCGCGTCCTTCGAGGTCGCGCGGTACCAGACCGCCGTCGCCGTCACGAACAGCACGACGCCCAGGGTGATCACGGTGGGGCCGAAGCCCTTGAACTTGTCCCGGAAGACGAAGCCCGCCAGGATGAGCGCGCCGGCCAGCGCATAGATCGCCGGAGCGATGCTCGGCGGGATCACGTGGATGTTGCCGTGCTCGTCACGCGCGCCGGTGGACGGACGGGCGGAGCCCGGCAGGCCCGTGTCCGGAGCGGGCTGCCGCCGTTTGTTGGCGGGGCTGGCGGACCACAGCGTCGCGCCGATGAACAGGCAGGCGAGGAAGAAGGCCAGCAGCAGGCCGACGCCGGCCATCTCCGGGTGACCCCAGTTCCACCCGAGGTAGGTGCCTCCGGCGATCAGGCCGAAGACCCCCATGATCATGAACAGACGGGCGGCGGCGATCACTGCGCGGCTCCTTTGGCGATCACTTGAGCAGGTACAGCGTGCTGAACAGCCCGATCCACACGACGTCGACGAAGTGCCAGTAGTAGGAGGCCATCTCGACGGTGTCGTGGTAACGGGCGGTGAACTGACCGGAGCGCGCCCGCAGCAGCACGATCGAGATGAACGCCGCGCCACCGAACACGTGCGCCCCGTGGAAGCCGGTCATCGTGTAGAACAGCGAGCCGAACACGCCGCTGGACAGCCGGAATCCCTCGTGGTTGGCCAGGCTGAAGTAGTCATAGCCCTGCATGCCGAGGAAGATCACGCCGAGCGTCAGGGTGACGGTCAGCCAGCGGACCAGCCAGCGCTGGTCGCCCCTGCGGATCGCGTTGACGGCGAGCTGCATGAAACCGCTCGAGGAGACCAGCACGGTGGTGAGGATGGCGGCGTAGGGGGCGCTCAGCTCGGGCGTCCCCTGGGGCGGCCAGGTGGTCGCGGCGGCGCGGATGGTGAAGTAGGCGCCGAACAGCCCGCCGAAGAACATCACCTCGGACGCGATGAACAGCACCATCCCCAGCAGGGACGAGCTGATCCCGCCGGGCCGCGGCTGCCCCGGGGCGTGGTCGCGGAGCGCCGTGTCGCTTGCTGCCATCGCTAGTGTGCTCCCGTGGTCGACGTGGTGGTCGCGTCGGCGTGCACCGCCAGCTCATCGGCGTGGTGCAGGTCGAACAGCGGTCGTTCGGAGTGGATCTCGGGCAGGCTGTCGAAGTTGTGCGGGGGCGGGGGCGAGGTGGTGGCCCACTCGAGCGTGTTGGCGTCCCAGGGATTCTCCTCGTCCCGCGTCTTGCGCCGCAGGGTCATCACGACGTTGGCGAGGAAGGGAGCGGTCGACACCGCGATGATGTAGGCCCCCACGGTCTGGAGCTGGTTGATGCCGGTCCAGTCGTGCAGCGGCAGGTAGTCCTGGACGCGGCGCGGCATGCCGAGCAGCCCGAGGATGTGCATCGGGAAGAAGGTCAGGTTGAACCCGATCATCTGCAGCCAGAAGTGCAGCTTGCCGAGCCCCTCGTTGAGCTTCCTGCCGGTGAACTTCGGGAACCAGTAGTAGAAGCCCGCGTACACGGCGAAGACGCTGCCGCCGAACAGCACGTAGTGGAGGTGCGCGATCACCCAGTAGGTGTCGTGCAGGGCGAAGTCCACCGGCGGGGAGGCGAGGAACACGCCGTCGATGCCGCCGATCAGGAACATCGACAGGAAACCCACCGCGAACAGCATGGGCGTGGTGAAGGTGAGCTTGCCCTTCCACATGGTCGAGATCCAGTTGAAGAACTTGACCCCGGTCGGCACGGCGATGAGGAAGGTCATCAGGCTGAAGAACGGCAGCAGCACCGTGCCGGTGGCGAACATGTGGTGGGCCCAGACGCTGAAGCCGAGCGCGCCGATGCCGGCGGTCGCGAACACGAACGCCTTGTAGCCGAACAGCGGCTTGCGCGAGAACACCGGCAGGATCTCGGAGACGATGCCCATGCCGGGCAGCACCATCACGTACACCGCGGGATGCGAGTAGAACCAGAAGATGTTCTGCCACATGACGGCGATGCCGCCCTTGGCCGGGTCGAAGAACGAGCCGCCGAGGTTGCGGTCGATGAGCAGCATCACCAGGGCGCTGGCGAACACCGGGGTGGCCAGCAGCACCAGCAGCTGGGTCACCAGCACGGTCCAGCAGAACATCGGCATCCGGAACATGGTCATGCCCGGCGCGCGCATGTTGAAGATGGTGGTGATGAAGTTCACCGCGCCGAGGATCGACGACGTGCCGATCAGCAGCAGTGCGACGACCCACAGGTCGGCGCCGAGGCCAGCGCTTCCGGCGCCCGTGCATCCCTGCTCGGACAGCGGCGGGTACTCGGTCCAACCGGCGCAGGCGGTGCCGCCGACCAGGTAGCCGGAGTACAGGATCACCCCGCCCAGCGGCAGCATCCAGAACGACAGCGCGTTGACCCGCGGGAACGCCATGTCCAGCGCGCCGATCTGCAGCGGCACGATGTAGTTGGCGAAGCCCGCCAGGATCGGGATCACGAACAGGAAGATCATCGTGGTCCCGTGCATGGTGAACAGCTCGTTGAACTGCTGCTCGTTGAAGAACTGCGTCCCCGGCTGAGCCAGCTCGGTGCGGATGAACATGGCCATCAGCCCGGCCACCCCGAAGAAGATGTAGGAGTTGACCAGGTACATGATCCCGATCTTCTTGTGGTTGGTGGTGGTGAGCCACTCCCAGATCGGGTGACGCTGGTAGCCGAGGGCCGGTGAGCCTGAGGGCGATGCCTCTGGCCTGGCTTCGGTGATCGCCATCGGAACTCCTTGGTGCCTGGTCGAGGTGGCAGCGCTACTGGATGACTAAGGTGCCCGTCATCGAGTTGGGATGCACGTCACAGTGGTAGAAGTACCTGCCCGGCTTGAGCGCCCGGACCTGGTACTTCTCGATCTTCGGCCCTGGGAACGGGGGCTGCTGCAGCAGCGCCCCGCTCTTGGCGTCCCTGCCGTTGAAGATCGTCACGTTGTGCGGCACACCCGCATCCTGGTTGTCGAAGGTGAGGGTGAACGGCTTGTTGGCCGGCTCCGCCAGGCAGTCCTTGTCGTAGGCGGTGTTCTTGGCGACGATCTGGCCGGGGGTGGTGTCCTGCGGGCAGCCGCTCGCCGCCTTCTTCTTCTGGTCGGCCAGCCACGCGTCGAACTGTGGCCGCGACACCGCGTGGATGTAGAAGTGCATCTGGCCGTGGGCGAGGCCGCAGAACTGCGCGCACTGGCCGTGGTAGACGCCCGGCTTGGAGATGGTGATCTGGAAGCTGTTGGTGTGGCCCGGGATCAGGTCGCGCTTGAACAGGAACTCCGGGATGTACAGCGAGTGGATGACGTCCTTGGACTGCTCGTTGAAGTGGATCGTCTCGCCGACCGGCAGGTAGATCTGCGGCGGCTTGGTGGTGGTCCCCTTGATCGACAGGTCCTGCGGCGGCTGGCCCTGCTCGACCTTGACCTTCTCGCCGGCGTAGGTGAACTCCCACTGCCACTGGAAGCCGGTGACGTTGACGGTCACGGCCGGGTTGGAGGCCTCGGCGTCGACCTTGCTGATCACCTGGAAGCTCAGCGCGAACAGCACCGCCACGATGACGAACGGGCCGAGCGTCCAGCCGACCTCGAGCAGGTTGTTGCCGTGGAACTGCGGCGGCAGCGCGTCGTCCCTGCGCCGGTAGCGCAGCACCGCCCACAGGATCAGGCCCTCGACCAGCAGGAAGATCGCGGTGGCGACCACGAACAGGATCATGTACAGGTGGTGGACCGGCTTGGCCTGCTCGGTCGCGCCCGGGAACGACCCACCGGAGCACCCGGCCAGCAACAGCGCGCCGCCGAGGGCCAGCGCGACGCCCCTGAGCCTGGATCCTGTCCCTTTCCCCTGCCACCTGCGCATCTCGACTAGGTCGCCTCGCTTCCTGGGTCTTCTCGGATGGCTGCCCGGCGGGACGATCGGCAAGCGGGCCGGCCAAGACATGAGTGAATGTATCGGTGGTCGGGATGGCTCACAAGTCGAATGGCGCTCTTGTGAACAAGCGCTTGAGCTGCTCGTTTGTCCTCTGGAGCGGCCTGGCGGCAACCGCGGAAGCTAGCCCTGGACATGGAGCACGGCGTCGATCGCCATCGCCAGGAACAGCAGGGCGAGGTACTGGTTCGAGAAGCTGAAGAGCCGTATGGCGCGCTTGCCCGAGACGTCTCGTGCGAGCCCGACCGCGCGCCAGACGAACACGCCACCCAGCGCCAGCGCGGCCACCAGGTAGATGACGCCCATCTGCCCCGCCGGGTACATCAGCAGCGTCACCGCCACCAGCAGCAGCGTGTAATAGAGGATCTGGTGGCTGGTCTCCCTGGGCCCCCGGACCACCGGGAGCATCGGCACGCCCGCGGCCTCGTAGTCCTCGCGGTAGCGCAGCGACAGGGCCCAGAAGTGGGGGGGTGTCCAGTAGAAGATGATCGCGAACAGCACCAGCGCCGGCAGCTCGATCCTGCCGGTGACGGCGGTCCAGCCGACCAGCACGGGAACCGCGCCGGCGGCGCCGCCGATGACGATGTTCTGCGTGGTGCGGCGCTTGAGCCCGAGTGTGTAGACGAACACGTAGAACAGGATCGCCGCCGTGGCCAGCGACGCCGACAGCAGGTTCACGGTCGCCCACAGCCACACGAACCCGGCCACCCCCAGCGCCAGCCCGAACCGGAGCGCGTCCTCGGGCGCCACCTGGTGGGCGGGCAGCGGCCGCCGCCTGGTGCGGCGCATCGCGGAGTCGATGTCGCGGTCCAGGTAGCAGTTGATGACGTTGGCGCTGGCGGCCGACAGCGAGCCGCCGAACAGGGTCGTCAGCACCAGCCACGGTGAGGGGATGCCGCGCTTGGCCAGGAACATGGTGGGCACGGTGGTGATCAGCAGCAGCTCGATGATGCGCGGCTTGGTGAGCAGGAAGTAGGTGGTGAGCGATTGCCTGGCGGTGCGGGCCGGTGCCGGCTGGGGCTCGGCCTGGTCGCGCTCGGTCGTGCCCGAGAAGCGGTCCGCGTGCAGGACCAGCGCGAACATCGTCCCCCACAGGACGCTGCCGACCGCCAGGTGCGGCACCACGGTGAGCGCCGACAGGCGGTTGGCGACGTTGGCCACGCCCAGGGCGATCTGGACCAGCACCAGCCCGACGGCGTAGCCGGCCAGCCGCGTGACCGTGGGGTGGGCGCGCTGGGTCCTGCGGGCCCTGGCGTAGATCGCGATCACGACGATCCCGACGACCATCGCCAGCAGCCGGTGGGCGAACTGGATCTGCGCGGCCGACAGCCCGAGGTCGGGCACCACCACGCTGGCCGGGTAGGCGAGCCCCGCCTCGTGGCCGGTGACCGTCGAGCCGACCAGCATCTGCGCGTAGACCAGGCCCGCGCCGACCATCGCCAGGCGCGCGAACCGCCGCGACCGCGCCGGCCGATCAGCTCCGTCCACGCCCCATCGGGACCTGAAGGTGATGAACTCCATCAGCGCCACCAGCGCCAGGGCTGTGGCCAGGTGCAGGGTGACCGACTCGGCCTCCAGCCTGGCCCACACCACGATGGCGCCGAGCACGGCCTGCGCGACCACCATCGCCAGCGCGCCGATCGACGCCCAGCGGATGGCGCGCGACTGCCGGGTCGTCCACGCCACGATCACGGTGAGGGCGACCAGCACGATCACCACCGCGGCCACCAGCCGGTGGGAGTGCTCGATCCAGGCGTGCAGGTTCGGCGGCGGCGTCAGCTTGCCGAAGCACCGTGGCCAGTCCGGGCAGCCGAGCCCGGAGTCGGTCGCCCGGACCAGCCCCCCGACGGCGATCAGCAGGAACGTCGCCGTCGTCGTCGCGACAGCAAGGCGCTGGAAGCGGGTCACCAATCCTCCTGGGCTGCAAAAGGCGTGATGATGCTATCCGCGCCCTGTCAAAGCCTCAACCGATACGCGAGGTCTGTGGATGACCCGGCTCGGATGACCGCCTCAGACGTCGTCCAGCGAGTAGCCCTCTGGCGGCGCGGGCGGGCGGCCCTCCTGCCCGGGGCCCGGTGCGGTCTCGCCCGGGCCCGGCTCCGCGCCCGGCCCGCGGGCGCCGGGACCGGCGGCGCCCGGGCCGCTGGCGCTGGCGCCTTGGCCGCTCGCGCCTTGGCCGCCCGACCCGGGGCCGCTCGACCCGGGGCCGTAGCCGCCGGCGCGGCCGCCCGGCGCGGTCCGGCCGGGGTTGGCCAGCGCCGACTCGATCGTCGCCATCTCCGTGGAGATGCGCTCGACCTCGAGCTCGTCCAGCGGCCTGCCGCCGCGGCGCGACCGGTACACGAGCAGGCCGAGATCGCGCGCGAGCTGGTTGAAGCGCCGCTGCTGCTGGAGCTCGTCGATGCGCTCGCGGACCTGGTCGAGCCCCTGCTCGATCTGGCGGGTGGCCTGCTCCGCGAGCTGCCTGGCGTCATTCAGGAACGCCATCTGCGCCTCCTTGCTGGTGCGTTGCGGGCTTGGAGCCTTCGGCCGGCGACGGGACGCTGCGGAGCAGCACCATGCCCTCGCCGCTCAGCGTCGCCAGGCTCGGCCGGCCGCCGCCGAGCAGCAGCGCCAGCAGCTCGTCGGAGCCCAGGGCCTTGCGGCGCGGCTCGATGCGGACGCCGTGCTGGATCGCCACCAGCCGCTGCGGGTCGACCTCGACGGTGCCGCCGTAGCGGGAGAGGTCCAGCTCGCCCAGTCCGCCGGCGCCGGTGACGAACGCCGAGCCGGTCCCGTCGAGCCGCTCCAGGCCGCTCGGGCCGCCTTGCGGGGACCTGGATCCGGCCGGCTGGGCCGGAGCGGGGCCGAGGCCGACGGTCCGCTCGGCGGCCACCAGCGCGCCGCGCGCGACCAGCCAGCCACGGTCGGCCTCCAGCCGCAGCTCCCGGATCGGGCCGCCGGCGTCGCCGGCGAACGCGACCAGCCCGCTGGAGCTGGTGGCGGCGAAATAGGGAAGCGCGGCGGCGTCGCCCGCGAGGCGGCGCCTGCCCGCGGAGATGGCGGTGGCCAGCGCCCGGTCCAGCAGGCCGCCCCCCTCACCGCCGGGCCCGATCATGCGCGCCTGCACGGACACGTTGGGGGTCTTCCAGACGAAGCGGCCCGGCTGGCACCAGACCGCCTGCCCCGCGTCCAGCTGCACCACCAGGAGCTGCCCGGAGCTCACCAGCTTGTGCGCGATCATGGTGCCCTCCCGTCCGTGGCCCGGCGGGGCGGCGACGTCCTCTGCGGTCCTCCACCTGGCCCGTCTCCGACGCTACCTCCGCGGACGGCCTACGGCAACGACGTCGAGCGGTTGCTACCCTGAGCCGCGAGCTCATGCACGCGCCCTTCGAAGACTTCCCGAACGCGAGCTCGGGCTCGGCGATCCCGCTCCCGGTCCATGGCCCGGAGTCGCGCACCGCCGGGGGACGCCTGGCCTCGTGGGTCTTCGACATGCCCGTGGTCGAGCTGCGCGCCGGCTATCGGGCGGCCGTGTACTTCGACCGGTCGCGGCGCATCCTGGCCGCCGAGCGCGACGACACCGAGGTCACGATCCAGGTCTTCCAGCGCAACGACGACGTCGTGGCCTGCGGCATCGACGAGGCGGTCGCGGTGCTGGCGCTCGGCGCCGGCGAGCCGCTCGACCAGGGCGCCGCCGACCGCGCCTTCGCCGACTACCTGAACGCGCGGAACCAGGCCCGCCGCTCCCGCCTCCCGGGAGGCCCCGACTACCTCAAGGCCGTGCGCGCCCAGGTGGAGGCGGAGGTCGCCTTCGACCGGCTGTGGCACCCGGCCGGCGAGGCGATCCGCGTGCGGGCGCTGCGGGACGGCGACCGCGTCGCGGCCTGGGAGCCGGTCGTCGAGATCACCGCGCCCTACCGGCTGATCGCGTACCTGGAGAGCGTCTACCTGGGGGTGCTGGCGCGCCGTTCGCTGGTGGCCACCAACGTGGCCCAGGTGGTCTCGGCCGCGGGCAAGAAGCCCGTGCTGTTCTTCGCGGACCGCTTCGACCACTGGGCGACCCAGGGCGGCGACGGCTACGCCGCCTTCGTGGGCGGCGCGCAGGGCGTGGCCACCGACGCACAGGCCGCCTGGTGGGGGGAGCGCGGGCTCGGCACCATCCCTCATGCGCTGATCGCCGTGTTCGGCGGCGACACCGTCGCGGCCACGGCCGCCTTCGCCCGGCAGATGCCCAACGTCCCGCTGGTGGCGCTGGTGGACTTCGACAACGACTCGGTCGCGACCTCGCTGGCCTGCGCGCGAGCGTTCGGCGACCGGCTCTGGGGGGTGCGCCTGGACACCTCGAACCTGATGGTCGACCGCTCGCTGTGGAGCGAGATGGGCGATTTCGTCCCGACCGGCGTCAACCCGCGGTTGGTCTGGAAGGTCCGGCAGGCGCTGGATGCCGAGGGCTTCGGCCACATCCGCGTGATCGTCTCCGGCGGCTTCACCGCCGGACGGATCGCCGCGTTCGAGGCCGCCGGCGTGCCCGTCGACTCCTATGCGGTGGGATCGGCCCTGCTCAAAGGCGAGTGCGACTACACGGCCGACGTGGTGCTCCGCGAAGGCAGGCCTTGCGCCAAGGCGGGCCGCCGCTTCCGACCGTCCGACCGGCTCGAGGAGGTCGACCTGGCCATGCACGACGGCCGCCGCCGTGCCGATGATGGAAATGCCGGGACCGCCGACCAGACCGGCTCGGCCGGTACGAGCAGAGTCGGGTAGGCTGCGACTGGGCCCGGCACCAGCCCATGACGGCGCGCCACGCGACATGGAGGAGGCACCACCTGATGCAGCTCCGCAACCTCGGCAGCCACGGACCGGGTCTCTCGGTCGTGGGTGTCGGCGCCTGGGCCATCGGCGGCCCTGGCCCGTTCGGCTGGGGGCCTCAGGACGACGACGAGTCCATCGCAGCACTGCACCGGGCCTTCGACTCGGGGGTCAACTGGGTGGACACCGCGGCGGTCTACGGGCTCGGGCATTCCGAGGAGGTCGTCGGCCAGGTGGTCCGGGAGCGCGGCGAGGGCGTGCTGGTGTTCACCAAGTGTGGGCTGAACTGGTACGGCGGCAACGAGCGCTCGCCAGTCAACGACCTGCGGCCGGCCTCGATCCGCTTCGAGCTCGACCAGAGCCTGAAGCGGTTGGGCCGCGACCACGTCGACCTCTACCAGTTCCACTCGCCCGACACGTCCACTGGCACGACGGTGGAGGACTCGTGGCTCACCATGACCGAGCTGGTCGACGAGGGCAAGGTGCGCTGGATCGGCGTCTCCAATTTCACCGTGGAGCTGCTCGAGCGCTGCGAGCGCATCCGTCACGTCGACTCGCTGCAGCCGCCGATCAGCCTGATCAACCGCCGCGCCCTGCACGATCTGCTGCCCTGGTGCCAGGCGCACGGCACCGGCGTGCTCGCCTACAGCCCGCTCCAGTCGGGCCTGCTGAGCGGCTCGTTCGACGCCGAACGGGCGGCCGGGCTGCCCGCCGACGACTGGCGCCGCGCCAGCCGCGACTTCCGGCAGCCCAACCTGGACGCCAACCTCGCGCTCGCCGAGCGCCTGCGGCCGATCGCCAAGCGGCACGGGGTCGAGGTCGCCGCCGTGGCGGTCGCCTGGGTCCTGGAGCAGCCCGGCGTGACCGCGGCGATCGTGGGCGCGCGCCGCCCCTCCCAGCTGGAGGCGTGGCTGCCCGCCGGCAACCTGCGGCTGAGCGCCAGGGACCTCGAGGAGATCGCCGCGGCGATCGACGACACCGGCGCGGGCAGGGGCTAGTCCGAGCGCGTCGAGTGGCCCGCCCTGCGGACGCGAGCGTGCGTGGACGAATGCGACGAGGCCGCGGTGGCTCCGCGGCCTCGTCGTCGACGTCGTCGCTCGGGCAGAGCCGACCACGCGCTGTCCGTCCCCGGGTGATGGCGGTCCGGCCGCGGCCCACTTGCGGCAGGCCGCCGGAGAAGTACCCGGCCCGCCCGCGCCCCACGGCTGGGAACGGATTTGGGGCGATCTGGGGAGACCCTAGTCCACAGTGTCTAGTTAGCTCAAGTCGACACTGTACCGGCTGGCGGGTGCTGCGCCAAGGAGTGGTTTTTCCTGTTGACCTTCTCGCCGCGGCGGGACACGCTCCAAGCGAGCCAGGGATGAGGTGGTGACGCCGATGTGAAGCCGGTGGCGGTCACGGTGCGGATCCCCGCTCGTGGCCACGCGCCAGGGGGAAGGCCACGTCAAGGAGTCCGTGCATGCCTCGAGCCACCCGAAGGACCAGTCCCACCGTCCCGCTCCGCACCTACGTCCTGGACACCAACGTGCTGATCGCCGACCCGGACGCGCCGGGCCGCTTCGAGGAGCACGACGTGGTCGTCCCGCTGACGGTGGTCGAGGAGCTGGACAAGCTCAAGACCCGGCCCGACGAGACCGGCGCGTCCGCGCGGCGCGCCATCCGGGGGCTGGAGGCGCTGCGGGAGCGTGGCAACCTGTCCGAGGGCGTGGGCCTGCCGGGTGGCGGGCGCATCTGGGTCGAGGTGAACCACATTGGCAGGCTGAGCCTCCCCGAGGGGCTCGCCCACGACTCCGACGACAACCGCATCCTGGCCACCACCGCCAATCTGGCCAAGGAACTCGGCGACGAGCGCGCCGTCGTCCTGGTCTCCAAGGACGCCAGCCTGCGCATCAAGGCCGAGGCGCTGAAGCTGGCCGCCGAGGAGTACCGCCACGAGCGCGTCGCCATCGAGGAGGGCTACCTCGGCGTCGCCACGCTGGAGGTCCCCGGGGAGGTCGTCGACGCCCTCTACGCCGACCGCAGCGCGCAGATCACGCCGGAGCAGCGGCTGTGGGCCAACCAGTTCGTGGTGCTGCGCTCCGGCAGCCAGAGCGCGCTGGGCCAGGTTCGCGCCAGCGCGGCCGCGGGCGAGCCGGTCGAGGTCGCGCTCAGCCACGACGCGCCGGAGACCTTCGGGGCGCGCGCGCGTTCCAAGGAGCAGCATTTCGCACTGCATCTGCTGCGCGATCCCGGGATCCCGCTGGTGTCTCTGGCGGGCAACGCCGGCACCGGCAAGACCTACCTGGCCGTGGCCGCCGGCCTGGACGCGACCATGGAGCGGCGGGAGTACGACCGCGTGCTGGTGTTCCGCCCGGTGGTGCCGGTCGGGCGCCAGGACCTCGGCTTCCTGCCGGGC
>Ga0081455_10004698_pt1 | contig 15200 bp, 13 predicted proteins | sample TabmetS3T2R1_FD_70207 | JGI IMG/M metagenome (GOLD analysis project Ga0081455, IMG submission 70207) | Tabebuia heterophylla rhizosphere microbial communities from the University of Puerto Rico - S3T2R1 | ecosystem: Host-associated > Plants > Roots > Rhizosphere ... | reverse complement strand
TGGTGACGCAGCGTTTGCACGAAAACGAAGGAGCCGTAGAGCACGAGCGAAACGATCGCTGCGAACGCGAGTTGCGACGTGCTGAAGGCAGGGCCGGGCATGCTTACAGTATAGTTCGGCAAAATCATCGTGAGAATTGTGAGTGGGGCAAGCACGGCCAAGGCTGCGCTCGCCCCCTGAACTTGGAAACCCTGCTCGTGATGTTGCACACCACCCCATAGCAGGCACAAGCCCACGATACCGTTACAAACGATCATGACAACTGCGAAGACGGTGTCACCTGCCAGGCCGGCTTGGTTGCCTGATACTCCAAGCATAACGGAGACGATGAGCGCGACCTCTATGACGGTCACGGCGAGGGCAAGCACAAGCGTGCCAAACGGCTCTCCAATCCGGTGCGCCACAACTTCGGCGTGGTAGACGGCAGCGAAAACAGCAGCGATGAGGATCGCGCCTGCAATGGCAGCCATGGGACCCGCCACGCCGAAGATCACGGTCGCGAGCATGATCGCGAAAGCGAGGATCGGCCAGGTCCATGCCCACCAAGGCGCTCCGACTACCTTTGACATTCCTACGCGTTCCCATGGAAGAACTGGTGGGCACGACTATGTGATCGCCGTTCGTGTAGCAGTGGGCGGTTTGCTGTCAATGTCCGCTATTGGCACTTAGCAGATATGTTCGATGCGCCGACGAATGTCCGCTAATGGGGGCAAATGCGGACGTTGACCAACCGCTCCGGAAACCGGCAAATCCCTGCTCGAAGAGCCGAGGCGCCGCTCCGGCGAGCGAAATCGGCTCAAGCTTGCGTAAGCGCGTCCATGCTCTCAGGAACAATCTGGCCGCCATCGACGATGATCGTCTGACCGGTGATGTAGGCGGCTTCCTTCGAGGCGAGGAACAAGGCGGCGTGGCCGATATCCTCGACCGTCCCGAGCTTCTTCAGCGGAATTGAAGCCGCCATCGAGCGCTCGTATTCCGGGCCGAGCGCGATCAGGCCTTCGGTCAGGATATTGCCGGGGAGCACCGCATTGACGGTGATCCCGTATTTGGCGAGCTCCATGCACGCGGTGCGCATGAATCCGAGCTGGCCCGCCTTGGTCGCGCCGTAATGGGACCATCCGGGGAAGCCTGTGACCGGACCCGTGATCGAGGACGTGATCACGACCCGGCCCTGGTCCGATTTCTTGAGGTGCGGCAGGCAAGCCTTGATCGCGAGAAAGGTCCCCTTGAGGTTTGTGGCCATCACGTGGTCCCAGTCTTCGGGGGAAAGCTCCTCGATTTTGGTCTGCGGGAAGATCCCGGCATTGGCGCACAGAATGTCGATGCCGCCGTGAGCCGTGGCGGCCGCTTGCGCCATGGCTTGCATGTCCGCGAACTTGGTGATGTCGGCGGCGTGGCCCTTCGCCGTTCCACCCGCGCTGCGGATCTCCTCGGCGCAAGCCTCCGCCTCGTCGGGATTGCGGGACACGATGAAAACTTTGCCGCCGTTCCTGGCGAAGACCCTGGCGATTCCCTTGCCGATACCCTTGCTCGACCCCGTGACGACGACGGATCGGTCTGCGATCGATGTCAGCATTTTTCTCTCCGCAACATTTGACGAACACACTGCCTCCGTGAACTAGCCCGCGGCCTCAGCTGCGAGCTCTCGCTTGCCGGTGGCCTCGATGGCAAGCTCGCGCTTGCGCCCCCTGATCAGGATCAGCGCGTAACCGCCCAATAGGATGAGGGCCGCGCCGATGGTCGAGACCGTGCCGAGCACCGGGACGCCCGGCGTATAACCGGCGACCATCTTGGCATAGAGGTACTCCGGGACCGTCGTATCGGAGCCGGTCGTGAAGAGCGACAACGGGAAGTTACCCCAGGACAATAGGAACGCGAACAACGCTCCGGAAAAGATGCCGGGAAAGAGCACCGGCAGCGTCACTTCGCGAAGCACTTGCCAGCGCGACGCCCCCAGGTCGAACGCCGCTTCCTCGAGCGCCGGGTCGAACGAATAGACCTGGATGGCCATGACCAGGGTGACGACCGGAACGATCCAGACGAGGTGGGCGAAGACCGCGGTCTTCCACGATAGCTCGAGGCCGATCGCGTTGAACCAGAGCAGCATCGCGAGGCCAAGGACGGTCTGCGGAAAGAAGATGGGCAAGAGCACAATCTTCTGGTAGAGCGAGCGCCCGCGCCAGTCATAGCGGGCAAAGGCGAGCGCAGCGAAGAAGCCGATCGCGACGGCGATGACCATGACCACGGCCGCGATCGATAGAGACGTCGAAAGCAGCTGGCGCACCTCGAAGGAGGAAAACGTCTTGTACCACCACTCAAAGCCCCACTTGGGAATCGGGAAGGTGAAATAGCGGCTCGCCGTGAGCGAGGCGAGCAGGATTGTGGCGCCCGGGAGGAACACGAACACGAGGACGGCCAAGGTCCACACTGTGATCAGCCCGTGGCGGACACGTTCCGGAAAAGCGAACATTGGGGCTAGCCCCTCCTCAGGATCTGATCGAGGTCAAAGCGGCGCAGGGCGGAGATGACCAGCACGCCGACCAGCAGCATGAGAAGGACGGCAAGCGCCGCGCCGAGCGGCCAGTTCTGCGAATAGGTGAAAGCGATCTCGATGTCATGCGTGATCGGGATGATGCGCTGGCCGCCGAGAATCTTGGCTTCCGCGATGGCGCCGACCGCGAGCACAAACGTGAGCAGGCACCCGATCAGGATGCCGGGCATCGACAGCGGCAGCTCGACCTCACGAAACACCTGCCAGCGGCTTGCGCCGAGATCGCGTGCCGCCTCACGCGTATCGTTCGGCACCATGGCGACGCTCAGCGTCATGGGAAACAGCATGAACGGCAGGTAGACATAGACCATGCCGAGAAGGATGGCGCCGAGCGTGAACAGAATGCTCTCCATCTCGATACCGAACAGTGATTTCATCGTGCCGAGAAGTACGCCGTTTTTAATGAAGAACAGCACCCAGCCGTAGAGCCGGATGTTCTCCGAGACGAAGAGGGGAATGGTGAAGAGCAGCGTGAGGAGCGTCGACCATCGGCCGAACACGTGTACGAGGCCATAGGCGACGGGGTAGCAGATGAGCGCAAGCAGGACGACGGTTGCGACCGCGAGCACCACCGACCACAGGAAGGAGATATATGAGGTGCCGAAGATGATCGTCTCATAATTCTCCAGCGTCGGCGCCTGGAGAAGGCTGAAGGTACGAGGCGGCATGAAACTGAAAGCCGTGACCGCGATCAGCGGCACGGCAAAGCCGACGGCGAGCAACAGGAGCAAGGGGATGGCCGCGCGCCGCCCGTCCTTGTCGGCCATGGAGCCGCCGAGAGAAATCATTCCTCCCCCACCAGAATGGAGTGCTGGGAATCCCAGCCGATCAGCACCTGATCGTCGAGCCTGCCGTGGTAGGCCTGCTGGCGGAGTTTCTCGATCACGAACACCTGGTCGCCGACGCGCACCTGGTACTGAATGCGCGAACCGAGCGCGTACTCGTTGTAGAGGCGCCCGCTCAGGCTGTTGGTGGCTTCGTCGGCCTTGCCGAGGAAGCGGACGTACTCCGGCCGGATGACGAGATGGCCCGACTCGATTTGTGGCGCGCCGGGGGGTGCGGTGAACTTCGCCTCGAGCGAAGGCGCGAGCAAGGAGCCATTGCCGGTGTTCCTCACCGCAATGACGTTGACGTCGCCCATGAACTCGGAGACAAACTTGCTCCGTGGGGAGGAGTAGATTTCGTTCGGCGTGCCGACCTGCACGAGCTTGCCCGCGCGCATGACGCCAATGCGGTCGCTCATGACCATCGCCTCTTCGAGGCTGTGCGTGATGTAGACGAAGGTCTTGCGGGTCTCCCGGTGAATATCCTTAAGCTCCTTCTCGAGCGTCTTTCTCAGCTTGTAGTCGATTGCCGAAAGCGGCTCGTCGAAGAACAGGATCTCGGGATTGTAGGCGAGAGCGCGAGCGAGCGCGACGCGCTGGCGTTCGCCGCCCGAGCACTTCTGCACGCTCTTCGCGTAGTAGGATTCGGGAAGCCTGAGCTGGCGTAGGAGCTCGACAGCGCGCGCCTTGCGCGTAGGGGGCTCGACACCGCGGATCTTCATGGCAAACTCGATGTTCTCGCCGACGCTGCGATGCGGGAACAGTGCGAGCGACTGGAATACCATACAGGTCGGCCGCTTGTTGGCCGGCACGTCGTTGATACGGCTGTGGCGCAAAAGGATGTCGCCCGAGGTCGGCGTCTCCATCCCGGCCATCATGCGGATCAGCGTTGTCTTGCCACTGCCCGACGGCCCGACGATGGTGAAAAACTCGCCTTCGGCGATCGTGAGGTCAATGCTGTCGACTGCCGTGAATGCTCCGAAGTCCTTGTGCAGAGCCTTGAGCGTGAGAATGGCGGGGCGTTGGGGCGTCACGGGCTCTTCCAAATCAGGCAGTCTCCCGCATGAGCCGAGCCACGCGGAAGGCTGCTATTTAAATACAGTGAATGGGGACCTGCAAAACGTCCAATAAAGCCGCCGGTCAGCCCTTCTTCGCAGCGTTCCAGATGTCGAGCAGCTTGTCGTAGTCGGGAACAATATCGTACTCAACCGATCCCGCCATCTCCTCGTCCAGACTGTCCCACTGAATGGCTTCGAGTTCCTCCTTTGTAAAGAGCTTAAAGCACTCCTGGTTGCCCATCTGAGTAACCGGGTTGAACGTGCCTTCAGCGAAAGCGACGGTATGCGCCATCTTCGGCTCCTGCACGTAGGCGAGGAACTCCGTCGCGAGCGGGGACAGGTTCGGATTGTTGACCAAGGACGTAATCTCAATCCAGGCGATGCCGCCCTTGCCGCCGGCGAACGGGCCCTTCTTCGGCGTGATGCCGCGAAGGTTCATATGCCCGTCGGCGCGCGCAGGCGAGACAGAGTAGACGCCGCCGGTGAGGTAGAAATCGATCTCACCCGACACAAGCGCCTGGTTGTTGGTGGCGATGTCGCCGACGAGCTTCTTGCCGTTGAAGACCCGCTTGGCGGTCTCGGCAAACTTCGCGACCTCGGCGTCGTTATGCGTCTTGAAAGGGTCGAATCCCGAGATGGCGCAGAGGCAGAATACGTTCCAATCGTCGGATTCGAGGATGCCGTACCTGCCGGCGAGCTTGGGGTCGTTCCAGAGATTCCAGCCCTGGTCCTCGGCGGTGTCGCGGCTGATCTTGTCGGTATTGACGACGAAGGAATAGGGCCCGAAGCGCTGAGCCATGCCGATCAACTCCTTTCCCGAGTCGTCCATGGCCCACTTGTAGGGGGGCTTGAAGGCCGGCAGCATCTTCTCGAAGTAGGGTTCGAACCTGGCCCGGTCGAGGGGCTTGATCAGCTTCTCGGGAAGCATGATTTTGCGTGCCCAAGGATTGTTCACGTTGATCAGGTCCCAGACGTTGGTCTCACCGGCCCTCAGGCGGTTGATCATCGTCGGATCGTTGGTCAAACTCTCGGCCTTGACGGTCGCGCCTGTCGCGGACCTGAATGGATCGAGGACCTGGGGCGAGTTGTAGCCCTCCCAGCACAGGATGTTCAGCTCCTTATCGCGCACGGCATGGGCCGGCTTCACGAACGCTGAAGCTCCCCCTGCTGCGAACGCGGCTGCGAAGGTGGCGGATTGCTGCATGAAGTTGCGGCGGGTTATCTGCCGTTGGCGCATTGTGTGTTCTCCATGTTCCGGGCTCCGTGGCCCTAAGCTGTACAGAAAGATGGTCGCGTGCCGTTCTATGAACGAGCGTTCCGCCGGTCCGGGTGTCTTCTGAGGAGACCACGCAGGACCGGCGCCCGGCTTCGATCCGAACAAACTCGCTCCGCCTCCATTATCTTACTCACTCCCGACGGCCGTGACACCCTGCTTCTCGAACCCCTGATACATCGCCGCACCGCGGCATTGACCCGGGGAAGGATTACTTGGACCTTCTTCATCACCTTAAGCCCATGATTGCCTTCAGCTCTCCGCTCGACATGACGTGGCAGTAAATCATGTTGATGATCTCGAGCTCCTTGCGATGCAGCTCGTCCGATCCCGCAGCGCAGCAATCCTCGACCACGACGACGCCGAAGCTCTCGTCAGCAAGGCTGCGAACCGTCGATGACACGCATTGGTCGGTGAAAATTCCGCAGCAAACCACGGTCTTAATGCCGAGATTGGTAAGGATCAGCCGCAGATTGGTGCCCGTGAGCGCGCTGTCAGTCGTTTTCGTCACGACGATTTCGTCGCCTCGCGGGCCAAGCCCGTCGGCGAGCTGCGACGGATGCTCGTCCTTGGGCAGAAGCAGATTGTTCCAGCCCGGCTTTTTCTGCGACAGCGACCGGTCGCGGCCGTCCTTGGTATGGCAGGCGATGCGCGCGAAGAGGCACTCGTAGCCGTTGGCGCGGAACAGTCCCAAGAGTTCGCGCGTGCGCGGGATAACGATGTCGCGCATCCGGTCGTGGAAGGGCGTCCAGTCATCGTAGCGGCGCTGCTCCTCGGCGGAGAGCGACGCCCGGTCAGGGCGCGCAAGATAGGTGTTTTGCACGTCGATGAGGAGGAGCGCCGTGCTCCCTTTGGCGAGATCGGGATCCTCGGGCTCGGGCGCGCCGTCGTAGTAGATCGACCGATAATCCGTCTTCCAGTTCATTGCCGCGCTCAGAATCTCTTCTTGAACAGGCCGCGCCGCTCGTAAACGGCGGCGGCCTCTTCCACGAACGCGGCCATGATGTTGGCGCCATGCTGCTCTCGGAGCTCCGTTGCCGCGGCGAGTAGCGCGCCTTTCGCCTGCGCGCGACCGGGACGCAAGAGCTCGTAGACGCGCATGATCGTATCTTGCGGCACCTCCACGAGCTCGGCCGCGCGCTCGAAGTTCTCAGCCAAGGTTTCGCGACCGGCGGCGCGGGCGATCTCGGCTTGCTGGCGCAGGGCCCGCGCGGTGATGCGCAAATCTTCGAGCGCGACGCGGTCCTCGAGCACGGCGTCGAGCGTGATCTCGTCGAGACCCTTGCCGCGCTTGCCGCGCACGATCTCCGGGCGCTTCTCCGCCAAGGGATAGTCGCCGATCGTAAGCCGGTCCTCGCTCATGCGCCCTGCCCTAGAAAAGCGATTTCGACTTCTTCGGGCGCGGCGCCCTCGGCGGTCATGTCCGTCTCGATGGCATAGATCAGCGAGACGCGCGCATGATAGCGCGAGCCCATCGCCTCGCCCCGCATCGGCACAACGACCGGCTCCGGCAATTTGCCCCGGGCGTAGAGGGCGGCGTTCGCCCCCATGCGCCGATAGTGTTCGAGCCGGGTGATCGGGGAATTGGAGAAGAGCTCGAGGTTGTTGTGGGGCAGCCGGTCCTTGTGGTGAATGACCGCGGTGCCTTTGGCCTGGATGCCGATGCCGACGCCCGATCCTGCGATGCGGGCGGCGCTGAGGCCAAGGAACGAGGTGTCGGCGGTATGCTTCATGCGTACGACCCGCGCGCGCCCGCCCTCTGCCTTGATGCCGGCAATCAGCTCGCGCAGGATGGCCGACAGAGGATGTCCGGCGACGGTCTGGAACAGCTTGACGCCGAAGGCGGGGCTGATGCCGATCACGACCTCATTGGGGTCATTGCCGCCGGCGGCGGGACCCATGGTCCGGTAGGTTATGCGCTTGCCTTCCGCGGCCTTGTGCACGGATTCGGCCCTCAGCACTTCCTCGCGGGTGAGCACGTCGCGGATCGCTACGATCTCGTCACGGCGCGCCTTGCTCACGCGATATCCGGTGCCGGGGCCGAGATAGTCGTTGGGATCGTTGATCGCGCTGAGCACGCGGCCGTCGCGGACGACCGCCGAGGTCTGGAGGTAGTCGCCGGAGACGCGCAAGCGCACGAGCTTCAGCAGATTCTCCGCCTCCTCCTCGAAGCCGCGCGTGGCCAGCGCCTTGATGACGTCGATGACCGTGATCGCGCGCTCCTTGATGCTCTCGCTGATGAGGGCGGCGTCGCGGGGCAGATAGCTTCGGGTCTCGTCGGAGCCCGATGCCGCGACGACGCTCGCTTTCATGTCGTCGGTCGGCTGCCCGAGGCCAAGCTCTTCGAGCACGGCGCTGATCGCCTCCACCGCGCGCGTTCTTAGCGCAAGCACGCGCGTTTCCTCGACCGGGGTGAGGCCGCCATCGGCCTCGAAATCGCGCTGGAGCACGAGATAGTCTTCGAGCTCCTCGCCGTTGAGAAGCGATGGGTTGAAGGAATTGTCGTAGGCGAGGATCGAGCCGAACCCGGAGCAGATGAGGTCGGAACCGGCGATGAGGAACGGCATGATCTTGGCGCCGACGCGAATTTCCGACTCGGTCGGGCGCGCGTCGTTGCCCGAGGCGCATTCGAGATCGAGCCAGACGGCGATGAGATTCTCCGCCATCAGCTCGCGCATGCCGCCGGGGACCGTGCAGGTGATGGGCGCTCCGTCGATGCCGCCGTTCTGCGTGCCCTGCACCCCCATGGCGCGCTGAAGGCAAAGGCAGCGCGCTTCGAGATAGAGCAGCGACTTCTTCTCGTGGAAGCCCATCAAGAGCTCGGACCCTGCGCCCGAGGTGCAGCGCATCTTGATGCCGCGCGAGGCGTAAGCCGCGGCGAGAAAGGCCTTCGACCACGGCGTGTCGTCGCCGTCGATGAAGCTCTTTTCGGTGCCGTAGACCGAGACCGTCTCGGCATAGGAGGTGAAACCGGCCATGCCGATCCTGAGCTCCTCGGCCTCCTCGCTCGAACACTGAAACAGCGTCCCCCAGCGTCCGACCGAAGCGCCGACAGCGCAGGCGACGGCATTGGACCAGGCGTTGCGCGCGACCCGCATCGTGGTCTCGACCTCATCGAAGCCGAACGCGACCGCGGTCGCGGCGTCAGCCGCCATCTGCAGCGGATCGTCCTTGGCGTTGGTCACATGCGCCTGGTTGCCGGGCGTCTTGCGCGCGCGCATCTTGCTATAGGCGAAGGCGATCTCGAGCGTTGACAGCTCCGCCACCACCTCGGCGAGCTTGGCCGGCGTCATGCCGTGGGCGAGCCGCACTAGCTCGCTTCGCGGCACGTTCATATCGACCAGCATGCGCGCGATCTCGTGCGAGGGCATGGCCATCGCTTCCGGCGCGATTTCGGGATCGATGTGATAACGGGCGATGAAGGCGTCGATCATGTCGAAGTCCGGCGCCCCGGTGCCGTCCATCGTCTCGACCCCGCCTGCGGCCACGGTCAGTCCGGGCTTTGGATCGTGACGGCTGGCAAAGGAGGCGAAGCCGTTCTCGGCGTCTTCGATGGCGAACTTGTCGAGCCTGAGCGGGCGCTCGTCCCAGTCGGAGAAGCGCTTCCAGCGATTGGCGAAGTTGCCCGGCTCTCCGGCCATGGGTGCTCTCGTCTCGCGGTCGTTATGGGCCGACTATAGAGGATACAGTCGAGGCGCCGAAGGCCATTTGACAGGGTGGAGGTCCACATTGGCATCGCGGCGCTCCGGAAAAGTTGAACAGGCCCGCTTCAGGGCAAGACGATGACGGCGGACTGCTTTAGGTTAGGGCAAGGGCCCAAGAGCGCTTACGGAATTGCCCCAGAGATCATGACCGCGAAACGCAAGATACTCGAACTCAACGCGTTCGACATGGATGCGGCGGACGGCCTCGACCCTGGCGTCGCTGCGCTCGTCGCCCGCCGCAAGCGCGTGTTCGGCCCGGCATCGATGCTGTTCTACGCGCGCCCGCTCAATCTCGTCCGCGGCGAAGACGTCTGGCTCATCGGCGCCGACGGCACGCGCTATCTCGACGCCTATAATAATGTCGCGTCGGTGGGTCATTGCCACCCGCGCGTCGTCGCCGCCGTGTCGCGGCAAATGGCGACGCTCAACACCCACACCCGCTACTTGAGCGAGATCGTCTACACCTATGCGGAACGACTCCTAGCGACGTTCCCGCGCGAGGTGTCCAATATCGTGTTCACCTGCACCGGGAGCGAAAGCGTCGATCTCAGTTTGCGCATCGCGCGCGCGGCCACCGGCGGCACTGGCTTCATCGTCACCTCGAACGCCTACCACGGCAACACGCTCGCGGTGAACGACATCTCCCCCGCTTCGGCATCGACCGAGCCGCGCAGCCCCAACGTCTTTATCGTTCCGGCGCCTGACACCTACCGCACAGCTTCCAAGGACGTCGGACCAACGTTCGCCGCCGACGTGAAGAAGGCGATCGCGGCGATGAAGCGAAAGAAGATCCGCCTCGCCGGTCTTGTCGCCGACAGCCTCTTCTCGAGCGACGGCATCTATCCGGGCAAGCCGGGCTTCATGGCCGAAGCGATAGCCCATGTGCGTAAAGCAGGCGGCCTGTTCATCGCCGATGAGGTGCAGCCGGGCTTCGCCCGCACCGGCGAGACGATGTGGGGGTTCGCGCGCCACGGCCTCGTCCCCGACATGGTCGCCATGGGAAAGCCGATGGGCAACGGCGTACCGATCGGAGCCGTCGTCGGGCGCGAGGAGGTGATGGCTACCTTCGGTCGAGATATTCGATATTTCAACACGTTTGGCGGCAATCCGGTGAGCATCGCCGCGGCCACCGCTGTCCTCGACGTCATCGAATCCGACCAGCTTCTCGACAGCGTCAGCAGAACGGGTCAAGCGTTGATCGAGGGTCTCGGAGAGCTGGCAAAACGGCACAGCGGCATTAGCGGTGTCCGCGGATGTGGACTCTTCACGGCAGTGGAGTTCGTCGACCCCGAGGACGGGACGACACCCGACGCCGCAACAGCCACACAGGTTGTCAATGAACTACGGGACCGCCGAATCCTCATCAGTGCCTCCGGGCCTGCAGAGAACGTGCTCAAGATCCGCCCGCCGCTGCCGTTCACCGCCGAGCACGCGACACGGTTGCTCAGCGAGCTCGACGATTTGCTTGCACGCTTGGCGCCGTGACGTCGTCGGCTAGGTGACCATGCTGCTGCCGCGGATGATCAACTCCGGTTCGAGGACAACGGATTCGGGGGACCGGCCCGCGAGCACTTCCAGCAGGAGCCTGACGCCTTGCCGACCCATTTCGTGCATCGGCGACCGGATCGTGGTGAGCGGAACAGCGCCGCCCTCGGCCAGCGGGGTGTCGTTATAGCCGACCAGAGCGACATCGTCGGGCACGTGAATACCCTTGTCCCGCAACACCCCGAAGGCACCAATCGCCGCGAAGTCGTTGGTGGCGAAAATGGCGTCGGGCACCGAACCGTGCGCCAGAATCTGTTCTGCCGCAGCCCGGCCGGCTGCAGGATCGAACCCGGTGTACACCACGCGTTCGGTCGGCACACGGACCCCGTTTTCCTCCAGCGCCGCGATACAGCCATTCGTCCGGTTGCGTGCCGTCGACGCGAATTCGAGACCGGCCACCACCGCCACATTGCGCCGCCCGGTGTCGGCCAGGTGTTGTCCGACGAGCCGACCGCCCTTCTCGTCGTCACAGGTTGCCGATGGATAGTCACCCGCCGCGCGCGACACCAGCGCGAACTTGATGCCCTGCGCATGGACCTCGTCGAGAAACCGGTGATCGAGATGAGCGTCCCCATAGATCAGCCCGTCGACGCGACGATCGATCATCATCCGCGTGCGCGCGCGCTGGTTCTCGGCGATGTCGAGCGAGTTGGTGACGAAGGTCGACAGGCCGGCCTCCGATGCGGCTTCCTCGATGCCTTCGTAGATCGTCGCCAGCACGAAGTCCTGCAGCCGGGGCACGAGCACACCGATCAACCCCGAGCGCCGAGTGCGCAGGCTCGAGGCCTGCGGGTTGGGGGAGTAGCCGTGCTCCTTCGCGAACGCACGGATACGTGCGACGGTTTCTGGCGAGCCCCACCGCAACGCCTCACCGCCGGGTGTGGCCAACACGCGAGATACCGTCGACGGGCTGACGCCCAGCTCGTCGGCGATCTTTCGCAGCGTCATCGGCCCCTGCTGTGACGCCATCAGCTAATTGTCCTCCTGATCGTGGCCATCACCCTACAAGACGCGGCGTGTTGCCGAATGCCTTACACAAACGTTTGACGGAAATTACACAAACGATTGCGTCAAACGATTGTGTTGTGTTTCACTCGGACCATGCATCATCCGAAGCAAGCGTCGACGGCCGATCGTCGCGACAACGCCGGACCGGTGTTGACGCGATGACCCGCATCGCGGTGATCGCCACCGGCGGCACCATCGCCTCCACCGCCACCGATGGCGGCGTCGTGGCGACACGGTCGGCCGCCAACCTGCTCGAGAGCGCCAACGTCACCGGCATCGAGGTGGTATCCCACGACCTGATGACGGTGGGTTCCTACCGCATGACGTTGGAGAACATCCGCTCCATCAGCGACGCTGTCGCGTCTCTGCTGGCCCGGCGCAGCGATGCGATCGACGGCATTGTCATCACGCACGGGACCGACACGATGGAGGAAACGGCGATCCTGCTGGATCTGGTCCACGACGATCCGCGGCCAGTAGTGCTGACCGGCGCGCAACGGGCCAGCGACGCCCTGGACGCCGACGGCCCACGCAATCTCGCCGATGCCGTCCTCGTGGCCGGGGCCCCGGAGTCCCGTGGCCTCGGGGTGCTGATCGTCTTCGGCGGCCGGATACTGCCCGCGCGGGGAACACGCAAAGTGCACACCGCGGCCCTTGCGGCATTCGGATCGGTGTCCGGAGGCAGCCTCGGCGAGGTCGTTGACGGCGCCGTGACGATCACCGCTATACCCAAGCGGCCCAGGCCACTACCGAAGCCGACCGAAGCGTTCGATCGCACTCGTGTTGATCTGATCGAGATGTATCCCGGGGCCGACGACACGCTGATGATAGCCGCAGTCGGAGCTGGCGCCCGCGGAATCGTACTGGCCGGCACCGGCATCGGGAACGCCAACCCGCAAGTCGTTGACGCGGCGCGAGAACTGCTTGCCGTGAATGTAGCCGTGGTGCTGTCGACGCGGGTTCCCGAGGGTCCGGTCGCCGGCGTGTACGGAACCGGTGGCGGTGCCGACCTCGTGGCGATCGGCATACCCCCAGCATCCGGACTACCGGCAACCCAAGTACGAATGCTGTTGGCGCTGTGGCTTTCTCAGCACGATTTCGAGGCCTCACAAGTCAGATCGATGATCGAGATCTACGCGGATAACAAGGAGGAATGACTCATGGCCAAAGAGATCTTTGTCGCCTTCGGCATCGATGTCGATGCGGTCGGCGGCTGGTTGGGCTCCTACGGGGGTGAGAACTCACCCGGCGACATCTCGCGTGGAGTTTTCGCCGGCGAGGTCGGCGTACCCCGGCTCAACACTCTTCTCCAGCGTTACAACCTGCCCGCCACCTGGTTCTGGCCGGGCCACTCGATCGAGACCTTCCCGGAGCAGTTCAATACCGTCGTCAGCTCCGGCCATGAGATCGGCGTTCACGGCTACAGCCATGAGAATCCGATCGCCATGACCCGCGAACAGGAATCCGAGATCCTCGACTACTGCATCGATCTCATCGAATCACGCACGGGGAAACGGCCAACCGGTTACGTGGCGCCGTGGTGGGAATTCAGCAAGGTCACCAACGAGCTGCTGGTCGAACGCGGCATCAAATACGACCACTCGCTGATGCATCGCGACTTCGAGCCCTACTACGTGCGCGTCGGCGACACGTGGACACCGATCGACTACGACAAGTCCGCCGCGGAATGGATGAAACCCTTTGTGCGCGGCGAGGAAACCGACCTTGTCGAGATCCCGGCCAGCTGGTACCTCGACGACCTGCCGCCGATGATGTTCATCAAAGGCAGCCCGAACAGCCACGGCTTCGTCAGCCCGCGGCACCTCGAAGAGATCTGGCGCGACCAATTCGACTGGGTGTACCGCGAATACGACTACGCGGTGTTCACATTCACCATCCACCCGGACGTGTCGGGCCGCCCGCAGGTCCTGCTCATGCTCGAACGTCTCATCGAGCACATCAACACACACGACGGCATCACCTGGGCCAACTTCGACACCATCGCCGACGACTTCAAGAAGCGGCGTCCCCGCACCTGAGCAAAACGCCCACCCAGACAGAAGGACCGGCCAATGTCATCATCGAACGACCCCGAAGCTCTCGGGTTGCGGCGCGTCTCCGGCAGGGAGACCCGGCGCGCATCAGGTATCGCTTTCATCGCATGGACCATCGCGGTCTACGACTTCATCCTTTTCGGAACACTGCTGCCCCGCATCGCGGAGTCGTTCGGGTGGTCCACCAGTCACGCCCTTCTCGTCTCGACTCTGGTCAGCGTCGGCACGGCCATCGTGGTGCTGCTGGTAGGCCCGATAGTGGATAGGCTGGGCCGGCGTCGCGGCATGATCATCTCGGTCGGCGGTACCGCCGCATCGTCGGCGGCCACGGCCGCGACCTTCGGTGCGGCGTCATTGATCGGCGTTCGATCGATCAGCGGTCTGGGTCTGGCCGAACAGTCGGTCAACGCCACCTACCTCAACGAGCTCTACGAACTCACCGAGGACGAGACGATCAAGAAGCGTCGTGGCTTCGTCTACTCCATGGTGCAGACCGGTTGGCCCGCAGGCGCATTGCTCGCGGCCGGCTTCGTCGCGGTGGTCACGTCGATCTTCGCCGCGTTGCTGATGATCGTCACGCTCGTGCTGTTGCTGCGCGTGCGCGGCGAGGGCGGCGGCGACGAGATCGCGATCGTCGCGATCGAATGCCTGCGGATCGCGCGCGCCGCCATGGAACGTCCGCAGCAGCGCGTGTCCTTCCGGCGCGCGATGCGGCCATTTCGACGACAGCCACGACGCGGCGAGAATGCCGGACCGCTCGGTGCGCGGCACGACGAAGCCGGATCCCGTGAGCGGGTGGGCGATCGCGTCGCGGCGAAAGGCGAGAGCGACGGTGGCGACCGATGCGTAGCGGGTCTCACCGCACAACCGCGCGAGCTCGGGGTCGCGATCGGCGAACGGGTGGTCGTGCGGATCCACAAGGGCAGCGCGGAGGTGTTCAAAGGCGACATGCCCTACGTCGCGACGTTCGGCGACGTACCGATGGGCGAGACGCTGCTCTATCTGAACAGCATCGACAACGTGGCGTTCGCGATTAACTGGGGCAATTTCGCCGAAACCTACGTGATCGGCTCGGGGCCCGAGTGGGGCGTCGAGGTCACAAAGAAGCGATAGACGCCGCGCTCCGATGGTAGGGATCGCGTCGCTGCAAGGGAGGCCAGCCATGCCTGAGTTCAATGTGCTT
>Ga0081455_10004697_pt1 | contig 15200 bp, 16 predicted proteins | sample TabmetS3T2R1_FD_70207 | JGI IMG/M metagenome (GOLD analysis project Ga0081455, IMG submission 70207) | Tabebuia heterophylla rhizosphere microbial communities from the University of Puerto Rico - S3T2R1 | ecosystem: Host-associated > Plants > Roots > Rhizosphere ... | reverse complement strand
CCGGCGGGCTCGATATCGTCCACCCCCCCTATAAGGGCATCGGCCAAGCCGTTACCGACCTGATCGGCGGACAAATCCCGCTCGTCTCGGCCAACGCCACTGCGCAGATTCTGGAACTCCACCGCGCTGGCAAAGCGCAGATACTCTCGGTGAATTCGCAAATGCGCATGAGGGGCGCACCCGACATTCCGACTTCGATCGAAGCGGGATTGCCGGACATGGTGGCGCAGACCACGTTCGGGATCTTTGCGCCGGCCGGAACGCCGAGGCCGATCCTCGATCGGCTCAATGCGGCAACTCAGGAGGCGATGTCCGAACCCGCCTTCCAGGCCGAGCTCGTCAGACTCGGGTTCGAGCCGGTACTCGGCATCGGGCCCGATAAGGCGGCGGGCGTCTTCCGGGACGAGCTCGCGCGCTGGACGCCGATCCTCAAGACGATGGATGGCAAGTGATGTTGCATCGCCGGATCTGGCGGAACGGAAGATAGGGAGGGATGCGATGAACGTGATCAGCCAGCCGCAGCCGATTCTGGACAAGCGCGGCGAACCGCATGTACGCCGTTTCGAGGAGCAGCGCTGGCTCATCGACAACATCATTCGTGCCAACGGCATCGATTGGGACCAACCGCGCTCGTTCTATCTCAGCGGTCCCTGCGGCAACGAGGCCAACGCGGATTTCGCGGGCATCCGCGAGCGAGTCAAGAAAATGGCGGACATCGGTCCGGCCTTCGAGGCGGTTGCGCGCCGGCGCGAGACCAAGGCGAAAGCGGCCGAGGAGGCCGATCGCAAAGTGACCGCCCGCGATAATTACTTCATGGCGGCGGTCCACTGGGGCGCAGCGCAGTGGCCTTACGATCAGAACAACGAAGCCAACATCGCCTACAACAACAAGAAACGCGAATGCTACGCAAAGTATGCGGCATTGGCGGACCACCACGTCGAAGCGGTCTGGGTGCCGTTTCGCGACAAGGCGATCCCGGCCTGGTTTCACTTGCCGCCTGGCTACAAGGGCGGCCGCATCCCGGCGGTGATCGCCATTCCGGGCATGGACAGCTTCAAGGAAATCCAGGTTGCGCTCTACGGCGATCGTTTCCTCAACCGCGGCATGGCGGTGCTCGCGGTCGACGGACCGGGGCAATACGAAGCGCCCATGATCGGCGTCTACTTCTCCGTGGAGAACTGGATGGCGGCCGGCAAGCCGCTCCTCGACTGGCTGAGCAATCGGCCCGAGATCGATGCCGGGCGCATCGGATGCTCCGGCACGAGTTTCGGCACGTTCTTCGGCACAATTCTTAGCGCGCACGAGCCGCGCATCCGCGCGTTTGCCGCCATGTCGGTGTGCCACGAACCCGGCTGCCACACGATCTTTCAGGAAGCCTCACCCACGTTCAAGAAGCGGTTCATGTACATGTCCGGCATCACCGACGAGGACGAGTTCGACCGCCTCCGCAAGAGCATCACGTGGGAAGGCCATGCAGAGAAGATCCGGGTGCCGTATCTGATCGTCGCCGGCGAGTGCGAGGAGCTCAGCCCCCTCGAGCATTCCGAACGGTTGATCGACACTGTCAACGGCCCGAAGCAGATGGTGGTCTACCAGGAATCGCGCCATTCGGTCGGCAACGTTCCGGCGGCCAATCTCGGACCGTTCCCGCCGATTTTGGTCGCGGACTGGATGGCAGATCGGCTTGCCGGCAGGCCATTTGCGAACGAGCACTGGTTCGTGCGCTCGAACGGGCAGATCGACAAGACGCCGCTTTAGGCCGTGGGATCCTCCGTCCCAATCAGCTCGTTGGGCGCTAAGTGATCAGATTCGCCTTGGTGAGAAATCCCCACACGTCGACGACAGGCTTGCCGGCAAAATCGAGCTCGCGATAGGTCGAATGCGGCGCGCACAGGATGAGCAGGTCGCTGCGCTTAACCACCTCCTCGAGGGGAAGCAAGTCCGGGTCGATCGTAACGAACGGATCGGTAGTCACCACCGCCTCGCACAGACTCGCCAGCGCCTTTTTGAACTTGTAGCTCAGCGAGGCGCGGATATCGTCGATGTCGGCCTTGAATGCCATGCCCAGTAGGCCGATCGTCATCCGCGAGAGATCGTAGCGCCGGCGCAGATCGTCGCAGATGTGCAGCACCAGGCCTTCGTTGACCAGCATGGCGGCATTGCCGAGGCTGAACTGGTTCTGGGCGAAGGCGGCGAGCTGCATCGTGTCCTTCACCAGGCAGGGACCGGCCGCGAACCCCGGAGTTGGAATGCTGCGGGCGCGCGGGTAGTTGCGCTTCATCGCCTCGTAGATCCGGCGGTAATCGAGACCGGCCGCCTTCGCGATCAAGTAGAATTGGTTCGAAGTCGCGAACTCGATGTAGCGGTAGGCGTTGCTGAACAGTTTGGCGAATTCCGCCTCGCGCGGCTTCACGACGATCAGTTCGGGGGCGATGGCGGAAAAGAGCTTCGACGCCTCCTCCTCGGCCGCTGGCGTCGTGCCGCTGATGATTTGGGGGGTTTCCTTAAGCTCCCTGATGCCATGTCCTTGCACCATGCGCTCCGGACAGAACGCGAGCTTAAGATTGCGATTCCTCCGGCGCAGATAGGCATCGAGCCAATCGGTCGTGCCGGGAAACACGGTGGAGCGCAGCACGAGGAGCTGGCCGTCGGCGAGATACGGCAGCAGGGCGTCGATGCAGTCCTGTACCACCTTGCGAACCGGGTTGAGGAACTCATCGATCGGCGTGCCGATGGTGACGATGACCGGGCCGGTCGGAGAAATCTCCGCCGGCGAGGACGTGAACACGAGCCGCTCGCGTTTGAGCGCCCGCACCAGCAGCTCTTCGCCGCCGTACTCGATGAACGGCAGACGGCCTGCGCGCAGCGTCTCGAGCGCGTCCCGATTGAGGTCATGCACATTGACGCGATAGCCCGCCTCGGCGAATGCCAATACAAGTGGGATGCCGACGTGACCGGCGCCCCCGACGACGGTCAGGTCAGCGGTATCGAGTCGCGTAGGTGTGGCCACAGTCGGCTTGGTACCGGCAATATTCACGCAGTCGCTCCAAGAGTTGTGCCGAGAAGAGGCGGTCCCGCCGAGTGATAGCTCAGCCGCCGGTGTAACACAAAGGTTCCAGCCGCCCCGGCGTCAAATCTCGCGTGGAACCGGCAACGGCGTCACCAATTTGCCGTGATAGCCCTTCGAACGCAGCTTGGGCGCAAGCTCGTCGGCAATGTGCCAGGAAAAAATGACGGCACAATCGGGCTGATCGGAGAACAACCGGCTCTCCTCCACCACGGGGATGGAAGTTCCCGGCATGCACTTCCCGATCTTCAGCGAACCCGCGATCTCGCAAACGTAATCGATGATTGCCTCGTCGAGACCGAGATAATTGACCAGCGTGGAGGCGCGCGAGGGCGCGCTGATCCCGCAAATGCGCGCGCCCTTCTCCTTGAGCTCGCGAATCATGGCGAGCAGCCTGAGTTTCGAGAGCATCACGTCGTTGCCGAAGGCTTTGAGCCGCGCGAGCATCGCCTCGCCGTGCGGTTCCGCGGCCAGCATCTTCGCAACGCTCTCCTTGACCGGGTGCGCGCCCGGCCGACCGGCATAGACGCGGATCGATCCGCCATGGGTTGGAATGGGCCGGGCGTGAAAGACTTCGAGCCCGTGCATTTTCAGCAGATTAGCGAGGCTAGTGAGCGAGTAGTAGCGCAGGTGCTCGTGGTAGACGGTGTCGTATTGCAGCCGGTCCAGCAGGCCGATGAGGTAGTGAGACTCGGATATGAACACACCGTCGGCGCCGATGAGATCAATAATGCCGTCGACGATCGAATGCACATCCTCGATATGCGCGAAGCAATTCGCCGCGGTCACCACGCGCGCCGGCCCGTGCTCGCGCTTGACCTCGCCGGCCACCGCCGGGGTGAAGTAGCGCATGAGGGTGGGAATGCCGCGGCTGTTGGCGATCTTGCCGACCTCGGTCGGTTCGATGCCGAGAATGCGGTGGCTCTTGAAGTTCGAGAGCAGCGTGCCGTCGTTCGAGCCGATGTCGATGACGAGATCCTGCGGGGCGAGCTTGAGGATTGCCGAGGCTTCGGAATAGAGCTCGGCAAAATTATCGCGCAACAGCTTCGTTGTGCCGCTTGTGTAGGGATATTCGGGAGGGAAGATGATGACGGGATCGACCGCCAGTCCGAGCTGCACCAACTCGCATTTGGGACAGTACAAAAGATCGGTTGGAAACCAGGGCTGCTGCCGCGGCACCTTGCCCACGGCAACCATTTGGTTCACCGGCGGCATGTAGCCGAGCGAGAGCACTTTGGAGAGCGGCGCGTGGCCGCAGATCTGACAGCATTCCACCGGAACACTGGCGCCGCTGCCGGCGGCGCGGGCGACTTTTGCAGGGAACAACAATGCAGCTCCTTCCGAGCGGCTCATGCTGCCGGCGCCATGCTCTCATGATCCCAGTACCACTTGAGCGTCGGCGGCAATCCTTCGTCGAGCGGGACGCGCGGTCTATAGCCTAGTGCCGCCAGTTTCGAAATATCGGGGCAGCGGCGCGATGTGCTGCCCTCGAGCACGGCGGAGGGACCGAGCACAATCTCGCGGCCCGCGATCTTGGCCATGCGGCGGGCGAGATCGGCGACGCTGACTTCTTCCGCCGTGCCAACGTGATAGATGCCGAGGTGCTCGCCGTTTGTGCGGATCACCATCACACCCTGCACCAGATCGTCGACATGGCAGAAGCTGCGGGTCTCGGCGCCACTGCCTTGGATGGGGAACGGCACTGCGCCGCTCGCATGCTTGCTCATTGCGCGCTTCAGGCGCACGGCGAATTGCGGGATCACGTGGTCGAATCCCATATCCGGCCCATAGACATTGTGCGGCCGAAAGATCAGCACTCGTTCGAAATGTTTGCGGCCGTGATTGATGACCATCATTTCGCTGATGATCTTGCCGGCGCCGTAGGAGAGGCGCGGATTGAGCGGATCGGGAACCACGAGGGGTGCACTTTCGTCGGTCGGCACGCGCGGCGGCGACTGGTAGACCTCCGAGCTCGAGGCAAGGATCAGTTGTCCGACGCCGTGACGCCGGCACGCGTCGATGACGTTGACGATGCCTTTAACACCAACGTCGAGCACGAGGTCGGGGGCGCTGTAGAACGTCGCCGTGCCGTTGACGAAGGCGAGATGCTGCACCTCGTCGATGCCGCGCATGGCCGCATCGACCGCGCCGGCGTCGCGGATGTCACCGCGGACGAACTCGATGTCGCGTTCAACCTCTCGCAGCCGGCGGAAGGCTCCGCGGGAATTGTCATCGAACACCCGCACCGTCTCGCCCTGGCGCACGAGCGCGTTGACTAGGCCCGCGCCGAGAAAGCCGCTGCCGCCGGTGACCAGGATGCGTCTTGCGCTCATGCATCTGCCGCTTGTTGCTTTTCGCGCCGTCCGCATAGCACATCGGGAGCGCCGACGCGAAACCCCAAAACGGCGTACAGACGCAGTTGAAATGGGGTAGGCTTGCGTGGCAGACCGCCAGCACGGGTGTCGTGCCCATCAGGGAGGGACTTTAATAATGTCTGTGTCGTATCGCTTGGCCGCCATCGGCCTGGCCTGTGTATTGGTCACGCCCGCGAGCGCGCAATTGCTCACGCGCAAGGACCTCTCCGCCGCCACGGCGGTTACTATCGCGCAAACTGCCATCGCCACCTGCGCCGCCAACGGCTACCGCGTCTCAGCGACCGTGGTGGGCCGCAATGGCGAGGTTCTGGTCCAGATCCGCGGCGACGGGACTCCGCCGCACACCATGGAGAACAGCTTCAAGAAGGCTTATACCTCGCGCACTTTCCGCATCCCCTCGGGCGAGATGGAAGAGCGGCTGAAGAAAAATCCGCAGATGGGCGCGCAATACCTCACCGGCTTCACCACCGGGCGCGGCGCGCTGCCGATCAAGGTCGGCGAGGAGGTGATCGGCGCGGCCGGCGCCTCCGGCGCTCCCGGCGGCGAGAAGGACGAAGCCTGCATCCAGGCCGCCATCGACAAGGTCGCCGATCAACTCAAGTGAAGGCGTCGTCGGCATCCGCGATTGCGACAGAACGAGCATCAAAGCGAGCCGTTCCCGCGCTGCGCGGCGCTGCGGCGCAGGCTGCCATCGCGGCGCTGCGTGCCACCGCGAACGACGCGCGCCGGGCGTCCGTGGAAGGTGCAACAATGGTAACTGCTGCTCGAGACCCCATCAGCGGCGTCTGTCCCCACTCTCGCGAGCAAACGCCAGCCGCGCCTCGGCCGTGCGCGGTCCGCCCACCGTTCGCATCAGCAGCCACACCGCGATCGACACGTTCAGCAGATTCCAGATCAGGCCGTTGACGAAGGCTGCGCGGTAGGAGCCGGTGAGATCAAAGAGCACGCCGGACATCCAGCCGCCGAGCGCCATGCCGAGCAAGGTCGCCATCAGCACGAGGCCGAGCCGCGTGCCGGCTTCCTGCGGCGAAAAATATTCGCGCACGATGATGGCATACATCGCGACGATGCCGCCCTGGAACAGACCGAACAGCGCCGAGATCACATAGAGCGACGCCAGGCCGTCGAAGAAAAGATATAGCAACAATGCCACGCCCTGCAGGGTCGAGCCCAAAAGCAGCGTTGCTACGCCGCCGATCCGGTCGGCAATGAAACCCGACGCGATGCGGCTGAAAATACCGAAACCGAGCATCAACGAGAGCATTTCGGCGCCGCGCGCGACGCCGTAACCAAGGTCCCCGCAATAGGCGACGATGTGGACCTGCGGCATCGCCATCGCCACGCAACAGGCGACACCGGCGATACACAACATCACCTGCAACGCGTTGGCTGAGAGCCCCGGTCCGCGCCGTGCCGCTGCGATGCTGTCCTCCGTCGCTGCGTCCCCGTGGGTCGGCGCACGTCGCCGCAACAACAGCAAAAGCGGCAGCATGGCGAGGGCGCAGAATGCGCCGACGCCGATATGGGTGGCTCGCCAACCTTCGGTCGCGGCGAAATGGTGCAGCACGGGCGGCCAGACCGCCCCAGCGACATAATTGCCGCTGGAGGCAATGGCAACCGCAATACCGCGCCGGCGGGTGAACCATTGCGAGATGTCCGCCATCAGCGGCCCGAACGTGGCGGAGGTTCCGAGCCCGATGAGAACGTACACGAGCGCAAAAGAGGTGAGACTGGGAGCAAAACCCGCGGCGATATAACCGGCGCTCAGCGAGATGATGCCGCACAGAACGGGTATCACGATGCCGAACCGGTCGCTGAGCCGCCCCAAGAGCACGCCGCCCAACGCAAACCCGACCATCGCGAGTGTAAACGGCAGCGAAGCGTCGGCGCGCGCCACGCCGAACTCGACTTGGACCGCCGGCAGCACGACCGGCACCGACCACGTCCCGACGCCGCCAATGGTGCTTAGCACCAGGGCGGCAACGAGGCGCAGCCAGGCGAAAGGGGATTCGATCCCGGCGTGAAGAGTGCGGGCCGTCGGCATTGTCTCGGCGTTTCCTCGGCGCTTCTCTTTCGCCGTTTCGTGGGTCTTCCTTGCCAAGGCGATGCACCTCGAGCAACCCCAATCGAATATAAACAGCGCTGTGCATGGCTGCCGCGCGCCCGAGCCATGGGCGATAAGTATTCGAATTGTGCTTGTCGCCGTGCCGCGAAGGCTTGAAGATAACCTCGTCCGGCCGGACGACGGGGCACCAAACGCAAACAGCCGCCGTGCATCTAACGCTGTCCGGCATCTCGACCCAGTCGACCACGATCGACCAGCAACCTACGCGTGAGATGCGGACCGCAAAGCTGCGAGGACCATCATGCCCAACATCGCTATCGAGAATCCCGACGCACTCGGCAAACCGCTGGGCCAATATTCGCAACTCGCGCGTGTCAAGGCGTCCGAGTTCCTGTTCGTCGCCGGCCAAGTCGCGACCGACCGCAGCGGCAAGGTTGTCGGCGCTGATGATTTCGATGCGCAATGTCGGCAGGTCTTCGCCAATATCGAGGCTGCGCTGGTGTCGCAGGGCGCGAGCTTCGCCAATGTGGTCGAGTTCACGACCTATCTCGTGCATTCGCAAGACATCGCCAAATTCATGGCCTATCGATTGCGTGAATTTCCGCGGCTGTTTGCGAACGGCGTCTATCCGCCCAACACACTTCTGATCGTCGACCGCCTCGTGCAGGAGCCGTTCCTGATCGAGGTCAAGACGGTTGCCGCGCTCTAGTCACGCTCTCCAAAGGGACCACGCCGATGCCGCTCCATCTCGAGCCCGGACCTGAGAATGTACATTGGGGATATTTCGACGCGCGGCTTGCGCCGCGGTTGACCGTCAAGAGCGGCGAGCGCCTGACGATCTCCTCAGTATCGGGCGGCCCCGAACTGATGCCGGTGCCGCCGCTCAAGGTGCCGCCGGCGCTCCCCGCAATCCATCAAAAGGTTCCGCGGCAGATGGGGCCGCACATCTTGACCGGACCCGTCGCGATCCAGGGCGCGCAACCGGGACACGTGCTGCAGGTCGACATCGAGGCGATCGATGTGTTCTACGACTGGGGCTACAATTCGGTGCGTCCCCTCGCCGGCGCTTTGCCGGACGATTTTGCCGAGAACCGCCACATCCACGTCGTGCTCGACCGCGCGCGGAAGTGCTGGCGGCTACCCTGGGGCCAGGAGGTTCCGCTGGCGCCGTTCTTCGGCGTGATGGGCACGGCGCCGCCACCTGCCTGGGGCATGATCTCGACCCAGCCGCCCCGCAAGAACGGTGGCAATCTCGACAACAAAGAACTCGTCGCTGGCACGACGCTTTATCTGCCGATTTTCGTTCCCGGCGCGCTGTTCTCGGTCGGCGACGGACACGGCGTCCAAGGCGACGGCGAGGTCTGCGTCACCGCGGTCGAGACCGGATTGACCGGCACCTTCCGGCTCACGGTCCGCGACGACATGCGGCTCGAATGGCCGATGGCGGAGACGCCCACGCATGTGATCACGATGGCGTTCGATCCCGATCTCGACGACTGCGTGGTGATTGCGCTGCGGCAGATGCTCGATCTGATTTGCGCACGCGCTGGGCTCGATCGCTACCAGGCCTATTCACTGGCAAGCCTCGCCGCGGATGTGCGCGTGACGCAAGTCGTGAACGGCAACAAGGGCATTCACGTGATGCTTGCCAAGCGATATCTCGACAAGGCGAGGTAACGCGGTCCGCTAGTCCTCGGCGATCTTGATCACGTCGGCGACCTTGTTGTCCTTCGGATCGACGATCACGATCTGTTGCGCGGTGAGGAAGAACCGGTGGCTCTTTACCTGGGGGACCTTCTGGCCGACCTCGCTCGGCATGGGCCGCGGCGTAATACCTTGCGGAATCGGCTCGCCGACCTCCGCCTTGGCGTCGGCTGCGTCGGCCTTCATGTCCTTGACGAATTCGCGGATGGTGTGGCGCTGTTCCAGCGTCAGGTTGAGCTTCGATGTCGGGGCGAGCACGGGCTGTTGCGGCGCAACCTGCGCCGCGGCGCCGCCACACCACAGTGTAAATGCGAGGGCAGCGGGGATCGCCTTATGCATCCGCATTTTCCAGGGTTACGTATCGACGCTGCGTCATATCGGCACCCAATCGAATTGAACTCTTTGCCGGTGGAATAGTTCCCCATCAAACGCGTTCTGCAGCGCAGCGCGGTTCGCCGCCAATATTTCCATATGGCTTGCAACGTCCCATATAAAGCCAGCCGGCTCGGGCAGTGCCGACAAACAACAACACGCTCACCAATGGGAACGCCTGGTCATGAGTAGAGCATTCGTCAAAAACATGGACGAGGCGGTCGAAGAGTTACCGGATCGGCCCATTTCGCCGCATCCGAACCTCGTGACCGCGGAGGGACTTGCGCGAATCGAGGCCGAAGTGGCCCGCCTTCAGCAGGAGCACGCCGCGGCGCACGCAGCGAACGATCGCGCGGCGATCGCGCGCGCAGCTCGCGACTTGCGTTATTGGACCGCGCGGCGGGCAAGCGCGCAGCTTATCCCCACGCCGAGCGATCGCAGCACGGTGCATTTCGGCGCGACCGTAACCATCGTCCGCGACGACGGGCGGCGTCAGACCTTCCGGATCGTCGGCGAGGACGAGGCTGATCCCGCGCACGGAACGCTGTCGCATGTGTCGCCGATGGCCCGCGCGTTGTTCGGCAAGCAGGTGGGCGATACGGTCCAGGTCGCGAAGTCCCAGGCGGAAATCGTCGAGATCACTTGAGGCATCGCGGCTGCCTCAAGGTTTCGCGGACCAGTTCTTGAAGTCCGCCTCCGAGACGCTCGGCAGTTTCTTGACGAAGGCGACGATCGTCCAGATTTCACGATCCGGCACCTCGATCAGGCCGAAGCTCGGCATGCCGGTCATGTGAACGCCGTGCTTGATGACCCAGAACAGTTCCTGCGGCTTGCGGTGCTCGGCAAGTTCCTTGAGGTCGGGCGGATCGGGACGCAAACCTTCGGAGAATTTGGCCCAATTCACGCCCGGCGCGCCGTGGCAGTTGGCACAACCGCGCTCGGAGAACGCGCGCGCCCCCGCCTGCACCATTGCCGAATCGTCAAGCGACGATGGCGGCGCGTCCGTTGCGTGTCGCATGATCGAAGCCTGGCGGATGTAGGCGAGCGCCCATTTGACCGAAGCGGGGTCATCGACCGTCGCGGCTACGTTGTAGAACCCGCCGAAGAAAAATGCCGCGGCCGCGATCACACAGATGATGGCGAGAGCACCGATAAATGCCAGGAGGGTTTTCATGCCCGATCTCCGGGTTGGGCCGATGGCAGACAAGCGTAGCGCGTCCGACGCAAAAAGAAACGGCAGGGCGCGGTGCGCGGATGTCGAATATTGCGTGCCCTTCCGGGCGTTGAATTCCTGGCCGCCCACATCGGTTCCGACTCAATTTCTCCGCGTCGAGAGGCCTTTGTGAGTATCGCGGCGATCCGGTAAGCTCGCGCAGCGACATCAGCGGCAACGGAGATTGCAATGGCAAAAGCGTATTGGATCGCGTTCTATCGCTCGATTTCAAATCCGGATGCATTGGCGGCTTACGCGAAGCTGGCGGGTCCTGCGATCGCGGCCGCCGGCGGGCGCTTTCTCGCGCGCGGCAACGCCGCGAAAGCGTACGAGGCGGGCGTCGCTCAGCGCGTGGTGGTAATCGAGTTCGACAGCGTGGACAAAGCGATGGCCGCACATGATAGCGAGGCCTATCAGGCGGCTTTGAAAGTATTCGGGAAGGCGGCCGAGCGCGATTTGCGCATCGTCGAAGGCCTGGCGTAGGTCCCGTTGGCGGCCGCTATGCGGCGGTCCCGGCGGCAATGAGACGGTCCAATGGATGTGGAGACGCGCCATGGCGCTCGCCGCAACGAGCATCTGTAACTTCGGCTGGAAGGCACGCGACTTCAGGCTCAAGGGCGTAGACGGCAAGTTCTACACGCTCGCCGACGTGCGCGGGCCGAAGGGCACGCTGGTGGTATTTATCTGCAATCACTGCCCGTATGTGCGGGCGGTCATCGACCGCCTGGTGGAGGAGGCCAACGCGCTCGACGGAATCGGCATTGGCACGATTGCGATCATGCCGAACGATACCCAATCGTATCCCGAGGACTCCTTCGACAACATGAAACGGTTTGCGCGGGAGCACCGTTTTCCCTTTGCCTACGTGATCGACGAGACGCAGGAGCTCGCGCGCGCCTACGACGCAAAATGCACCCCTGATTTCTTCGGCTTCAACGCCGACGACGAGCTGCAATATCGGGGCCGGCTGGACGCCTCCCGCACGAGCCTCGTTCCGGGCGCGCGGCGCGAGCTGTTCGAGGCCATGGCCCAAGTGGCAGAGACCGGCCGCGGTCCGCTGGAGCAGACCGCGAGCATGGGATGCTCGATCAAGTGGCGACACTAGAAGCGCTCGCCCTTTCGTGGCCCGATGCTATGTTCGTCGGGCCGTTCCATCGATCTGGGGAAACAGCGCGATGATCAGAAGCTTCCACGTGCTCTACGTCGGCCAGATCGAGCTCGACAATATCGGCCGCTCCGGCACGCCGGCCAATGAGCGGCGCTATTCCACTGAACGGCTGCGCGAGGCCTTCGCCACCGCGCGCGACGTGGCGCAACACATGGACCGTCTTGGCTACGACGTGTTGTGGACGGCCGAGCACCACTTCCAGCGCGAGGGCTACGAGTGCCTGCCCAACCTGATCCAGCTCGGATTGTGGCTGGCGACCCAGACACAACGCCTCAAATTCGGCTGCGCCTTCAACATTCTGCCCATGTGGCATCCGATCCGTCTGGCCGAAGACTACGCGATGGCCGACATCGTCACCGATGGGCGCATCATCATGGGGGTGGGGCGCGGCTATCACACGCGCGAGGTGGAAACGTTCGGCGCACCCCTGCTCGACGCGCAGGCCAACCGCGAATTGTTCGAGGAGCAACTCGAGCTGCTGCTCAGGTGCTTCAATGAGGATGCGTTCCAGCACAAGGGCAAGTACTACGAGTGTCCGCCGCCGGTCGAGTATCGCGGTTACACCCTCAAGGACATCACGGTAATTCCTCGCCCTAAGCACTTGCCGGTCGACATCTGGATGCCGATCGCGAGCGGCAAGACCATCGATCTGATGGCGCGTTACGGCCTCAAGGCGATGGTCACGCTCAACGGGCAGAAGATCTTGGACGACGTGGTGCGCGCCTATCACGCCGCCTGCGAACGACACGGCCGGCGCAAGCAGCTCGGCGAGGACATGATCTGGGGCGCAGGCATCTACCTCGCGGACACTGAAGAGGAGGCGATCCGCAGGCTCGAGCCCGCGCACGACGAACGCTTCAAGTGGTTCGCACCGTTCGGCTTCGTGCGCTACGCCGACGAGCATGGGCGCACCTGGGGGACGCCTGGAGCGCCCGCAGGCGTGCCCTCGCTGCGCGACGGGGTCGCGCAGAAGGCCTGGTTCTGCGGCCCGCCGGCCAACGTCATCGACGGCATCAAGTCGGTCGCGGACAAATATCCGGGGCTGGAAAATTTCATGATCCACTGGGCCGAGGGCTTGCCGCCCAAGGAATTCAAAGAGCAGCTCACCTGGTTTGCCAAGGACGTGATGCCCGCGTTCAAGCGGGCGTAGTCCTGGTGCTTGCCGCACGTCGCAAGAGATCGAGGCTTCAAGCAAAATGAAAGACAACGTAAAGCGCGTGTTCTACGTGCGCTACGTCGCGCATCCCTGCTATCTCGACATCATCGCGCAGCGGCCCGAGATCAGGCTCGACAAGCTCGAGAACGAGACCGCCGCTGAGGTTGCGGAGCCGATCATGGCGGCCGCGCATGCCTACCAGATCGGGTCGGCGCGCGACGAGCTCGCGTCGCGCTTCCATGCCCGACGTGAGCTGCTCGCGCGCATGCCCAATCTGCTGATCGTTTCCACCAACGGTGCCGGCTTCGACACCGTCGATATCAAGGATTGCACCGAAGCCGGCGTGCTCGTCGTCAATCAGACCGGCGGTAACGCCGAGGCGGTGGCGGCGCATGTGCTCGCAATGGTGCTCGCGCTGTCGAAGCAGGTCGTCCAGACCAACCACGCCTTGCGCCGCGGTACGATGCGGGACCGCACTGGGTTCATGGGCAGCGACGTCAAGGAACGCACGATCGGTATCGTCGGCATCGGCAATGTCGGGCGCCGCGTGGCCGAACTCTGTCGCGGCCTCCTCGGCATGCAGGTCATCGCCTGCGATCCCTATCTCGACGAGAAGGCCGTTGCCGCGCGCGGCGCCGTCAAGGTCACGCTCGACGAGCTGTTGCGGCGCGCCGACTTCGTATCGGTCAACTGTCCCCTCGACGAGAGCACGCGTGGCATGATCGGCGCGCGGGAGTTCGCGCTGATGCAGCCGCACGCCTATTTCATCACCACGGCGCGCGGGCTCATCCATGACGAGGGCGCGCTCGCCGAGGCGTTGCGGGAGAAAAGGATCGCCGGCGCCGGCATCGACGTGTGGGACAAGGAGCCGCCGCCGGCGGACCATCCGCTCCTGCAATTCGATAACGTGATCGCAACCCCGCACACCGCGGGTATGACGCGGGAGGCGCGCGCCAATATGGGCCGCATCGCCGCCGAGCAGCTCGTCATGACGCTCGACGGCAAGCGCCCGCCCCGCATTGTCAATCCGCAGGTGTGGCCGGCTTACGCGAAACGATTCGAGGAGACCTTCGGCTTTCCCCCGGCGGAATAAGCCGATCAGAGCGAAGCAAGCCTGAGGAATAGTTGGAACATAATACCGTCAGCAGGCGCCGGCATCCGATTATACTCGCCGCCGTCGGTTGATCCTTCTTCCCGACGATCTCAATAAAATTGCAATGGGAGCTTTCGATGAAACGCATAACCCTTGCCCTTGCCACGTTGTTGCTCGCGCTTGCCGTCGTCCCGGCGGCGGATGCGCGCGTCGTGCAGCCGCCGTGGGTCGTGGTGCGCTGGGCTTATGGCGACTGCAAGATTTGGCGCAACGACATTAATGCCCCGTGGGGCCCCGGCTGGCAGGCGGTGGCCTACGCCGGCAGCTATCCCGAGGCCTGGGCAAAGATGCAGGAGCTCTATGCCCGTAGATGGTGCATCTAGCACAGCACCGCGACCTTACATACCGAAACGATTTCGCCCGGCTCTGCCGGGCGAAATTTTTTCGACGATTGGGGCCTTGAAAGGCTCAGTGCCCGACGATCGCGGAAAGCCTAGTTGTCCAAAAAGCTCCGCAGCTTCCTGGACCGGCTCGGATGCTTGAGCTTGCGCAGCGCCTTGGCCTCGATCTGGCGGATGCGCTCGCGCGTCACCGAGAACTGCTGACCGACCTCTTCGAGCGTGTGGTCGGTATTCATGCCGATGCCGAAGCGCATGCGCAGCACGCGCTCCTCGCGCGGCGTCAATGACGCCAACACGCGCGTGGTGGTCTCGCGCAGGTTGGACTGGATCGCGGCATCGATCGGCAGGATCGCGTTCTTGTCCTCGATGAAATCGCCGAGGTGGGAATCCTCCTCGTCGCCGATCGGCGTCTCCAGCGACAGCGGCTCCTTGGCGATCTTGAGCACCTTGCGCACCTTCTCGAGCGGCATGCCGAGCTTCTCGGCAAGCTCCTCGGGCGTGGGCTCACGGCCGATCTCGTTGAGCATCTGGCGCGAGGTGCGCACGATCTTGTTGATGGTCTCGATCATGTGCACGGGAATGCGGA
>Ga0081455_10004696_pt1 | contig 15202 bp, 11 predicted proteins | sample TabmetS3T2R1_FD_70207 | JGI IMG/M metagenome (GOLD analysis project Ga0081455, IMG submission 70207) | Tabebuia heterophylla rhizosphere microbial communities from the University of Puerto Rico - S3T2R1 | ecosystem: Host-associated > Plants > Roots > Rhizosphere ... | reverse complement strand
CGGCCGACGTCGGCGCCGACCTGGTCGGCAAGGTCGAGGCCGGCATCCCCGAGGACGACCCGCGCAACGCCGCGACGATCGCGGACAACGTGGGCGACAACGTCGGTGACTGTGCCGGCATGGCGGCCGACCTGTTCGAGTCGTACGCCGTGACCCTTGTCGCCGCACTGATCCTCGGCAAGACGGCCTTCGGCTCTGAGGGCCTGGTCTTCCCGCTCATCGTGCCGGCCATCGGCGCCCTGACCGCCATCCTCGCGATCTACGTCCTCCGCGCCCGGCCCGGGGAGAACGGCCTGACCACCATCAATCGCTCGTTCTACATCGCGGCCGGCGTGTCAGCGGTGCTCTGTACGATCGCCGCGCTGGTGTACCTTCCCGGCTCTTTCAGCGACCTGACCGATGTGGCCGGCGAGGCCGCCGTCCACGACGGCAACCCCCGGGTGGTCGCGATCTTCGCTGTCCTGCTCGGCATCGTGCTGGCCGCGGTCATCCTGACCCTCACGGGCTACTTCACCGGCACCGAGCACCGACCGGTCCTTGACGTCGGCAAGACCGCTCTCACAGGGCCGGCCACGGTGATCCTGTCCGGCTTCTCGGTCGGTCTCGAGTCCGCGGTCTACACGGCCCTCGTCATCGGGGCAGCCGTCTACGGGGCGTTCCTGCTCGGCGGCGGTGTCATCGTGATCTCGCTGTTCGCCGTCGCACTCGCGGGCACCGGCCTCCTCACCACGGTCGGCGTGATCGTTGCGATGGACACCTTCGGGCCGGTCAGTGACAACGCGCAGGGCATCGCCGAGATGTCCGGCGACGTCGACGACAACGGCGCCCAGATCCTCACCGAGCTCGACGCTGTGGGCAACACCACCAAGGCGATCACCAAGGGCATCGCGATCTCGACCGCCGTACTCGCGGCGACCGCGCTGTTCGGCTCCTACACCGACTCGATCGCGACCGAGGTCGCCGACTCCGGCTTCACAGGCAGGGTCCTGCCGGACACGTTCGCGACCGAGGTCTTCAGCCCGAACACCCTGGTAGGTCTGCTGATCGGCGCCGCCGTGGTGTTCCTGTTCTCCGGCCTCGCGATCAGCGCCGTCGGCCGAGCCGCCGGTGCCGTGGTGTTCGAGGTGCGTCGCCAGTTCCGCGAGATCCCCGGGATCATGGAGGGCACCGGTCGTCCCGAGTACGGCCGGGTCGTCGACATGTGCACGCGCGACGCGCTACGTGAGCTCGCGACGCCGGGCCTGCTCGCGATCATGGCTCCGATCGCCGTCGGCTTCGGCCTCGGGGTCGGGCCGCTGGCGGGCTACCTCGCTGGTGCGATCGGCACGGGCACGTTGATGGCGATCTTCCTCGCCAACTCCGGCGGCGCCTGGGACAACTCGAAGAAGCTCGTCGAGGACGGCTTCCACGGCGGCAAGGGTTCACCAGCCCACGAGGCCACCGTCATCGGCGACACGGTCGGCGATCCGTTCAAGGACACCGCCGGCCCGGCGATCAACCCGCTGATCAAGGTGATGAACCTGGTCTCCCTGTTGATCCTGCCGGCTGTCGTCACCCTCAGCGTCGGCGACGACGAGAACAAGCCGCTGCGGATCACGATCGCCATCATCGCGGCACTGGTCGTGGCCGCTGCTGTCTACATCACGAAGCGGCGCCCGATCGCGATCAGCGAGACCGAGCCTGCAGAGGCACCTGCCGCCAACTGATCCAGCACCACGACATCCAGCACCACGACGATCTGTCGGAGTGGCGGATGGTGTCTGTCTAGGTGGCGGATCGCCGGACGAGGGTGTCGACCGCGGACACCAGGTCGTCGAGCGGGAACGGCTTGCCGAGGAACACGTCGGCGCCGGCGCCGACGGCGGTCGCCCGATCGGCCGGGCTGCGGCGGGCGCTCACCATGACCACGCCGCCGGGCCAGCCGTCCGATCGCAGCTGCCGGCAGACGTCGAGCCCGTCTGGAGCCGGGATCATCACGTCCAGGACGATGGCATCCGGTCGATGCTCGCGTACCGCCCGGAGCGCCTCGGTGCCCGAGTCGGCCTGTACGCAGCGGTGACCGGTGCGCTGCAGAATGCGCATCGCAATCGTCGCGAACTTGGGATCGTCGTCGACGACCAAGATCAACCCCTGGCGGAGATCGGGCTCGGACTGGACGGCGGCGCTCATATCGTCAGGATCCGACGCCGGCGATGAGGGCACCATGAGATCTTGGTCAGCCCGCGAGCCGGAGGTCGACCTCGACCCGGGCGCCGCCGAGGGGTGGCCCGTTGGCGGCGCTGACCTGGCCGCCGACAGCGTGGGCGATCGAGGCGACGATGGCGAGTCCGAGGCCGGCGCCGCCGCCGGAGCCGCGCTCGCTGTCGGATCGGGCGAACCGGTCGAACACGCGGGGTAGGAGCTCGGAGCTGAAGCCCGCGCCGTCGTCGGCGACCTCCAGCCGGGCATGGCCGTCGACGGAGCTGACCGTGACGACGACTCGGCCGCGGGCGTGGCGGCAGGCATTGCCGACCAGGTTGCCGACGATGTGCTCGAGCCATTCCTGGTCGCCGCGGACGTAGGTCGGCTCGCCGCGGATCTCGATGTCGACGCTGTCCAGCCTGGGGAGCCGCCGCACGCCGGCCCGGACCGCGGCGAGCAGCTCCGTCCTCGCGTCGCCCGGCGCAAGCTGGCCGGCATCCGCCCGGGCGAGCGTGAGCAGATCCTGCGCCAGCCGGGCCAGCCGGTCGGTCTCCTCGAGGGCGCTGGCCAGTCCGCGGGCGACCGCGTCCGGGTCGTCGCGCTCGTGGGTCGTGAGCTCGAGCTCGCCGCGGAGCACCGCGATCGGAGTACGGAGCTCGTGCGCCGCATCGTCGATGAACGCGCGCTCGTGAGTGATGGCGGTCTCGATCCGGTCGAGCATCGCGTTGAGCGTCCGGGCCAGCTCGGCGATCTCGTCGTCGCTTCGAGGCTGCGGCAATCGGCGGCCGGGCTCGGCGGCCGAGATCGTGCCGGCCTCGCCGGCCATCCGGCGGACCGGGCGAAGCGCGGCTCCGGTCACGATCCACGCCGCCACTGCGACCGCCGCGGTCAGGATCGGACCGGCGACGGCGAGGAGCAGGATCGAGCGTTCCTTGGCGCGCGCGAGTGGCTTGGTGCTGGTCGCGGCGATTCCGATCACCACGTTCCGTCCGGAGCCACCGATCGGACGGGCGAGCAGGCGGGCGTCACCGCCGATCTCCGGCACGGCCCGATCGACGATGATCTGCCCTTGGGCCGCACGGGCGAGCTCGGCTTTGGTCAGGAGCGGATTGGCGCCGGCCGGCGCGATGACCTCGCCGTCGGCGGAGATCGTCTGTGCGGTCACCAGCGCTGAGCCGGGCGGGGTCAGGCCGCTCTGGACGCCCTTGGCCAGGTCGTCGACCCGGATCGTGAGCTCCTCGGTGATCGCATCGCTCAGCTGGGCGCTCAGGTCCCGGTAGATGATCAGCGCGGTCACGCCGAGGACGACGATCGCCCCGGTCGCGGTGAGGGCGGACAACCGGGCGCGCAACGACGGTGGGCGCAGCGAAGCCCTGCCCATGCCGTCAGCCGCCGTCGGTGCGCAGCCGGTAGCCGGCACCACGTACGGTCTCGATCGCATTGCGACCGAACGGCCGGTCGACCTTGTCGCGGAGATAGCGGATGTAGACGTCGACCACGTTGGACGTACCGTCGTACGCGAAGTCCCAGACATGCTCGAGGATCGCGGTCCGGCTGAGGACGTCGCCCTTGCGACGCAACAACAGCTCCAGTACGGCGAACTCGCGAGCCGACAGTTCGATGGCGGTCTCGCCGCGCTGGACCGTATGACCGGCGGGATCCAGCTCCAGATCCCCGGCGCTGAGCACGGCGGGTCGCTCACCGGCGTCGCGACGGAGCAGCGCTCGGAGCCGGGCGAGCAGCTCGGCGAACGCGAACGGCTTGAGCAGGTAGTCGTCGGCGCCCGCGTCGAGTCCCCGAATCCGGTCGTTGACCGCGCCCCGGGCGGTCAGCATGATCACCGGCATCCACTTGCCGTCCTGGCGCAGCTGGCGGCACACCTCGAACCCGTCCGGTGCCGGGATCATCGCGTCGAGAACGATCGCGTCGTACGGGAACTCGCGGCCCGCCCAGACCGCGTCCGCGCCCGTATTCGCGACGTCGACCCCGTACCCCTCGCGTTTGAGGCTCCGTTTCAGCAAGGACGCCATCTTCACGTCGTCCTCGACTACCAGGAGACGCATGTCCCGAACGTACTCCGTGCCCATGAGTAAGAGATGAGAATTCCGGGTCTGACCAGGTCGTGCCCGCCGTCAGGCCGGCCGGGTATCGCGTCGATAGGCCCGGGCCGCGAGCGCGATGAGCCCGATCGACCAGGCGGCGATCACGAGCCAGCCGAGCGTCCCCCAGCCGGTGCCGCCGATCGAGACGTGGCCGGCCTGGACGAGCCAGTACGACGGCAGCGAACGGGCGATGTCGTACATCGCGCCACTGGTGATCGGGAACCAGGTCCCGCCGAGCAGGGCCAGCAGAGCGGCCGTGCCGCCCATCACGGGGCCGATCGTGTCGGCGGAGACCACGTGGCCGACCAGGATGCCGAGCGCGGCGAACGGGACGAGTCCGACCAGCAGCAGGCCGGTCATCTCGAGCCAGTCTTCGGCCGGCATCCGGACTCCCAACGCGATGCCGGCCGAGTAGAGGAGCAGGATGCTCACCAAGGCCATCGCATAGGCCGTGACCACCTTCGTGACCAGGTAGACGCGCGGGTTCAGCGGGGTGATGCGCAGCTGGCGGTTCCACCCGACCGAGCGTTCGGCCGCGATCCGCGCCCCACTGCTGACCGCGCCGGTCATGACCGCGAAGGTGGCGAGGCCGACCATGAAGTAGAGCGGGGCCGACAGTCCGGTGCCGCCGAGGTCGTGGACATGCCGATTCGGCCCGGCGATCACCAAATAGAGCACCAGGGGAAAGGCGAAGGCGAAGATGATGAATCGGGTGTTGCGGAACGTCCGGACCAGCTCGTAGCGCAGGTAGGTGCTCATGAGGTCCGCTCCCGCAGTGGCGTCGGCGCCGCGGGAGCGGCCGCATCGTCGGCAGTCAACTGCAGGAACGCTTGCTCGAGCCCGGCGCCGGTGATCTCGATGTCCTTGGCCTCGGGGTAGGCGTCGAGCAGGGCGCGGACCGCGGCGTCGGAGTTCGAGCAGGACAGGATCACCGCCGCGCCGTGCCGGTCCACACTGACGACCCCCGGGAGACCGTTGAGGACGGCGCGATCCGCCGTCGGCAAGGTCGCGCGGATGGTCCTCGAGCCGACCATCGCCTTGATCACCGTCGTCGGTCCGTCCGCCACCACTCGGCCACGTGCCATGAGCACCGCTCGGTCCGCGTAGTCGTCGGCCTCGTCGAGGTAGTGGGTCGCGAACAGGATGGTCCGCCCGTACGCCGCGTAGGTCCGCATCGTGCTCCAGAAGGCGCGCCGTGATTCGACGTCCATGCCGACCGTCGGCTCGTCCAATACGAGCAGCGCCGGATTGCCGACCAGCGCGATCGCGGCCCGGACCCGTTGGGTCTGGCCGCCGGAGAGCCGGTTCGTCCGTTGTCGCGCGATGTCGTCGATGCCGGTCAGCTGCAGGACGTCGTCGACGGCCATCGGCGCCGGGTACAGCGACGCCACCATCGTGGTGAGCTCCCGTACCGACAGGTCCGGGATGAGCCCGCCGGTCTGCAGCATGGCGCCGACGGCTCCGGCGGAGACTGCGTCATCCGGTGGGCGGCCGAACACCGTGGCCGTGCCGGTGTCGGGGATCGCCAGTCCTAGCAGCATGTCGATCGTGGTCGACTTGCCTGCGCCGTTCGGTCCGAGCAGCGCGACCGTCTGGCCGGGAGCGATCGTGAGATCCACGCCGCGTACGGCGTGGATCGGTTCGTCGGCGTTACGAAACGACTTGGTGAGCCTGCTCAGCTCGACCGCGGCGGCCTGTCTGGTGGACGTCGCCGCGGGTCGGGTTGCGGTCATCGTGCCTCCTGTGAGAGTGGTCGGGCCGCAGTCGGCCCCGGGTCTTGGTGAGAGAGGGGGTGAGCCAGTGGCGCGCGGCTGTCGTGTCGAGCGGCGGGGAGGAAGTGACAACCGCGCGCCACCAGTCAGGGGGCGATCAGGGCGCGTTGCCGAGGGTGACCGTGGTGGTGTGCTCGGCACCTTGCCGGCTGTACGTGACAGTGACGGCTTGTCCGACGTGGTCGCCCTGCACGACGGCGACGACGTCGTCCGCACTGCGGATCGGCTGCCCGTCGATCGCTGTGATCAGGTCGCCCGGGCGCAGACCGGCTTGCGCCGCCGGGCTGCCCGCCTCGACCGAGCCGATCAGTGCGCCGCTGCTGCCGGTCTCAGCCAGACCGACGCCGAGGAACGGGTGCGCCACCGGCTGGCCCTGGATGAGCTGATGCGCGACGTACTTCGCGGTGTTCGAGGGGATCGCGAAGCCGACGCCGATGTTGCCGTTGCTGCCGCCTGCGGTCGCGATCGCGGTGTTGATGCCGATCACCTGGCCCGCGGTGTTGACCAGGGCGCCACCCGAGTTGCCCGGGTTGATCGCGGCGTCGGTCTGGAGGGCCCCCGAGATCGACGTCACGCCCGAGCTCGAGGACTCACCGGTCTCGTTGATGGTGCGGCCCTTGGCACTGATGATGCCAGAGGTGACCGTGCCCTGGAGGCCGAGAGGACTGCCGAGAGCGAGCACGGTGTCACCGACGCGCATCGCGCCGCTGTCGCCGAGAGTGGCGGGCCGGAGGTTGTCGACGCCCGAAACCTGAACCACGGCGAGATCGCTGCGGGGGTCGGTCCCGACGATCGTGCCGGTGTGCGTCGACCCGTCGTTCGTCGTCACCGTGACGGTATCGCCGGTCGCCGTGGCGACCACGTGGTTGTTGGTGAGGATGTGCCCGTCGTGGTCGAGGATGACGCCGGAGCCCTCGCCGACGGCGGTCCGGATCGAGACCACGCTCGGCTCGACGGCACTGACGATGGCGGCCAGCGACGAGTGACCCGGCGGCTGATGCGCCGGGGTGAGCACGGTCGTGTGGGTGGCGGTCGCGTCGTTGTCGGACCCGCCGGCCGCCCAGCCACCGATCGCTCCCGCGCCGAGCATGAGGAGAAGGACGGCGGCGATCGCCGCGATCAATCGGCGGGCCCGATGCGAGCCCTGGCTCGGGGGCGGGGCCGGTGTCGGGGGTTGTCCGCTCGGCGGCCCGGTCGATGGCGCGGGCGCGTCGATATGGGTTGTGGGGTTCATGTCCGTCGCTCCTTGAAGTGAATCCCGTGAAGTCATCGCCACCGTTGCTCGCGATCTATGAGTGAGTGATGAAAGCCCGCCCCGATCCCAGGCGGCTCATCGTTCTCTCATCTGCCGAATCGCAACGTGGTCACGTAAACCGCAATCTCAGGAGGCCCAATGCGTACGAAGACCCATCGGTTCGCGGGAACCGCGGCCGTCGGCGTGCTCCTGTTGGCGGCCTCGGCGTGTGGCAGCTCCAACAACTCCAGTTCTTCCAGCGCCGAAGGCGAAGCCGTCAGGGGAGGGACGCTCAACATGCTGGGCGCGGGCGACGTGGACTACATGGACCCGAACGTCAGCTACTACTCGATCGGCTACCTCAACCTCCGCATGTGGAGCCGGCAGCTGTTCACGTACCCGGCCGTATCCAGCGACGCGACGACTGCAGTCCCCGATCTCGCCACGGCGATTCCTACCGAAGCCAACGGCGGGATCAGCAAGGACGGCATGACCTACACCATCACGATGCGCAAGGGCGTCAAGTGGAACACCGATCCCGAGCGCGAGGTGACCGCACAGGACGTGGTACGCGGGGTCATGCGGACCTGCAACCCGGTGCAGCCGTTCGGCGGAACGCCTGACTTCGCCGACCTCATCGTCGGCTATCAGAGCTTCTGCGACGGCTTCGCGAAGGTCGGCCAGTCGGTCGACGCGATCCGCAACTACATCGACTCGGCATCGCTTCCGGGCGTCGTGGCGAAGGACGACCACACCGTGGTGTTCAAGCTGACCCACCCGGCGACGTACTTCGTCGACATGCTGACGCTGCCGGCGTTCTCACCGGCACCCAAGGAGGTGCTCAACTACCTGCCGGGCAGCACCAGCCTCGGTCAGCACGAGGTCTCCGACGGCCCCTACCAGGTGGACACGTGGGACCCGACCAAGCAGATCGTCTACACGCGCAACCCGGCGTGGGACTCGGCGACCGACCCGGTGCGCCACGCCTACGTCGACCGGATCGTCGTGGACGAGACGGTGAGTCAGGACTCCACGCAGCTTCAGCTGCAGACCGGCACCGACACGGCGGACATGGAATGGGACAACTTCCCGCCGCCGTCGCAGTTGCCGAACCTGATCAACACCGACGACCCGAACCTGAACCTCGGTGAGTCGTTCTCCACCAACCCGTACCTCGTCTTCAACCTCGAGTCGCCCAACAACAGCTCGGCGTTGAACGACGTCAGAGTGCGGCAGGCCCTGGAGTACGGGATCAACCGGGACCACATCATCCAGGTCTACGGCGGACCGGACGTCAACACGCCGCTGACCCAGGTGCTGCCGCCCGGGATCGTCGGATCGGAACCCAACAACCCCTATCCGTACAACCCCGACAAGGCCAAGCAGCTGCTCGCGGCCGCCGGACACCCGGACGGTCTGACGCTGAAGTTCCTCTACCGCAACTCGTCGGAGGGCAACCGGAAGGCGTTCGCGACGGTGCAGCAGGATCTGGCCAAGGTCGGCATCAACGTCGTCGGCGTCGCGGTGCCCAACGCGGACTTCTACACGAAGTACCTGCAGGTGCCCGATGCCGCCAGGCGCGGGACGTGGGACATCGCGTTGGCCGGTTGGGGTCCCGACTGGTACGGCAACGCCGCCCTGTCGTTCTTCAAGCCGCTGTTCTCGGGCCAGCCGTCGTTCCCGCCGCTCGGCAGCAACTTCGGCTTCTACAACAGCCCGCGCACGAACACCTTGATCAACGAGGCAGCGACCGCGACCACCGAGAGTCAGGCCGCCCAGCTGTGGGCCAAGGCCGACGTCCAGGTGATGAAGGACGCGGTGTTCTTCCCGATCACCGATCCGAAGCAGGCTAACTACCACGCCGACCAGGTGAACGGAGCCGTCTACATCCCGGCGATCCAGAACTTCGATCCGACGAATGTCTGGCTGAGCTCGGACGCCCAGGGCGGCTGACCTCCCATGACCCTCCGGAGGTCCGGGTCCTGCCACCCCAGCCCGGACCTCCGGAGATAACCCCGCAAGTCAGGCCTGAGGAGGGAGCAGCATGACCGTCCGAACCGGAAGTGCACCTTCGCGGACGCATGCACCCGACTCGGCAGGGTCGTCGCAGGAGGTGGCCGGCCGAAGCATCTGGGCGCTCGGTTGGCGGCGGCTGCGGCGGGATCGGACGGCGATGATCTCGCTGGGCGTGATCGTGTTCGTCGTCCTGTTCGCCATCGGCGCTCCGGTCGTCGCCGCGATCACCGGTCACCCGCCCAACCAGCAGTACCGCGACACCGGGTTGTCGCCGGCCGGACTCCCGATGCCGCCAAGTCACGAGTTCTGGTTCGGCACCGACGATCTCGGCCGCGACATCCTGGTGCGGATCGCGTACGGGGCCCGGATCTCACTCCTCGTCGGCGTCGTCGCGACCGGACTCGCCGTCGGGGGTGGGGTCGTCGTCGGTCTCGTGTCCGGCTTCTTCGGTGGCTGGGTCGACTCGGTGCTGGCCCGGATCGTCGACGTCGCGCTGTCGCTGCCGTTCCTGCTCCTGGCGATCGCTCTGGTGTCGATCACCGGTCCGAGCCTGACGGTCACGATCCTGGTCATCGGCTTCTTCAGCTGGGCCTCGGTGGCTCGTATCGTCCGGGGCCAGGTGTTCTCGATTCGGGAACGGGAGTACATCCTGGCGGCTCGTGCGGTCGGCGTCCGTCCGCTGCGGATCATGTTCGCCGAGATTCTGCCCAACGTGATAGCGCCGGTGATCGTCTACGCCACGTTGCTGGTCCCGGTCGTGATCGTGACCCAGGCGACCCTGTCGTACCTCGGTCTGGGTCTCGAACCGCCGACGGCCGACTGGGGCGGCATGCTGAGCGACGCTCAGGGCTACTACACGACGTCCTGGTGGTTCATCATCTTCCCCGGAGCCGCGCTGCTGATCACGACGCTGGCCTTCAACCTGTTCGGCGACGGAGTGCGGGACGCCTTCGATCCGCGCTCCGAGCAGCTGGTCGAGACCTGGCGGTGAGCGGCGATGACGGGCTACCTGATTCGGCGCCTGATCCAAGGAGCCTTCGTGCTCTGGCTGGTCTCAGTCGCCGTGTTCGCGCTCTTCTTCCTCGTCCCCAACAACGTCGGCCGGACCCTCGCCGGCCGCCAGGCGACACCGCGGACGATCGCCCTCGTCGAGCATCGGCTCGGTCTGGACCAGCCAGTCTGGAAGCAGTACCTCACCTTCCTCAACCGGGCGCTGCACGGAGACCTCGGCTACGACTACTACCACCAGGTCCCGGTGACTCACGTACTCAGTCAGGCGTTGCCGATCACGGTGTCGCTGGCGCTCGGAGCCGCTGTCCTCTGGATGCTGCTGGGAGTCTTCTCCGGCGTCGTGTCAGCCGTGCATCCGCGGTCGTTCGCCGATCGCAGCCTCACCGGGTTCGCCCTGTTCTTCTACTCGATGCCGTCGTTCCTGCTCGGCATCATGATGATCTACCTGCTCTACTACCGGCTCACGCTGGCCGGCGTGACGTGGTTCCCGGCGGGCGACTACGTCCCGTTCTCCCAGGATCCGTCGAGCTGGGCCCAGCACATGATCCTGCCCTGGTTCACCCTCGCCCTGCTGCTGGCCGCGACGTACACGCGGCTCACCCGGAGCTCGATGCTCGACGTGTTGGGCGAGGACTACATCCGGACGGCCCGCGCGAAGGGAGTCACCGAACGCCGGGTCATCTATCGGCATGCGCTTCGCAGCGCGCTGACGCCGGTCGTGACGCAGTTCGGCATCGACGTCGGCCAGCTGATCGGCGGCGTCGTCGTGGTCGAGACCGTGTTCAGTCTGCCGGGCCTCGGCAAGACCGCGGTCGACGCCATCGGCCAGCAGGACCTGCCTGTGATCATCGGCGTCGTACTCATCGCGTCGGCGGCGGTCGTCATCGCCAACATCATCGTCGACTTCGCGTACGCGGCACTCGATCCGCGGGTCCGGCTCGCCTAGGGAGACACGCCCTAAACCCGTCAGTCGTTGACGCGGCGTTTGAGCCACTCCTGCACGCCACGGGGGAGCGCCCGGACCAGGCCGCTGCGACGGGCCCGGGCCACGATCGGGCTGCCCCGGCCGGTCCAGTGCCGCCCGGCCCGCTCGGTGAGCAGGGCCGCGATCGCGTCGGCAGCGGCGTCGAGAACAGCGCCGTCAGCCGGCGGCGACGTCGCCGGGCCGAACTCCGGGCGCAGCTCGTCGAGGTCGCCGACGACGTCGACGCCGGACTCGGTCAGGGCCGCGACGATCGCCGTCGCCTCGTCCTGCAGCCACGGCCGGACCGACTCCGGCACGGTCGGCCGATCGCCGGCGCCGAGCTCGACGAGGAACTCCTCGGCGAACCAGCCCTTCACAGTCGTCTCGTAGGCCGGCCACGGCATCTCGTCGCCGAGCGAGCGGTTGACCCGGCGCAGCAGCTCGGCCTCGGCGTACCCCAGCGACGTGTTCGTGGCGGGGCGGGTCGCGTCGATCAGGTCGGGCTTGACCCCGAGCACCGAGCCGAACCGCTCCCACAGCAGGGTCTGGGACGCGCCGGCTGGAGGTGCGGTGATCAGGTGGAAGCGGTCGGGCGCGAGCGGACCACACCATCGGCCGACCACCTCGGCGGCGTGCTGTTGCCGCCAGAAGGTGTTGGCGACCCGGCCCTTGCGGGGTTGCCGGACCAGCCGTCGTACGTAGCGTTCGAACGGCACGGTGGCGTGGTTCTTGACGTACTCCTGCCACATCGCCGGAATCTGCCGGCCGAGATCACGGGCGGTGTAGACGGCGTGGACCTCGTGGTCGCCGAAGGACTGGACGGCCTCGGCCACGGTCTCCTCGTTGGCCCCGCACAGCAGCTCGTGGGAGATGACCACGCTGTCTCCGGTCCAGCTCAGGGCCTCGCCGACCAGCCGTCGCCACCGGCCCCGCCAGGTCTCGTCGCGGTGCCCGCCGAAGGCCAGGTCCCGCAGGTCGACGACCGCCTCGAAGTGGGCCTCCGCGTAGCGGCCGGGATAGAGGATGCCGGCATCCGCCAGTCGGGCGCGGTGGTCGAACAGCACGTCCTGGAGGTAGGTCGTGCCGGTCTTCGGACAGCCGACATGGACGAGGATCCGACGCGTCGTGTTCATGCCGTGCCGAGCGAGTCGAGAAGCTCGCGCCAACGGGCCATGACTCTCGGCATCTCGTAGCGCTGAGCGTCCTGCCAAGCGGCGCGCCCCATCGCGGCCCGAAGCTCCGAGTCGGCGATCAGGTCGAGCAGAGCCGCGGTGTAGGCCATGGCGTCGCCGTCCGGGATCAGCCAGCCGTTGCGGCCATGGTCGATCAGCTCGGCCGGACCACGCGGGCAGTCGTACGCGATCATCGGAAGGCCGCTCGTCATCGCCTCCAGCAGCACCATGGGCAGACCCTCGTAGATCGACGTCATGGCAAGGCCGGCGGCCTGACGCAACACCCTGGGCATGTCATCGGTGTGGCCCATGAGCTTGACCCGGCCGCCGATCGCGTGATCACGGATCCGCTGGCGCAGGTTGCGGCCCTCGGGTCCGGTGCCGTAGATGTGCAGCTGCCAGCCGGGCCGCTTCCGAGCGACCGGAGCGTACGCGTCGATCAGGCGGTGGAACGCCTTCTGCTCGGCCAGCCGGCCGGCCGCCACGATGATCTTGCCGGACAGCGAGGACGGCTCGCCGATCGGCCAGCTGATCGCATTGGGGATCGACGTGATCAACGTGTCTGGGACGAGCCGACGATAGTCGTCGGCGTCCGCCTGGGTCAGCGTCACCAGAGCATCGAGCGCCTTGACTGAACGCCTCGCGACGTCGTGCCAGTCTGCGTCGGTCTCTCGCACCCTGAGGTTGAGGTGCTCCTGGCCGACCGTGACCACGCCCGGCGGCGCGTGCTCGGCGGCGATCAAGTTCAGCGTCGGTCGGGTGGACAGCAGGACCGTGCCCGACGGCAGAGCGCGGACCGCGTCGACGACGGCGAGGTCGCTGGCAGCGGAGAGCTCCGGGTCGAAGGGAGCGAAAGTCGAATGATCGTGCTCGGATGGACCGCGACCCGGCCGCAGGTCGAGGAGGTAATCCACCGCGACCCGCGAATCGGTCCGAAAGTACGGCTCATCTTGTTTGCGGTTGACACTGATCAGCCGGACGTCGTACGACTCGACGAGGTGATTGGCGAGGTTGACGACCGTGCGTGGGATTCCGCCGCGACCGTCTGCCCGCATCAGCAGGATGGCTACCTCACGACGGGCCGTCATGCCGACGCCTTTCGTCCAGGCTCGGCCCGCAATCGCTCTCCGATACGCAGCAGTACCCGATCGACCACACGCCCATCATGTCGGAGCGCAGGACTCGCCGTCACGGCCGGTGGGCGAATCGAGGAGCATGGATGGTCGTGACAATCAACCACTTGAGGCTCGTACACTCCGCCTTCGGCGTGCGGATGACCGTGGCCAGCCACGTGCGAGAGACAGCCACCTCTGTCGACGATGTCCCGCCAAGCGTTCGAGCCGCGTGATCTCCTGCTCCGCTCGCCGCGCCGCGCGCTGGTGCCGCTGCTCGCGCCGGAGCCAATCCCAGGCGGCTTCCGCCTCGAGGTTGTAGCCCTGGTACTGGATCGGGGCCCACACCTTGCCGGAGCCGAGCGGTCCGGGCGACTTGTTCCGGGCTCTCAGGTCGGCGATCAGTTCCTTGCGCTCGATCGCTATTCGGGCCGGACCACTGCGTGCTCCCCGAATGGGCTCGAGGAGCGTCCGCCAGGAGTCGAGAATGCCGTCGTCACCCGGCTGGCTCTTGTCGTCCGACCAGCTCTGCAGTACGTCATAAACGGGCGTGATCACGGTGACCGGAGGCTTATGGGCGGAGGCCGGTGTCTCGTGGGCCAGGCCGGGCTCGATGAACTCGCTGACGGCATCGGCCACGTCGTCCGGTGACTTCGGCCACGCAATGGCGAGAGCTCGCCCGACGCGGTCGGCCTCGGCGCGCCAATCGCGGAGGACGTTCTCGAAGGCGACGACGACCCGAGGCGCTGCCCTCGAATGGAGCTCGGCGTCGAGCGAATGGGCCAGCCACGAGAGCAGCGTAGCCTTGGGGCTCAGCCCGTCACGCCGCTCGAGCGAGTCGGCCACCGCACCGGGGTGCCGCAGGGCCAGGACGTGAACGCTGCGGAACCCCTCCTTCTCGAGCGCGCATGTCCACAGGGGCAGCAGCCGGCAGATCCGCGGGTCCTTCAAGATGATGAGGTCCGCGCCGGCGAACTCGTCGCGGACCAGCCGGCGGGTGCGCTCGATGACCCGGGTGAGGCCCAGCAGCTGCTCTGTGTCGATGCTTGCCCATCCGGACGCCCAGGATCCGAATCGGGCCAGCACGCGCGTGTTGAGGTCGACGACTGCGCGTCCCTCCCAGAAGCCGCGCTCGTTGCGGCGGTCACCCTCGATCAGCTGGTTCGGCAAGGCTGGACCGAGCAGCGACAGCATCCGATAGGCATTGAGGAACGGCTTCTCCACGCCGCCGGCGGTGAGGAACGACCGGGTGCCTTCGAAGTAGCGTTCGGCCTCGAAGTAGAAGCTCCAGGACGTCGCGTAGGCGACCTTGGCCGGCTCGGTGGCGTTCAGATCCAGGATCTTCTTCATCAGCTTCGCCTGGAAGACCGGGTAGTACTCGGTGTTCTGGAAGCTGTAGTTGCGGTTGTCGTAGCGTCCGAAGTGCGCCGGCACCGCCGCGTCGCACTCGTCGACGATCACCGGTAGGTCGGCGTACGCGTCGTACGAACCGATCAGCCGGTTGAACTCGCGCAGGTCGTACAGCATCTTCGTCGACGACGGGCTGAGCTGCTCGGCCGCCGGCTCGGCGAACGGCCGGTAGTCGCGGGTCGGGAAGTGGCAGCCCTTGGTGTGGTACGAGATGAAGTCCAGCGGCTC
>Ga0081455_10004695_pt1 | contig 15202 bp, 17 predicted proteins | sample TabmetS3T2R1_FD_70207 | JGI IMG/M metagenome (GOLD analysis project Ga0081455, IMG submission 70207) | Tabebuia heterophylla rhizosphere microbial communities from the University of Puerto Rico - S3T2R1 | ecosystem: Host-associated > Plants > Roots > Rhizosphere ... | reverse complement strand
GGTAGGTGTTCGCTCCCATCAGGAAGGTGGCCTCGGGCTGCTCGCCGAGCCAAGCGAGGTACTCCGGGCCCTCGAGGCCCCACCACCCGGGCCATCCCTCTCCCGATGCGTAGCCGTCTAGGGAGGTGATGAAGTCGATGAGAAGCTCTGACATGGCGGTGTCCTTTCCTTGGGTGTCACGAGCTTGGACCGGCCGCGGGCCACGAACTCATCGGGTCCGTTTGGTTTGTTTCCATAGTTCGCGGTACTGGACCATGAATCAGTTCACCACCCGGTTTCGGGGGCCGCCGCGTCCCCTCTCTCCGAACACAGCGGGATATCGGCACCTGGTCCAGGACGCTTGGCGACCGGCAAGATCATCAAGCCGCCCGTCCGAGGTGCCTCGGGACGAAGCGGTCTGACAGCAGACGTGACAGCAACGCGACGAGGAGATGCCCGGTCGGCGGTGAATCGGCCGACACATTCGCCCGCCTGGGTGGACGGCCACGGACGCACGGAGGGATCCGGCCCGGGCCTACAGATCAGAAGGTCAGACCGCGACGAACTTGGCTTACCCCGCATGCTGCCGGCGCCGGACGAGTCAGCTTGTACGTTGCAAGGTGATCACGAGCAGCGAGGCCGCGCCGATTGGTTGACCGCCGCGACATCAAGCCACTTTCGGCCAGCTCAGGATTCTTGACTATGAGCTCCGCGAACGATCGCCAGCGCCGGATAGATGTGCTTAGGGGTGCGGGCAAGGAAGGGCATCTTCAAGAATCGAGGTAGAGCAATGAGGACCGGCTGCTGTATCGGGTTCCCGAAGTTGCCGTGATCTTGAACATCAGTCGATCGAAGGTCTACGAGCTTTTTGGTTCAGGCGACCTGCCATCCGTGAAGATCGACCGCGCGCGCTTGGTCCGCGGCTCAGACCTGCAGCGATACGTCGAGTCGCTTCGTCCTGTGGGCTGAGCGGCCCGTAGCGGCCCGTCAGAATGGGTGCCGGGTGCTCTCAGTTGGTCCAGGGCTTCTCAACCGTCGATCTGCAATGCGAGAGAAGGCGTCGATGTTCTTCCGATCGGTCTCCGGCAGCGTATGGAGATACTTCTGAGTCGTCTGGATCTGCGCGTGTCCCATCCGTTCCATAACGCCCTTCAGGTCGGCACCACCTGCAAGAAGCCAGGAGGCGTGTGCGTGGCGCAGGTCGTGCATACGGACATTGAAATCGAGACCCGAGGCCTTGACTGCCGGAAGCCAGATGCGAGTTCGAAAAGTGTTGCGCGAGATCGGCGTCCCGGCTTCGGTCCCGAACAAGAGCTCGTCTCTGCCGAGACTCCGACTCGAGATGTGCTCGGCAATGGCGTCCAGCCACTGCTCCCGCACACCGAACGTTCGAGCCTCGTTGTCCTTCGGGTACGGCTTAACGATCATGCGCGCGCTGGTCGGGGAGTGTCGCTTGGAAACCTCGATGATCGTTTCCTCAACCGTAAGCTGGCGACGTAGAAAGTCGATGTGGCGTGGCCTGAGAGCGATCAACTCACCCCAGCGCATGCCGGTTTCCATTGCGGTCTCGACCATGAGCCGATGCTGCTCGGGGATCGCCCGGATCAATTGATCAAACTCTTCAGGCGTCAACGTCCTCGATCGCCGCAGCACGACCTTGGGCAGCTCCGTGTGCTCGCATGGATTGGTCAAGATCAGCTGATCCCGGACCGCTCGCCGGAAGATCGAATGGAGCATAACGTGATATTTCCGCACCGACCTGGGCGCCAGGCCCTGCGCGGTCGCCATGGTTACCCACTCCTGAACGTTCGATGGCAGGATCCGCCCCATCGGGCGATTGCCGAAGAAGGGAAAGAAGTGCTTGTCCAGGTTGGATTGGTAGGCAGCGCGCGTCGTGAGCTCGATGTGCTTGCTCGGCAGCCACGTCTTTTCCACGTAATCGCGAAATGTGATGGCGCCGAGTGAGTAGTCATGCCAGCGGCCCTCCCGAACTCGCTGCTCTTCACGCTGACCTGCCCGCTCGGCCGCTCGGCGCGAGAGGTAGGTGCCAGCTGATCGCTCGGCGCCGCTCGGATCCCGGTAGCACGCCTTGAACTTGGTTCCAAGGGAACCTTTGCGGGCGACTACTGTGGCTGCAACCGGCCTCGATCATTTTCGTTAGCCATCCGTTAACGAACGTGGCCGTCTCTGATTGTGTGCAGTTCCGGTTCATGCTTGACCATCGGGTTCCGGTAGCTGCTTGACAGTTTTGAGACGCGGTTCCGGTAGCTGCTTGACAGTAGTTCCGGTAGGTGCTTGACACTTTCGCGCTGCCGCTCCTGTTGTGCTGCCTGGTTGATGCTTCTTCCGTTGTCGTCACAGATTGCGGAAGGAGCCGGTGATGCTGGTGGAGCTGCGAGTGGGCGAGCAGCGGTTGCGGGCGGTGTGGGAGGTGCTGGACGGCGCCTCGGTGACGGAGGTGGCGCGCCGGTTCCAGGTGTCGCGGCAGAGCGTGCATGTGTGGTTGCGGCGGTATGCCGCCGATCAGGGGTTGGGTGATCGGTCGTCGCGGCCGCATGAGTGTCCGCATCAGATGAGCCCGGCGACCGAGGCCAAGATCGTAGGATCAGGCGGGCGCACCCGGCGTGGGGTGCGGACCGGATCGGCTACCAGCTGGAGCGGGACGGGATCGGCCCGGTGCCGGGCCGGACCAGCATCTATCGGGCGCTGGTGCGGAACGGTTTGGTGGTGCCGGGGCCGCGGCGCCGGCGCAGGTCGGATTATCGGCGGTGGGAGCGGGCCCGGCCGATGGAGCTGTGGCAGCTCGATGTGGTCGGCGGGTTCCATCTGGCCGATGGCACCGAGCTGAAGGCCGTCAGCGGGATTGATGACAGCTCCCGGTTCGGGGTGTCGGCCCAACTGGTGCGGCGGGCGACCGCCGGTCCGGTGTGTGAGGCGTTGCTGGCGGCGCTGCGCCGGCACGGAATTCCTGATCAGATTTTGACCGAGCAATGGGAAAGTCTTCACCGGCCGGTTCGGCCCGGCGGGCAGCAGCGCGGAGGTGTTGTTCGACCGGGTCTGCGCCGAGAACGGCACCCAGGTTTCCTTCGAGTCGGCGACGAGGGCGCGGCTGCCCATGTCGCGGCCGGTGCGCTGCTTGGCAATGGCCAGCGCCGGCATGATTGCCAGCGACAAGATCGACAAGACAATGCCGACCGGTGAGGTAAGCGTCTCCTCTGCCCGTATCAAACTGCCGACGGCCTCGTATGGACTTGGCGCAGTCCACCGTGTCGTCACACCTGGCTTGCTTGCGCGATTGCCAGTTGATCGTCGCCAGACGTCGCCGCAACGACATAGAGGGCGCGTCTCTCGAAGTCATCAGTGCCATCGGCCTCCTGTGGCGACTGCGCAAAGCCCCTTCTCGCCCGGCAGGAGCTGGCCGGCGCGGTGTCGTTATTCCATTCGCTGGCCGATCCGACCCGCTCGACGACGAAGACGATCCGGCTCCACCGATCCTCTGCCCTGCGAACTGTCATCAACTCCGCGTGTGACGCCGCGTCGTGACGTACTCGGATCAGCGGTCGGAAACTGGAGCGAGCTCGACGAGCCGTCGAGGTGCTCATTGCTGCTGATGACAGGTTGGCCGAGCTACTGGAGTGGCCGGAGCTGGCACAAGAAACGACTTTGTTGCGACGGCAGTCAAGACAGGTAGGTTCAGCAGGAAACTCCAGCTAGATCCAGGTCTTATGCCGCCGACTAGCTGGAGCCTCACCCCCTGTATCGACCCTCTTCAATTGCCGCGCAGACTTGGCGAAAAGTCCAGACGCTGCCGCGATTTATCTCACGGCCCGAGGAAATGCCGTAACTCTTCGCGTCGCCGGTGGTTCCTGGAACCTAGCGAGCGCCAACGAGCACCTGGCCACAGGTAAGTTCAAGGGGAGACTCCAGCTAGTTACAGGCCTTCACCGCCAGCTAGCTGGAGCCTCTCCCCCTGCTGCGGGCCCAAGTTCCATCTACGCGCTGATGGTGGCAATGCGTCAAGAGGACCAAGCTTCGAGTTCACAGCGTGGTCCTCTTGATCCGAACCGAATCTGTGTTCGAATCAGACGTGCATGACCTCGACCCGGCTCAGTAGGCCGAAGCGATCGCCGAGAAGTCGACCCTCCCATCGAAGTGGAGACAGCAACGTGGTCGACCGGCGGCACGCTCGACTGGTGGGTGAGAGAGCGGCGCGAGTGGTTTGGACGTGTCCGAGGCAAGACGGACGTCAGCGTCGGATCCGAGCTACTGATCTTCGTCCCAAAGAGGGCTGTTAGCTGAGCTTGGTGGAAAGGCCTTCTGTGCAAACTTGAATACGTCGCTCAACCGCCCTGAAGGTGAATAAGCAATGCCTTCAAGTCGTCGGCTGGCTTCCAATGCATCATCACCGCCGCCTTCATGCAGCTCAGTCGCGATGTTCTTCAGCATTGTTCCGCTCGCGGCCTCGACAACTTCTCGAACGTCGTCCTCTGATCGATCCTGAGCCTCCGCCCAGAGCTGAAGTGCCGCGAGCAAATCTGCCGCCTGTTCAACGAAGTCGATGTCATCCGGATCAAGAGACCGGCCCTGCCCCCTGATCTCCAGCTCCGCCTGCTCTCTCAGTTCATCGAAAGTGGCCATGAGTCAGCAGTGTTCCATCGAGCTGGTCCTGCTGTCACCACGCCTTCGTCATCAAGTCCCGATGATGGACGGGCCACGCCGACCTCGGCCTTATCAGCTCGGTTGAAGCCCCTTCCGTGCGAAGTCGAGTGTCGCGTATAGCTGGGGTGGAGATGCGAAAGCAATCGCTTCAAGCTGGACGCTGGCATGAAGATCATCAGGATCGTGACTGTGGGCCAGCACTTCAGCAAGGTTCTCCAGCGTCACTGCATCCGCCAAATCAATCAATGCTCGAATATCGGCATCGGTCTTTCGCCGGGACTTTCCCCATACCCTGAGCGCGGCGAGCAATCCCGCTCCATGGTCAACGAAGTAGTTGGTCGAGTCCATAACGAAGTGATGGGTGAAATCTGGAGACGCAGACCCGATGTGCGCCCTGATCTCCTGCTCCGCCTGGGCTTTCAGCTCACTGAAAGTGCTCACGCTCTAGCAGTGTTCCACCCCAATTGCTGCGGCGATCACCAGGCCTTGGTCATCAAGTCTCCGGTGATGCCTTCGCCGGCGTGACTCCCCACATCGAGCGGCGCTGCAGAACCACCACGAGAGAATGCCTGCGCAACGGTGTCAGCTCGATCAGGTGACGGCCTTCCCCGCTTGCGCATGTCTTCCTTCGATTCGATCTTGATCCGTTCCCGCGAATCCACGGCTTGATCGAGCCGGGCTGAGCAGCGAGCTTATCGTCTAGCTCGTCAATGTCGATCTCACCGTTCTGGAACAACTCGCGGAGGTTCCAGTAGTCCTCCGCTTGAGCGTTGACGAATTGCTCCTTGTCGAACGATGCCTCGCCGCCGTCGGCGCTGGGAGCCAAATCTTCGTCTCAGCACGGCAAATCCTTCCGCGGGCTGGGTGTGATCTTCAGGCCGCCTATCGGGGTGGCCGAGGTGCGCCTCTTGTTGCTGCCCTTCGCTTCCTTGGCTTGTTTGTGTTGCCCGTATGGGGTGAGGCCTCGAGGTTTGTGCACATTGAGCACGGTCACGACAATCAGCACTAGGAGCCCAAGCGCCGGATGGGGGACATCCCCGCTGAGGCGGCTGACAAGGGCGTCGTCGGCCGTTCGTGCGAGAACAGCCAGCGCGCTGACGCTCGGCATGTGCAATAGCAAGACGGTCAATGACAGCGTCGTCAGCACCAGGGCGATGACGACCCAGTAGTGCTTGAACAGTCCCCAGGACGTTCCCAACGACAGCACCAGCCCGGTCAGAAACGCCAGGCAGGCAAGCGGGACGATCACGTACCAGCCGCTGATCTCCATGCCGATCCAGGCCGCACGTATGACCTGCGGCTGCATGCTTACCTCGGCGGCTACGCCGAGGGCTAGATAGGCGGCGGCGGCACCGAGCCAGCCGACGGAGCAGATGATGTGCACTGCCAGCATGGCCCGGCGCAGCGCAGGAGGCATGGCCATCAGCGCCAGCTCAAAACCGAGGCGTCGTCTGCGCTGAAGAAGCTGGCGGCTGTGACACTGTATGCCACTGGGGCGTCGAACCCGGCGGACGAGACGTGCCGGCCGGGGCCGTGCTGGCCGCCGGAAAGCAACATCACAACGATCATCAATAGGACAAGCCCGAGCGCGGTGATCACGAACACCTTGACCCACCGTGGCACACCGGCAGTCCAGCGCATTTTCGCCGCCGGGCTCGCGTCGGCTGGCGGGCTGGCTTCTCCAGGTTGGCGCTTCACATCGTTCATTCTGATCTTCTCCATGACCACGACTGTCAGCACGGCCAGGCTGGCAATTTTTAATACAACTTGTCCTGTCTGCAACAAAGTGTAACTAGAGCGTCAACTAGTATGCTAGTAGTGTGCCGAAATTGTGGACTGAGACCGTGGAGACGCATCGACAGGAGGTGCGCGAGGCGATCTTGGACGCGACCGGCAGCCTGGTGCAAAGCCGCGGCTTACTGGCAGTGACGATGTCGGACATCGCCGAGGCGACCGGAATTGGCCGGGCGACGCTCTATAAATACTTCCCCGATGTGGAAATGATCTTGAGCGCCTGGCATCAGCGCCACGTCGAGGCCCACGTGGCGGAACTAGGACGGATCCAGCAGCGGACAGCCGATCCAATCGCTCGTCTGCAAGCCGTACTGCGAAGGTACGCCGACATCTGTCGGAAGCGCCGCCGCCACGGCGACGACGAGCTAGCGGCGGCGCTGCACCGCAGTGCGGAGGTCCGCAAATCGCAGCGGCAGCTACTCGACCTGATCGCCGGTTTAGTGACTGACGCAGCCGCAGCGGGCGCAGTACGACGAGACGTTCCGGCCGAGGAACTGGCCAGCTATTGCATCCACGCCCTCGCCGCGGCTGGCGACTCGGCCACCACGGCCATCGATCGACTCCTCGACCTCGTCTGGACCGGAATCACCCCGACACGCAGTACTCAGAGCCACGTCAGGCACAGTGCGAGCCAACCCGACTGAACGACAAACGGCTGCCTTCACGCCATCGAGCAGACGGCACGTCTAGCCTGCCAGTTCCGTTACCCTCGCGCCGCCAGTTCGCCCTGATCGGACCATCTTGAGTTGCCGAAAAGATGATCTAAGCAAGACAGACCACGCAGGCGCTTGCAAAAAGCGCGTGCTGTCAAGCGATGGAGAGAGGCGTAGCGACTATCGAAGTCCATCGATCGGGCGAGCCGGTTCACGGTTGGAGTCGAGAACGCCCGATCGCTGGAAGTACTCGTCGTCGTCAATCTCACCGCGGGCATAGCGTTGGGCGAGCAGCTCTTTTGCGGTGGGTGTCACTGTGGGCCCGTTACGCCCGGTTCGGCGTGACAGCGCGACAAGCGCCACGACGATCCCAACCAAGAACAACAGCACCACGAACCCGTAGCTGATCATCATCCAGCCGCCCATGCCCCAACCTGGGAACATCATCGAAGGCTCCTCTCCTCGTCGACCGCCATCCGGCCAGGCGAACGCCTTGACGAAGCTGGCTGATGTTCTGTCCGCGGGTAACTGGCCGAGCTGCTGCTGGTCGTCCCGCGGATGATCAGCATCATCAGCGGGCAGGCCAGTAGCGCGGCAATCAACAGCGTTGATACTGCCGGCGCGCCGACGACAAGCAGCACGACGACCAGAGCCAGTAGCCCTCCTCCGCACCACAGCCAGGGCGCGCGTTTCATGGCTCTCCTCAGCCGACCTTCGCCTGAGGCCAGTCTCGTCTCAGCTCAGCTCATCCCGCAGAGGCCAAAGTCGATCGGTTGAGGACGAAAGTCACCTTAACGTCGCCCTCCTCCCGCTACCCGGCCGATCGCCCATCCCAGGGTTGACGGTGGTCCTGCCGTTGCTGACGCAAACTTTGCTGCGGCCCCATCTGCGACTGTCAGTGGCGAAGGTCCCTACCGGCGGCGCGATGCTGACGCTTTGCTTGATCAAGCAGAGTGCCACACCAGCTAATGCCGGTGACGAGAGGAGCCAGCGCTATGGTCGCGGTCCCCACTGGGGCGGCATCGGCACGAACGGTTGCAGTGGTGCCAGCGGTCCTCGGGTACCGGCGCCGACTGCGACGGCGGGACCGGTGGAGTCGCGCAGCGCTGCTGGCGCATCAGAATCGGTCACTTCGGCGACTACGGGAGCACGCCTATCAGAAGTCGCGCTTCTATCAAGATTTCCACGCCGGGCTAGCTTCGGCGCCGCTGTCGACACTGCCGGTGCTGACCAAGCAGACCCTGCTGCAGAGTTTCGACTCAGTGGTTACCCGTCCCGGTCTGCGACTGGCCGATGTCGAGGAGTACTTGGCCACACTGCGCGGTAACGAGCTGTTCCAGGGCAGGTACTTCGTGTCCGCAACGGCCGGCACCACCGGGAGACGGGGCGTCTTCTTGTGGACCTTCCGGGAGTGGGTGCAGGTTGTCACCTCCTACAACCGGGCGTTCGACTGGGCCGGCTCAACCGCCGGCCTGACTCACCGAGTCAAGACAGCCGTTGTCAGTTCAACCAATCCGAGTCACCAGTCAGCCCGTGTCGGAGCCTCCATTCACAGTCGCTGGGTGCCCACGCTCCGAATCGATTCCGGTGATGATCTCAACAGCATCATCAGCCGGCTCAACAACTGGCAGCCGGAAATGCTGATCGCTTACGCCTCGATGGTCCGGCTGCTCGCCGAGGCGCAGCTAGCGGGTCGGTTGATGATCATGCCAAGGTTTGTGTTCAGCGCCTCCGAGGTGCTAACCGACTCCACCCGGCAGCTCGCTTCGGCGGCGTGGGGCCAACCGCCCTACAACGTCTATGCGGCCACCGAGACGTCGGGGATCGCCGCCGAGTGCGGCGAACATGCCGGGATGCACCTGTTCGAAGACCTCGTGATCACCGAAGTGGTCGATGCTGACAACCAACCAGTGCCACCAGGCGAATACGGCGCCAAGGTACTGGTGACCGTGCTGTTCTCGCGGACAGTGCCACTGATCCGCTATGAGATGAGCGACAGTCTGCAACTCGGGGGCGATCACCACTGCCCATGCGGCCGCCCGTACGCGCAGATCACCGGAATCCAGGGACGAGAACAAGAATCACTGACTTTCCCCACCGCCAGCGGCCAGGTTCGGACCGTGCAACCGATCGTCTTCCACCACCTCATGGACGGGGTTCGGGCAGCCGGTTGGCAGATCCAACAGACCGGCACGGGGCTGAAGGTTCTCCTTGCTCAGCCGCACGAGGTCGACACATCAATGCTGGCGGGTGATATCCGCTCGGCGTTGGCGGCCCAAGGAGTCCTGCCGCCTCCGGTGCAGGTCAATCAAGTAGAGGCGATTCCGCGCACGGCTTTAGGGAAGGCGCCGTTGATGACCAAAACCTCGTCCTAGTTACAGACGAATGAGATTAATGCAGCGCAATCCTGCGAACCGGTTCGCTCAACCACTACCTGTCGCCGAAGCCGCCACCTGCCAATGAAACCGACTCCGAACAGATGAGAGCACCGGATTATTGGAAAAGCCACTACGTCACCTCAACCGACCCTGCCGAAATGGACCTCGCGCTCAAGCATGCAGAGGCTCATCCAGGTCGACGGCAGCGTCTACTGGATGCTGTCACACCAGCGGCAGGCAACAGCCCTTATAACTGACTGGTTCTCCGCAACAGGTCACCGTGAAGACCTGACTTTCGTGGTCTACGCCGGTCGAGCTAGCCGTCCGGTTTGGTTTCTCCAACGATTTGCTCGACGCCGAGCCGGAGGCAGCTCACCGGTGAGCAACGTGTGCGGAGAACCAGCCATTCCGTCACGCCGCGCCAGTTACTCCGGTCGTCCTCCGGACAGTAACGGAGGCGCCGCCTAGTCGCAGCGGCAGATTCAGATCTTGTTCAGCAATTCCGTCATCGTGTCCACCTCGGCTTGCTGGCTCTCAGCAATGTTCTTGGCAAGCGTGATCGCATCCGGATTCTTACCTGAGGTGATCTCAGCCTGGGCCATCTTGATCGCGCCCTGGTGGTGTCTGATCATCCCTTCCAGGAAGAGCCGCTGGCCCTTAGCGCTGTTGGCCTCGTCTAGTTCCTGCATCTGCTCCTCGGTCATCATGCCGTCGCTGCTGCTGTGATGGGAGCCTTCAGGCATTGGGACGCGGCCCCATGTTTCCAGCCAGGCGTTCATCATGTCGATCTCGGGCTGTTGAGCGGCCTTGATCTGCTTGGCGAGGGCTTCTACCTCGGGATTGATGTTGCTCTTGCTGAGCACCATGTCGCTCATGTCCACGGCCTGTTCGTGATGCGGAATCATCATCTGCGCAAACATCACATAAGCCTCGTTGAATTCGCCGACTGGAGTGGCGCTGGAAGACTCGACCGGGCTACCTGAGTTGTGACCCATGCCAGACCTGCCGTCATCGGCGGAGCAACCAGCAAAGCCGATTGCGGCTGCCACAGCGGCCAGGAGCAGGGCAATACGAAAAATGTTCAGTCTCATCGAAGATCTTTCTGCGGAGTGCGGGCAGGCAGGCGCACCTGGAAACGCCTACCTCGTACGTTCAGTGAGCCGTATTGCCCGTCACGTCCGGCAAACCGACAGCTCCACAAGAGACCGGGAGACCCGCCGTTTGCTCGCTGGAATCACATCTGAAAATCGTCGTGTCGCAAATGGCAAGGCTTGGCGGCACTCGCGCGGTGGCGTTAACAGCCAAGACAGCATCAACAGGGTCAACGCCAGCAGGCAAGACAAAACACTAATCTTGTGGTCAGTGTCACAGTCGACCCCGCACAGATCGGCGCTGGCCGGGCCGAAAGTTAACGACTGACCGGGGTGTCCGGTCGGAACCTGATCGGTAAGCGCCACCTGCTGCATCTCGACGGCCAAGGGTCGATGTTGGGTTATATGAGGCTCACTGGTCGCTGGTGCGACAAAGAGATGGTTGACGGCCAGTTGGTGCATGGCAACCACGCTGAAGGAAATTGTGATCGCGGCAACCAAGAACAGCAGCCGCTGCCACAGCCCAGCCGAGCGCCTGCCCAACATGCCGACAGGCTAACAACCTTCATACGGGCTCCGGGCATGAGCTCAACTTCGATGGGATCGGAGATGACTCCCTTTCCTGCTAATACCCCATAGGGGTATATTGCATCGATTATCCCGCGCCAAGGATTGCTATAGCACCGAAATGTGGAGGGCTATGACCAAGAACAGATCCACTGCCGTTCTCGAGGTGTCTGGGGTGCAATGGGCGTCCTCGAAGAATGTGGCCGAGGCGGTGTTGTCGCGCCGCCCGGGGGTCATCGAGGTGGATGCGAATCCGGTGGCGCAGACCGCGACGGTCATCTATGACCCGTCTCAGACTTCGGTGGCGGAGCTGGCCGGTTGGGTGCTTGACTGCGGATATCACTGTGCGGGCCAGTCGGTTCCGGAACATATCTGCGATCCCCTCGCGGAACCTGCACCGACCACGGACAAGCATGATCATCGTGAGGCGAGTCACCACGCTCATCATGATCACGTCTCGAGCCACGACCAGATGATTACGGCGGCGCCAGCTGAGGAGGTCAGGGAGACTCGGGCACCTCATGCTGATCATGCGGCTCATGCCCCTGTGACCCCTCAGGAGGCGATGGGGCACGGTGGGCATCACGCCGCCATGTCGATGGACGACATGGTTCGCGACATGCGCAACCGGTTCCTGGTTGCTGCGCTGCTTTCCATTCCTATCTTGTTGTGGTCTCCGATCGGCCGTGAGGTGATCGGTTTCACCGTGCCGGCGCCGTTCGGGCTGCGCGACGATGTCTTCTCCTTGATCTTGAGTCTGCCGGTGATCTTCTATTCGGCCTGGATCTTCTTTGACGGCGCCTGGCGGGCGCTGCGGGCGCGCACCTTGGACATGATGGTTCTGGTGGCTGTCGCTATCGGGGCAGGTTGGCTTTACAGCGTCTACGTCACGCTCACCGGCGGCGGAGAGGTGTTCTACGAGGCGGCCGCTGTGCTCGCCGCCTTCGTTTTGCTGGGCCACTGGTTCGAGATGCGAGCCCGCGGCGGGGCCAACGATGCGATCCGAACGTTGCTGGAGCTGGCACCGCCCATGGCAGTGGTGGTTCGGGACGGCGAACCGATTGAGGTACCGACGGCCGAAGTCGAGGTAGGTGACCTGCTCCTGATTCGCCCCGGTGCCAAGATCCCGGTCGACGCGACCGTTGTGGAGGGCGAGTCCGAGGTCGATGAGTCCATGGTCACCGGTGAGAGCCTGCCGGTGGCCAAGACGATCGACTCGCAGGTGATCGGCGCCTCCGTCAACACAACCGGGATTCTGCGCGTACGCGCCACGAAGGTGGGCTCGGATACAGCGCTCGCCCAGATCGTGGCGCTCGTGCAAGAGGCGCAAAACTCCAAGGCACCCGGGCAGCGTCTGGCCGACCGAGCAGCGTTCTGGCTCGTCCTGGTTGCACTCGTCGGCGGTACAGCCACATTTCTGGTGTGGCTGGCAGCCGGCCGCCCAGTCACCGAAGCACTGTTGTTCGCGATCACCGTCGTAGTGATCACCTGCCCCGACGCATTGGGCCTGGCAACTCCAACAGCGATCATGGTGGGCACCGGTATGGGTGCCAAACGCGGTGTGCTGTTCAAGAATGCAACGGCACTGGAAACCTTGGCCCACATTGATACCGTGGTGCTGGACAAGACCGGAACCCTAACCAAGGGCGAACCCGAGGTCACCAATATCGTCGCTGACGGTCTCAGCGAAGATCAACTGTTGGCGCTCGCCGCCGCAGTGGAACGGGAATCAGAGCATCCACTGGCTCAGGCTGTCGCACGGCGCGCCGACGAAGCCGGAGTAACAAGACTGGTCGCCACAGCGTTCCGCAATGTTCCCGGCCATGGAGCCCAAGCACAGGTCGACGGCCAACGAGTAGTCGTCGGCAACGGGCGGCTCATGACAAACGAAGGCATAGACCTGGGTGATCTGGGGGCCCGTCGAGATGAACTCGCCGCAGCCGGGCGTACGGCAGTACTCGTTGCAGTCGACGGGCGGGCTGCCGGGGTTCTTGCCCTGGCGGACGCTCCTCGCGACACCGCGGCAGCAGCCGTACGCGAACTGCACGGCATGAACATCGAAGTCGTCATGCTGACCGGAGACAACGAGGCCACGGCACGCCGCATCGCCGACCAGCTAGGCATCGACACCGTAATCGCCGACGTCTTGCCCGCCGACAAATCCGCCAAGATCACCGAACTGCAGCACGCAGGAAAACGCGTCGCCATGGTCGGCGACGGCGTCAACGACGCGCCCGCACTCGCCGTCGCAGATCTCGGCATCGCCATCGGCGCCGGCACCGACGTCGCCATTGAGACCGCCGATGTCGTCTTGATGCGCTCCGACCCACTCGATGTGCCAATCGCCCTACGTATCGGCAAAGGCACGCTGCGCAAGATGCGACAAAACCTCGGCTGGGCAATTGGCTACAACGCCATCGCGTTGCCGATCGCGGCCGGCGTCTTCGAACCCGCATTCGGACTCGTTCTTCGGCCTGAAATCGCCGCGCTCTCCATGTCAGGCTCCAGCCTGTTGGTCGCTGTCAATGCGCTCTTGCTGAAACGGCTACGACTGCCAGAGCCGCCCGTCGAAGCCGGCAAGGTCCCAGCAACGCCGGCTCGGCCGACCGCGCCTGTCCACTAGTCAATAAGTGGACCAGATGACGCCGCGATTGCTGGAGACATGGCGTTGGCCGCCGTTACAGCAAAAGGCGAAATGGATCCGGGCAAGCCGGGACCGCAGTTGTGAACGGCGCGTCGAGCGCATCCGCTCCGCTTCGCTCGCAATCTCCCCATCCGAGAAGTTTCTCGGCTTCTTCGGTCTCGATCTCGAGGGCCCGAGTGGTCGGGCCCCGATGCTCATCGGCATTATCTGGCCGGTCCAGCCTCCATCCCCTGTCCTAACCCGGCACACGGAGCTATTCGGCGACCGAAATAGTCCCAGGCGTGCAGGTCATGCACCCCCACAACCCGGGCCATGGCACAGCGTCCTCCTCGAACAGGCCTTTGGCCCCTACCCCCCAGGGGTATCCTAGGCAACCATGGAACGAAGTTCCGGCACTTTGGAGACAAGCAATGAGTGGCGCTGATATCACCGTTCTCGTCCTGTCGGTGCTGGCAATCGCCGGCCTCGGCTGGTACTTCTTCGCCCCCCGCAGGGGTCGCATTGCCGAGCTGGCCGAGGGTCTACAGAAGATCGCAGTGACGGTCAAGGGCGGCTACAGCCCGGACCATATCCGTGCCCGCCAAGGCGTCCCGCTGGAGATCGAATTCGACCGGCAGGAGTCCGGCGAATGCACCAACCGTGTGGTGTTCGCTGACCTTGGCGTCAGCGCCGGCCTACCCGCGCACACAAAGACCACAGTGCGGCTCCGCCCCGATCGGCCCGGCACGTTCGGTTTTGCCTGCGGCATGAACATGGTCCACGGCGCCCTGGTTGTCGATCCCGCCGACGACACCGGCACCGGGACAGCGGTGGAACCGATGACAGCTCGCCTCGACGCGCCCGACGGTGGCGCCAGCGCGGGTGAGGCGGAGGCCGCGGACATGGCTGAGCGCCGAGCGGAAATCGCCGACCTGACCCGTCGCGTGGTCATCGGTGCGCTGTTGACCGCGCCGGTGCTGCTCGCGGTCATGGCCCATGACGTCTTCCGCGCCGACTGGGTACCGGGACTGCTGCTCAACCACTGGGTGCAGCTGGCCTTGATAACCCCGGTGATGTTTTACACCGGCTGGCCGATCCATCGCATCGGCTGGCTGGCGCTCGCCCACCGGACCGCAGAGATGAATTCGCTGATCACGCTCGGCACGAGCGCCGCCTATGGTTACAGCTTGCTGGCCACCGTCGCTCCCGGTCTGTTGCCGGCCGAGGTCCGTGACGTGTACTTCGAAGCAGTCGGCGTGATCATCACCCTGATCTTGTTCGGCCGTCTGCTGGAGGCCAAAGCGAAGGCCGGCACCGGCGAGGCGATCCGCGCCCTGCTCGGCTTGCAGGCCCGCACCGCGCGCGTGGTCCGCGACGGCGTCGAGGCCGAGATTCCCATCGAGGACGTGGCGGTCGGGGATGAGATCATCATCCGGCCCGGGGAGAAGGTGCCGGTCG
>Ga0081455_10004694_pt1 | contig 15203 bp, 19 predicted proteins | sample TabmetS3T2R1_FD_70207 | JGI IMG/M metagenome (GOLD analysis project Ga0081455, IMG submission 70207) | Tabebuia heterophylla rhizosphere microbial communities from the University of Puerto Rico - S3T2R1 | ecosystem: Host-associated > Plants > Roots > Rhizosphere ... | reverse complement strand
TCACCCATGACGTATGATCCCGGCACATCTCATTCAGCCGTGATTCACTACCATCATGCGAGCGATACGCTCCCCATTGGCACTCTCCGCAATGTACTAGAGGGGACCCGCTGGACGGAGGACGACCTCCGGCGTCTTGGTCTCATTACGTAAGTCATACGTCCTTCCGAACGTGGAAACAAATACCGAATGTCTCGCGCCCGTCTAATGTGATAATGCAAGACCTGACCCTCTCCCACGCCTTCCTGCGTGCGCTCAAGAAGTGGGCACGGTACAATGAACGAGAACAGAGGAGATAATGTCATGCAACGTCATGAGGTGTTGAAAATCCTGGCGGAGCATCGAGACGCAATGCGCCAGCAATTTGGCGTCAAGTCGCTGGCGTTATTTGGCTCGGTCGCCCGCGATGAGGCGACCGAGACCAGCGACGTGGATCTGCTGGTGGCCTTTGCCCGTCCAGTCGGGTTGTTCGGTCTCTACGCCCTGCAAGACTATCTGGTACAACTCCTCGGCTGCGCTGTAGACGTAGGCACGCTCGACAGTCTGAAGCCACATATACGCGCACGGGTGTTAGCGGAGAGCATTGATGTCTCCTAGAGCCTGGCGCGAGCGCATACGGGATATTCTGGACGCAGTCGTTGAAATTACAGCCTTCACACAAGGGATAGCATTCGACGTGTTTCGGTATGATGCCAAAACTATGCGGGCCGTTGAGCTCGACTTCATCATTATCGGTGAGGCCGCGAGCCATATCCCCGAAGATGTCCAGAGAGCGCACCCGGAAGTGCCGTGGCACCTGATGCGGGCCATGCGTAACCGTCTGGTGCACGCATACTTTTCAGTCGACCCTCAGATTGTCTGAGACACTATATACCAAGATCTTTTACCCCTCGTGCCATTGTTAGAAGCGTTGGTTCGGGAAGCCAGTTGCTGAGTAATCGGTTCTAACCCAGGCAGTGCCATTCTTCTCTGACCCCATTTTCCCCTCACAGAGCCCCCGGAAACTCTATGGGCAGTAGTCGAGCCATGGAGACCAGTATAGAAGAATGTGATAATGCAAGACCTGACCCTATCCACTATGCTTCAATGGAGCGCCGTGGATGAAACAGCCGTACCCGTCTGTGCGTTTCAAGGTCATATGCATGCGTGAGATCCCGTTTGCGCCCATTACACCGACTACACGCCAGACATAGATTGTCGGCTTCAGAGACACCACCATGCGCCCGAGGGATGATGTGGTCTATCGTCATTGGGATACCAGTCTGTGCGGCAGGACTCAGGCAATACTCACAGCGATTCCTGGCACGCGCAGTCACGAAGCGTCGCAGTCTCGGGGGCAATCCTGCCACCTAGGCTCTCCGCCGCTGCCGTTCCTGTGGCTGTTCTATCTGAGGCAGACTATGCCCGCGCTGCTTCAAAAGCGCATGGGCTTCAGCTTTCAGGGCAGTGAGTCGCTCTCCTGCCTCTAGCAGCGTCTCCATCACGCGCTCTTCGTCAGGTGTGAGAGTGTCACCAGCTTCGTGCTTCGCGATTAAGCGTCGCCACTGGCGCAACTGCGACGGTGGTAATTGACTCTCCGCAATACGCCACAGCTCCTCATCACTCTTATTGATTAAAGCGAGCTGCTTGGCGTCTTCAGCAAGGGTTGCTGCCTGGAGGGTCTCTATAGCGATTTGTTTAATGGACTTCTTCTGAGCTTGTGCCCAGGCACGTAGTGTTTCATACACGCTGTCAGAGAGCGTGAGCGTGATCTGGTGTCCCATATACGTCACCCATACGTCCAGTGCCCAGAGTCTGTTGACTCACCACGTGAGCTTTTCTATCTACAGCGTATCACAGAGGTGCCCGGTATGCATGGCATGCTCAGCAACCTGCGGATGAGCATCCAGAACTTCATCTGAGACGAGATGCGTGGCCTCTTGCAAGGCCGCCACAGCAGTTTCTGGCGCCCAGGTGCGCTCACTGAGAGAGCGCTTCCACAGCCTGGCAGCACGCTGATAGGCGAAGAGGCTCAACAGGTGGCGCACAATGCGGTACGGTGGGAGGCCCTGGGCAATCCAGCACTCCAGGTAAGAGAGCATCGCTTCGAGTACCTGCCGTCGGGTCCATGGCGGGACAGTGTCCCCGAAACAGAGCGCATCGGCCTCAGCGAAAAGATAGGGATGATCGTAGGCAGCCCGGCCAAGCATCGCGCCATCAACGTACCGGAGATGAGCGGTGGCCTGCAAGAGGGTGGTAATGCCGCCATTAATCTCAATGCGCAACGTGGGGAAGTCGGCTTTCAGACGATACACATCGTCGTAGCGCAGTGGTGGTACTGTGCGGTTTTCCCGTGGACTCAGGCCCTGGAGAACGGCTTTACGGGCGTGGACGATAAAGCGGTCGCAGCCGGCCTGGGCCACGGTGTGGACAAAATTGGCCATATCTTCGTAGCGATCCAGGTCATCAATGCCGATGCGGTGCTTCACGGTGACTGGCAGTGTGGTGGCCTGGCGCATGGCCTCAACGCAATGCGCTACTAAGGCTGGCTGTGCCATCAGGCAGGCACCAAAATTGCCATGCTGGACGCGGTCGCTGGGGCAACCGACGTTGAGATTCACTTCGTCGTAGCCCCAGTCTTCAGCCAGACGAGCACACGTAGCCAGGTGCGCAGGATCATCGCCACCCAATTGCAAGGCCAGGGGTTTTTCTGTTTCTGAGAAGCCCAGCAATTTGTCGCGGTCCCCGTGGAGGAGAGCGGCAGTGGTGATCATCTCAGTGTAGAGCAGCGTGTAACGCGTGATCTGGCGCATGAAATAGCGATAGTGCCGGTCAGTCCGGTCCATCATGGGGGCGATGCTCAGAGGCCAGGTCTGGCCTCGGCATGCCGTTTTGTCCAGGGTGATGTCCTGTACCATGAAAGATATGGTCATGCGTCGCTCGTCTTCCCTGACAGCGGCGCTCTCAAGCAGCGCCGGTGGGTCTTCCCAGGTCGGCGCATGGCCGAGCGCAACTAGGCTCCCGAACCACGCTTCAGGACATTATCCTAGCGCTTCCTGAGGAGGCTGTCTAGCGCCAGCCGCGCGTCACGCTGCAGCACGCTCTTCTAGAAAGCTGATGAGCTGGTCGCGTAACTGGTAATAGCTGGGATGATTGAGCACTGCCGCACGGGAGCGCGGACGTGGAAATGGCACCGTGAGAATCTCCCCGACTGTCGCAGCGGGGCCGCTGGTCATCATGACCACACGGTCGGCCAGGAGCAGAGCCTCATCGACATCGTGGGTGACCATCACCACGGTTTTGCGGTCCTCGTCCCACAGTCGCATGAGCTCATCCTGAAGTTCCATGCGGGTGAGGGCATCAAGGAGACTGAACGGCTCATCGAGCAGCAGGACTTTGGGCTCGAGGGCAAAAGCGCGGGCAATACCGACGCGCTGGCGCATACCGGCGGATAGCTCATTGGGGTAACAGTCCCCTACCTCAGCCAGGCCCACGAGCCCGAGATAGTGCTCGGCCAGGCGTCGTTGGGCGCTGCGACGCTGATCGCCCTTGACCTGCTGCACGGCCAGGAGGACATTGTCACGCGCCGTGCACCACGGCAGGAGCGCTGGAGATTGAAACACTACACCACGATCCGTACCCGGGCCACTGATTTCTCGCCCACCAAGAATCACCCCGCCTTCGGTGGCTTCGTTCAAGCCCATGACGATCGACAGCACCGTGGACTTGCCGCAGCCCGAATGGCCAATAATGCAGACAAACTCCCCCTCATGCATGCGCAAGTTAAAATCCTTGACGATAACCGCGGGGCCATGCGGGGTGTCGTAACTTTTGCCAAGCTGCGTAAACTCCAGAAAGCGTTCGCGCATGACTGTCACCCTTTCACGCCATTGTGCCGGGCTTTGAGAAGAAACTCGGTGAGGCCCCGCCGGGCCTCCTGGTACGAGGCATCCAGGCTCAGATGACGCCGCGAGCGTGGGCGCGGGATGGCCACGGGAATTTCTGGGCCGAGCGTGGCGCCAGGTCCGGGGGTTAACGGATAGATACGATCCGCCAGCAGGATGGCTTCATCCACATCGTTCGTGATCATCACGACGGTCTTGCGTCGTTCGAGCCAGATACGCGCCAGTTCGTCCTGCAACGTAGCGCGCGTCAGGGCATCGAGGGCACTAAAGGGCTCATCGAGCAGCAACACTTTGGGATCGATGGCAAGACCCCGTGCCACAGCCACGCGCTGGCGCATGCCCCCCGACAGTTCGTGGGGACGTTTCGTCAGCGCATTGCTTAGATTCACCAGACGCGCCCAATGTTCCGTTCGCTGGCGCTTGGCAGCGTATGGCAGGTTCGGAAAGACCGCATCGACAGCCAGGTAAATATTGTCGAAGACGGTCAGCCAGGGCAGTAACGAGTAGTTTTGGAAGACAATGCCACGGTCTGGCCCTGGGCCAGTAATGGGTGCCCCGGCGAGGCAGATCTCGCCATCGTCAGGCGTACTGAGACCAGCGATGAGCGAGATCAAGGTCGTCTTGCCTGAGCCTGAATAGCCTACAATGGCAATGAACTCCCCTTCATCAACATCCAGGTCAATACCCTGGAGCACCAGATGGGGACCTCGCGGTGTCGCATAGCTCTTGCGCACGTCTCGCAGTTGCAGGAATGCCACAGTCCGCCTCCTCATACCGTTCTAAACTTGCGTTCGACCATGCCCATGAGCCGATCGAGAAGAAACCCGATCACGCCAATAGTCAGTATGGAGAGGAGGATGTGGGAGTATACGAGACTGTTGTACTCTTGCCACAAAAAGCCACCGACCCCAGGGGCACCGGTAAGCATCTCGGAGGCCACGATGACCAACCAGGCAATGCCCAGAGACAGCCGACAGCCTGTAAAGACATAGGGGAGTGTGGCAGGGATAATCACTTTCCTGAGCATCTTGGCGCGTGGCAGCTTGAGCACGCGGCCGACATTGAGATAATCTTGTGGGATACTACGTACTCCCACCGCCGTGTTAATCACCGTTGGCCACATGGCGCAAATGGCGATTGTAAAAAGCGCTGCCGGTTCTGACTGCCGAAAAATCACCAGCCCGAGCGGCAGCCAGGCTAGCGGGGAAATGGGGCGCAGCACCTGGATCACTGGATCGAAAGCACGGTTGAACGACGCTGAGAGGCCCAGCACAAACCCCAGAGGTATCCCTAGAGCAATAGCTATACTAAAGCCCTTCCCGACCCGTAAGAGGCTCAGAGCGGCGAAGCGGGCGATCCCCTGGTTCATTTCCCCATCCTTAAAAAACGGGCGCAAAATGTAGGTCTGCGACTCGCTCCAGGTTTTGAGCGGTGAGGGCAGATCAGGAGCCACAGTTTGACTGATGATCGTCCAGATCAGCAGCATGACCCCTACTCCCAGCAGGGGTAGCACCACGGTGGTGAGATCAAAGCGTTTTGTCACGACACCCTCCTAGACCATATTATGCACAGCAAAACTCTGGGCGTACTCTTCAGGCTGCGCCGGGTCGAAAGTGATACCATCAAAGAAGGTTTCCTTGCGCATGTCTTCCTGTGGCACCTCCAGGCTCATCTCCTTGGCTACTTCACGGTAGATGTCGGGCCGGTGCACGCGATTGGCAAGCCCGGCATAGTCCACGCCCTCCTTGACCATACCCCAGCGTCGAAACTGCGTGAGCCACCAGATGCCGTGTGACTTCCAGGGAAAGTTCGTATTGCGGTCGAAAAACGTCATGTAATACTTGTCCTGCTCTGCGGGACGCCCATCGCCGTAGTCGTACTGTCCCAGCATGCGCCCGAGGATGATTTCTTTCTGCGTGTTGATGTATTGGGGACGTGCCACAACTTCGGCGACATGAGGACGGTTCTCGAGCTTGTCAATGTACTGACTGGCCTCCACGACAGCCCGTATGACGGCTTTCACGGTCTTGGGGTTTTTTGTGGCGAACTCTTCGGTGAAGCCCAGCACTTTTTCAGGATGATCCTGCCACATCTGCTGCGTCGTGATCGCTGTAAAACCAATGCCGTCGGCGATGGCCCGGGCATTCCAGGGCTCCCCGACGCAAAACCCGTCCATCTTGCCTACCTTCATATTGGCCACCATCTGGGCTGGCGGAATGGTAATGAGGGTGATGTCTTTGTCGGGGTGAATGCCCCCGGACGCCAGCCAGTAGCGCATCCACATGGCGTGCGTCCCAGGCGGGAAGGTCATCGCAAAGGTCAGTGGTGTGCCGGCCTGCTTGGCAGCTTCTGCCTGGGGCTTGAGGGTCTCTGGGGTCTTGATCCCCTTCGTTAAAAATTCTTTCTTGAGCGTGATGGCCTGGCCGTTGCGGTTCAGATAGCAGGGGATAATCATCGGCTTCACCGGCGAACCGAGCAGCCCCATGGTCGAGGAGTACCCGATGCCGAGGAGGAGATGCGACGCCTGATTTTCTCCCAGGTTCAAGCGGTCCCGAATGACAGCCCAGGAGGCCTCCTTGGAGATAGTGGCTTCGATCCCATACTTTTTGAAGAGCCCCAACTCGTAGGCCATGACGAGCGACGAGCAGTCTGTCAGCGCAATGATGCCAATGCGGACATTGGGTGTTTCCGGCGCGTCTGACGCATACACCTCGCCGGCCCAGCCCTGTGGCAACCCCGCCAGCAGCAGGGCAAGTCCTGTTTGTCCTGTCCGCACCAGGAATGCCCGCCGCGTTGGCTGTGGCATGGCTTCCTGCTGCTCTGTCCTGAGCGTCGCGACCGCTTCCTCTGCCATGTCTTCCCTCCCCTCGGTTCCAGAATCTACTCGGCCCAATTCGATTTATGGAGAGCAAAGGATGTGCCAGAAGCTGTCTTGCTACCCTCTAAAGCCTCTTTATCCCTCTTGTTTACAGGCCATTCCTGCATTGGCTTGGCGAGAGAACCGCTTACAGAGCTTAGCCATGTTTTCCTACAATGGTGCTCGTTTCTTGGATGCAACAGACAAAAAAGTCTTTTACAAGCAAGGTTCAAGTCGAGGATGGACAGAAAAAGCGGCTCCTGGAGTCGTAGACCAATCTGCGGCGTGTCTTTACTTATTTGTCAGCTTTACGCATTGAAGCGACAAAGCTGTATCTTCTCTCCAAGCGGCAGTGGTGTCTGATGGACTATGGGGGCAGATCCATACCCATGGCTCGCGCACGCCGGGCGGCGTACCGTGCAGCCAGGCATGGCGAGACACGGCCAAGACCATAGAGGATTGCCCCGACCAGCGGCTGCACCCACAAGGGCGTCCATGCCGCTATGCCGGCCGCAGCGAGGAATAAAAAAGCCCAGCCGAGTGTCATGACGACGTTGGTTTCGCGAAACAGGGGCGTGGACCACATTATCGGCGGCGTATGCCGGCGTGCGATGTAGGTGGTCCAAGGCACACCCAGAACGACCGTGACCAGTGAGCCAGCCGCAAGGCCGACCAAGCTCCACGCCCCGATATTCACGTCTCTCCCTCGCGCTCGCCTAAGCTTTTCTTCTCACCGTGTGTCCTGTGTACGATACCACTTTCCTATTCTCAGCACGGAAAAGTTGCATCGAGCTATCTCTGTTACAGACCGGGTAGAGAAGCGCGATGGTCAGGCCAAGACAGTTTGTGCTTCGCAGAACAACAGGGCGGATATTTTGCGTGACATTGTCCTTCAATTGTATAGACTATAACAACCATTTATGGTTTGAACGAGAGCGCGAGTGAAGCCAATGGCAGCAAAAGTCGTAGCAGTCGTGAATCAGAAAGGTGGCTCGGGTAAGACAACACTGACAATGCAGCTTGCCGGGACCCTGGCAAAGCGTGGTGTGAAGGTACTGGTCGTCGATGCCGATTCACAGGGAACTGCCATCCGATGGAGCTCCTCTGCGCCGGATGATAGGCCCTTCCCCGCCGCGGTTGTCGGTTTGAGTGCCGCTAGCAGCAACGTCCACCGTGAGGTCGCCAAGTTCACCGATGATTATGCGCTCATTATGATTGATTGTCCGCCGGCTGTCGAGAGTCTCGTACCCCAAAGCGCGCTGCTCATTGCGGATCTCGCGCTCGTGCCCATTATCCCCTCGCCACCAGATTTATGGGCCGCCGTAGGGATTCGACAGCTCATTGAGACCCTCAACACGATCAATGAAGGACTGCAAGCTAGACTTGTGATCAACAACTTGGAACCGCGGACGTCTCTCGCGAAAGATGCGCTGGAGATCCTCCCGGAGTTTGGCATCCCACTTGTGGAGACCATCCTGCATCACCGCACGGCATATCGCCAGTCCGCTGCCTTTGGTGGTATCGTGCATTATCTCGGTAGTAAAGCGACACCGGCGATCAGAGAAATCGAAGCGCTTGCTGATGAAGTGCTGACGATTTTGGAAGGATAGACAACGCTATGGCAAAGCCAGACTTCAAAGCAGCCCTTGGGGCCTCCTTACGTGCGGAGAAAGAGGCTGTGGTAGAACGATTTGCGAAAGCAGACGCCTATTTCAATACGCACGAGAAAGATCCCAGCCACTCCTCAGCAACCCCTGCACACGAGAATTTTACGATGCCTGCCAGCGATTACAGCTTGATCGCCCAGGTGCAGGCGACAAGCCTGCAAGCAGGGCTGTCTGTCACCAAAAGCGAAGTCCTTCGTGCCGGCCTCCATGCTCTCAGTAAGATGTCTCTCACAGAGCTGAAGCAGGTGTTCAGCACGTTGGAGAAAGTGAAGGCGGGACGATCGACAAAATAGTGCAGATTTCAGTTGGGTAGCGACAAAGCGCGGTGGGATTTCCTCTTTATGAACCCTCTTTTGCTCCATGAATGCAGTGGAGGATGTGTGCATGCTGTTTCCCGACCTAACGCCGTCTCAATATCATGCGCATTCCATGCTTGGGACGCAAGGTAATCAGCGGGCGCAGTGCCACCGGGTGGCCGGGCACGAGGTGTAACTGCCAGTGTTGCGCCAACGTCGCCAGGGCCAGGATGCCTTCCATCCAGGCAAACCCTTCCCCAATACACTGCCGCGCCCCAGCGCCAAAGGGAAAATAGGCGAATGGCGGGCGTGCCGCTTCCGCCTCTGGCGTCCAGCGTTGCGGGTCAAAGCACTCGGGCTCAGGGTAGAAGCGAGCATCGTGGTGTATCAGGTACGGGCTCATGATGACGTTCGTGTTTGGCGGTAGAACATAGCCACCCACTTCATAGGCATCAATCGTCCGCCGCCCAATCACCCAGGCAGGTGGATAGAGACGCATGGCCTCGGCCAGCACCATGCGAGTATAACGGAGCTGCGGTATATGCTCTACCGTCGGCAGACGCCCGGCCAACACAGTATCCAGCTCCGTGTGCAGTTGTGTTTCCACCGCCGGATGCTGGGAGAGTAGATACCAAGTCCAAGTGAGGAGCGTGGCGGTGGTTTCATGGCCGGCCAGCAACACGGTCATGACTTCATCGCGGAGCTGTTGATCGCTCATGCCACGGCTATCGCCCTGCTCGTCTCGGGCGGTGAGTAGCATGGACAGCAGGTCGCCCTGATCGACAGCACGCGCACGGCGCTCCTGGATGATACGGTACATGATTGTGTCAAGGCGTTGGCGCGCCCGGTCTGCCTGACGATTGCTCGGTAGTGGTAATTTGCCAATCACATTGCTAAAGGGCAACATGAAGCGTGGCAAGAGCTGGATGATGCTCGTCAAGGCTGCCCCAATATCTTGCGCCTCTGCTTCCACATCGGCGTTAAACAGGGTTTTCCCTGCGATAGCCAGGGTGAGACGCCTCATCTCGTGGTCAATGTCGAGGGTCGCACCGTCCTGCCAGCGTTGCCGCATGCGCTCAGCATAGGGCACCATGGTGGCGCCATACTGTGCGATACGCTGACGGCTGAAGGCTGGCTGTGCCAGACGACGCTGGCGGACGTGGACGTCGCCCTCACTCGTTAACAGGCCTTCTCCGAGGACGAATTTCGCCCATTGCAAGCCCCGGCTCTTGGTGAAATGACGCTGCTGGGTCACCAGGACATCCCGAATATACTCCGGGTGGTTGAGTAGGACCGACCGCTGTGCTCCGAGGCGATAGGCGACGATGTCGCCATAGTCACGCACCAGGCCAGTATACAGACCGATGGCGTCGCGGCGAAGGGCAAATATCTGCCCCCCAGGCCATGTTGATTTGGGCCCAGGGGGATAGTGGACTGCAGTGACCATGCCATCACTCCATAGTAGCTGCTCTATCTTGTCGTGCCGGGGGTGCCCATAGGCTTGCACGGCATGCGGGGGTTTGCGCCCAGTCCTGCGGCGGACAGGAAACCACAGACGTTGAGCCACACAACGGCGAAAGACTGCTGCCATGTGCGTAGAGTCTGCTCACGGCATCAGCCTAATGACTATGTTGTCTCAGCCACGCGTGGACCGCTGAAAGATGTCACTCACGCGGCAGGAGAAGTCGGGCAGTAGCACTGGGCTCGTCAATGTATCATCTCCCGTTAGGATGGTGACGTGGGTAGGAGAGTCGTAGATACTCACCGTGTGCTGCTGCCATGAGACCAGCCACACTTGCCGCACGCCTGCTGCGAAATACTCTTGCACTTTGCTCTGCACTTTTTCCCACAAATCGTTGGGCGAGATAACCTCAATGGCGAGATCAGGCGCAATTGGCCAGATGCCTTCCGGTTCGCCGCCTTCCGGCATGCGTGCAGCAGAGACAAAGGCGAGAGCTGGCAGTCGTTCGTTCCGCCCGATTTGAAAGGTCGTGGCTGGGCTGTAGATACCACCGAGTTGATGCTGCTCAACGTGCATCTCCAAGCGCGCGCCAAGACGCATAATAACCCTGCCGTGTCTGGCTCCAGCCATTTCTTTTTCCTCTGGTTGTCCATCCACGATCTCGTAGGCTTTTTCCGGATCGAGCGTGACTGCTGTACCCACGTCCATGCCTTCTTCTCCTGTAACAGGTTCTGCAAAACATCTTGATTCTAGCTGCGGCATGCTCTATGAGCAAGGTTTTGCTGCACCTCAAAAGGGCCCCCTCCAAGCCGCCCCAGCCGCGCAGGCTGCCCGGCACCAGCCCTCGGTTCTGTCCGTGCCCTGCGACCTGCCGGCTGCCGACATGGCTGCGCCAGCCGCTGGCGCGCTGGCGTGGCAGGGGATGGTCTCCAGGGCACGGGGCGCCCACGGTGTTCCAGAGCGGGGCGTTCGCCAGGGGAAGCGGCACGAGGCAGGCGGGCAGACACGAGCGCGGGCACCGCGTGAGGGCGACAAGGTGGCACGGGAGTGTGCACTTGCTCAGCATCTTGTGGAGGGAACGCCGCGGCATGCAGCAACAGGTTGTCTTCCACTACCTGACGGACAATTTCTGTCAGCACCATCCGACAAATGCGTGCCGCATAGAGTGGGAGTACTGCTTTATCCAGCTCCCAAGACGCCACTATGCTTCGGAAGACCTGCGGACTCTCTCCTACCCTCATGGTAAGGGGATGCCATCATTGCAGACCGCAGGTGCGTGTCAGAGCCTTTTGCTGTACAATTTCCGCATCTTTTAGGTGCGGTGCTATGCATGACATGCGAGTTATGCCACCTGAGCCTGCACGAACACAGTGGCGAGGCTTTCTGCATGAGGCGGACACAGTATGGCCCCAAGAGATCTCAGGGTTACCAGAGTTGAGCTGGAAAATATCCGCTGCTTCGCACAGATTGCACTTGATCTAGCACCCGCTGGCGCGCCAGTATCGCTGGCTGTCATATTAGGCGATAACGGTGTCGGCAAAAGCACGCTGCTGAAGAGCATCACGCTGGGGCTCTCTTCTCCAAAGGCCGCCTCGGCGTTGTTTGAGGCGCCGGGGGCGCCGTGGCTGCGCCGTGGTACAACCCAGGGCAGCATTCACCTCACTTTTAACACCGGTGAGTTTGCCCATTTGTGCATCGGCCAGGAATCCTGGGGTGAAAGGATTGCCAGCCACGAATGTACTGCCGTAGACCTGCTGCACGAGCAGGTGCTGGTGTGCGGTTACGGCGCGGCTCGCAGAGCTTTTGGAGACAAAAGCATGACGGAGTACTCCTTGCGTGAGGCCGTCTGGAGCCTGTTTCATTACGACGCGCGGCTGCAGAATCCCGAACTGATTCTGCGGCGGCTGGCGGACACTGCCGACCCTACGGCTGCGGAGGTGCTGCAATGGATTGACCACGTGCTGCTCCTGCCGCCCGGCTCGACGCGGCTTGGACAAACAGGACTTGAGGTCAGTGGTCCGTGGGGCGATTTCACTCCGGGCGGCGCTCTGGGAGACGGTTACCAGGCCACCATGGCCTGGTTGTTTGATTTGCTTGGCTGGGTGATGTATCGCAACCACCTGATGCTGAGGGAAGGCGTCAGAGGCATCGTGCTCGTCGACGAAATCGAACAGCATCTGCATCCAAGCTGGCAGCGCCGCATTTATTATCTGCTCGCCCAGCAGTTTCCACAGGTACAATTCCTCACTACTACGCATGCGCCACTCTGCGTCATTGGCACGACCGATCTCGACGACCAGCAGGTATCCCTCGTGCATCTGCGACAGTCTGAACAGACGGTGGAGGCCGTCAGCGGTATCACCCCGCCGCGCGGTATGCGTGCCGATCAGGTGCTGACTTCCTTCTTGTTCGGGATGGAGACCAGCGGCGATGATCAGACCAAACGCGAGATCGAGCGGCTTTCCGCGCTTCTGGCCGAAGCGCAACGCAGTCCTGAAGAGGAGGCAGAAGTCGCACAGCTGCGACAGCATCTGAACGCTAAACTCGGCAGCGGTGAAACTGCCTTGGAACAGTGGGTGGATACCATGACCGACCAGGTTATGGAAGAATATTATCGGCAACTGCTGCAGCGAGCTACAGGGAGCAGCCGTCAGGAGTCTATCCACGCCCAGGCTGTAGACCTGGAGGTCAGACGGCAGTTCAAAGAACTCTTCAGCAAATTGTAATCGCACCGTATGATTCACCTGAACGTCACGGAACCGAACACTGCACACTGGCACGCCTGGCGCGGCACATGTCAGCAGGAGCAGACGACGCTCAACCAGGCGATGCAGCAGTGGCTCCACAAATGGGCGATGATGCCTCAGCCACACGACCCGAAATGCCGACAGCAGGAACAGCCACTGCTGATCAATCCGCTGGAGGAAGATCCTGATGAACACCTGTTGCTTGATGAAACAGGTGTGTTCAGCCACAAAACGCCACGAGGTAAGATGTGCATCGATCTGCTGGGGCTGAATGATCGCGACTTGCCCAATGATCGGCGTGCAACCTACAAGTACACCCGTCTACTGGTCACAGCACTGCTTGAGGAAGCGAGCAAAGATATGAATAGCCAGCGGACTAAGGAACTGCTCGACGAAGTGCACTGTATTCAGAGTGGCGCCAGGCCGTTCACCATGGCGGCACGGCTGGCCATCCGGCAGACGCTCGGGCCGATACTGCCGATGCTGCAGTTGCTGCTGGGGAATGAGTAGTGTATCTGATCGGCACGCACGAGGGTCGGTCCCATGACATCGTCACCCACTCCCGAGCGCCCTTTTGGCGACATTGCCCTGTGTCTTTCTGGCGGGGGTTATCGTGCTGCAGCCTTTCACCTCGGCACGCTCGATATGCTGGATGACCTCGGCCTGCTGTCGGACGTGCGCCTGTTGTCGACAGTTTCAGGCGGTACCATTATCGGCATAGCCTATGCCGTCTGGAAAACCGAGGGCCAATCCTTCGCGCAGTTCTACACTGACTTCTATGCTTTTCTCAACCACACGAACGTGGTGCAGCAAGCTCTAGCAGGACTGTATGACGTCGCTGAGACCAGCGCCGCAAGGCACCTTAGCCTGATCCGCGCCGCTGCCCGGACGTATGCGGACGCTTTAGTTGGGGAGCGCCGTTTCGGACTGTTGCTCAATCAGGTTGGCACACATTTCACGGAACTCATCTTCAATGCCACCGAGTTCCGAATCGGCAATGCCTTTCGCTTCCGCGCCAGTCAGAATCGCCGGGCCGTGATCGGTAACGGCAATTTTCGCATCAGTCGCCCCGTGGCTGAACAAATCAGACTGGCCGACATTATGGCCGCTTCCTCATGTTTTCCTGCGGCCTTTGAGCCGATACGCTTCCCAGACGATTTCCAGTGGGACAATCTCGATGACGTGCGCCGTGAGCTGCAAAGCGGCTTCCAGGACGAGGGTGAGCAACCAGTCTGTGTACCACTGATGGACGGTGGCATCTACGACAATCAGGGCTTGGACAGTGCCAAAATGGCTGATGATGTGGATGATCCGGACTTCGATCTGTTCATTGTCTCGGACTCGAATCAGCGCGATGATGCGGTGCTGGATTTCCCCGTGGAGAGGCGCCGGGGCTGGCTTCCGCTGCGCCATGTGGCGCGGCTGCTGCGGCTGGTGCTGGTCCTGTGCCTCACATCAGCGGTGGCCGTGGTGATGCAGTATGAATGTACGGTCCGTGCTTCCGGCATGTCTCTGCTGGACTATGTCAGGCTCCATCCTTACGAACTCATCTTCGCTTATGCAATCCCGTTTCTGCTGGCAGTGACTGTGGGGTTGGGGCTGACCTGGGTGCGGTGGTTGGTCAGACGCGTCCAGAAAGTGCATGTAGTCGGCGCGGATTTTGCGCTGTGGCCGGTGGTGAAAGATCTGACGGTCCCAGACCTGCTAGAGATGCTGAAAGGCCGTTTCAGTTCGTTGACAGCCCTGGCCAGTACAGTCTTCATGAAGCGTATACGTAGCCTGTTGTTGCAGTATGTCATCACCAACCCCAAGCGCCGCGAGCGCTTGGCCTTCAACGTTCTCTACGAAATACTGCTCTCCCATCCGAAGCTGGAAGCCCAGGACGCCGCTTTCAAGCCGTCTGCGCAGTTGCGTGAGGTGGTGGAAGGCGCCGAAGCAATGCCGACGACGCTGTGGTTTCCGCGTGAGAGCGATTTGCGGACGCTGATTGTCTGCGGCCAGGCGACACTCTGCTTCAACATCCTGAAGTACCTGAGAGACAAGCAAGAAGACGCACTGCAAGATCCGTGTTCAGCCGTCAGCCAGATGTATCAGAGGGCCAGAGACAGATGGCTTGCTTTACAGAGAGACGCCTACTGTCTACTGGACCGAAACCGCCTCTGAAGTGGGGAAATGTAATAGCTCGCGCACAGGATGGCACGAGTTTTGTCAACTTGTTGACCCGCCTTCCTCCTCCATGACATCATTACCCCGATGATGCCCCTCCATGACTAATGGAACACCAGGATAG
>Ga0081455_10004692_pt1 | contig 15212 bp, 12 predicted proteins | sample TabmetS3T2R1_FD_70207 | JGI IMG/M metagenome (GOLD analysis project Ga0081455, IMG submission 70207) | Tabebuia heterophylla rhizosphere microbial communities from the University of Puerto Rico - S3T2R1 | ecosystem: Host-associated > Plants > Roots > Rhizosphere ... | reverse complement strand
GCTGAATTGTCATTAGCAAGCGAACCAGAATTTGAGGTAACAGATAATGTCATTGCACTCAAAGTTCGAGAAGAGTCAGATTATAAGTGAACTCAAAATACTTTGTTTACCATAGTGACCATAAAGGTAAGTAAGTCTTGAATTTACTCGATTTCTATTACGCTGTCAATGAACGATACAATTATTCATATCTTACAATTTGCACTACCCGAAATACCCACAAGGATCATTGAGCCCCAATTGTCCACATGACGTAAATCATCTTAGGATTACCGATGAATAATACGACATTTGTTGTTACTGTTTTATGTAACAATGAAGAATGAGCTAGCCTGTACCGTTATAATAATCACCAAACATCCAAGTGCCGCTAGCAGAGAGAGGATCTTATTGATTTGACAGATGACAATTTAAATTGGATGATAATTGAGGTGAATTATGGTCTACAGCCTATTTTGCACTAGAGTTCAAAATCGGGAGTCGAAAAGTTCATCCTACTCTCTTCATCTTTGAACCGCATTTGGGACATGCAATTTCTTTGTGCTCATTTCCACAGGACATACAATAGTACCTTACTGAAGTGTTATCATCCATAGATGAAGAGGGTGACCGAAACAATGATTTAATGAAGCCCCTAATATCTTTCACATTGCTATCATTCAAAATGCCAAGTTTTTTCAGCATTACCCTTGTCTTGTAGATATTGATTACAATGAATGCTACTATTAACATTATTAGATCAAGAGGAAATTCAAATAAATATATAATAATAAAACCTATGCCTATAAAAACTGCTAACCATTTTAGTTGATACAAAAAAAGCTCTCTATTAGTATTTGAGAAAAAGTTATTCATATTTCTAGGATATCATTCCTATTACGTATACCAGCACATAAATATTATATGTTTATACCTCATTCAAATATCTTAATCCGCGTGAATTAAGGTGTATGGCTGAGCAGCCAACTATTAGAACCAAGATTATACGCTCCTACAGAAAAGTTGAATCGGTTGAGAATTTATACTTGATTTCAAGAAATTACTTACTGATTTGCCTTATTTTGATAAACCCTTGCTAACATCTATTTCCGTCGCACAAACAGGTTGAGATGAACGAAAAAACAGATTCTTTTGCACTAACTTTCCTATCGGTGGGAAGTCCTAGTTTTAACTGTCTGCTTGATAAGTTGAAGTACTGACTGCGTTCTCATCGCCTTAATTGCGATCACTATTTGGACAGAACACGTTCAATGGTAATTTACCATTCCCGCAAGTATTCGCTTTTAATAGTGCTTGGTTGTATAGTATTAACAATAGTTGACGGCCAGATTTCTTGTTGTGGCAAGTGTTCGCTATAGAAAATGAATGCTAACTTATTTTTTCGGCATCTCGTACCGAGTCTAAATCAAGTAAACTTTTACTATAAGATCTACGTCTTTAAAGATCACTAAATACTTTGCTGAGAGGACTTGCGATATCAAGAAATAGCCTTTTTATTTTGTTAGCTATTGGTGTTACAGCAATTATCCTGTCTGTACTTGCATTTCAATATTCTAATTCAATTTCTACAAAAGTCGTCGATATTGCCACTCAAGAAATAAGATCTAATGCTATAATTCAAGCTCATGATCTGTCAGAAATACTCACAAATCGTTTAGAATCCATAATTCCTCTTCTGCAGACGTTGGCTGACGCCCCTGCGCTACAAAATAATGAATATCAGAGGGCTCGTCTGATAATTGATTACAGACAAAATTACACAGGCAGTCTAACTGACTTTTACATGTGGCTTGACAAGGATGGCAAGATAGTATGGATTAGCAATATGAACTCGACCACATATCAGCAATACAAAGGCTTTGACCTGAGCTATAGGCCCTACTTCACAATGGCAAGGGATAGTGGCATGGAATATTATAGTAGCGTTATCGAGTCAAATGATAAAGTTCCCCGATATTTCATATCATATCCTATTTTGAGCAAACAGGGAGGAGAATACAGAGGCTCTAACGCTACAGAGAAAGGATCATTTATGGGTGTAGTAGTCGCAGGAATAAGGACGAGTATATTAGGCGATCTTTTAGAAAGCCAGCTCCTTCCACAATTTAATAGTACTATTGGATTATTAGACAAGAATGGTTTGGTACTTTATGCGGATACTCAATCGTTTGTTGGCAAAAATATCTTTGGAAAGGAATTACAATCGGCACTTTCAACATTACTTTCTCCAAGGTCATACCAACAGTTAAATGAAGCTCTGAAAGGATCGATAAATAATAATGCCAGCAGTGGATCAATAGATGCAATTTCTAAACAGGGCACAGTAAATACAATAGCATTTTCGCCGGTACTACTAAACGGAACGAATTTTTTGAATCTGTACGTTGCTGCTCCTCACAATCTTGCAGGTGATGTAGCTTCTGCAATCACCGAGCAAAAGCATTTTAGCATTCTGATTATTATAATTATAGGATCGGTAGCGGCTGTCGTTGCGTATATAATTCTTACCTGGAACAAGAGATTGCATGCTATCGTAAATAGTAGAACTAGAGAACTAGATAAGGCAAATAAAGAGCTAATATCAGCCTACAAACAATTAAAGGTGCACAATAAGACACAAAGAGAATTTATTGATATCGCCGCTCATGAATTGAGAACACCACTGCAGCCAATAATTGGTATTATGAATATTATACGTTCTAAAGTAACGGATTCTGAACAACAAGAGCTATTTGATATTGTGATTAGAAATGCCAAGAGGTTGCAGAGGCTAGCAGAAGATATCCTAGATGTTACACGGATAGAAGGTCACACTCTGGACATTAAGAAAGAAATATTCAATATCAATGATACAGTTGCCTCCATATTACAAGAGTATAAAAGCCAGATCGAACGAAACCATAATGAGAAGCTTAACCAATTTCTAGAAATCTCATTTCAGCCAGAAAAAGCTGGTATATACGTTCAGGGGGATAAAGGAAGAATAAGTCAGGTGATTAGTAACTTAATTGACAATGCAATAAAATTTGCGCCACAACAAAAGGGAAAATTGGATATTGTTGTGTCGCGTAGTTATACCGATAATAATGAGGAACCTAATGGGAACGTAATAGTTAGCGTTAAGGACAATGGTACAGGTATAGACCCGGAAATAATGCCAAAATTATTTTCCAAGTTTGTTACAAAATCATTTTCTGGTACCGGCTTAGGATTGTATGTCTCAAAAAATATCATCGAAGCCCATGGTGGTAAGATATGGGCAGAAAATAATAACGATGGAAATGGTGCTACATTTTACTTCAGTTTACCAATATCAGGCACAGAAGACCTCATTCATATAAGCCCTCAGTGAGATGATTAATTGCAATTTCGTTTGAAAGTCTCCTACTTCTCTTTAATTGGTTGGCAGCAAGAGTGCTCGCCTTATCTTAGGACGGTATAAGAGATCTTGCTAGCAAAAGTATATTCCTCTTTCTTTCCTTAATTCGGCGTACAGAATATGAAAGCCACTGATTCCCGTAGGGAAGGTATTCGCAAACTCTAAATCCTTGCTTTACAAGACTTGTCTTCATTTCGTCACTGATACCCTTTAGTAATTGAAACTCAAATTTCCTTTTGACAGTACGGGATTTTTTTGATAGTTCAATTGCTTCATTGACAAGTCGTGGATCATGAGTTGCAATTGCAAATAAGGTATTACGTTTGCCATCACTACTATTGAATATCGTCTTCATCAGCTCTGAGAAATTGGAATTGATCTTGTCCATAGATCGAAATGCAATCTCATCGTTTTCAGTATACGCCCCTTTCACTAGTCTAATATTTGCGTCTTGTTCCAACAAGTGCAACAGATCGCTCGAGCTTCTTTTAAGATAGGACTGTAGAGCTACCCCAATTTCTTTGTAGTCCCTGAGAAGCTTGAGGTAAATTGCTATGGTATCCTCTACAAACGGATATGATTCTATATCTAGCCACATGAATCTATCCAAATTCCTTGCCTTCTTAGCAATTTGTCTAAGATTGAATAAACATGAATCAACACCTATCCGCAATCCAACTTGCGTCGGTTTAACTGAAATGCATCCGTCAATTGAATTACTTTCTAAAAGATCTAGCAACATAATGTACTCATTTACTGTCTGCTGAATTACCCTTTCGTCTGTAGTATCTTCTCCAAGAAAATTGAGAATGGCAGACATTCCTTTGCCATTAGAAATTCTAGCCGATGATAAGGCATCTTCATAGGTATTACCTGAGATCCAATTTCTGGCAATCTTAAACAAAAATTTTTCTAATAAAACCTTACGCGAATTTGGTGACTGAAGAGAAGCTTCCTTATTATACCAGTTATTGTTAGCTTTAGTCACTTCCACGCATAATATTGTAGGTCAATCAGACTAATAATACTTGATTAATTGAATTTTAGCAATAAACCCTGAAATCCTGTTCCCCCTCCATATTAGTTGATAATTTAGTGTATGACTACTGAGTGAATGACTAATAACTAATTTCCAAATTGGAAGTTCCAGATTTTAAGTGATATTTGCACCATTAATTTAAGATCAACTATGACATAAATCAAATGTGCTTAGACATTCTTCGCAGAAGTATTTTTCGCGTGAGGTACGAATGATCTGAACCTTTTTGCTAGTGCGAAAGCAGCTGTTGCATCGCAATATAATATCATTCGTAGCAGGATCCCACTCTTCCATATATCAAACTATCAGACTACCTTCAATATATTATTATCAAAGGAATTCGTTGTCAGAGGAAAGAAGTCCAGAACCAACACCAACACCCTAACTGGTGTGCACGATCTATGAGTGAAATCTTCAAGGAAGGTGAATACAATAGAAAACTAAAATAAAATGCAAAATTAAAGGAAGACAGAATAGTCACGTAAAGGCACTTCAAAAGAAGCTCATTCGTTTCCATTATCCGCTTCTTGTTGGGGTTTTATATTTCTAAAGCTGAAGTATAAAGCGATGTCGTAAATCACCTTCAGAATCCCTCCAATTAGAAAAGGAGCAAAAAATAATGAAAGGGATTGTATAATGTATCCAGCTAACGATGGCGATAAGGTTTGGGATATATTTCGTGAAATGTTAGTTATTCCAGTTGCAGCCGTTCTTTCTTCATCCTTAACTACTGATACTATGTAAGATTGTCTTGTAGGCACGTCCATTTGTGAGAGAGCCATTCTAATGAGATAGAGGATTGCAGCTATAGGAAGTGTCGGAGCAAATGCTACGACAATTATAAGAATGTTGGCCGGTAAATGAGTAAAAACCATTGTATTGATTAAACCGATTTTGTCAGCGATCTTTGCAGCAGCCATGAATGAGATAGCGGTTACCACTCCTGAAATTGATAGAATGTACGATATTGTAGAGAGATCTGCTCCAAACCTTGCATAGAACCATAATGAAACTATGCTCTGGATCACAAACCCTCCAGCGAATGAATCAATGGCAAACAGTGCCGACAATTTGGTAACAATCCCCTTTGATCTAGGAGACAATATTGAAGAGAACAAGAGCTTTCTCTGTTCGTTGTTTTGAGGTAGGTTTTGACCTCCATTACTTTTCTTGTCCTTATTGAATTTCTCATGTCCTTGGCCAGTACTATTGATTGGTGAACTTTTCTCGGTTGCAGTAACTTCTATATCCTTTGAAAGGCGTAAATATATTAGAACACATGCTAGTCCTAATAGGCTATAGATGAGAAAGAGTATTTTCATAGATTCTGCAAGAGATAATTCGTTGATATATTGCTGAATGACAGTAGGCAAACCTGACAGCAGGATCCCTGCAGACATTGCAAGAGTTCCAGCCGAATTGTAAATGGCAAAAAGCGTATTTCTCTTCCTTATGTTCCTGCTCGTTCGTGGCAATATTGCCTGCTCAATCGAAAGAAACGCGCTAGTCTCTGAGCCTGTTACATTGATAGTTCCAACAAATGCGGCGACTATCAACGCTATATAATTATTCGTTACAAAGAATATGATACCAGAGGAAAACATCAATAGTGAATATATGATGAGAAGGTTCTTTCGTCCTAATTTGTCTGCATAATAAGATGCTATCACATTGAACAATATACCATTTATCAAGCTGGTTGAAAGAATCAGTCCAACCTGAACCCCGTTGAAACCGAGTAACGCAAGATAGATTGACAGAATAACACTAAGAAAACCATAACCAAAGGTCCTGATTATTCTAGCAGCTAGAATTAACCTGCCGTCATCCGAAAGCCATGTCATGATTCGTAAGTTCATACCAGATCAGGACCGAAGAAAATGATGCATTGACTAAAACAAATAAGCTCTGAGTATATATAATAATCTATACATATCGAACCAACAATTATTCTAAACTAGCTTATTGTTTCATGTTCCCATCAGATGAGTTAGCTTGATTTTCTATCGCATGAAACTGAGTGTCAACGGAATCCAGATAATCAATTCAATTATGCTTTGGATCGGTTGCAGTAGTACCTAGGTCCATATCAAACTGCAGAATTTACTATTTGGGACAGGAAAAAGGAGGGATCTATTTGACTGTCTGTTCTATTTTACTCAATGCGCCTTCAGTTGCTTTCATAAAGTTGTCCTTTGCGAAACCTCTCACGAAAACTGGGATCTTGTTCATATCCAAATCCCAAACCACATCAACCCTTGTTGCATTAGTGTCAGATATGGGGTTCAACGTGAGTAATCGGGTGCCAATCACAGGCCCTTCCGTAATATTTGTTTGTATTAACCTTTGGTCTGGATGTAGTGTTACGAACTGACGAGTTTTTGTATCTTGGGGACCAACTCCGATGGTAACCTCTCTATCCACCATGTTATCTGTCTTGTTGATATTTTTGATGTCCTTAATTATTGGCCAATATCTTGTCTCCTCATCAACATTAGAAACAATATTCCAAATTTGATCAATAGGCCCAGATATTTCGCGAGTAACTTTGATCTGTTCTGTAAGTAAAGACGAGGATATATTTTGTGCTAATGCTAGTGGTACAACACTATTACTAGCAAGGATCATTGAAGTTACTGTGAGTACTGATACTATTGACAAGACTATCATAAATATTGCTCTAGTCATCGAAGCTGTTACCATGGTCCAATATCTCATTCATTATTACTATTAGATTCAAATGGTATCCAAGATGCAGATCTAAATGGTAGGCTATTCCATAACTCTCCAACTATACCATGGTGTCCCTTCCAATGTCCAAACCCTGCGTGTCTTGATTGACCAAATAATGATTCCAATGATGTGCCTTCAGAGGTGCTTAAAACTTGACCATTTCCCCCATCAATAATTATTTTGTGTATTGTATTATCAGAGGGATTTGCTACCAAGTACGTGTAGGTAAGGTATCCTTGTGATACTCCCAAGTGACCTCCCAATACTGTCCCATTGACGATTTGTTGTTGGGCCGTTTCAGCAGCATCAATAAACAGTATCTTCGTATTCTCTTTGATGAAATTTACTATGTTACTTGTAATACTTACAGAGCCATTTACTGTAGGTTCTTTCTTATATTGATTCAGTATCGTTGCGTTTGTTTCACCATGTTGATTTTGCAATTGTTGTTGGGCCATTGTTGATACCAGAGGTGAAAATATGAAGATAACTGATAGAAGCATTCCAACTCCCATGATAGTACCAATCAGTATCTTCTTGTTGGCAAATTGTTTGTACGCCTTCATAGAAGAGAAATCTAGTAGGACTATTAAAGCCATTGTTCACCAAAGATACGTAACTTTGTTACTTGATGCCTTGCTGGCTATGAATTGCGATTTAATATATGTGGTTTAGTACTTATTCTCATTCAATATCTAAATTGACCATTTTTTCACTTAAATGAAGACTCAATATTGATTTTAGTATAATCTAAATTGTCTCTTATAGTGATTTTTTTCTCCTTAGTTTAATTTCTTTTATAGAAGGTCAAGATGAAACGATTCTATCTGATGCCTCTAATCGTTAAACTGGTTGACAATTCTTAATTGTAGACTATATTTGGTCTCAACAAATATATCATAAGAATTGATTATCACTAAATCTGGACTATCGTGCTACAAGTCCAATTTATTATTGTAATACGTTTGTAAATTAGTCATAAAGTATAGGATTAGTAGTTTAGCATATTGCGAGCCGAATACTTCTACGGAAATGGAGTAAAGTTTTCACTAGATCCAGTTTTCCCCTCTGCTTGTCCAGTCGCTACGGCAACGCTATTTTCATCGCCCTGCACTTGAGAACTCACGTTGGAACACAAGACATTTAGTGGAAACCAATAATTACCGCATTCATTAGTCTGTGATATGATTTGACTTTTTTCGTAACTACTGGCAAATACAACGTGTGTGCCCATCACAGTTGATGCTGTAATTAAAAAGATGAATCCCGCAATAATGGCAAGAAATCCAAAGCTCATATTCCCACAATATGTTTATCATTTGGAGTTTATGTCAATTAAGAAAAAACAATCGGATACACAAATCTAATATCTATTATATCAAATATTATGAAAAAATCTTCTCTACTACAAATCTTACCTTGCATCCATAATATCTTAAAAAGTTCAAGATTACATTCAGTCACAAAATTTCAAAATAAAAAAAGTAATATACTAGATGATGACCCCGGCGATTCTAATCATTGTACTCCGATGATATTTACTGCGTTTCCGTCTCCCTGTATTTGCGATAAGAGATTTTGACAGAAAACATCCAACGGCATTTTTCCATTGCCGCATGCATTGGCTTGAGATGCGGCTTGAGATTTCTCATATTTCTTATTCCCAGCGAGTGCACTATCTGTAGTTGAAAGTGCTGTTGCGCCAATCAACATAACTGTCAATGCAGCTACGATCAGGAGATGTTTATTATTCATGTTTCTGATAGTGAGTAGACAGTATTGCTTTTCTATTTTAAGAAAAAACAAGCGCTAAATTAAATCTGATTTATTTTCTGCAAGAAACAATGATAGGTGATGTATAGCAATATAAATTAAGAAATGTACGTTGCATTCATCCACAGTGCGTGTTGCAGGCTGATGGTGAAATGCCAGGTACTCATCGGCGCTCCAATGCTTTACGATCCCAGTTGGCATTTGTCGCAGCCGCTTCATAGGTGGTTTGCAAGAAATTCAATAATGTCTCATCAGGTGAATTTGCCGTTCTGACCACTTCGTACGGCAGTAAGAATTCTCCCATCCCAGTATGATAGAAAGCCTCACGTGGTTGGATTGAATAGTCTTTAAAGCCTTGGGGTTCTGGATAGGCATAGGCGTAGAAAACCGGTTCATTGATAGGACCACCACCAGGCCAAAATCCGCAACTACTTACCTCGTGCGAATACGCTTCTGCCTGCACAAACTGGGCTACGTTTGGAGCCCCTGGATGAGCAGGTGCTGGACGTCCGGAAAAACGGGTCACAGCCAGATCAAAAGCTCCCCAGAAAAAATGAACTGGGCTCACCTTGCCTGTAAACCTACAACGAAACTCTGTAAACACTCTGCTAGCTTGAGCCAAAATTCGCCAGAACCTATGTGCATATTCAGGATCATATGCTGCATGTTCTTGATCCTTTTCGAATGGAGTTCTATTGGGCACTTCTACTGGCGTGGTCCAAATTGTTATAGGCATTTCAAGTGATGCCAATGAGGACATCGTTTCTTGATAAAAATCAGCTACTGATCGCGGTCTTAGAGAGACGGTTTTTGTATAGCCTTCTCCAGTTTCGATGACTAGGAGATGAGCTATGAAATCGAAGCTCATTTGCAATAGTCGACCATGATATGACATAGGAGATGTGGTGAGTCCTCGAGATGTCACATATAGGGTAGAATTCCACCAGTGATTCTCGAGATGCGTGAGTGCTAATCGAATCTTTCCCACGATTTGAGTCCACATATGGAGTGTCTCATAAGTGTCCTTCCACTCAGCCAGTGGTAATTCTGGCCAAATAATTGTCATAGTCATTGGACTATTTCCTTAGTCAGCATCATCGCTCTCCTCGGGATATCATGAGTAGGAGGATAATTAGCTTTTTTCCAGCATACTTTGCCAATAATATGAATGAGTTTAACCCAACTTTTGCTGAAGAACTTTGGGTCAAGTTTCAGCCTTTGGAGTTCAGAAACATGTATCACATGATAATATTATAGTATCAGGTATCTAAGATTTTGTTTTTTGTTTTGAACGTGCCAACTTTAGGAATTATCTGAAAATATAGAACCCCTTCCTTCCTTTCCACATTTTTCTAATCATAAGATGATTGTATGTATCCTCTATCTAGAAGTTTAGCGCGATTCTTGACTACCTGATCTGGATGGAATCTTGAGTAGTATACACTCCAGATCGATCTTGTCCATTAGTCAGTCTCTATGATCCTTCACCATTTTAGAATATCGAAGGTTCATTTGTTCGGGGGTCGTTTCTAAGGTCATCCCTATTCCACACTAACTAAATAAACTCGCCTTAGACTTTAGCTACTATTGCCTGCTGTAACATGTTACGAAAGTGTAAGCAACTTTGATTATTCACCTTTTTGATAGCCTAGGTCCGAATCTCTTCATCAGTTCTCGGATGCCAATCGTAGCCAGTGGCAATAAAATTGCAGCTATTGTCCTAGTAGTACTTGGACTCATCATTTCCAATATTATTTAGAAACCTCCTTATTATTCTCTATGGTTTTGCATGTAATTCAGCTTATCTATGCTATCACATCGAGAAATTAAAACTACTATTCAGGATTTCAATCCGTCGACGCCAAACCTTAATTCTTCAGAATATACATTGAGATACTCCTATTTGATGGTGCTACTACCGGGATAATTTTCAGTCTTTGAAAAAATGCACAGTAAATCGTCCAATTACTATTGTAGTACTGAGACTCAAATCCTTATTCGTCGACTGGAAATATTCAAAGGGACTTGATAAATTAGAGAATTTATCTATTTATTTTAATGAATAGTAGTAACCGGATCTCAAATTTGAGCATGCTAATATATACTTCTTTACCTAATGTTATACTTGCTTACTACTTCGTATTGTCTAATAACTTGTGGGGTATGTAGTGTGATAGGTCTATCTTGTCTTCTCCAGGTATACGTGCAATTTCAAATCGTTCTTTATCTTTAAGAAGACTAACTGTGGCATCAATACCCAATTTTGTAGTCAATAAGTTAACTTGGTCGCTAGAAGGATCCAAACTGGAACCTTTTGAATTAGGAATTATTAAGAGTCCTTTGTCTGCTTGACATCGTGTAGAGATAGCATATTCGACTGAGACTGCATCAGTCGGGTCGATGTCATCATCAACTATTATAGCTATCTTTAATGATGGATGATTTGCGAACGCGGCCAACAGTGCATTCTTGGATTCGCCTTCTAGCCGTTTATGAATTTGTATTATTGCGGTTAACCAATTACTACCCCCATCTGATAAGTGGACTGTCTTAGTAGAAGACACAACATTTTTTACTCCTTCATATAATTTTGCTTCCACGGGAAGTCCCATTAATAATCGGTGCTCAGAAAATCCTGGTAGAATATCGTGAAAGTAAGCATTATTTCTAAATTTAATTCTATCAAGTTCGAATACAGGCTGTTGTCGCTTAATGTCATATGTTTTGAGCATCTCGACCATCCACTCCTCAGCTGTTTCGTCTTGAAGAATTCTGCCCTCGAGAATAATTTCTGAGAAGGTAGGAACATATAGACCAGAATAGTCGCTTTTACTGAATGAAAGCTCTCCTTTAAGTAAGGAATTTGCTAAGATCATTTCATCAAAACCATATGCAGCTTGGTACGCAGAGGCTATACTAATCGCAGGATGAACACCTACGACAACTGTAACTTTTAAGTCCTCTCCATGTTCTTTGGCAAAAGAATAGCATTTATGAAGATGGCGCCCCTCTACCATTCTTATTACCATATGATTACGATCTAATCTTAGGAAACGATGAATTGATGAGTTTTGATTTTCTCTTTCCTGATCTTTTGCGTAAACTATTGAAGATGTAATATAGTGACCTGCATCTTTTTCAAAATGCATTATGATAGGTAGATCATACAAATCTGTTGAAGAATTATCACGAAATGGAGGTTCATCTTCAATAGTCTTATCATAGGAAGCATTTGACATTGATTCTAGAATATGAGAATGGATCGTAGTAGGATCGTCAGTCCCAATGGCTAGTGAAAACCTTTTCCTGGTACCCAAGACATTCGTGACGACGCTCATTCTACTTCCTTCTACATGTTCAAACAATACGGCTTGCTTTCGATCGAGTTTATGTGAAATAGCTGCCAGCTCAAACTTTGGACTAACTTGCTTATCGATTGTGAGAAGATCATTATGCTGTTGTAGCAATTGCAGAAATCCATGAAGATCGGATTTACTATAGCCATGAGTATTATGTTCACTGATCCTATTTGTCATGTTTTTTGTATTCTAATACCATCTTTGGTTAATATAATGTGAGGTAGAATACTGCATTTGAACAGCGTCGTCTAGCATACTTCGTGGTCTAATAGCTTACAAAAACCAATCAAACATGAAGTTGGGTGGATAATTATGTGAATAACGTTGATAAATTAATAAGGCCTTCAGAAGTCGTATTGGTATCTTACTTGTTGTTGACTTTGCACCCCACGTTAAATCCCATTTATGTCATATACTCGCAAGAAAAAGACTGTGGCGAGGTGTTATGTACCGTCTGTTATTAAGTCTCAAGCTTATGTTAGTCAGATAAGTCATGTGCATTGCGAGTCTATAAGACTTATTCCGATAGTTTCGACTTAATAATATGATGGAATAATATGATGGAATCGTTTATGTTTTAATCGTATGGCATGGGATCTATTCAATCCAATCGTCATATTCGGGAAAGGTATCCCAAAGCGGGCATGTTAACGACTGTATTATGTTAAACTTGCTAGTGTAGATATAGAATTAAGCCTATTTGATTCTGAATCAGGGTTTTATCTATCATTACTACTACAGCCTTGCATTAACACAAATAGTTTCAAAGTCTCCAATTTCTGATATTGTCATCGCTTTATCTCCAAACCATTGATAAGTGATGACATCGTTATAGTGTGTCAGAAAGAACATGGGTAAGTGGAAATGCCTATGGTGTTCTAAAGTGTTGGAAGGAGAATCCTTTATGGACCTAGTTGAGGCTTCGATGAAGGAGGAAGGCGGACAGCACGTACACGGCTGGGAAAATATAACCTTGGCTGAGGCAAAACCAGTTGCTGTGTTAGAGAACAACCTCGTATCAGTTTAGCTCTCCCTTTTTATTATGTTTGTTGTCCATTGAGTTATGATTTCATCTTTCACTTTTTAGAATTCTTCGCAGCTAATGAAACCAAACTCGAAGGTTGCAACTTTTACTGGCGAGAGAATGGGAAGATTTGGTCCAATGGTAAGCAGCAGTTGGCATGTTTCGTATTCTTTAACACGTCGTCAAAAGTCAAATTATCGTGTTTGAATAAATTAATTGAAACATTTGAAGGTGGATTTGATGAACGGGAACTTTACTCATCGTTCTTGGGTATAGTAAAAATCAACTTCCATTTCCCATTCACAGGACTTTTTCAAATCTTCAAGAACTGAAGTTTCGCTCCCCTCCCTTCAATTAGAACTTAAATTCGATCTTTCTATAATCCTACCATTAGAAATGACTGAGTCAATCCTCTTGGTATTCTCTATATTTTCAATAGGATTTGCCGACAGGATTAGAATATCTGCTTGTTTGCCAAGTTCGATAGTTCCTGTTTGATTCATCAAATCGAGGGCCTCTGCTCCATTCTTGGTAGCAATCTTGATAACATCTGAGCTATTGATACCTGCTTCGACCAACAATTCTAGTTCATGATGTAAGCTTTCCCCTGATGCAAGTTCAAAGTTCGGTATGTCTGTGCCTGAAAGAATTTTTACACCTCCATCATGCATCATCTTTGTAAGTTGTAATACCTTATTCCAGCGCTGTTCGTTTTGAGGATCAGCAAAATTTTGTCCAACAAAAATTGCTTCATATACATCCAAAGTAGGATCCACTGGTATCTGGTTCTGGACCAAGCTTTCTATCATATTTTTAATTTCAATACTATTGAAGTCCACCAGATCAAGCCATAACGAATGATCGAATGGACCTCCACCAGTACGATTAAAGATTATTTGCTTATCTTCAGGTAATAAGAAAGGGGACACAGGAACTCCATGCGTCAAGAAATCAATTCCAAGATTTGCAGCATCAGTCCAAGATGTAAGGTAAAGATGTCCAATAACTTTTATGCCTTGCCTATGAGCTTCTTCTATTGCTGCTTCTACTTGCTCTGGCTTCAATCCAACGTATAACTTGACGTAATCTACACCTGCTGCTGCCTGGTCACGAACTTCATCTCTGATCTCCTCGTCAGTAGTAACCTGTTTTTCTACAAATGGTACAGGAAATTCAGGAGTATTTATAAGTCGGCCAGCTGTAAAAATTTCAGGTCCACTTAGAGTTCCATTAAGGACCTCCTCTTTTAGGTTTACTGTTTCATTAGTAGGTCCTCCGGGATTTCTAACCGTGGTAACTCCATAATTTATAAGCATTCCAAGCATATGCTCGGATGTAGCCTGATCATAGGAGTTCTTTCGCACTCCTGCTACATGAGCATGCATATCGAAAAGCCCAGGCATAATATATTTTCCAGTTAGGTTAAGGACTCTTTTGGGAAATTGAGATCCAATATCATCATCCTTTAATGGTGGTGATAAACTATCATGAAAATTAGTTTGATTAGTTATTGCAATGATTTTTTTGTTGTCACCAATAATTACTACAGAATCAGGGTTTGGTTGACCGCCGTTTCCATCGATCAACGTGGCGCCATCCAGCACCAGTATTTCGTTACTACTATTCGTATTTAGTGAAGGCCTGTTATCAAGGACACTAAGGTTCACAGCCCAGATAGCTGGATCACTTGTTTTCTCTGTCAACGAATGAATACAAATAGAGAGCGTGAAAAACAAAAACAGAGTAATGAAATTTGTGTTCATAATTTGCTCTTTCTTGACCATACCATCCGAATTATCAACTAATTTACAATCGATATGAGATAAGAGCAAAATAACTGATTATGGAATTCACATCCAAAAATCTCAATAATAGTAGCAATAGTTTTCGTCAATGAAGACCAGC
>Ga0081455_10004691_pt1 | contig 15212 bp, 16 predicted proteins | sample TabmetS3T2R1_FD_70207 | JGI IMG/M metagenome (GOLD analysis project Ga0081455, IMG submission 70207) | Tabebuia heterophylla rhizosphere microbial communities from the University of Puerto Rico - S3T2R1 | ecosystem: Host-associated > Plants > Roots > Rhizosphere ... | reverse complement strand
AAGCTCGCGACGCGCGAGCCGAATATGCCAATGCAACTTGACAGTCCAGATAGTCGCTCACCCGGCTCGCCTTCGCTTCGCTGCGGCGATCCACCCTCTCCGACAAGGGAGAGGGAAGAAATCACCAATTGTCATCCGCGCCGAACTCCGCCGGCGCATAAACGCGCGGCACCGGCGCCGGCTCGTAGCGAGCATCCGGCGCGTAGCCCGGATAGACCGGCTGCCGATAGACGGGATAGCCGACCGGCGCCCGCGGCCGCGGGGCATCCTCGTAGCGCTCCACGATCGTGGTAACGCGTTCGCGCCAGCAGCGGCCGTAAGGGTCGCACACGGTCCGCAACCGGTACGGCCCGGCTGCGGGGAGCGGTGCCGGCACCGCCGCCACCGGCGGCGGCCCATAATCCTGCGGCATGAAATCGGCCGCCTGCACGCCGCCTGCTATCAGTGCCGCGCCGAGCGCCACTCCGACACCAATCCTGATCATGACAACCTCTCCGCTCTATTTCGGCGGTCGCCTGCCGCCCGCCTGGGAAATGATCGGAGCCGTTCATGGCGGAGCGATGATGGCTTTGCGTCGGAGTTGCGCCGCCTCCAAGGCTTGAATGAAGGCTTGAATGAAGGCTTGGCTGGCCGCGCCAATGCCCGGCTTTACGTCGCCCGCGCCAGCAAATTTCGCTGCTGCGGCGGTCTTGCGCCGGCTTGGCCGAACCCGCTAAGGTCGGCGGCGACACGCGGGCGTAGTTCAATGGCAGAACGGCAGCTTCCCAAGCTGCATACGAGGGTTCGATTCCCTTCGCCCGCTCCAAGACTTACCGAATTTTTGAAAATCGTTAGGCACTCCTGAGGCACCAACTGAGCAGCGATTTGCCCGTCACAGTGACCTGGCCGGCGCCGAACCAAGACCGTAGTAGGTTGCACGGCAAGCAGATTTTCCAAGGCAGGTCCCTTGGTTACCCGGATGGTTACCCAAATTGCTTGTAGCAGTTCGAGCTCACTGAACACCGATCTTACGCAGGTATCGACTGGTTCCCGAGGCTGATACGAGGATTCGTTCTGTTCGCATGCCGGGGAAGTGCGCGAGCGTTGGTGCGAGGTTCCTTCGCAGCCCCGCGTCAAGGACCCTGACATCATCGCGAAATCTGCGTTTGCCACAGCGACCGGGGTAGGGGTTAGGTAGCCAAGATCGGATCTCGGTTGATACCGGGGATAGTCCTCACTGGCGCTGCGATTGCGTTCAAATTTGTGCAAATTGGATGGCGAGATTGAAGGCTGTGGATAGCTGGGTTCCCTTTACGTGGCTCAACGAGGCCGTGGAAACCGCAATCTTCGAGAAAGGTACCGACAAAATCAAAGGGCGGTCAAAATCGAATGCGACAATTACCGCGGTTGCACGTGCGAGACAACCGATGAGTGCCCGAAGGAGGCAGCGGTGAAAACGACAGCAGAGCTCAACGACGAATTTCGCGCCACGTTGAACGGTCGGATCGAGAGGTCAGTTCTGTTCGATATCCTCCCAGATGAGGTCAAACGCACAGCGCTGTTTCGAATATCGGCGTTCAACTCGTCAGCACCCGAGTTCGAGGGAAGGCCAGATAGGGATTTTCTAAGATTCGCGGTTGGGGGGGAGGAGGTCGTGGTCTTTATGAAGCAACCTCCGCATGAGTGGTTGAACAACCCGACACTTTTGCCCGTCGTGGTCGAACCTCGAATGACGATAATGCTTGGTAGCGAGCATCCTCGCCCAATTGCGTCCCCGCAACGAGCCACCAGCCATTGAGGCGGTGGCTATTTTGTTGCCCTTGGCGATCCAGCTTTATCTTGGTTATGCAACTAAGAAAGGATATTATCGAAGAGCTGCAACCATTGATTCTAAAGTCGATTTTCTGCGACGGGAGGCTGCCTCGTGAGCCCGAAGCCCATTGTCCATCGTGATCAAGTTCACGGAGACGTACATTACGATCAAATTTCGGCGGCACTTCTTGACACTAAGGTCATGCAGCGCCTCGGCCGGGTGTTTCAGTTGGGATATAGTCACCTAGTTTTCCGTGGAGGGACGCACACCCGTCTCGCGCATGTAATGGGTGCAGCGCATGTTGGCATGTCAATTGTCGATAAGCTGCAGCAAAACTACGCGCAAAAGCGCGCGACGTATTCTGGCCATGTCGTTAGGCCAGAAGAGTTCTTGCCCTGCTCAAATGTTAACGGTAATACATCGATCGCTGATCGATGGGACGTGCTGCGACACTTGGTGTGTTGGGGCGCCCTGCTGCATGACCTTGCGCACATCCCACTAGGGCATACCCTCGAGGATGAATTCGAGGGAATCTTCGAGAAGCATGACGATTTTGGCAGCCCTCGTGCGCTGCATTTGTGGGGCGAACTAAGCGAGATATTTGATATCTTCAAAAACGAAGATCTCCTGCCAGCATCAATGCAGCGCTGCAAAATTTCGGGACACCAAGTTTGGCAGACGGTGATGTCAATTTGCTTCTACAAGGATAAACAGGAGGGGTTCGTCGAGTTCTTGTCAAAAGAACTAGCGGACGCCCAGGATAAGGCCGCAACAACAAAGGACCAACGGAAGCTGGAAAATTTGCAGCGAAAGGTGGATTTTATCCCGCTCCTGCAACGCGCGATCCAGCAAAGCAGTGATTCAATTTTTCGACCGTACATGGCCGACATCGTGGCCAATACCATATGCGCGGACTATCTCGATTATCTCAAGCGCGATCCACTGAACGTCGGCCTCGACGTCCTGCGCGATGAACGGGTGCTCTCTCACTTCTATGTTTGCCGTGACAAGCATGGCAACTTTCGAATGGCCCTCGCTTTGGTTGATCGCCATGGCAAGCCAAGGCCTGATGTCTGCACGGGCGTAGTCGAACTTGTTCGTCAAAGATATCGATTTGCAGAGTCAATTTACTATCACAAGACCAAAGTATCGGCATCGGCGATGTTTGCCAAGGCAATGAGCCTGGTGGGCGCTATCCCCGAAGTTGGTGGAACTAGGACTGAGTTGTACCGTCATAATGTCGAAGCGATAGCGCGTGAGTTGACAAGCGGTTCGAGAGCTCTGGATCAGTTGAAACGAGAGTGCTTGCCGACAGCTCTGCTGGACCCCGAAGTTGGAGACGAGAGCTTACATCAGTTGCTAATGCATCGCGCCTTCGAGCAGGTCGAGGAAGCGATCGCCTTGAAAGATGTCGATCACGATGGTGGTTCGAGTTGCTATGAAAAGACTCGGAATGGTCTGCGCGCAATCGCGCTGCTTCAGGCGGTGCTCCACCGCCAGCTCCACAAAGTTGCTATGTCGATCTACGAGAAGCAATTTGACGCTATTACAGAAGGTGCTCCAGATGGAGATGGCGAGCAGCGACTGGTCAAGGTGCTCGAAGTCCTGAGAAAGAACAAAACCGGAGAGCGCGATCGACTGGAGCGGGAGATGGTTGAAGCCGCTGGCTGGCCAACTGACGCCATCTTGCTGTACGTGCCGCCTCGCAAGAGCCAAGCGAAGGGAATAGAAACGCTGGCCTTTGACGTGCATTCGGTCGTGCCCCTCAACCAGCACTCCGCAGTCGAGCAGAAGGTCCATGAGCTTAATCTCGACTACCAGAATCTGTGGCGCTTGTTGGTGCTAGTGCACCCCGAGTACATCCATCGCGAAGCCGAATTATCGAGCGCGGTCGATGCACTGCTTCGTCGCCTCTGGACAATTTGCGAAGGCGATAGGGTACGGGAATTCGAATGGACCTTCGGCGTCAAAAAAGCGATTTCCGAGGCGGCATGGTTCCACTACATCGACAGAACGCATCGAGAAGCGGCGCTTCGATTGAGTAAATTGTGCGGCAACGGAAAACCACAATTGTCATCTATTCAAATAGGGCCATGGCTTGAAGAGGCTGTGGGCAGCGTAAGGGATGGAAGCTCCCTATCGTCAACGGAGCATGCAGATCGCGCGTACGTAATAAGAGGGATCTGTGCGGCGCGTCCTGACATCACCCCGATCCAGGCCGCACGAATGCTGAAGCAACATCATCCTGCCCCCGACGCAGTAACAAAATTCGTCGTGCGCAGCGGACTGAGAGCCTTCGAGGGGCAAAAGGTAGTATCGGATGAAGATGGCTCTGTGATGCGCCGTTCGATGGAGCTGGATCATTTAGTTGAAACGCTCGTCAACCCAAAGAGTGCGAGCCAACCGGGGTTGCCGCTGTAGGCCGCCATGACAAACGCTGTTCGCGCTTTGCCCTCTGGAGAGCAGCTTGATCTAGAGCTGCGCTTATTAGCGCGAGAGGCTGCTGAGCAGTTGCGCGACCGAGATTTGTTTGGAGAGCGAAATCTCAAGATTGACCAACTCCTCAAAGAACTTGGATTAGTTCTTCGTGTCGATCGCTTAGCCAAATACAGAGGGCACCTTTCGGCTGATGAAAGGACAGTGACCGTCAGATACCGCAGCGGCCCCGCAAATAGGTTTGTGATTCTGCATGAAATTGGACATGCGCTGCTGTTGCGCGACCATCCAGCTCTGGCCTCCGAAATTCAAGATCGCCATCATGAGCTATTTGCGACATGCTTCGCCCTGAGCATGATGGTTTCGGATGAGAAGCAGCGAGCGATATGCGACCGCCTGTATGCGATCGATTGTTGTTCAGAGTTAGTTAAAGCGGCTGCTTCATCTCGATTGTCGATTCCTGACCTTCTCAGGGTGGGGTACGATCAGCCGGCGTTGGCTCTTGCGATGCGCGACAGGGTCTGGTTGACCGTCAAGCGCTCAGTTAACAAGTTCACCCTTAGGGACCCAAAGCTGCGGATTGTTTCCGCCTATTTTGACCGGACAAAGTGGTTCGTACCTACGAACAATGGGGTTGAGCGAATTTTTGGAGCAGTTGATTGGTTCTCACGATTGCCGATTGGGCAAGAATTGAAAATAGAAGACGTAGATGTGTCTATTCAAAAAACGTGCATCGGTGAAAACAGAAAATATAGTAGGGTGCGGATCAAAGCCGACGTGCGGATATTTGGGCTTCGTCCCGTTCGGGACGATTCAGGGATCCATTGCCTTGTTCTCGCGTCGCTGAAGCGAGAATCGTCGGACACGTTGCTTTGAGATTTGAGCGAATTGAGTATTGACAGAACGAAGTTGGAGTGGCGCGAAAAAGATATTGCACTAACCCGCTGCGCGGGATGGAGTTCGCAGATAGGGAAGCGATCAACTCTTGACGCGCGGCCGTTTGCGGAGCGGCTCATACCAATCGCGGCGGCCAGTATCCTCGATCGCAATCGTCCATGCGGTATAAAACGCGTTCTTCGATACGTTTAGTTCGCGCATGGCCGCGACACGCAGCTCGTCTTTGGTCAAGAACTTCGGCTGGTCGTTTTGCATGTATGGCACCAGCCAGTCGCGGCATTGCTGCCACTGCTGCGTAAATTTCTCCGAGATTTCTTGGCTACGACTTTTCTTCATCGTCAACGGGGCAATGGGGAATATGGCTCAGTAGAGCCACATCTCTAACGTCGCACAACCTCCATTTTCCGACGCTTGTGCGACGTTTGTTGCAGGGAAGTGCTTGTCGATGCAGCTGCTCGCGCCTGTCAAGATCACACGTTCGTGCATCTCACCGACAGGAGTTTCTCATGACCGAGCAGGTCTCACCGCTGCAACAACGCATGATCGACGACATGAAGCCTCGCAACATGTCGCCGGCGGTCGATCACTTAAGCGCACCAATGCTACCGATCGCGACAACCGCAGAGTTCAATTCCCCATAGCTGAGCACGTGGGCCGCGGTTCAGTGCAACAGAGTTTCTGCGATGCTGCAGGAGCCGCTACGGCGCGCCACCCCAATCCGTGCGCAGCACCGCAGAAACCTCTATCTTGTGCGACGTATCAAAAATGGCTTTGTTGAGCCGCTTTTCTCAAATGCCTACTGCCTATTACTCTTATTCAGAGCAGCACAACAAACTCTTCAACGGTCATTCCTGCTTGAGCGATGATGCCGTGTAGCGTGCCTCGCTTCAGGTCGCTGCTGCCGTGCAGAGGCACGGTGACCTTAAGGGCCGGGTTGCTGATGTGAATGAGACGACAGTGGCTGCCGGAGGTCCGGCTGATCGAAAAGCCGGCCCGCTGGAGGGCCCGGATTACTTCCCTTGCCTTGACTGCGGGAAGTCGACCTGTCATGCGGCGATTGAAACCGTCACCGTTCGCAGGCGCGGGGCCTCGGTAGCGGGTTCGGGAATGTCTTCGCCGCGCGCAGCAGCGTCCTCCAGCACCAGCTTGATGGCGTCCCGCGCCATTGCAAGCGCTTCGCTCTCCGTTTCCCCGTAGGTCACGATTTCGGGAAGCTCAGGCACGCGCACGGTGAATCCCCCGTCCGGTTCGGGGGTCAATACGACCGAGAACGTTCGGCTGTTGTCCACGATGAGATGCCTTTTCATATTTGATTTCAGCGTATGGCTGACACGATAATGGTACGGGTAATCTATGGTCTGTCAATGAAGGCTGATGTCTGCCAGCCGTATGAACAGGCCCTCATGCATCTCGGTGCAGCCGATAGAACTCCTCCATTTCGTCCTGCGGCGCAAAATCACCGTTGCGAGCAGCATCCATCCCCTGCCGCACGGCGGTCCGCCCATCGTCCGACAAACGATACAAACCGGTGCGACGAGATTCGATTTCGCGCGCAACCTCTGCCAGCTCTTCCTGGTCTTCGGCAGGCCAGGATGCGGCTTGCTCCAGCAGGCTTTTGGTTCCGGGTGACATAGGCTGATTGTACCATATTCGGCCGTCTTCGGAGCCGCTACCCTCCCTTCCTTTTCAAAGAAAATGAGCTGGGCTGGCTGAGTATTATTCTTTGAATGTTCTTCTCTGAGTATTCTTTATAGAATGACCGAGTGTTTTTGACCGGACTGGAGCGGCTGATTTCGCTCGGTCTAGACCGAGCGTTTTCGCTCGCTCTTGAGCGGGCGCCGGGGCCGCAGGTTCAGTTCATAAATGTTCGTCTTGCCCTGTCCCCTGCGCACAATGTTTAGAAGTCCGTTAGCCTGCAGGGCTTTGAGGTGCTTGCGGACATTCGTCTCATGCAAGCCCATATCCTGGGCCAATCGTTTCTGCCCCGGAAAGCAATGGTCGTTCTGCCAAGCGTAGCTGAGCAGCATGGCGAATGCGAGCTTGTCGCCGGAAGAGAGTTTGTCGGACTTGAGCAGGAAGTTTGGGACTTGGGTGAACCCCATCGCCGACGCCGCATCGCCGCCCTTCAGCACGATGTTTCGGTCTTTGATGATGTCTCCGATGCTGCGAACCTGCGAAAACTCCATATCCGCCATTATACGGTGAATGTTGGGCTGTGGGCGAGCCTGCTATCCCCTACTGGGTTGGCTGGTCAGTGGTGCCGCCAAGCAAAGGAGTCAGCATTTTCTGCAGGCCAGCAATCAGATGGTTGGTTTCTCTTGCTCGCCCCGTCAGGTCAGAGATTTGGGTGTCCTTGACCGTTATTTGCCCGCGAAGAAATTCGTTCTCTCGCTCCAAAGCCGCGACATATCGGGAGTCCTCGTCGCGACCAGTCGCGACCAGTCGCGGTCGGTCGGTATTTGTCGTCGTTTGTCGCGGTTCCGATTCGGGCTTGATTTCTAATGTGCGAACGGTCGCGTCCGGTCGGGAATTGTCGCGACTAGTCGCGTCCGGTCGGGACACTTCCCTGATATATTTTATGTGCCGTTCGACGGAGTAAGGTGCGACAAGGTACCGCTCGCCGGTCGGCGTTTCGGCCTTGTGGCAATCGAGTTTATTCAAAGCACAGTAGCGCTGAATTGCACGGGATGTGCGGGGAAAGCCCGCCTCCTCGTACATATCCGCAACCTCGTCAATCGATAGGGAATAGAGTTCCTCGGGCGAACGATCGCGACTGGTCGCGTCCTGTCGCGGTTGGTCGGTGGTCATGGTTTGATGATAACCGGGGGCTTATTGGCGGCCCGCTCGTTATCCCCAGGTTCAATAGGAACGAGGCCGCCATTGGCTTGACGAGAAACCATAGCAATAAGCTTAGGCAGATTGCTGGGCTTTAAGCCAATTACGCATCGCGAGCTGAGTGATACTCCACAATTCTCGATGTAGATCTATTTGGTTTTCTCCCGGTGGATCCCAGCCAAAATACCGATTTTGATCGATCTGCAGGAGTTCGCCGCCGTGCACGATGCTGGAGCGGAGCGCATACATCTTGCTGCGGCGCTCGCGTAACGCGGCACCGGGTGCATGTGTCTCAAAAAATGAACGAAACCTCTCCGTAGCGCCTGGAAATTCGTGTGATTGTTCTTTGTCGCAGTGCTCACAGTAGATTGTGTGTTTAACGCCGCGCTCAGTCAACGATTCAACTGCAGAGACGAGCGACGTGAACGAGGCGGAAACGGATATGGCCCATTGGCGCGACGCAATATCCATCCAAAAGGTGGCTCGATCAAATTTGGCGCGATCCTCTTTACGGAGGTCGCGATAGCGACAAAGAGAATCATCTAGATCCACGGGGACGCGTAATGGTCTGCCATCATGGCCCGCGCTGCCATAGTAGATTTCGGGATCTATCGCTTCAATTTCTTCGGCGGCCGGAGGCGAATGGATGTCTGAGACGGCTGCACCCAGCGGAGCGAAGAAGAAGCGCTGAAGCCATCGAAATTCGCCATTCTCATTGACGAGGACTTGTGGTTGGCGGCCGAAGCCGAGTAATCGAAATATCCGCCGGGCAATGTTCTTGAGGTGCGATGGATACTGTCTCGATTTGACCGGGCTTTCGGGAGGAATATGCGCCCAAAAGAATTCGGAGCCAGTCGGAGGAGCCTCACAGGTAATAGAAGCGGTTAGGAGCGTATTCAGGACACGCGTCAACTGACGATGTTCGCGAATGCGGCGAGAATTGGTGATTGACCAAAGATCGTCCGGTGCCGTGATGATTGGAAATTCAAGGACAAATGGATGTTGGGCTATTTCAACCGGGGCGGTGGGTGCCTCCTGTGGCGGAGGGAGAATCTGCACGCCTGACCGAGCTCCTCCCCACGAACCTCTTACTCGGTGAGTCGAAAAACTGTATTCGCGCCCAACCTTCTGCGGCCCAACGAGGATGGCACTCTGTATCTCTCCACAGATATGTTCCCACTGCGCGGAATCAAAGGCAGGGCCAGCTTCGATGCTGATGATTTCAGCACCCTTGTATGTCAAAATAAGCTTGCAGGCTTCGCGTGCACGCGGCAGATAAAATTTATTTGGATTGTCGGCCCGGCCATCATACTGACCCGGGCCGCCGATGCGCGCATCGAGAAGCAACCTGAGGTCATGCTGATCAAGGCTTGCCCAATTTGGGCGAAGTAGATTTTCCGCCACTAGACTGCTACCTTGCTGGGCAGATGTTCCTCTTTTTGTCCTTTCAGAGTCGAGTTGTCAAACCGGTGCCTTCCATCGAGCAAGCATTCGATCACCCCTCCGCAAAAATCTAATTCGCCTCAGACGCCAACATTCCCGTGGCAAAACGAACCTCCGGGAGTGGGTCCGATTTCGCATCGTTTTTCCAATCCTGAAGGATTCCAATATCCGTAATCCGCCCCTCTAGGGCCGCGGAAAGTTTGACGCATGCCGCGCGTACGAGAGACACCGAAGCCGCTCGCAAAGAATCTTGAGCGACATCCTCGTATCGAAAGACGCTACGCATAATCGATAACGCTTGCAGGAGCCGCTCCAGGTCATATTCTTGGAGGAAATTTTTCTCCAGCAACGTCCGTGTCGTATCGATCAACGCCGAAAGGCCTGTCTCACGACAAGACTCTACGGCACTTATGAGCTGATCGACGATGGTACGCGGCAATTCCGTCGCATTCCCGTTACGCGCGAGCTTCGCCCAATTGCTAACCGCTAGGGCAGCGTGGCCGACATGCTGGCTTTCCAGTCCAACCAAACCACGTCGAATGGCTGAAGTTATCGCGACCGCTGCGTCTTGGGATGAAGCCAAGAAAGGCGGCAGCGCTGAAAGTGCTGCCCAGGACCGCGTTTGTGTGATGAATGTCATTAGGTTTAGAGCGCGTAGCTCTGTCCGTTGTTCGGTCGGCAGGGCCGTCACGACGCCAGTCGCCAAGAGGTGCCCGGCAGCGTAGCGTATGTTATCGTTAAAGCGCCTTATGAAGAGTTCGGCGAGCGGATCTTGACGGTTGGACGGTCGAGGCTGCCAAACGACGATCTCATCGAACATCCGTGCAGCAACATCGGCCGGCAAAGATAGGCCGGATTCGATGGCCATAGCGACCGAGTTGAGAGTCTCTATCTTGGCTCCTATCTCAACAGAACCTGTTGGCGCAGCTGCATTCATCGCTTCGCGAACGTCGATGCAAAATATCCGTGCTCTCAATCGATCTTCAACATTGATCCCGTTATCTGCCGGTAATCGCAGCAATAGACCCTGACTTAGACCTGTGTTTTGCGGTAGAGCGTGTTCTTGTGTATCAACATCCGACCACAGTACTTTTCCGAAAGCGCTTGCTTCGTTGGGTTTGAGGGCATCTTTCAAAGTGAGATACACTAGGCGCAAGATCGCGTGCTCTCTATCCGGGTGCCCTTTTTGTGCGGCACTGAGGAGCTGGCTGATGCGGTGATCCCAACGCGTATCGCTAGTGTCTCGATCAGGCTTGGTGTTCCAAATCGCGGTAACCAATCGCGGCCAAGACGGAATATTGGTCCCTTTCTCTGACGGGAGGGGAAATTCGATGGCCGACAGCGCCAAGAAGCCTCGATTGTTTGGCGGAACGGAAGCTGCGGCAAATTTTGCAAGTTCGCCCAGGGCTTCAATTATCCAAAAGTGCCAAAGTTGTGGATCTTTCGCCATCTCAGCAGCGCGATGAAAAATGGCTGTCGCCTGCTCGGGAGACATCCAAACCGTCAGGCGCGAAAGGACGAGCAAGAGCAAGCGCAGCTCGTGCAGCGCTTGGGTGAAGTCATCGCGGAGATCAAGGCTTTTCGCCTCTCTGAGTCGATTGGCCCAAAAGCTGACAGCGGACTCGACGATTGAAATGAGTTTCGCGCTTGTGGTTGGCGACAATCGAGCGACCGCAACCCGGCTCATGTTTCGTTCGAAAGATCTATCATTCTGATCATGCAGCGCGCGCAGAAGCCAAATATACCATTCGACGTTGGATTGGGTTGCCGCCTCGGTGGCGGCGAGGGCGGCGTTTGCGCAAATGTTGACATTGTTGATGCGGATTGGGAGGCCAATGATCTCTGTGAGCTGGTCGAATTCGTGCAGTAGCGCGATACCAGAGTTGGCAAAGCCAAAGCGGATGGTTTCCGATCCGTCTCGATAGTGACCCGGCTCAAAAGCCGGGCGAATCGTTTCGCTGTCCTCTCTTAGCTTTCTTTCAATTTCGGCGGCGCGATCATTGATCCGCTCAACCTCTTGCTGGGGATCGATGCCAAACTCGCTGAAATCGCGCAGTTGGGGTAGTTCATTCCATCGCGTCGACCACATGTCGGCGCCTCGATTTAACCATGCCGCCCAGGCAAGCTGAGACTTAATGGAAAGAGAGTTGCGGTCGAGTCGGAAACGTCTTTGAAGGTCGACAGCCGCATCTTTGATAAGTTTGGTTGCTTTCACATGTTCGCCAATCTCCGTGTGAAGAGCAGCCCGGCGTAACTTCCAAACAGGCTCCTCCGAGGTGAGGCCGGCTAGCTGCGTTTGCAGCGCAGTCAAGTCCATTCGGTCACGAGCGCGCAAGCACTGCTGATACAGGCTCTCCTGTAAGATCGCTGAATCTGCGTCAGCTTCAGATTCGATAATTGTTGCCCAGCGGTTGATGCCAGCATCGTCGTATGAGGTTCGTGCGTCTCGAATGAGCGCCAAAGCAAAATCTTTGCGCATCTCGGCCGTGACGTTGGGTAGCTTTGTTTCTGCCAGTTCCGTCAATGCTGCGGCGAGTTCTGCATCGAGCGGCGAGAGACTTGTCGTGCGCCTCCACAAGATTTCGAATGCGGCTTCTGCCCTTCGTGATGGATCGAGAAGGTTTAGCACCGGTTTGCGCAAGAGCCAGTGGACATCGCCTGCGTGAAGCAATGTCTCGCGATATCGGCTTGGACAGACCAGCCAACCAGGATACCTTTCCCGATCCGCCTTAAACAGCAAAACCGTATCCGCAAGCAGTTCGGCGGCGAAGGAAGGATCTTTGTGGACCCGCTCATATGCGGTACCACCAGCGCGGAATAGCGGAAATTGTTCGCTAGGGGTCAGTTGCCATTCGTGTCTTGGCGGCGGCTTCGCCTTTCGAAGTTCATCGATGAAAATGCGTGTCGCTTCCGCGTGCTGGAGGTTACGCGGAAGTTCTTTAACAAGCGGCGTGAAGTCGATTGGCGCAATGTTGTGGGCTTCGAGATATCTGCGGGTGGCCTGCTCCAAGCGCAAATTGCCAACCAAATAAATTCGGCGGGCGCTGCCACCAAGATGGTCGCGGACCCAGCCCGCCCATTGCAAGAAGTTGGGATCGTCCCCCGAGAAGCCAACAAGACATAATTCGTTCTCAATAAATACCTGACGGGCAAAATTCACGAACGCAGCGAATTTCGCGGGATATGTTCGATAGTCGTCTTCGGCGAAAATGAGGGGGCGAGAATCGCCGATCGTACCATGCAATTTCACGATCCGTGGTGATTTGGCGTAGGTGAGATCCTCCTCTGCGCGAACGATGTCATATGAAATGTCGATTGAATTCGCAGCGGCGCGCTCAAGGAGCGTGTCCCAGTTTGTCGTCAGAACATCGGTCCAAGGAAGTTCCAGTAGACCATTGTGCAGTGGTCCAGGTGTCCATGATTTATCGGGAAAACGGGTTCGTATAAAATCATCGAGACCGGCTTGGCCGAAGTAGGTGCGATATTCTTCTGCTATACGTAGAGGACTGCTTGGCGCGGCTTTCGGATCGTGCGGATAGAGCCTTTCAATCATGTCTTGAAGCAGATCGAACCATAAGGGCGGTTCTGGAAACTCCTCGGCGGGACGGCCGGCATTCTTGCTGAGACCTGCTCCAACTAAAACTGATGCGCCTCGCACGGAGCCGTCGCGCCATAATGCGCGGGCCAGCTGTTGAAGTGCCGGATAATCAGGGAGGCTGGTAATTTCGTATTTTAAATCGACCATGTGCGAACTTGCGGATGGGGTTGGAGGCCACGTCACACCCGAAGAGCGTTCTCGTACTTTAGGGCATCCCTTTTGAAAGAAGAAAGGATCAATCAAGCCCAGTGCCGAGCTTTACAACTAAAAGTTGCCGGGGCAAGCTGGGACGCATTGGGGCGGGCGGGGGAAATAACATGATCAGGACTGTGGGTGCCTTTTCAACCGCAGTATTTTTATCATCGTGCACTCTTCTTCCAATCGAACAGAACGGTGCGGCGACTATTGATTTCTTCAAGCGTTCAATTGAATGCGAGATTGCGGCAGTTGCTTCAATCCCAAAATATGATCAGCATTTCGGGCTAAGATCTTGGAATGTGAAGAGTGCGCTTGATTTAGCACTAGTGACCAACATCGGCGCAGACGGTAAGGCGGCCGTGGTAATTCCGAGTGCGATCTTACCCAGTGCATCGCCGAGTCTGAGTGTTGCATCCAAGAAGACCCAGGTGGGTCACCTCGATTTTGCAACCTCGATACCAGATGCGGTACGCATATACGGAAGCACCTGCGTATTTGACCCCGGTAATTCCGACCCATCCGGGACTCACCTCGGGCTTGCGGCTTGGATCATAGCTACGCTGGATCAAATCGAGCCGAAGAACCATGGTGGTCTTACTTATACGGTTGAGTTCGATCTAACAGTCAGTGCTGAGAGCCGTTTTGGCTTCGTGTTCCATTTGACGAATCTCGATGCTGGCATTGGGGCCTCGCGAGAGGGAACTCATCGACTTACAGTGTCAATGTCTCAGCCGTCAGGAAAGCCTGAGCCATTGGCGGTACGTGTTGTGGGACCGGTAAAGGTCGTCGGAGGTGGTCCAAAGTTGGAATCAATTCAGCCGGAAAGTGACACAGGTGTTGAGACGAAGAAGCCGATTAAGCGTGGAGCGTCAGTTGTTGGACGAAGGCAATCGCCAGCGCTCGATGATCCAAATCTCAATCGCCTGTTGCTTCAACAGGCCCCCGTGCGGATAGCTCCCGGCTCAGCTATTCGATGAGGACCAAATCAATAGCGAGCTCCAAGTCGAGGTGATGTTATCCGGCTTGAGCGGCGCCGGATCGACTGCAACAAGAAATGTTGTGCGTGAAAATCTGAGAGTCTTGTCGGGCTTCATTAACTCACAGAAGATTGCGCGGAAGAGCAGAAAGAGGGCACTGAAGTGACAGGGAAGCGGGTCGAGCCAAACAAATGGTATTTCGTTGTCGACTGCGCAGGGTGCGATGAGGCCATTCCATTTCTAGAGGCGCCTTCTCCTGATGAACACCCCGAAGTTAAGCAGCGCGCAATCGCCGATCTTAGGTGTCAGACCTGCGGCCACACGGACACTTATGCGCCGGCATTGATGTATCGCGCGCAAGGACCAGAAAAGTGAGGCTTTTGGGTTGCCAATTTGCAGCTCCAACAATCACGGTGGGGAGCAGACATTCGATGCCAGCAATAGTGACCAGCAGGGAAGTCGAAGTTGCCGTTCGCCGAATGCTCACCGAGCGGGGGTATGAACTCTCGCTGATACGTGAACATGGAGAGACGGGTGCTGATATTATCGCAAGAAAGGGCGACAATGTCGTGCACATCGAAGCTATCGCATTCAAGAGTTCGCCGGCGGCCAGGGCCAAAGATTTCTATGAATCGTTTTTTCGAGCAGTGTCTCGACTTTCCTCAGTAAACACTTCGTGCGTGATTGCCTTGCCCTCACGTTTTGGGGTGGGTCTTCATCGGCGTGCGAAAACAATAGGAACTAGTTGGCAGCGTATCGGTATGGCTTTTCCCGAACTGGAGATATGGCTGGTGGATGCAGAGAATGGGTCGATCAAACAAACTTCCTGGAGCAGCTGGTATAACTAGGAAGACAACTGAAGCTCAACACCAGTCTTCTTCAGGAGGAGATGAAATAGAATTAGCACAATCGGATATCCAGCATGGTTCACCTAATTCAAGCGTTGCAGTGGTTGTCAGTTGGATTGGCGATCATCTCCGCTGCGTTGTGGGTGTGGTCGGCAAAGGTGCCGCTCAATCTTGCCTACTCTGCGAAC
>Ga0081455_10004690_pt1 | contig 15212 bp, 11 predicted proteins | sample TabmetS3T2R1_FD_70207 | JGI IMG/M metagenome (GOLD analysis project Ga0081455, IMG submission 70207) | Tabebuia heterophylla rhizosphere microbial communities from the University of Puerto Rico - S3T2R1 | ecosystem: Host-associated > Plants > Roots > Rhizosphere ... | reverse complement strand
GTTGGTGCTGAACAATCTGCGCAGTCGCATCGCGGTCGAAGCGGACGGTCAGATGAAGACCGGGCGCGACGTCGTGATCGCAGCGCTGCTCGGCGCCGAGGAGTTCGGCTTCGCGACCGCGCCGCTCGTGGCCACGGGCTGCATCATGATGCGCGTGTGTCACTTGAACACCTGCCCCGCCGGCATCGCGACGCAGGATCCGCGCCTGCGCGAGAAGTTCGCCGGCAAGCCGGAGCACGTCGTCAACTTCATGCGCTTCATCGCCATGGAAGTGCGCGAGCTGATGGCGCAGCTCGGCTTCCGCACCGTCGAGGAGATGGTCGGCCGCGTCGACATGCTCGAGCCCAAAGCCGCCATCGATCACTGGAAGGCGAAGGGCTTCGACTTCTCGAACATCCTCTACGCGCCGGATTCCGGGCCCGAGGTCGGGCGCTACCAGACGATCGCGCAGGATCATGGCCTCGAGAGATCGCTCGACGTGCAGAAGCTGCTGGAGATCTGCAGGCCGGCGATCGAGCGCGGCGAGAAGGTGACGGCCGAGCTACCCGTGCGCAACGTCAACCGCGTGGTCGGCACGATCACGGGCAGCGAAGTCACGCGCGCCCACGGCCCAGCAGGCCTCCCGGAAGATACCGTGCAGATCCGCTTCAAGGGATCCGCGGGCCAGAGCTTCGGCGCCTTCATGCCGAACGGCATGACGTTCACGCTCGAGGGCGATGCGAACGACTACTTCGGCAAGGGACTGTCGGGCGGCAAGATCGCCATCTTCCCGTCGCCGAAGGCCACGTTTCCCTCCGAGAAGAACATGATCATCGGCAACGTCGCGCTCTACGGCGCGACGAAGGGCGAGGTCTACGTGCGCGGCATGGCGGGCGAACGTTTCGCCGTGCGCAACTCGGGCGTCGACACCGTCGTCGAGGCCGTGGGCGATCACGGTTGCGAGTACATGACGGGCGGGCGCGTCGTCGTGCTGGGCCCGACGGGGCGCAACTTCGCGGCGGGCATGTCCGGCGGCATTGCCTATGTGCTCGACGAGAACAACGAGTTTCCGCCGAAGATCAACACGCAGATGGTGGACGTCGAGCGCGTCGTGGATCCGCAGGAAGCGGAATCGCTGCGTGCGCTCATCGAGAACCACGTGAAGTACACGGGCTCGGAGCACGCGAAGGCGTTGCTCGCGGCGTGGCCGACGAAGCTGCCGAAGTTCGTGCGTGTCATCCCGAAGGACTACAAGCGTGCACTCGCGTGCCTCAAACGCGCGCACGACCAGGGTCTTTCGGGCGACGAGGCCATCATGGCGGCGTTCGAGGAGAACGCGCGCGATACGGCCCGCGTCGGCGGCAACTAACAAAGAACGAAGAAGCGATAGATGGGAAAGCCAACAGGGTTCATCGAATACTTGCGCGAGCTGCCGGTCGACCGTTCGCCCGCGGAGCGCGTGCGCGACTGGAACGAGTTCCACCACCACATGGACGACAAGCGCCTGCGTCAGCAGGGCGCGCGCTGCATGGATTGCGGCGTTCCGTTCTGCCACACGGGTAAACTCATCTCGGGCATGGCGTCGGGCTGTCCCGTCAACAACCTCATCCCGGAGTGGAACGATCTCGTGTTCCGCGGTCTGTGGCGCGAGGCGCTCGAGCGCCTGCACCGCACGAACAACTTCCCCGAGTTCACGGGCCGCGTGTGCCCGGCGCCGTGCGAGGGTTCGTGCGTGCTCGGCATCAATGCGCCGCCCGTCACGATCAAGAACATCGAGAACTCGATCGTCGACAAGGGCTGGGACGAGGGCTGGATCGTGCCCGAGCCGCCGACCGCGCGTACCGGCAAGAAGGTCGCGGTGATCGGTTCGGGTCCCGCGGGTCTCGCGGCTGCCGCGCAGCTCAACAAGGCCGGCCACAGCGTGACGGTGCTCGAGCGCGCGGATCGCCCGGGCGGCCTGCTCACCTACGGCATCCCCAACATGAAGCTCGACAAGCGCGACGTCGTCGCGCGCCGCATCGCGCTCATGGAGAAGGAAGGCATCAAGTTCCTGTGCAATGCGACCGTCGGTGAAAACGTCGAGCCGCAGCTGCTGATCAAGGACTTCGACGCCACGGTCATCTGCACGGGAGCGACGCAGCCGCGCGATCTCGCCGTCGAAGGCCGTGCGCTCGCCGGCGTGCACTTCGCGATGGATTTCCTCACCGTGTCCACGCAGGCGGTGCTCGCGGGTAAGCCCGAGACGGCGCCGATCAACGCGAAGGGCAAGGACGTCGTCGTGCTCGGCGGCGGCGATACCGGCACCGACTGCGTCGGCACGTCGATGCGGCAGGGCTGCCGCTCGCTCACGCAGATCGAGATCATGCCGATGCCGCCGATGGATCGGGCAGCGGACAATCCGTGGCCGGAGTGGCCGAAGGTCTACAAGATGGACTACGGCCAGGAAGAGGCCGCGGCGAAGTTCGGCAACGACCCGCGCGTGTACCTGACCACCGTGAAGAAGTTCGTCGACGACGGCGCCGGCAACCTCGAGTCCGTGGTCACCGTGAACATCCGCTGGGAGAAGAACGACAAGGGCCAGTTCGTCCCGGTCGAGCAGGCGGACAGCGAGAAGGAACATCCGGCGCAGCTCGTGCTGCTCGCGATGGGCTTCCTCGGTCCCGAGCAGGCGCTGCTCAAGGATCTGAAGGTCGACGTCGACGCGCGCTCGAACGTGAAGGCCGACTACGGCAAGTACGCGACCAGCGTCCCCGGCGTGTTCGCGGCGGGCGATGCGCGCCGCGGACAGTCGCTCGTCGTGTGGGCGATCAACGAAGGCCGCGGCGCCGCACGCGAGTGCGACCGCTGGCTCATGGGCTCGACCGAACTACCCTGAAAAAGGGGACAGATTTATTTTTCGCGAGCCTCGAGCTCCGCGAGCTTGCGCTCCGTCATCGAGCCGAAGAACGACTGCGGATGTGACGGCTTCACGCCTTCGGCCTTCTCGCGCGCCCGGATGATGCCGCGCGCGGCGTCGACGGCATCCCGCAGCCGTGCCGCGCCGGGCAGCGCGTCACGGTAGAACGCCTCTCCGAAATACGTGAGGTCGCGATCGTCCGAGCAGCCGAACGAGCTGCGGCTCTTCGACGCGGCCGTGATGATCACGCTGTGGTCGTCCGCGAGCGGCCGGATGAACGTACCGGCGTAGCACGCGGACACGACGACGATCTTCCAGCGGATGTCCGCCGCGCGCAGCACCTGCGCGACGCTGTCGGCGTCGAGGCCCGACTCCGGCACGCCCGTGTTCTCGACGATGATCTGCGCATAACGGTTCCCGTGCGAGGACAGCGCGAGGAACAGCACGTCTTCGTCACGATTCATCACGCGCGCGATCGCCCGCGCCGCGTGGTCGAGGTTGATGCCGGTCGCGAGCGGCCAGGTAGTGAGATCGCGCCGGTCGTTGATAAGGAGCACCGACCGCGCGGCGGAGCCGTACTTCGCGCCCACGCGTTGCGCGGCGAGCTTGATCTCCTCGGCGAACACCTTCTCCTCGCCATCGCCCGCGAATCCGAGGAAGTAGACGTCGGTGCGCCCATCCACCTGCGCGGGAAATTTCGCGACCGCGGCGTCGATCTTCGCGAATTGCGCCTCGCGGTCCGGCGACGCGGCCGGGGCCGCGGCTGCGAGCAGCGCGAACAAGCCGATGAGAAGCAAGCGCATGCGCGCAGTGTCGCAAACTGTGTGCGCCGCCGCAGCCCGGTGAACGCGATCCCGGAACGACGAACTCCCGCGCTTGTAAACCCGCCGCCGCGGGCGGCAGAATCCGCCGCGGCACATTCTTCTAATAACGATCCGGGGAGAACGTCATGACCGAGCTCAGCGCCCTGTGGCTGCCCATCCTCCTGTCCGCCGTCTTCGTGCACATCGCGAGCGCCATCATTCACATGGGTCCGTTCTGGCACAAGAACGACTACCCGGGCGTGCCCGACGAGGACAAGGCGCGCGCCGCCCTGGGTCCGCTCGCGATTCCGCCGGGCGAATACATGCTGCCGCGTTGCAAGACGCACGCCGAGATGAAGACGCCCGAGTACCAGAAAAAGGTGAGCGAAGGCCCCGTGATGATGCTCACGGTGCGGCCGAACGGCATGCCGTCGATGGGCCCGATGATGTTGCAGTGGTTCATCTACCTGCTCGTGGTCGCGACGTTGGCAGGCTACATCGCCTCGGTCGCGCTCGCGCCTGGCGCGACCTACATGCACGTCGACCGCTTCGTCGCGACGGCCGCGTTCATGGCGCTCGGCCTCGGCATGTGCATCGACTCGATCTGGTACTTCCGCAAGTGGAGCACCACGTTCAAGCAGGTCATCGACGCGGTGATCTACGCGTTCATCATGGGCGGGACGTTCGGCTGGCTCTGGCCAAAGGCGATGTGACTCAGGCGTCGGGGCGGTTCCGCGGCGCCGGCTCCGTGCGCGTTGCGCGCAGCGCGATGAGCACGCAAGCGAAGGTCAGCGCCGCCGACAGCACGTACGGAGCGCCCGGTAGATAGACCGGCGCTTCCGCGCGGCTGAAGCTCGCGAACAGCTGCGTCATGATGAGCGGCGAGATGATCGCCGCGACGCTCTGGATGCTCGCGAGCGCGCCCTGCAGCTCGCCCTGCGACGACGGCCCCGCCTGCCGCGACATCACGCTCTGCATCGCGGGATTCGCGATGCCGCCGAGCGAGCCCACGAAGATCGCGGGGAAGATCATCCAGCCCTGCGGCACGAGCCCGTAGCCCGCGAACGCGAACGTCATCGTGAGGAAGCCGAACACGATGGCGCGCCGCTCGCCGATCTTCGGGACGACGAGGCCCGTGAGCCCGCCCATGACGATCACCGTCATGATGCCGACGAACGTCAGCGACCAGCCCGTCTCGGAGGGTCCCCAGCCGAACCTGAGCTGCGTGTAGTAGATCCACACCGCGGGCAGCGAGTCGTGCGCGATCTGGTAGAGGAACACCGCGAACAGCAGGCCCGCGATCATCGGCAGGTGCGCGAGGCTGCGGAATGCGCCGAACGGATTCGCGCGCGACCATTCGAACTTCCGCCGCCGCTCGGCGGGCAGCGACTCGGGCAGCGCGAACAGGCCGAACGCGACGTTGGCGAGCGCGAGCACGGCGGCCGCGAAGAACGGCGCGCGGGTTCCCAGGTGCTCGGACATCAAGCCGCCGATGACGGGCCCCAGCGTGAAGCCCGAGCCCCACGCCGCGCCGATGAAGCCGAAATTCTTCGCGCGGTTGTCGTCGCTGGAGATGTCGCCGATGTAGGCGCCCGCGGCCGAGAAGGACGCGCCGAACACCCCCGCGAACGCGCGGCCGACGAACAGCCACGCCATCGAGCGCGCGAGGCCCGTAAGCAGGAAGTCGACGCCAAAGGCGAACAGCGACCCGAGCAGGATCGGCCGGCGGCCGAAACGGTCGGAGAGATTGCCGAACACCGGACCCATGAAGAACTGCAGGAACGCGTACACGGCCATGAGGTAGCCACCCCAGGTCGACGCGATGCTCACGGGCTGGCCGGTGAGCTCCACGATCACGGGCAGCAGCGACGGGATGATGATCCCGAATCCGAGGCTGTCGATGAACACCGTCAACAGCACGAACACGAGGGCGGATCGGGACGTCGTCATGGGGGCGGGCATTCTCCGGCATATGTCCGGCGCCGTGCTAGTCTGCATCCGGCCGCGTCCCACCCACGTACTCTCGCCATGGACCGGATCGATTCACTGCCGCCGGAGATCGAGCTCGCCCAGCTGTTGCAGAAATGCGCGGCGCAGGACACGGCGGCATTCCGCGCGCTCTACGACAAGACGTCCCCCATCCTGTTCGCGCGGCTGCTGCGCATGCTGCGCCGGCGGTCGGTGGCCGAGGAGGCGCTGCAGGACGTCTATGTGCGCATCTGGCAGCGCGCCGCGCAGTTCGAGGCGCATCGCGGGCGTGCGCTCGCGTGGATGGTGACGATCGCGCGCTACTGCGCGATCGACCTCATGCGCCGCGAACGCATGACGCTCGTGACCGACGACGCGCTCGCGGAAGTTGCCGACGAATCGGCGGGCGAGCCCGGCGGCATCGAGAAGCCCGGCAACTTCGACACCTGCATCGGCAGGCTCAACGAGAAGACCCGTCAGTGCCTCACGCTCGCGTTCGTCGAGGGCCGGTCGCATGACGAGATCGCGCGCATCACGACGAACCCGCTCGGCAGCGTGAAGAGCTGGATCCGCCGCGGCCTCATGAGCCTCAAGGAGTGCCTCTCGGCCGAGGGGCAGGCCACGTGAAGTCCGCCAACCGCGAGCTCCTCGATCGCCTCGCGGGCGAATACGTGCTCGGCACGCTGCGCGGCCGCGCACGCCGGCGCTTCGAGCGCTGGTTGTTGTCGCCGCAGGTGGGGGCCATCGTGAAAGCCTGGGAAGAACGCCTCGCGGGGCTCGAGCCGCGTCTGTCCGGCGTGGCGCCGCCCGCCGCCGTGTGGCGGAACATCGAGACCCGGCTCGAGCTGCGCAAGCTCGATCGCAAGCCCGTGATGCGCTGGCTCGCGATCGCCGCCTCGCTGCTGTTCTTCGCCGCCGTCGGCGTATTCGTGCTGCACCAGCCGGCGACGATCGTGGCCCCGCGGCTCGCCGCCACGCAAAAGGCGTTCATCGAGGAGAATCCGCAGACCATCTACTGGCGTGTCGAACTACTCGGCGACAACGAAGAGCTCAGCGTGCACGTCCATCAGGCGCACGCGCTCGACTCGGGCAAGGCGCTCGAGCTGTGGATCCTGCCCGCGGCCGGCAACCCCGTGTCCCTCGGCGTGCTGCCGACGACGGGCGATTCGCATCGCACGCTCACGGCCGCGCAGCGTGCGGCGCTCGTGGGAGCGAAGCAGCTCGCCGTGAGTCTCGAACCCGCGGGCGGCTCGCCGACGGGCCTGCCGACCGGGCCCGTGCTGCACGTCGCGCCGCTCGCACCGGCCTGACTTTCCGCGCCCGAAAGGGTGTGAACCCGTTCTCAATCGGGTACTTACGGGCGCCCGGATTATGAGAGGCCGACACCCTCGCGGCGCGGCCCAACTCCTTAAAGTCAAGTCCCATGAAAGAGGTGTCGGCCGCCGGCATCCGGGTACGCAAGGGACCCGGATGTCTCCTCGCATTGCTCGCCTGCGCGCTGTTCGGCGCGACGGACGCGCACGCGCAGGCGATCACGCGATTCGCGCGCGACACCGGCAACATCAATTTCACGACGACCGGCGGTTCGATGCGCACGCAGCCGAACACCGCGGGCGGCACGAACATGTGTCTCGTGCAGTCGACGAGCTCGCAGGCGCTCACGGGAATTCCCGCGGGCCGCACGGTGCGCAATGCCTACCTCTACTGGGGCGCGTCGGGTAACTCGCCGGACACGAGCGTCACGCTGAACGGCAGCACCGTCACCGCGTCGCGCACGTTCACGCGCGCGTTCGTGAATGGCGGCACCACGTACAACTTCTACGGCGGATTCGCCGACGTCACGAGTCTCGTCACGGGCAACGCCACCTTCACGTTCGGCGGCCTCAACGTCACGACCGGCGATCCGTGGTGCAGCTCTCAGGCCGTCGTCGGTGGCTGGTCGCTCATCGTGATCTACGAAGGCGCGACCGAACGACTGCGCGCGATCAATCTCTACGACGGCCTCGACTATTTCTTCGGCAGCTCGGTCACGCAGACTCCCGACGGCTTCCGGGTGCCGGCAACCAACATCGACGGGCGCATCGCCGTATTCACGCTCGAAGGCGATCCACAGAACTCGGGCACATCCGGCGCGTTCAGCGAAGCGCTGCGATTCAACGGCACGACGCTCGACGACAATCTCGTGCCCCCCGCGAGCAGTCCGACGGTTCAGCAGTTCGACGGCACGATCAGCACCGTCGGCAGCCTCACGAGCTATGGCATCGACGTCGACCAGTACGATGTAAGCGCGCTGCTCTCGCCAGGCCAGACGAGCGCGACGACGGTGTACTCCGCGGGCCAGGATCTCGTGCTGCTCATGGCGCAGATCGTGTCGGCGACCTCGGATCCCGCGGTCGATCTGTCCGTCACGAAATCGCACTCCGGCACGTTCATCGCGGGACAGACGGGCCAGTACACGATCACCGTGTCGAACGCCGCCGGCGTCGAGCGCGAAGACAACACCGTCACGGTCACGGACACGTTGCCCGCGGGTCTCACGTACAACTCGGGGACGGGCACCGGCTGGACCTGTGCCGCCGTCGTGCAGGTGGTGACCTGTACTCATGCGCCGACGCTGAATGCGGGCGCGTCGCTGCCGCCGATCACGCTCACGGTGAACGTCACCCAGGCCGCGGCCGCGTCTGTCACGAACTCGGTCACCGTGAGCTCACCGAGCTTCGATCCCACCACGGGCAACAACACCGCGACCGACGTCACCGCGACGCTCGATCCCACGCTGTCGACGTCGACGAAGTCCGTAGTCGACCTCAACGGCGGCGAAGCATCGCCCGGCGACACGCTGCGTTACACGGTGACGCTGAGCGAATCCGCGGGTGGCATCGCACCCAATGTCTCGGTGACCGACAACATCCCCGCGAACTCGACGTTCGGCGGCTTCGTGACGATCCCGGCGGGCGCCACGAGCGTGTTCACGCCGGCGCCGGCGGGGGCCAACAACCAGGGTCTCATCACCGTGTCGGGAATCACTGTGGCTGCGAGCGGTTCCGTCACCGTGGTGTTCGACGTGACCGTCATGAACGGCCTCTCGCCGGGCACGACGATCGACAACACCGCGACGGTCACGAACCCGAACGGTCCCGGCGCCACGCCGTCCGCGCCGCAGGTCATCGTGAATCCCTCGCTGATCCCCGCGAGCGGCACGAAGTTCGTCTATCTGCATCGCACGGGCGGCGGCACGCGCTCGCTGTCCCGCACCGTGCCGACGGCCGCCGACACCACCGAGACCATCGCGTCGGGTGCCAATGCGACGTTCACGCTCACGCCCGCGTTCCAGCGTGCGTTCACGATTCCGGGTGGCAGCTTTCCGCTGCGTCTCTGGCTCACGCGTAACACCTCGAGCACCAATCGCACGGTGACCGTGACGCTGACTTCGTCGTCGGGATTCACGTCGACGACATCCTCGACGCTCACGACGATTTCGACGACGACGCCCACGCTGTTCACGTTCACGATGCCCAATGCCGCCGCGGCTACGTTCCCCGTGGGATCCACGCTCACGTTGACCGTCGCGAACGGCAGCAGCGCGGGCAATTCGATCACCGTGGTGCCGAACGGCAATGCCATTGCCGGCAACAATTCGCGCCTCGAGTTCGCGAGCAGCACCGTCATCAACGTCGACAGCGTCCAGACGTTCAATGCCGCGTTCAGTGGCGGCGCCACGCAAACGACGTTCTATCCGGGCGCGATCGTGTACGTGCGCGCGACGGTCGGAGATCCGTTCGGCAGCTTCGACGTCGGCGCCACCACGGTGACGATCACCGATCCATCGAACGTCGCGCAGGTGAGCAATGCCACGATGACCGCGCAGGGCGCGCCGGCGACCTGCAATTCCACGTCGGCGGCGACCTGCGTGTTCGAGTACGCATACACGGTGCCCGCGGTGCCGACGCTCGGCGGCTGGACCGTGCGCGTCACGTCGAACGAAGGCACCGAGAACACCGTGAGCGATTTCGGCGTCACCAACTTCCAGGTCGTGATCCCGCAGCCCTCGCTGACGTTCGTGAAGACCTCGACGGTGCTCTCGGACCCGTTGAACAACACGACGAATCCGAAACGCATCCCGCAGTCGATCGTGCGCTACGACCTCACGATGACGAACTCGGGTCCCGGCACCATCGACGCCAACACACTGGTGCTCACCGACACAGTCCCCACGAACACATCGCTGTACGTGTCGACGTCGGCCGGCAATCCGATCGTGTTCGTGAACGGCGCGACCGCGAGCGGACTGACGTTTGCCTACCCCGCGAACGTCACGTTCTCGAACGTCGGTGAAACGGGGCCGTGGACGTATTCGCCGGTCGCGGACGTGAACGGCTGCGACGCGGCGGTGCGCGCGATTCGCGTGGCGCCGGGTGGCACGATGAGCGCCGCCGGCACGGGCAACCCTTCGTTCACGATCCAGTTCCGGGTACGCGTTAACTGACAGGTCCACGGCCCGTGCACCCGGGAGGCGTGTGAACCCGTTCTCAATCCGGCGCTGCGGCCGCCGGCGTTATGAGAGGCATGCCCGAGTGCGCTGCAGCGTGACGCCCTAGAGTTGCTCCCATGAGAGAGGAGTCGGGTGTCGCTCTGCCCGCGATCTGGCGCGGGCGACGTGTTTGCGCACGCGCCTGGCGCGCGGCGATGCGTTCATGGGTCGAATGCCGTCGGTGCCTCGTTGCGCTGCTGCTGCTGGCCGTCGCGGGCACGAGCCACGCGAATGTGTGCAGGTCGGCGACTTCGGCTGGCGCGGCGGCCAGCGACTGGCAGAGCTTCTGCTGGCTGGATTTCACCGGCTACAACGACACGACCGCGCGCTCCACCGCCGGCCAGAATTTCTCGTTCACATTGAGCGACGGCTCGACGCTCACGCTGAACTTGCGCGCCGTACGTACCGGTGGCGGCGCCGCACTCGATGCCGTGGCGGCACCGTCATGGAGCGGCGCTGCATTCGGCAACAGCGCGTTCATCGGCATCGGCGGTACCCCGGTGCTTTACACGGATACCAACGCCACGACCGTGACGGTGACCCTGCGGAACATCTCAATCACTCCGCCGACGGGTGTCACCGCGGTTTCCGGTTGGGCGATCGTGGCCGCCGATGCCGAGTCGACCAATACGGGAGAGACGCTCTCGTTCACGACCAATGGCGCGAACTGGGTGAAGGTCCAGAACGTCCCGCCGCCCTCCGGCAGCACCTACCCCACGCTGGCCGGCGTCGGCACCGCGACGGTGACCGAGACGGGCGCGAACGGGACGGTCGGCAGCTACATCTTCAGCAGCAACAACAGTCCGACGCAGGTGTCGGGCACGCTCACGGCCGGCGGCCTGCAGGGCGTGATGTTCGCCGTTCGCTACGCCTGGCTGTCGATCAACAAGACCGTGAACGGCTCGCGGCTCAACCCGGCCGATCAGTTCAGGTACACCATCAGCGCGACCGCGAACGGTTTGCAGCTCGCGACCAACGCCAGCACCGGCGCCGGCAGCGGCCCGTTCACGGCGGCCCAGGTGACGGTGTCTTCCGGGTACCCGGTGACCGTCACGGAGACCATGGAAGCGGGAAGCGTCAGCACGCTGTCGCGGTACGCGTCGAGTCTCACGTGCACGAATGCCGCCGCGGGATCTGCGACGGCGATGCCTAACAATGTTGCCGTGACGACCTACAACCTCGGCGCGCTCGCCTATGGCGACGGCGTGACCTGCATGTTCACCAACACGCCCAAACTCCCGTCGTTGACCATCGTGAAGAGCTCCTCCGTGGTCACGGACCCCGTCAACGGCAGCACGAACCCCAAGCGGATCCCGGGGAGCACCGTGCTCTACAGCGTGATCGTCACCAACACGGGGACCGGGTTCGCGGATACGAATACGCTCGTCATAACCGACCCGATACCGGCCAACACGTCGATATGCGTGTCGACGCTGTGCGCGAACCCGATCGTGCAGTTCATCGATGGCAGTCCGGCGAGTGGATTGAGCCTCAATTACGCCGCCAACGTCAGCTATTCGAATACCGTCGGCGGTGGTGCGCCCTTCACGTATACGCCCGTCGCGGACGCCGCGGGCTTCGACGCCAACGTCACCGGCATCCGCATCGCGCCCGCCGGGACGATGAACGCGGCCGGTGGCGGCAGCCCGAGCTTTTCCGTGCGATTCACCGTCAAGGTGAAATGACTCGCGGCTGAGCCGTCGATGCCTTCGCGATTCCGGCACCGCGCTGCACCGGATCGAAGCGAATTCGGGGCGGATGCACTCATCGGGGGATGTCAGTTGCGAGACGCCGTGTCACATCGCGATTTCGCGCACCCGCGCGCGGTATTTCGGAATTGCCACGTTGGCACGGCGATTGCTTTATCAGGATCGTCTGCGGAATGTTCTCCTCCCCCCTCGTGAGACTTTTTGCTGGACAGACGCGTACAGGAACGGAAGGGCCTGTACGCGTTTTTTTTTGCGGGCCCGATAGGACGGCCGGATGCGCCGCTGGTAATGCATTCCGACCGCGGACGGCCGCACAGCGCGCCTATCTTCGCTGCATGCGCAAACCTGCCCTGGTCTCGAGCATCGTCGCTGCGTTGGTGCTGGTCGCGGCTGCGGCGAGCGCGTCGTCGTCGCGAGAGGTGGCGCGGGCCGTCACCAACGACACGCTGCTCGAAAATGCAGGCATCGAGCCCGCCGCAGCGCAGATCCGCCGGCCATGCTCCGCCGCGGTCGTCGAGACCGACGATCCACCCGAGTTCTTCAACTGCGTCTACGTGCAGACGGCGAAGGACCTCAACCTCTTCAGTCTCGAGGACGGCTACCTGATGTCCGAGCTGCAGCTCAAGCTCGGCAACGTCGAGGGCGTCGCGTTGCAGCACATGGGCAAGTACAGCCAGGTGCAGATCTTCGACGGGCGTCGCGTAGCCGTGCTCTACATCCACGATGCCTCGTGGATCGACTCCGCGGAGACCGAGACGGTGTATCGATGGCTCCTCGAGCACGGCGTACGCGAGCGCGCGCCCGTGAAGTGGATAGGACCGTGATGGGCCACTCCCTATTTCCTGGGAAATGGGGTCAGGGCTGAATCTCCTGCTAACCCGCTTCCCGGTTCGAAATGTCTTTCGGCCCGCGGGTCGAGCGCGCTTCAAGAATGTCCGGGACGGACATTCTTGGCGTTCGCTCGTCGCTCACTGCGCGCCTCAACATCTTCAAAAACGGCGAGTCGACAGGCACTACAGCGGCGCGCGGCCGTTCGCTCCTCGCCGCTCTCTACGCGGGCCGAAAGACATTTCGAACCGGGAAGCTGCCTCACCGCCAGCTTCAGGCCTGTCGCGCTTTCCAGGAAACGGTGAATATCCCCATTTCGCTTGACATCCCCGGATCCGCGCCTAGAATGCGCGCCCCTATGCTGACTAACTACCGAAACCCGCAGTTCTCGCGCCTGCTCGCGGCACCGCCGCGCGCGGAGCATTTCGACATCAGCTAGCTTTTCGCTCGCGCGGAAGGCTGGCATCTGGCCGCCTTCCGCGAAGTCTCGAATGAGGCCCCGGTCGGCTGCCGCCACCGGGGCCTCGTCGTTTGCGACGGGGCCGGAAACCCAAGTGAACGACATGACGATACACAAGCTGCAACCCGAGACCGACCGCGTGGAGACCACGCAGTCGCGCGTCTCGATGAACATCGACGTCTACGACGTCGCGGGCGCAGTCGTGAGCGCGCGCGCATTGCGCGCCTGCGAGGAAGCCACGCGGTCGCTGCCCGTCTACCGGAAGCTGCGCTGGTCCGTCACGCGCAAGGCCATCGACGTGCTCGACGACCTCGCGCTCGACGCGGGCTTCGTCGCCCAGCGTCTCGATGAGGACAGCGCGCTGCTCGCGGCGCCGGGCGCGTTCGTCTCCGTGGGGGCGCGCGACAAGCTCGACTACTGCTCGATCCTGTTCCGCGTCTGGGCTGCGAACCGCACGCGCGCGGAGGAGGTCCTCGTCCGGCTGAAGAGCCTGTGCGGCGATGCACGGCTGCGCGCCGAGACGTTCGTGATCGATTGGTACTTCGCGACGGGCCGCGGTGACCTGCGGAGCTCGAGCTTCGAGGAAATCGTGGGCGACACCCTGCATGACGAGGCGTATCCCTCGCTCGGAATGCCGGTGACGCGCTTCATCGAATCGTTTCTCGATGCCGCGGAGCCGGTGCTGATCCTGCTCGGGCCGCCGGGCGGAGGAAAGACGCGGCTCGTACGCGAAATCTTCGCGACGATGACGCGTCGCAAAGGCGAGAACGCCGAGGTCATGTACACGACCGACAAGCGGGCACTCGCGAGCGACTCGATGTTCGTATCGTTCGTGACGGGGTCGCACGACGCGTTCGTGATCGAGGACACCGATCACCTGTTGAAGCCGCGGACGAGCGGCAACGACGAGATGCACCGGTTCCTCGGCGTGGCCGACGGAATCGCGCGGGCGACGAAGCGGAAGATCATCTTCACGACGAATCTTCCGAACGTCACCGACATCGATCCGGCGCTCATCCGGCCGGGAAGGTGTTTCGCGATCCGTAGCCTGCGGAGCCTCGAGATCGAAGAGGCGCAGCGGCTGGCGGCGAAATTGTGCGGCGACGATGCCGAGCGGTTGTCGCGCGCGCGGCAGCGTCTCGACGCCATGGAAGGACGATCGCGATCGGTGGCGCAGGTCTACCGCGCGGCGGGATGAGAGTGGGGGACGGGTCTATCGGAAAATAGACCTGTCCCCTTTATTTCAGATGAAGGCGGTAGCGGACGGCGTACTCGCCTTCGCCTGGATCGACCTCGAGGCACCAGCCGTTCTCGTTCTTGCTGCGATACAGGTTCTCGGCGATCCAGCCGACGAACGGCGTGCGCTTGAGGCCGGGCGTCAGCAGCCGCGCGCGCATGTCGGTATTGCGTGGCCACTCGAGCGGCTCGAGGCCGGGCGTGAGATCGAGGAAACCGTGCTGCTCCACGCGCAGGCGGTGGCGATCGTGCCGGCGCGCCTTGTAAGTGAGCTCGAGGTCCGCCGTGTGCGGATTCTCGAACGGCGACGCGAGGAAGCCGCGATCGAAATCGTTGTTGCCGCCCGCGAACGCCGGCGGGACGACGAAGGCCAGCAGCACGGCCGCCGAGGTACGTGACGCGAACCCCAACATGCGATCCCGAAGGAGACGAGCGAAGACGTTCACAACGCGATCAGGTTAGGAGGCCGTGCCCGGCCCCCGCAATAGGGCTCCACAGGAATTCACGAGAGCTGCCGAATCCGTCATTTTCGCGGTCGCAAGTGCTTGCATTCCGGGCATGAGCGAAACGGCGCCACGGACATAATTCGCCCCGATCTCACGGGCCCCGATACACTCGGCGCAAATGCGAGCCGCGCCATGAACGTCGACCAGCAGCTCAATGAGTGGCTCGCGCCCGTCGCCGACTGGTTCGGCCGCGTGATTTTCTACTCGATCCCCGTCGCGGGCGTGCAGCTGCCGCTCATCATGGTGTGGCTGATCATGGGCGGCGTGGTCTGCACGATCGCTTTCCGCTTCGTGAA
>Ga0081455_10004689_pt1 | contig 15213 bp, 17 predicted proteins | sample TabmetS3T2R1_FD_70207 | JGI IMG/M metagenome (GOLD analysis project Ga0081455, IMG submission 70207) | Tabebuia heterophylla rhizosphere microbial communities from the University of Puerto Rico - S3T2R1 | ecosystem: Host-associated > Plants > Roots > Rhizosphere ... | reverse complement strand
CGGCCCGGCGAGCTGGTCGGCTTCGACTGCTTCTTCGTCGGCCGGCTGGCCGGCACCAAGGGCGCGGTCTGGCAGCTGAGCGCGCTCGACATCGCCTCCTCGTACGGCTGGACCGAGCTCGTCAGCTGCCCGCAGGGCAACCCGACCGGCGCCCAGACCTCGAAGCTCGCCCAACGCGTCGCCGGCGAGCTCCAGGCCGCCGGCTGGCAGCTCGAGCGCGTGCTCAGCGACGGATGAAAGTCAAGTGGCGAAGGGCGGCGTCCTTTGCGATCGTTGGCGTGGGTGCGGGTGACTGACGAAGCAAAGCGCAGACCGCTGGGGCTTACGGAGTCTGCCGCGCGGCTTTGCCCTTCGAGGGCCTTGGAGATGCGCGCCCCGCTGTCGTGCCCGCACCCAGCTTTCTCGGGCCGCTCGCCTGCCAGTCGCTGACGAGGCGGCGGTAGGACGCCTCGGCCTGGCGAGAGAGCTCACGCTCGACGTCGAACAGTTTCTTTGACTTGTTGCCGGCGATGCCTTGGCGGCCCTTCTGCGATGGCGCGCCGGCGAGCAGCTCGAGCCGGCGGATCTTGTTGCGGGTCATCGCCGGGCGCTGGAAGGCATAGTCCTGCTCGCTCGTCAACAGGTGCCAGAAGAGCACGACCAGCGTGCGCGCGGTCGCGGTCGCGGAGGGTCACGTAGGCGTGCCCGAGCTCGAGCCGGAGCTGGACGGCGAGCCAAGGGAGCGCGTAGGTCAGAGAGTCTCTGAGCGCGTCGGCGGCGGTCAGGTCCGTGCGTGCCCGGTCCCACTGCCCGTGCCGGAGCAGCGCGCGGGCCGACGCGGCGAATGCGAGCGCGCTCGTCGCGTGACCCGAGAGCTCGGCCTCGGCCACGAGCCTGCGCGCCTCGGCGGACAGCGCCTCGGCCTCACGGTGGCGATCGCGCCCGGCGGCGATGAGCGCTCGCTCGCAGACGGCCGCGACGCGCGTCGCCGGCCGCCCGAGACGATCGGCTTCCTCGGCGGCCTCGACGAAGACCGCGTCGGCCGCCTCGTTCTCGCCCAAGAGCGCCGCCGCGGCGCCGAGCGCGAGCAGCGCCGACGGTCGCCAGGCGTCGTCGGCGGCGAGCCCTGCGAGCGCGGCCTCTGCGTCCTTCCGCATCCGCTCGGGGCCGTCCGGGCAGAGCTGGGCCCGCATGACCGCAATCCATGGGCGCGCGGACCGGGCCCCCTTCCGGCGAGCCGCGGCTCCTTGCTCCGCCGCCTGTAGCCAGCGCTCGGCCTCGCGCGCCCGACCTCGAAGCGCATGGATCCGGCAGCCGTGCACGGCCACCGCCGGGTAGCGCTCGAGTCGCTCGTCGTCGAACCGCCCGAGCCAGCCTTCGACGGCCGCGAACCGGTCGCCGACGTCGAGCTCGAGGCCGACCGAGCTCAGGATCCTCGCGGCCTCGCCGGTGTCGCCGGCCGCCTGAGCGTGGCCGAGCGCCGACTCCGAGTGGCCGTTGCTCTCGTACCACGTCGCGGCGCGGCGGTTCAGCAGCGGAACGAGCTCGGCCTCGTGCTCGTCGAGCTCGTGCCGGAGCAGGTCCCGGAAGAGGTGGTGGAAGCGGAACCACTCGCGCCGGCGGTCGAGCGGGACGAGGAAGAGGTTCGCGGCCTCGATCGCCTCGAGCTCGGCGCCAGAGCCTCTTCGCTCCAGCACCGCGTCGCACAGTGACCCCGAGAGCCGGTCGAGAATCGACGCTCGTCTCAGGAACCGGCGCCGCGCCGGGGTGAGCCGCGCCAGGCACTCGGCGCGGAAGTAGTCGGCGAGGTAGCGATCCTCGCCCGTGATCTCGGCGGGTTCGACGCGCGCCGTCCCCACGTCGTGGCTCGCGAGGGCCGCGAGCCGGAGCCCGGCCGCCCAGCCTTCCGTTCGATCGAGAAGCGCGGCGATCGAGTCCGGCTCGAGCTCGAGCGCGCAGCCGCGAAGCAGGATCTCCGCCTCGCGGCGGCTGAACGCGAGCTCGTACGGCCCGATCTCGAGGACGGGCTCGGCGGCGCGGAGGGCGGCGATCGGCAGCTTCGGCTGGGTACGGCCGGCGAGCGCGACCATCGACCCGGGCGAAACGTTCTCGATCAGCGTCGCGACCGCCGCGAGAGACTCCTCCGAAGAGAGCCGGTCGCAACCGTCGAGCACCAGGATGACCGGCGACGAGCGGTGCGAGAGCTCGGCCGTCAGGCGCGGGAGCGCCTTGCGCCAGACCGAGCCGCTGGGAGAGCCGAGCGAGTCGGCGAGCTCCGGATCGACCGGGCGGATCCGGTCGAGCGCGCACGCGACGTGGCGCAGCAGGAGAACCGGGTCGTCGTCCTGCTCGTCGACCGAGACCCAGGCGAACCGGCGGATGTCGCGCGCCGCCCACTGCGCGAGCAGCGTCGTCTTCCCGTAGCCCGCGGGCGCGACCACGAGAACGGTCGGGAACGCGCCCGCGGCGCGGAGACGGTTGACGAGCGCGGTGCGGGAGACGGCTCCCGCTTCGGGGGCGGGCACGGCGAGTTTCGACTCGACGACGTCGAACGGGTCGCAACGGCCTCCGTCCGACTCCGCCGAGCGGCTCTGCGCCAGCATCGAGCTCCTTTCGCCCGGTTCCTTGGACCCGGGGTCGGTGAGGACCCCGGGTCGTCTCTCCCAGCGTCAGGATCTGCTCATACTACGGCGAGGTCATTGGGGAATTCGCTGATGCCGTGCGGCGCAGAAACCGTGGAAAACACCACAATGAGCCGCGTGCAGACACCACACCCGGGCCGCCGCGGCAGGTGGGGCCGGTGACGCCGATCCGCGTCGTCGTCGGCGAGGACAGCTTCATCGCGCGCGAGGGAATCGTCAGCATCCTCGGCGAGCTGGAGGGAGTGGAGCTCGTCGACGCCTCCGGCGACCTCGAGTCCCTCCGCGAGTGCGTCAGCCGGACCTCGCCGGATGTCGTCCTGACCGACATCCGCATGCCGCCCACGAACACGGACGAGGGGATCCGGTTCGCCGCCGAGCTTCGCTCGTCGCATCCCGAGATCGGCGTCGTCGTCCTCAGCCAGCACGCGGAGCCGCGGTACGCGACGGCGCTGTTCCGTGACGGTTCGGACCGGCGCGCATACCTGCTGAAGGAGCGGATCAAGGATCAGGTCGAGCTGAGCCGCGCCCTCCACGAGGTCGCCGCGGGCGGCTCGCTCGTCGACTCCCGGATCGTCGACAAGCTCGTGTCGGCCCGCGAGGCGCAGCTCGGCTCCTTGACGCCGAGGCAGCTCCAGATCCTCGCGCTCATCGCCGAGGGCCGCAGCAACAGCTCGATCGCCTCCAGGCTGGAGATCACGAAGCGCGCCGTCGAGCGGCAGATCAACGCGATCTTCCTCCGGCTGGACCTCGGCGAGCCCGAGGACGTCAGCCGGCGCGTGAAGGCCGCGCTGCTCTACCTGAGCGGCGACCCAGGCTGACCCTCGGCGGCGCCGGCGTTCCGCTCCCAGAGCGTCGCGTTCATCACTGCCGCGCCGACGATGAGCCTGCTGATCAGGAAGAGGCCGAACAGGATCCCAGCCGCGAGCCCGAGCGCGCCGTAGGTCCCGCGCTTGCTGATCGCGAGCGGCGCGAGGATGTAGGCGCCGACGAAGTGGAGCACCTCGAGGCCGAGCCCGAAGAGCAGCGCGCCCGGGAGCAACGCCAACCAGGGCGCATCGCGATGGGGAAGGCGCAGCGAGATCAGGAGCCAGAGCCCGGCGTACGGGAGCATCGTCAGCAGCGTCACCGGGACGCCGAACGCGATCGGGGAGCGCGAGCGGACGAACGCGGCGACGCCCGAGGCGACCGAGAACGCGAGCAGCAGCGCGAGCAGCCGGCAGGCTGCGACGAGCGTCGGCCGCGGCGCTTTCGCGCGGACGTCCGTCCAGACGAGCCGGTGGGCGCCGATCAGGATCCGGAGCAGACTCCTCGTCGCCCAGATCAGGATCGGGATCCCGATCAGGAGTGCGTACCAGCGGGCCGAGCTGTCGGCCGCGGCGGAGACGGAGCTGGAGATGAGCGCGGAGAGGCCGATCGACCTCGCGGCCTGCTCGGGGGACTCGTGGTTCGCGTCGGATGCGACTCCGAGCCCGGCGACGAGGACGAGCGCGAGCGGGAGGAGCCAGATGAAGAGCCGGTACGCGATCGCCCCCGCGATGATCCCGCCGCCGACGTCGCCGTCGCGGTCGAACATCTGAAACGCCGCGTCGACCGAGCTGTGGCGGGCCCTTTCCGCCTGCGCTCGCTCCGCGAGCTCTCTCCCGCGTTCCCGGAGCGCGGCCGCCCGCTGGCGGACGCGCTCCACCCGCGAGCGCGGCGCGGCGGGCTCTTCGAGCTGTCGGTCCGAGTCCACGGCGTTCGCCGTTGATCGTATGCCGGGCGCGGCTCAGTAGAAAGCCGCGTCGAGGAACCGCGTCCACACCGACGGCCCGCCGCGCGCAGCACGGGAGACTGCGGGCATGAGACCAGCGACCTGCCAGCTCCTGAACGCAGTCGACATCGTCGAGGCGTGCCCCGGCGAGGAGTGCGCGTTCTTCGACGGAACCTGCCTCCTGACCGAGCTTCGGAGCGATCTGGGAACGAACCCGGCGCTCGTCCACTTCCTGCTCGGCCTCCGGGAGAGCCTCGAGCCGAAGCCGCGCGCGTACGTCGAGAGCGGCCCCGGCTTCGACTGAACCGGCCGTTCCGTAGAAACCCGAACGGGCGACCCGCGCGGACGCCGATGGCGGCGCGGCCGGGAGCGGCGAGCCTTGCTGGCGGAAAGGAGGCACTGCAATGAAGGGACTTGTCTTTCACGGCCCCGGACAGCGCTCGTGGGAGTCGCTGCCGGACCCGGTGCTGATGGAGGCGACCGACGCGATCGTGCGGATCGACTCGGCGACGATCTGCGGCACGGACCTCCACATCCTCAAGGGCGACGTGCCCGAGGTTCCCGAGGGGACGGTCCTCGGCCACGAGGCGGTCGGCACGGTCGTCGAGAAGGGGTCGGCGGTGACGACGCTCGAGGTGGGAGACCGCGTGCTCGTCTCCTGCATCACCTCGTGCGGCCGCTGCCGCTTCTGCAAGGAGGGCCACTACGGGCTCTGCATCGGCGGCGGAGGCTGGATCCTCGGCCATCTGATCAACGGCGTCCAGGCCGAGTACGCACGGATCCCGTTCGCCGACACCTCGCTGCACGAGCTCCCGCCCGAGATCGCGGACGAGCAGGCGCTGTTCCTCGCGGACATCCTGCCCACGGCGTACGAGGTGGGAGTTCTCAACGGAGGCGTCGACGCGGGCGACACGGTCGCGATCGTCGGCGCCGGCCCGATCGGCCTCGCGGCGATCATGACCGCCCGCCTCTACACCCCGGGCCGGATCGTCGCGCTCGACGTCGCCGACGCACGGCTCGAGCACGCCCGCGCCTTCGGCGCCGATGTCACGATCAACAACGGCGAGGTGGACGCGGTCGCGGAGGTGAAGCGGCTGACCGGCGGTCTCGGCGCGGACGTCGCGATCGAGGCGGTCGGGATCCCGGAGACGTTCGAGCTCTGCGCCGACCTCGTGCGGCCCGGAGGGCACGTCGCGAACGTCGGAGTGCACGGACACCCGGCGACGCTCCACCTCGAGCAGCTCTGGATCCGCGACATCACGATCACGACCGGCCTTGTCGACACCTCGACGACGCCGCGGCTGCTCGAGCTGATCGCGTCCGGACGGCTCGATCCGACCCGCTTCGCGACGCATCGCTTCGAGCTCGCCGACACGGAGGAGGCGTACGACATCTTCGCCGACGCCGCGTCGACGAACGCCCTGAAGGTCGTTCTCAGCGGGAATCCGGTGCAGCTCCCCGCCGGCGAACGCTCGAAGGCGCTCGCCGGAACGGCGGTCTGACCCTCCACCCGGACCGGGCGCCTCGCGAGGGCGCCCGGTCTCCCCCTGTTGCAGTCTCGATGCAGGTCTGCAACACTGATGTTGCATGCCTCGTCCAGAGACGGAGCAGACCGCCCAGCGGCCCGAGGTCGGCGACGACCTGCGGCAGGCGACGGTCGAGGTCCTCCGCGAGCGCGGCTTCGACGGGGTGACGCTCGAGCGGGTGGCCGAGGTCGCAGGTCGTGCCCGGTCGACGCTGTGGCGTCAGGGGCTGACGAAGGAGGCGCTCGTCGAGGCGCTCGTCGGCGACCTCGCCGCCGACTTCCGCGCGACGATGTACCCCGTACTCACCTCCGGCGGCACCGGCCGCGAGCGGCTCGTGCGAGGGCTCGAGGAGCTCTGCCGGCTCCTCGACCGGCACCTGCCGCTGATGCTCGCCACGGACGAGGCATTCCACCAGGAGACGGGCCCCGGCGAGCCTCCGGACTACCTCCACCCGTTCATCCGCTTCCTGCGGGAGGGAGCCCAGGACGGCTCGCTGCCGCCCGTCGACACGTTCACCACCGCCGACGTCATGTTCAACGCCGTCGCCTGGCCGTACGTCCACCTCCGCGGCCGGCACGGTTGGCCGGCGAAGAAGGCGCGCTCGAGCATCGTCGGCATCGTGCTGGACGGGATCGTCGGCGCAGCCCCGCCCGCAAAACGACGAAAGGAGTCGTGACGATGCAGCAGACGATGACCCTTCCCTATCGCGAACCGCTCGTCCCGCGCGAGCCCGGCGAGCGCCAGATCCCGGAACCGCCGCGGCGAGGCGAGGAGGGAGGCCCTCCGTGCGGAATCTGCACCGGTGCGGCGACCTCGGCCGTCTGGTCGGACGAGAACTGGACGCTGCACCCGCCCGTCGGCGGCAGCCTCCCCGGCTGCGTCTGGCTCGCCAGCCGCGTGCACGCCGACTCGTTCTCGGACCTGCCCGACGACGTCGCGGCCGACTTCGGCCGTGTCGCCGCTCGCGTCGAACGCGCGATCCTCGCCCAGGGCGACGTCGCCCGCGTCCACCTCTACCGGTGGGGCGACGGCGGCGCGCACTTCCACGTCTGGTTCCTGCCGCGGCCGCTCGGGATGGTCGAGGCGTCGGGCATGATGCTCCCGCTCTGGGAAGACGTGCTCCCGAACGTCAGCGACGAAGAGCTCCGGACCGCCGCCGAGGCCGTGGCGGCCGCGATGTGACGAGCACGCTCGACCGCCGGCTCGGGCTCGGCGACGCCGTCGTCGTCGGGCTCGGCGCGATGATCGGCGCGGGCGTGTTCTCCGCGTTCGCGCCGGCGGCGGCGGCGGCGGGCAGCGGGCTGCTGATCGGGCTTGCGCTCGCCGCAGGTGTCGCCTACTGCAACGCGGTCGCATCGGCTCAGCTGGCGGCGCAGTACCCGACCTCGGGCGGGACCTACGTCTTCGGCCGCGAGCGGATCGGCGAGTGGGCCGGTTTCGTCGCCGGCTGGGGGTTCGTGATCGGAAAGACGGCGTCGTGCGCCGCGATGGCCCTGACGTTCGGGGCGTATGCGGTCAACGGCCCGGCCTGGGCCCAGCGCCTGGCCGGGCTCGGCGCCGTGCTCGTCCTCGCCGGGCTCAACTACCGTGGGATCTCGCGCACCGCCGGGGCCGCACGCATTCTCGTCGCGCTCTCGATCCTCGCGCTCCTTGCCGTCGTGCTGGCGATCGCGACGAGCGGGGAGGCGAGCAGGGACGGCCTCGAAGGCGTCGGCTCGCTCGGCGACGGCGGGCTCTACGGCGTGCTCCAGGCGGCCGCGCTCCTCTTCTTCGCGTTCGCGGGCTACGCGAGGCTCGCGACGCTCGGCGAGGAGGTACGCGAGCCCGAGCGCACAATCCCCCGGGCGATCACGCTTGCGCTCGCGATCGCGGTCGGGCTCTACCTCCTCGTCGGCGTGGCCGCGCTGACCGCCGTCGGCCCCGAGGCGCTCGCCGCGAGCACTCGTCCGCTGGCGACAGCCGTCGATGCGGTCGGCGCGGCCTGGGCGCTGCCGATCGTGCGCATCGGCGCGGCGGTCGCCAGCCTCGGCGCCCTGCTCGCGCTGATCGCCGGCATCGGCCGCACGGCGCTCGCGATGGGGCGCAACGGCGACCTCCCGCGCTGGCTCGCTTCGGTGCACCCGGGCTACCGCGTCCCGGATCACGCGACGCTCGCCGTTGCCGGTGCCGTCTCCGTCCTCGTTTTGACGACGGATCTCCGCGGGGCGATCGGCTTCTCGTCGTTCGGCGTCCTCACCTACTACGCCGTCGCCAACGCCTCCGCCTACACGCAGACCGCCGAGCACAGGCGCTGGCCGCGCGCGCTGAACGTGGTCGGCCTCGTCGCCTGCGTCACGCTCGTCGTCACGCTCCCCTGGACGGCCGTCGTCGCCGGTGTCGTCATGTTCGCCGTCGGGATCGCCGGACGTGCCGTCTCGCGGAGCGTCGGCCGCCGACGGGCCCGGCCCGCCGAGCGCCGGGCTTGACCATCCAGCGAACGCCCCCGGCGGGCGTTTGCCCGCGGAGGCGTCGCTGACCTGACGTCTCGTCCGAGGCGGGGGAAGCGCTCAGACGAGCCAGACAGCCGTCGCGAGCCGGGTAGCCGCAGTACGGGAGACCCGGCTCGGCTTCGGCTTCCTGTGCGCAGGCTTGTGGGTTGCCGGAGCGGCAGCCCGCCTCGCGTCGGACGCGTCCGCAGCGGCCGCGGCTTTCGCATCGCTCGCGCCCTCGAGCATCGCCGCGGCGACGAGGTTGAGCGCATGCGCCCAGGCCTGTTCGATCTCCGGAGCCCAGGCGTCGCCGGCGATCTCGGCCATCGAGGCGAGCATCACCTCGGCGACGACCGGATAGTGCTCCGGCTGCGCGCCGTAGGCGACGTGCTTGGCTCCGAGCTGGCGGAGCTTGGGGGTGATCGACTCGAGGTCTCGGAGCGATTTCCGCAGCAGGACGAGCGTCGCGAGGAGCTTCGTCTTCTGGTGCTTGAGGTCGCTGCGTGCGAAGAGCGGGGCCACTGCAGGCGCGGCCACGAAGAGGCGCTCGTAGAACACGTCCATGAGCTCCTCGCCGCGAGGCGCGATCAGGTCGAAGCTGTCTTCGAGTGTCTTGAGGTCGTCATTGTTCATGGGACGAGCTTCGCCGACCTCGAGCCGGGCCGGTACCGCGCTGTCCACACACTCGTGGTTCGGCCTCCCGCCGGACGTTGTGGCGGTTAACCGCCTAGTGCCCCAGGAGCATGAGCACGGCGAGCACGCGGCGGTTGTGGTCCGCCGTGTCGGGCAGGTCGAGCTTCTGAAAGATCCCCTGCACGTGCCGCTCGACGGCGCGCGAGCTGAAGTGGAGCTCGTTCGCGATCGCCCGGTTCGACTGCCCCTCGGCAATCAGCGAGAGCACCTCGCGCTCGCGGTCGGAGAGGTCGTCGAGGACCGAGCGGCGCCGGCCGCCGACGAGGCTCTCCACGACCTCCGCGTCGAAGGCCGTCCCGCCGGCCGCGACCCGTTCGACCGAGTCCACGAACTCGGCGACGTCCTTGACCCGGTCTTTCAGCAGGTACCCCACTCCCGTCGCGTCGTCGCCGACCAGCTCCAGCAGGTAGGCCGGCTCGAGGTGCTGCGAGAGGACGAGCACCTTGACCTCGGAGTGCGAACGCCGGATCTCGGCCGCCGCGTCGAGGCCGCCGCTCTCCCCCGGCGGCATGCGCACGTCGATGATCGCCACGTCCGGCGAGTGCGAGCGAACCTGGAGCAGCAGGTCGTCGGCGTTCTCCGAGCGGCCGACGACCTCGTGGCCCGCGTCCTCGAGCAGCGACGCGATCCCCTCGCGGAGGAGCGCGTTGTCGTCGGCGACGGCGATCTTCAGCGGCTCGTCTCGGGCCACGGCTTCCCCGCGGGTATAGCGTGAGCGCTTGCGATGACGGACATCCAAAGGACGGGTGGACAGCCGGCCGCTCGCATCCTCGCGGAAACCGACCCACCTGTCGAGGTCTGACCTCCGTGCCCGCCGTGCTCGTGACCGGGATGTCCGGCACCGGGAAGTCGACGGCGCTCACCGAGCTCGCGCGCCGCGGCCATCAGGTCGTCGACACCGATTACGACGACTGGTGCGAGGAGGTGCCGTCGGCCGACGGCCCGTGGCTCGAGCGGCTGTGGCGCGAGGAGCGGATGGACGAGCTGCTGTCGCAAGTCGGCGACGAAGTGCTCTTCGTCTCGGGCTGCGTCCCGAACCAGGGAGCGTTCTATCCGCGATTCGCCGCGGTCGTGCTCCTGAGCGCGCCCGTCGACGTGATCCTCGAGCGCATCGCCGCGCGCGACACCAACGACTTCGGCAAGGCCGAAGCCGAGCGCGAGCGGATCCTGAAGGACCTGGCCACGGTTGAGCCGTTGCTACGCGCGGGCGCGACGGCCGAGATCGATACCGGTGCACCGCTCGACGAGGTGATCGACGCGCTCGAGCGCATCGCGGGCGACGTCAGCTGATCGCCGTCAGCGGGCTTCCGCTCCGGCCGGGTGGCCGATCCCGCCGTCATCGTGAGCCGGCTGCAGCCGCGGGCGGAGCAGGAGCCCGCCGATGGCGGCGGCCGAGAACGCGAAGAGCGCGCCCACGATGAAGGCGACGTGGTAGCCGCCGACGAGGGCTGAAAGCGCGCCCTCGCCGGAGTCCTCGAGCGTCGTCGTGCGGTGAGCCGCCAGGCTGGCGAGCACCGCGAGGCCGAGTGCGCCGCCCATCATGAACGACGTGTTCACGAAGCCCGACGCGAGGCCCGACTCCTCCGGCGCAACGTCGCTCATCGCGGCTAGCAGCACGGGGTTGAACGCGATGCCGGCGCCGAAGCCGAGCAGGATCATGCTCGGGAGGACGTCGACCGCGAACGTGCCATCGACCGGGGCGCGGACGAACAGCAGGAGCCCGAGCCCGGCGGAGGTGAGCCCGACGACGAGCGGCGGCCTGATCCCGAAGCGCATCACGAGCTTCGCCGAGACGCCGACGGAGAGCGCGCCCATGATCAGGTTCGCCGGCAGGAAGGCGAGGCCAACCTGGAGCGGGCTGTAGCCGAGCACGAGCTGGAGGTAGAGCGCGGAGAGGAAGAACCACGCGAACATCGCTGCCGCCCACAACATCCCGACGACGTTCGCCGTCGCGAGGTTGCGCAGCTTGAAGAGCCGGAGCGGCATGAGCGGCGAGCTGACCCGCGACTCGATCAGGAGGAAGGTGACGAGCAGGGCCGCGGCGAGCGCGAGCAGCCCGAGCGTCCGCCCGGACGTCCAGTGGGCCTCGTTCCCGTTGACGATCGCGTACACGGCGACCATCAGCGACGCGGTCACCGTCACGGCGCCGGCGACGTCCAGCTTCCGGCCGGGCTGGCCGCTGCCGCCGGGCAGGAGCTTGAGCGAGGCCGCGACGACGGCGATGCCGATCGGGAGGTTGACGAGGAAGATCCAGTGCCAGTTGAGCGAATCCGTGAGGATTCCGCCGAGCAGCACGCCGATCGCGCCGCCGCCGGAGGCGACGAAGCCGAAGATGCCCATCGCCTTCGCGCGCTCGGCCGGCTCGGTGAAGAGGTGCATCATCACCGAGAGCGAGACCGCCGAGGCGATCGCGCCGCCGAGGCCCTGGATCGCGCGGGCGCTCACGAGCACGCCCTGCGAGGTGGCGAGGCCGCAGGCGAGCGAGGCGATCGTGAAGAGCGCGATCCCGATCACGAACAGCCGGCGGTGCCCGTAGAGGTCGCCGAGCCGCCCGCCCAGGAGCAAGAAGCCGCCGAAGGTCAGCAGGTACGCGTTGACGACCCACGCGAGCGAGGTCTCGGAGAAACCGAGGTCTGCCCGGATCGAGGGAAGCGCGACGTTCACGATCGTCGTGTCCAGGACGATCATCAGCGTCCCCAGGCAGAGGACGATCAATGCGAACCAGCGATTTCGGCTATCCATGCTCATCAGGCGGTCTCCTTTTCGGTCGATCGAGGAGTAAGACCGCGATCCCGCGGCGAACTCATCGGTCGGCAACCGATGACTTTTGCCCGCCTGCGCTGTCTATACACCGCATGACTACGCCCCGTCGAAGCACGGTTTCCTGTGACGTGGGCGCCCTTCGAGCCGACGCCGTCACGATCGACCTCCTCGCCAGGCTCCAGCTCGCCGCACGGCGCGCCGGCCTCGAGCTGCGGCTCCGGGGGGCGTCGAACGACCTCGAGGACCTGCTCGCATTCGTGGGCCTGCGCGACGTGCTACGCGTCCAGGGAAGCGGGCAGGCCGAAGAGCGGAAACAGGGTGTCGGTGTCGAGGAAGAACGTGAGCTCGGCGACCTTTCCGCCTGAGATCTCGACCACCTGGAGCGCCCAGGGCTCGTAGCCCTCTCCGGTCTCGCTCGGCTTGTACTGGCCGAACGCGGGCGATCCGTTGGCACCGACGGTCGGAATCATCCGCGAGCCGCTGCACCCGATGCCGGGCCCGAACCACCAGGTGAAGATGTCGTCGCGGCCGTCGAGCCACATGTCGTACGGAGGCATCGACTGGGTCGCGTCCTCGCGGAGGACCGCGGTCAGCGCCTCGATGTCATAGCGCTCGAAGGCCTCGACGTAGCGCGCGAGGAGCTCGCGGTCGTCAGCATCGAGCGCCGGCCCTCGCTCCGTTGGGTCGACCTGGCTCTCCTCGAGCGTGGCCCTGGCCCGCTGGAGGGCGCTGTTGACGGACGCGACGCTCGTCTCCAGCAGCTCCGCGACCTCGGCCGCCTTCCAGCGCAGCACCTCGCAGAGAATGAGGACGGCGCGCTGCTTCGGCGGCAGGTGCTGGAGCGCGGCGACGAACGCGAGCCGGATCGTCTCACGGTTGACGGCGACCTCCGCCGGATCGCTCTCGGGAGCGAGGAGGCCGTCCGGGATCGGCTGGATCCAGGTCGCCTCCGGGCGCGCGTTGAGGTTCGACATGACGGGCTCCTGCGCGGGGCCGAGGTCCATCGGCCGCGCGCGGCGCTCCCGCCCGCTCAGCAGATCGAGGCAGACGTTGGTCGCGATCCGGTACAGCCAGGAGCGCAGCGCCGCCCGACCCTCGAAGCGGTCGTAGCTCCGCCAGGCGCGGATGAAGGTCTCCTGGACCGCGTCCTCGGCCTCGAACGGCGACCCGAGCATCCGGTAGCTGTACGCGGTCAGCTCCCCCCGGTGCTCCTCGAGTCGGCCTTCGAGCTCCTCCGGCGCCGGCCGTGCGCTCACTTTCGGCTCCTGCACGGCGCCCATGCTACGTGCTGGAGTCGCGGCTACGTCTGATCCCGCCGGGACGTCGTGAGGAGGTAGTGCCACTCGTTCTCGAGCGTGTATCCGCCGTCGGGCCTGCGGTACGGCGCCATCGCGTCGACGATCGCGGTCCTCACCTCGTCCTCGCGCCCGGAGCCGACGACATCGAGGATCCCGCCCGCCGACAGGAGCATGCGAGCGAGCGCGTCCTCGTCGGCGAGCTCGTACCCCCAGGAGATGTCGAACATCTCCCCGGGCGTCAGCCCCGCTTCGGCCGCGATGCCCTCGAGCACGCCCGGCTGCCAGAGCGCCGAGCCGCGCGGCACGTTCGGGTCGGGTGGCGGCAGGAACGGCTCGATCGCGTGTTTCATCGCCTCGAGGTCGCACTTCTCCGGCCTTCCCCACACCTGGATCACGACCGCCGCGCCCGGTTTGGCGACCCTCCCGGCCTCGCGCAGCGCCTCGACCATGTCCGAAGCGAAGAAGAACGAGTTGAAGCCCGCGACGACGTCGAAGGAGTCGTCCGCGTAGGGCAGGAACTGAAGGTCGCCTCGCCGTAGGTCGGCTTCCGGCACCCGCGACCGCGCGAGTCCGAGCAGCGCCTCCGAGGCGTCGAGGCCGAAGACCTGCGCGCCCCGATCGGCGGCCGCTCGCAGGAAGACCCCCGAGCCGCATCCGACCTCGAGCACACGCCGGCCCGGCCCGATGCCCAGACGGTCGATCGCCTCCTCGTAGGTCGGGAGTTGCTGTTCCTCCGCCAGCGCCCAGTCGTCGGCCCGGCTTCCCCAGAGCGCTCCCCACCGCTCCGCCTTCTCCGACAGCAACGTCGTGGCTGTCATGTCGTCCGCTCCTTCCGCTAGCCTATGTTCCATAGTTTTAACCTATGAATCGTAGTTATGTCAAGCGCTGAGCTGACGCTCTTCTCGTACGAGATCCTCGGCCTCGTCGGCCGCGGCGGCGCCGGCGCGCACGACCTGCTCCGGCTTGCGCGGCGGGGCCGGATGCTGGATTGGGCCGGCGAGAGCCAGTACTACGTCGAGCCCAAGCGACTGGCGCGCCTCGGGTACCTCGACTCGCACAAGGAGCCCGGGAAGACCAGGGAGCGGACCGTCTACACGCTGAACGAGAAGGGCCTCGGGGCCCTGCGCGCCTACGCGCGGACGCCGGTCAGCTTCACGCCCGTCAAGAGCGATCCGCTGCTCCGCCTCCTGATCGCCGATCTCGTGGGCGAGGCCGCGACTCGTGAGAGCCTCCTCACCCTCCGGGAGGACATCGCCGACCTTTCTGCCCGGCTCGACGAGAGCGAGGCGACCGCACTGGCGCTCCACCACCGGAGCAAGTACCTGCTGCTCGTGATCGCGTTCCTCCGCAAGCTGCTCGACCTCCACCTCGAGCTCGTGGACGAGGTCGAGCGCGACTTCGCCCAGGAGCCTGCGAGGATCGAATCGTGAGCACCGGGATCCGCGACGTCGCGCCCGGGCTCTGGATCTGGTGCGTCGAGTACCCCGACTGGCGTCCGGAGGCCCGCTGGCCGGAGGTGGTCACCTCGACGTGCGTCGAGTCCGGCGGCGAGGTCGCCTTGCTCGACCCGCTGGTGCCGGCCGACGTGGCGAACGAGCTTCCGCCCTACGGCGACTAGCACCAGCGGGGGTCAGGTCTTGCATTGCCACATGCAGGATTGCAAGACCTGACCCCCGTCGTTGGGCGCTAGACCGCGATCTCCTCGTAGAGCTTCTCGCCGCGGTGCAGGCGGCGGGCGATCTCGAACGTCTGCGTCTGCGCCCGCGCGGTTGCCGCATGCGCGGCGAGGTACCGTCCCGCGGCGATCAGCGGCAGACCCGCGTCGTCGCTGCCCGCGAGGAGCTCGTGCTGACGGACCGCGGCCTCGACGCACTGGATCGTGTGGAAGTTGCGGTCCTCGCGCACGAGGCACGCACCGAGCGCGGCGACGAGCGCCGCGGTGTCGGCGCCGCTGCCAAGGTAGGACGCCACGAGCGCGCCCGCCTCGTCGACCTGCTGCTGGCGGTCGAGCAGGCGCGGCAGCTCCTCGAGGAGCGCGGCCGGGTCGGCGCCGGGCTCGGGTCGCGGCAGCCGAGCCGCGGGCACGTTGAGGAA